>Ga0224500_10000007_pt1 | contig 153381 bp, 142 predicted proteins | sample SF_Oct11_sed_USG_FD_168126 | JGI IMG/M metagenome (GOLD analysis project Ga0224500, IMG submission 168126) | Sediment microbial communities from San Francisco Bay, California, United States - SF_Oct11_sed_USGS_4_1 | ecosystem: Environmental > Aquatic > Marine > Sediment | place: USA...
CGCCGGTCGCAGCGGGTATCGCGAATACCCGCAAGACCGGCAACAATGCAGCGCGTCATTTCTCGCTCGTCCTTGTGCAAGGAACTTCCGGTACGGGACGCTGGAGGCCAGGCATGGGGTGCGCGCCCCAGCCTACGCCGCGGAGCATAGTCGTCCGGGCCGGGGAAGCCAACCGGGGCGCCCCGGGTTGCCTACAATCGGGGGTCAAGGAGAATCCCGATGCGCATTGCCGTCTGGCTGCACCTGCTCTCCACCATCGTCTGGGTGGGCGGGATGTTCTTCGCGCACGTCGCGCTGCGGCCCGCGGCGCAGCAGCTCCCGCCGCCGCAGCGGCTCGCGCTCATGGCGGCGACGCTGGCCACGTTCTTCCGGTGGGTCGGCGCCGCCGTCGCGATCATCATCGTCACCGGATTCATGATGATCTTCGGCGCCGGCGGCTTCGCCCGTTTCGGGGCCCACGTGCACGCGATGAGCGCGCTGGGCCTGCTGATGGCTGCGATCTACGGGTTCATCGTCGCGGTCCCCTATCCGCGGGTGCGCGCCGGGGTCGATGCCGGCCAGTGGGAAGCGGCGGGCGCTGCCCTGGCGCAGGTGCGCCGGCTCGTCGGGATCAACCTGATCCTCGGACTGGTCACGGTCACCGTGGCCGTATTGGGTCACGGCGTCGTATGACTCCGCTCAAGACCCGCTAAAGCATGCCATTTGGCAGCAAAAGCGTCTAACGCGCGGCTTCTTGGCCCATGCGAGTATTCGGATTCGCCGGCTGGTCCGGCAGCGGCAAGACCACGCTCATCGAGCAGGTCATTCCCCGGCTTGTGGCGAAGGGACTTCGGGTGGCGCTGGTGAAGCATGCCCACCACGACTTCGAGATCGACCGGCCCGGCAAGGACAGCTACCGCCACCGGGCTGCGGGATGCACGGAGGTCCTGGTGACTTCGGCTGTCCGGTGGGCGCTGATGCACGAGTTGCGCGGGGCGCCCGAACTCACGCTGGCGGAGGCGCTTGCCCGGTTGTCTCCCTGCGACCTCGTGCTCGTCGAGGGCTTCAAGCGCTCGCCGATCCCGAAGCTCGAAATCCACCGGCCGGATCTCGGGAAGCCCCTCATGCTCGGGAGCGACCCGTGCATCGTCGGGCTGGCGACCGACCGGCCCGAGCGGTTTGCGGCGGAAAAAGTACCTGTATTTACTTTGGGCGACTTTGACGCGCTTGCCACGTTTGTCGAGGCCAGGGCCGTGGCGGCCGACGCTTCGCATTGACGCTGCCCCCCGGGCGGGTGTTTAGTGGAACCGACGGGCAGCGCAGCCGTCGAACCGTGCAGGGCAGCCAGTGCCGATCCCGATACGACTCACGCGCAGCAACCTGGTGGCTTATTGCGCCGCGCTGGCCCTGGCGTCGGCGCCAGCGGCGTTCGCCGCCGAGAGCGCAAAGCCGTCGGGGTTCTACGGCGGGGTCTCGGTTCGCGACGCCGGCTCCGAGCAGGGGCTGACGTTCGGCGCCCTCGCACCGAGCTTCGCGTTCGCCACGCCGCTCGAGGCCGAGCCGGCGGCGCGCACGAGCGCATTCGGCGGGTATCGATTCCGCCGCGACTTCGCTCTCGAGGCGAGCGTGGCCAGCAGCACCGCCTATCGGCTCACCGGGCGCGGCGGCGTCGGCCTCGTGCGCCCCGGCGACACGCAGGACGGTGCGCGGCAGTGGAACGTGGACGTCGTCGGCGCGTGGTCGTTCTGGCGGTCGCTCTCGCTGTACGGTCGCCTGGGCTACGCGCAGTCCGAGCTGGCGCCTGCCATGCGCACGTCGCTCGCGGGGCCCGAACGGCGCACCGACGACGGCCTGCAGTACGGCGTCGGGCTGCGCTACGACTTCACTCGCGCGCTGGGACTGAAGCTCGAGTACGCGCGCGTCGGGCACCAGACCGGCGACTACGAGCGCGGGTTGTTCCCCGACGCCGACCGCGTGCAGTTCGGCGTCCAGTTCCGCTTCTGAGCGCGGCGCGCCAGGCGCCGCCGCTTCCATGCGCGACTCCCCGCCCGTGGCTGTCAGGCTGGTCTTCCTTGCGCGCCTGCGCGAGGCGTTCGCCAGCCCGGGCGAGACGCTGCAGCTGCCCGCGAGCGCCCCTTCGACGGTGGCCGGCGTGCTCGACGCGTTGCGCGCGCGCGGCGGCGCCTTCGCTGCCGAGCTCGCGCCGGGGCGCGCCGTGCGCGTAGCGGTGAACCACGAGCTCGCGAAGCCGGACGACGCGGTGCGCGACAACGACGAGGTCGCGCTGTTTCCGCCAGTGACCGGCGGGTAGCCGTGGAAGTCCGCATCCAGGAGGCCGATTTCGACGTCGGCGCGGAGATCGCCGCGCTGCGCAAGGGCGACGCGCGCGTCGGCGCCGTCGCCGTGTTCGTCGGCACGGTGCGCGACGTCAACGAAGGCGACGGCGTGGCGGCCATGACGCTCGAGCACTACCCGGGCATGACCGAGAAGGCGCTGCAGGCGATCGTCGACGAGGCGAAGCGGCGCTTCGACGTCTACGCGATGCGCGTCGTGCACCGCGTCGGGGAGCTGGCGCCGTCCGACCAGATCGTGCTCGTCGCGGTGACGAGCGCGCATCGCGGCCAGGCTTTCGACGCCTGCCGGTTCGTGATGGACTATCTCAAGACGCGAGCGCCGTTTTGGAAGAAGGAGCGCACGGCGCAGGGGACCCGCTGGGTCGAAGCGCGCGCAAGCGACGACGCGGCTGCGGAGCGCTGGGAGCGCTAGCTGTCGACTGTCAGGACGTTGTTCCACCCGAACATGGGCCTGGATCATCCGTCGTCCCCGCGAAGGCGGGGACCCAGTGACGTCCGTTCAGGGTGACCTGCGAGCTTACAAGACGCTGCGTCCCCGCCTTCGCGGGGACGACGATTCACGTCTGCGGACAGATCCTGCCGGACGGAAACAACGTCCTGAGACTTCACAGCTAGCCCCGGCGTAGTCCCGGCGCAAGGCCGGCTGCCGGTCGTGCCAAAATGCGCGGATGGACGCCGCCGCGCTGATCGCCGTCGATTGGGGCACCACCGCGGCGCGCGCCGCGCTCGTCGGGCGCGATGGGCGCGTGATCGCCTCGCGCGAGGCGCCGCTCGGCATCCAGGCGGTGCGCGATGCCCGCTTCGCGGAGGCGCTCGACGCGCTGCTCGGTGACTGGCGCGACCTGCGCGTCAAGCGCATCGCCTCCGGGATGATCGGCAGCCGGCAAGGCTGGGTCGAAGCGCCCTACGTCGAGTGCCCGGCATCGTTCGACGAACTTGCGCGCCGCCTCGTGGCGACTCCCGGAGGCGAGCTCGTCGTCGTGCCGGGGCTCCTCGCGCGCGGCGAGGACGGCCTTCCGGACGTGATGCGCGGCGAGGAGACGCAGCTCGCCGGCGCGGTCGGCGACGACGAGACTGTGCTCGCCGTGCTGCCGGGAACGCACAGCAAGTGGGCGCACGTCGCCGGCAGGCGGCTGCAGGGCTTCACGACGTTCATGACCGGCGAGCTTTACGCGGTGCTGCTCGCGCACAGCATCCTCGGCCGCCTCGCGCAGCCAGGCGCTGCGCCCGACCCCTCCGGCCGCGCGTTCGCGCGCGGCGTCGCGCAAGGCCTGCGCGAAGGCGCGCTCTCGCACCTTGCGTTCGGCGCGCGCACGCTGGCGCTCACCGGCGCGCTCGACGGGCCCGACGTCGCCGACTGGCTCTCCGGATTGCTCATCGGCCACGAGATCCGCCACGCCCGGCAGTGGGCCGCATCGCGCGGCCTCGGCGGCGATCGCGTGCGGGTCATCGGGGCGGACGCGCTGGTGGCGCGTTACCGCTCCGCGCTCGCGCAGTCCGGCATCGCTGCCGAGCCCGGCCCGCCCGATGCCGCCGTGCGCGGCCTCGTCCGCCTCGCCCGCCACGCGGGCTGGCCCATCGAAGCGACCGCATGAACCCTCTCTCGCCGTACCTGACGCCGCTGCCGCTGATCGCGGTGCTGCGCGGGATCAGGCCCTCCGAAGTCGACGCCATCGGCGATGCGCTCTTCGCCGCGGGCTTCCGCGTGCTCGAGGTTCCGCTCAACTCGCCGGACGCGTTCGACAGCATCGGCCGACTGGCCCGGCGATTCGGCGAGCGCTGCCTGATCGGCGCGGGCACCGTGATCGAAGTCGCCGACGTGGCCCGGGTGCGCGACGCCGGTGGACGCATCGTCGTGATGCCGCACGCCGACCTCGCCGTCGTGCGCGAGGCGAAGCGGCTCGGCATGGTCTGCTGCCCCGGTGTCGCCACTCCAACCGAGGCGTTCGCGGCGCTGGCCGCCGGCGCGGACGCGCTCAAGATGTTTCCCGCCGAAGCGCTGCCGCCGGCTGCGCTGAAGGCGTGGCGGGCAGTGTTGCCGAAGGGGACGCTGGTGTTCGCCGTCGGCGGCATTCGCGCAGACAACATGGCACCGTACTGGGCCGCGGGCGCGTCGGGATTCGGCACCGGGTCGAACCTCTACAAGCCGGGTGCCAGCGCGGAAGACGTTGCGAAGGCGGCGCGCGAGTTCGCGACTTCGATCGGGGGGCTGAAGCGATGATCACGAGCACGTTTCGCGAGGACATGCTGGCCGGGCGGGTGGCGCTGGTGACCGGCGGCACCAGCGGCATCGGGGCGGCCGTCGCCGACGCGCTGGCCTCGCTGGGCGCGGTGGTGACGGTGACGGGCGCGACGCAGGGCGAAGCCGACGCGGCGCGCGAGGCCCCGGGCTTCCGTTGCCGCGACGCGCTCGCGCTGGACGTCTGCGACGACGCCGCCGTGCAGCGCCTGGTCGGGGCCTTGCCGCGGCTCGACGTGCTGGTCAACTGCGCGGGCATCATCCGCCGCGGCGTCGAGCACGAGCCGGCAGAGTTCGAGAAGACGATCGCGGTCAACCTGACCGGAACGATGCGCTGCTGCGCCCACTCGCGGGCGCGGCTCGCGCAGGGAAAGGGCGCCATCGTCAACATCGCCTCGATGTACTCGTTCTTCGGCGCGCCGCACGCGCCGGGCTACGCGTCGAGCAAGGGCGGCGTGGTGCAGCTCACCCGCTCGCTCGCCGTCGCGTATGCGGCCGAGGGCGTGCGCGTGAACGCCGTTGCGCCGGGCTGGATCCAGACGCCGCTCACGAAGCCCGTATGGAGCGACCCGGCGCGCAGTGCTCCCATCCTCGCGCGCACGCCGCTCAACCGCTGGGGGCAACCCGCCGACGTCGCGGCAGCGATCGCGTTCCTCGTCTCGCCCGCCGCGGCGTTCATCACCGGTGCGCTGCTCGCAGTCGACGGCGGCTGGCACATCGCCTGAGGAGCCCTCCATGCCTTTGGGAACCGCGCTGCGACACCTCCGGAAAGGCGACTGGCAGGGCGCGCACGTCCTGGTGCAGAAGGACGAGAGCGCGTTGGGCTGCTGGGCGCACGGCATCGTCCACGCGATGGAGGGCGACGTCGACAACGCGCGCTACTGGTATCGGCGCGCGCGACGCGCTTGGCCCGGGCGCTACGACGCGCCCTCCGAGCTCGCCGCGCTCGCCGAGGAGTGCAAGGCGAGGCAGGAGACCGCGAAGGACGACCGATGAGCGCGCCGAGCGTGCCGCCGACCACGGGCATCCGGCCGGAGATCGCCGTCGGCGCGATCCCGTCCGACGAGCGGGTCTGGGTGCCGCAGGCGAAGGACGTCTGGTTCCGGCCGCTGCTGCTCAACACGGTGACCGGCGGCTGGTGCAACCTGCTGCGCGTGCGCCGCAGCGGCGTGCTGCATCGTCACCGCCACCCGATGGCCGTCGTCGGCTACGTCATCAAGGGGCGCTGGAAGTATCTCGAGCACCCGTGGACCGCGGAGGAGGGCAGCTTCGTCTACGAGCCTCCGGGCGAGACCCACACGCTGACCGTGCCCGCGGACTGCGCGGAGATGATCACGTTCTTCAACATCCTCGGCGCGATGGTCTACCTCGACGACGAGGGACGGCAGGTCGGCTACGAGGACGTGTGGAGCAAGATCGACATGTGCCGCCGGCACTACGAGGCGGTGGGGCTGGGCGCCGCTTACGTCGAGCAGTTCGTCCGCTAGAAAATGAGGGCCAGACTCGCATTTCGCAGAAATCGAGGGTCAGAGTCGGATTGCGGAAAATGAGGGGCGGAGTGACATCTTGCAGCGGCAGGCGCTGCAGGCCGGGCGCCGGATCGCGAAATGCGACTCTGACCCTCATTCTTCGTGGGCGCCGGCGTGGCTCCGGCAAGATGGGAGTCTGACCTCGATTCACGGCCGGGAGAAGGCGATGACCGAAGCCGAGGCGATCGTGCAGCGCCAGCTCGAGGCGTACAACGCGCGCGACCTCGAGGCGTTCCTCGCGTGCTACGCCGACGACGCGAGGCTCTGGCGGGCGCCGAACACGCTCACCGAGTCGGGCAAGGAGGCGCTGCGGGCGCGCTACAGGCGCCGCTTCGACGGTGCGCCTTCGCTGCACGCCAAGATCGTGCGGCGCATCGCGTTCGACCGCTTCGTCGTCGACCACGAGCGCGTCACCGGCGTGCCGGAAGGCGTGCTCGAGGCCGTGGTCACCTACGAGGTGGTCGGCGGGCGCATCGCCAACGCATGGTTCCTGCTGCCGTAGAATCGCCGGCATGATCGGCCAGTTCGCCGCCGTCGGGATCGGCGCCGCCCTCGGCGCGTGGCTGCGCTGGGGGCTCTCGGCGTGGCTCAACCCGAAGGCGCCGTCGTTCCCGCTCGGCACGCTTGCCGCGAACCTGATCGGCGGCTACCTCGTCGGCCTGGCGGTTGCGTTCTTCCTCGCGCGCGGCGACCTCGCGCACGAGTGGCGGCTGTTCACGGTGACGGGCCTGCTCGGCGGGCTCACCACGTTCTCGACCTACTCGGCGGAAGTCGCGGAGCTCGCCATGCGAGGCGACCACGGCGCCGCGTTCCTGCTCGCGGCCGCGCACCTTGCCGGCTCGCTGCTGCTGACCGTCGCGGGCTTCGCGACGTTCCGCGCCCTCGTGTCCTGACTCACGGAGATCCCCTGCCATGCCACGCGCCATCCGCATCCACGCCGCCGGCGGCCCCGAAGTCATGCAGTTCGAGGAAGTCGCGCTCGCGGCGCCCGGGCAGGGCGAGGCCCGCGTGCGCCACACCGCGATCGGCGTCAACTACCTCGACACGTACCACCGCAGCGGCCAGTACGCGCTGCCCCTGCCGGCCGGCCTCGGCAGCGAGGCGGCGGGCGTGATCGAGGCGCTCGGCCCGGGCACCGAAGGGTCCGGCCTCGCGGTGGGCCAGCGCGTCGCCTACTGCGGCGGCACGCCGGGCTCCTACAGCGAGGCGCGCAACTACCCTGCCGACCGGCTCGTGCCGCTGCCCGACGACATCGCCGATCGCGACGCCGCGGCGCTGATGCTGAAGGGGCTGACCGTCGAGTACCTGTTCCGCCGGACTTTCCCGCTCAAGGGCGGCGAGACGATCCTGTTCCACGCGGCGGCCGGCGGCGTCGGGCTGATCGCCTGCCAGTGGGCGAAGGCGCTCGGCGTGCGGATGATCGGGACCGTGTCTTCCGACGCCAAGGCGGCGCTCGCTCGCGAGCACGGCTGCGCCGAGACGATCGTCTACACGCGCGAGGACTTCGCCGCGCGCGTGAAGGAGTTGACCGGCGGGCAAGGGGTGCCGGTGGTCTACGACTCGATCGGCAAGGACACGTTTCCGGCGTCGCTCGACTGTCTCTCGCCGCGCGGCCTCTTCGTGAGCTTCGGCTCCGCGTCCGGGCCGGTCCCGCCGTTCAACATCATGCTGCTCGCGCAGAAGGGCTCGCTGTTCGCGACACGGCCGACGCTGTTCAGCTACGCGGCGAAGCGCAGCGACCTGCTCGAGATGACGCAGCAGATGTTCGCGATGGTGCGCAAGGGCGCGGTGAAGGCGGACGTGCGGCAGACGTTCCCGCTCGCCGAGGCCGCAGCCGCGCACCGCGCGCTCGAGTCGCGCGCGACGACCGGGGCGACGCTGCTACTGCCCTGAAGACGCGCGGTTGATGAGGTCGCGGGCGGCGTCGGCGACCTCGGACGCCAGCACGCCGACGGGGCCGCGCCCCTGCGCCACGATCGCGTCCGCCGCGGCGCCGTGCAGGCACACGCCTATCTCTAGCGCGTTCCCCGCGTCGATGTGCTGCGCGAGCAGCGCGCCGACGATCCCCGACAGCACGTCTCCCGACCCCGCGGCGGCGAGGGCGGGGTTGCCGCTGGTGTTGATCGCCCACGTTCCGTCGGGATGCGCGATCACGCTACCCGCGCCCTTGACCACGACGTGGGCGCGCAGCTCGCGCGAGATCGCGTGCGCGGCTGCGAGCCGGTCGTGCTGCACGCCGGCGAGCTCGCCGCCGAGCAGGCGAGCGGCCTCCGCAGGGTGCGGCGTGGCGATCGTGTCCCGGTTGCGCGCGCGCACGCGCTCGCGCAGTGCCGGGTCGGCGGCGAGCATGTTGAGCGCGTCCGCGTCGAGCAGCAGGGGGACGGCAGCCTCGATCGCCCGGCGCAGCGCGTTCACCGCCGCCTGGGTCGCGCCGAGGCCGCAGCCGGCGACGATCGCGTTCGCCTCGCCGTCGAGCACCGTCGCCGCGTCGCGCAGCATCAGCTCGGGCGTGCCCGGGTCGACGGCCGGGCAGCTCGCCGCCACGCAACCCACGCGGACCTTGCCGGCGCCGGCGCGCAGTGCCGCGCGACCGGCGAGCAGCGGCGCGCCGACCATGCCCTCGGCGCCGCCGACGATCGCCAGCGTACCGAACGTGCCCTTGTGCACGACGCGGGTGCGCCGTGCCAGCACTTCGGGCAATGCGGCAGCGAGCGCGGGCCAAGCGAGCGCGCGACCGGTTGCGGGTCCGGGGTCGAGGCCGAGCGCGTGCACGCTGACGGTCCCGCACATGTCCGGCCCCACGCCGGTGAGGAGCCCCGGCTTCAGCGCGATGAACGTCGCCGTGGCCGTGGCACGGATCGCCGGCGCCGTGGCCACGCCGGTGTCCGCGTTGAGCCCCGTGGGCACATCGAGCGCGAGCACGGGCGCGCCTTGCGCGTTCGCCCACACCACGAGCTCGGCATCGCGCGGCGCGAGCGGGCGCCCCAGGCCGATGCCGTAGAGGGCGTCGACGACGAGCGCGGGCCGGCGACCGGGCGGGTCGGGCACCGTGGCGCCGCCGGACGCCTGCCACTTCGCGTGGGCCTCGGCGGCGTCGCGCGGGAGCCTCGTCGCATCGGCGCGGAAGACGACGGTCACGTCGTGGAAGGTCTCGCGCAGGCACCGCGCGACGACGAATCCGTCGCCGCCGTTGTTCCCGGGCCCCGCAAGCACGACGATCGGCCCGCGCTGCCCGGCGATCATTTCCTGCGCGACCTGCGCGGCGGCGGCGCCGGCGCGCTCCATCAGGGGGACGCCCGCGGCCCGCTCCTCGATCGCGCGCACCTCGGCGACGCGGCAGACCGGCGGCAGCTGGGGCGCGGGTGACGGCACGCGTCGATTATAGGGGTGCGCCGCGCCCGCGCCGGCATCGCTTTCAAAAGCGGGGCGGCACTCGTAGAATCGGCAGGTTCTCCCGGCCGTCCAGGCGCCGGGATCCCAAGGAGGAGTTGCCCCCATGAAAGCCGTTCAACGCACGTCCGTCGCGATGGCGCTCGCCGCGCTCGTCGCCACCCCGGTGCTCGCCCAGCAGCTCGACGGCACGCTGAAGAAGATTCGCGACACCGGCGCGATCACCGTCGGCCACCGCGAGTCGTCGATCCCGTTCTCCTACCTCGACGACAAGCAGCAGCCGGTCGGCTACGCGATGGACCTGTGCGCGAAGGTCGTCGACGCCGTGAAGGCCGAGCTCAAGATGCCGGCCCTCAAGGTCGCCTACCAGCCCGTGACCTCCGCGAACCGCATCCCGCTGCTGCAGAACGGCACCATCGACATCGAGTGCGGCTCGACGACGAACTCGGTCGAGCGGCAGAAGCAGGTGGCGTTCGGGCCGACGTACTTCGTCATCAACGTCTCCGCCGCGGTGAAGAAGACCTCGGGCGTCAAGACGTTCGCCGACCTGAACGGCAAGACGGTGGCCTCGACGTCGGGCACCACGTCGATCCCGCTGCTGCGCGGCTACGAGAAGGCCAAGGGCATCGACTTCAAGGAGCTGCAGGCGAAGGATCACGCCGAGTCGATGCAGCTCCTCGCGACCGACCGCGCGCAGGCGTTCATCATGGACGACATCCTGCTCGCCGGGCAGATCGCCAACCAGCCGAACCCGGGCGACTACATGATCCTGCCCGAATCGCTGCGCACCGAGCCCTACGGCATGATGCTGCGTCGCGACGACCCGCAGTTCAAGGCGCTGGTCGACCGCGCGGTCGCGGCCGTGTACAAGTCGGGCGAGATCAACCAGATCTACGCGAAGTGGTTCACGAGCCCGATTCCGCCGCGCGGCATCAACATGAACTTCGCCGCGACGCCCGCGATCAGGGAAGCTTTCGCGAACCCGAACGACAAGGGCGTGCAATAGCAGGGGAGGTCCCGTGCCGCCATAGCCGGCGGCATGGCACCCGCGCCCGGAGTGCGCCCGCTCGCGCATTGCGCTCGGGGTTTCGTCGCCGTTGACCAGCGGCGGCGCACGGCCGCCCGAAGTCGCCGCTCTGATACCTTCCCGACAGAAAACGCGGAGCCTTGCCGCGTTTTCTGTCGGCCGCGCCCATGAACTACAAGTGGAACTGGGGGGTCTTCTTCCAGCAGACGCCCGACGGCGACGCCTTCTACTGGGAGTGGATCCTCTCGGGGCTGGCGTGGACGCTCGCGGTGTCCGCCGTCGCGTGGGTGATCGCGGTCGCGCTGGGCAGCGTGATCGGCGTGATCCGCACCACGGAGCGGCCCTGGCTGGTGCGGCTCGGCAACGCCTGGGTCGAGCTGTTCCGCAACATCCCGCTGCTGGTGCAGATGTTCCTCTGGTACTTCGTCGTGCCGGAGTTCGTCCCGCCGCTCAAGGGCTGGATGACCTCGACCGAGCCGATCTACGCGCAGTTCCTGTCGGCGATCCTCTGCCTCGGGCTGTTCACCTCGGCGCGCATCGCCGAGCAGGTGCGCGCCGGCGTGCAGTCGCTGCCGCGCGGCCAGCGCATGGCCGGCCGCGCGCTCGGCCTCTCGGAGGCCCAGGTCTACCGGCACGTGCTGCTGCCGATGGCCTTCCGCATCGTCATCCCGCCGCTCACCAGCGAGACGATGAACCTCATCAAGAACTCGTCGATCGCGCTCACGATCGGCCTGATGGAGCTCACGTTCCGCTCGCGCGAGATGGGCGAGTACACTTTCAACTTCTTCGAGGCGTTCTCCGCGGCGACGATCGTCTACATCGTCATCGCGATGACGGCGAACCGGGTCATGGCCTGGGTCGAGCGGCGCACGGCGGTGCCCGGCTACATCGCCGGCGGCGGGAAGTAGGGGCCGCGTCGTGGGCTTCGACTTCGCGGTCATCGTCAACTCGCTGCCGTACCTCTGGAAGGGCTTCCAGTACACGGTGCAGCTGACGGCGACGGCGGCGGCCGGCGGCCTCTTCTTCGGCACGCTGCTCGCGATGGCGCGCCTGTCGTCGTTCCGGCCGTTGGCGCTGGCGGCGGCGGGCTACGTCAACCTGATGCGGTCGATCCCGCTGGTGCTGGTCCTGTTCTGGTTCTTCTTCCTGATGCCGCTGATCGTGCAGGGGATCACCGGCTCGGAGCGGCCGCCGCCGATCGGCGCCGAGCGGACCGCGATCATCACGTTCATCCTTTTCGAGGCGGCCTACTTCTGCGAGATCATGCGCGCCGGCATCCAGTCGATCCCGCGCGGGCAGGTGTCCGCGGCGTACGCGCTCGGCCTCGACTACTGGCAGGCGATGGGGCACGTCGTGCTGCCGCAGGCGTTCCGCAACATGATCCCGGTGCTGCTCACGCAGACGATCATCCTGTTCCAGGACACCTCGCTCGTCTACGTGATCTCCGCGACCGACTTCCTCGGGGCCGCCTCCAAGATCGCGCAGCGCGACAGCCGGCTGGTCGAGATGTACGTGTTCGTCGCGGTCGTCTACCTCGTGCTTTGCTACACGCTGTCGTGGCTGGTCAAGCGGCTGCAGCGCCGCGTCGCCGTCGTGCGTTGAAGGGAGTCGGTGCTTCCATGGCCATGATCGAGATCCGCGACGTGTCGAAGTGGTACGGCGCGTTCCAGGTGCTCAAGGACTGCACGACGAAGGTCGAGAAGGGCGAGGTGGTCGTCGTCTGCGGCCCCTCGGGCTCCGGCAAGTCGACGCTCATCAAGGTCGTGAACGGCCTCGAGGCGTTCCAGAAGGGCGAGGTCCTCGTCGACGGCACCCCCGTCGGCGACCCGAAGACGAACCTCTCGAAGCTCCGTGCCCGCGTGGGCATGGTCTTCCAGCACTTCGAGCTGTTCCCGCACCTCACGGTGCGCCAGAACCTCACGCTGGCGCAGGTGAAGGTGCTCGGGCGCGGCAAGGACGAGGCCGATGCGCGGGGCCTGCGCTACCTCGACCGCGTGGGGCTGCAGGCGCACGTCGACAAGTTTCCCGGCCAGCTCTCCGGCGGGCAGCAGCAGCGCGTGGCGATCGCGCGCGCGCTGTCGATGGACCCGATCTGCATGCTGTTCGACGAGCCGACCTCGGCGCTCGACCCGGAGATGATCAACGAGGTGCTCGACGTGATGGTCGGGCTCGCGAAGGAGGGGATGACGATGATGGTCGTCACCCACGAGATGGGCTTCGCGCACAAGGTCGCGCACCGCGTGATCTTCATGGACCACGGCCAGATCGTCGAGGATGCGACGAAGAGCGACTTCTTCGGCCAGCCGCGCTCCGACCGCGCGCAGCAGTTCCTCGCCAAGATCCTGCACCACTGACGCCGGCGCGGAGAGCGTGGACGACCCGCACGACCTCGGCCGCTTCGTCGCGGCGCAGGCGGGCGTGCACGCGACGGCGCTCGCCGAGCTGCGGGCCGGCCGCAAGCGCTCGCACTGGATGTGGTTCGTCTTCCCGCAGCTCGCCGGACTGGGGTCGAGCGCCATGGCGCGGCGCTACGCGATCGCCGGAGCTGCGGAAGCGCGGGCCTACCTCGAGCACCCGGTGCTCGGAGCGCGCCTCGTCGAGTGCGCCGAGGCGCTGCTCGCCGTCGAGGGGCGCTCGGCGCGCGAGATCATGGGCTCGCCGGACGACCTCAAGCTGCGCTCCTGCGCGACGCTGTTCGCGCGAGTCGCTCCGCCCGGTTCGGCGTTCGAGCGGCTGATCGACCGGTACTACGGAGGCGAGGAGGATGCCGCGACGCTGCGCCTTCTCGCGGCGCGGCGCGACGGCTGACCAGGGCCCCTCGGCGGTTCAGCGCTTCCAGCCGCGCTTCGCCTCGATCGCCGCCGGGTAGCGCTGCGCGGCTTCCGCGGCCGACGCGACGCCGATGCCGAGGTCCTTGAGGCGCCCGTCGACCAGCCCGTAGATCAGGCCGTGCAACTCGACCGGGTGGCCGCGCCGCCAGGCATCCTGCACGATCGTCGTGCGCGCGAGGTTGGCGACCTGCTCGACGACGTTGAGCTCGCACAAGAGGTCCGCCTTGTCGTCCCTGGACGCGAGCCGGTCGAGCAGCGCGGCATGGCGCGAGGCCACGTCCTGCACGTGTGCCAGCCAATTGTCGATCAGGCCGTGCGCGCTGTCCTCGAGCGCCGCCTTGATGCCGCCGCAGCCGTAGTGGCCGACGACCATCACGTGCTCGACCTTCAGGACGTCGACCGCGTACTGGAGCACCGCGAGACAATTGAAGTCGGTGTGGACGACGACGTTGGCGACGTTGCGATGGACGAAGACCTCGCCCGGGTCGAGGTCGATCACCTCGTTGGCGGGGACGCGGCTGTCCGCGCAGCCGATCCACAGGTACTTCGGCGTCTGCTGGGCGGCGAGCCGGCGGAAGAACCCGGGCCGGCTCGCCTCGACGGCGGCGGCCCAGGCGCGGTTGCGTTCCAGGAGGTGCTCGATCGACGGCATGGCAGCGATGATACCGGCCGGCGTTCGGTGCGGGTATACTCCGCCAACGCCGCCTCCGGAAGCCCCCGGTCGCGGCGTTTTGTCGTCCGCAGCCGCAGATGAAACGACCCCCACGCCCACTTCGTTCGCTGCCCCTCGGGGGAGCGGCGCTCGCTCGGCGGCGAGGGGTCCCCGTGTCGCGGAGCGCGCGGGGATCGACGCCAGGGCGAATCGCCGCGTCGGCCGACATGCAAACCGCTACACGTCGTAACCGCAACGGGAGGCCGGCGGGTCAGGCGGCCTCCTTGCCCGGTCCTGCCACCCGCGAGGTGTGCGTGTCGGCCGCCGCCCGTGCGAGCGGACGCGCTCCTCGAGCCTGGCTGCCGCCCCGATCGCATGGGCGTCCCGTGACGGCCCTCCGGAGCAACTGACATGCGCCTCGAAACCGAAGTCAAGCTGGACTTCAAGGACGTGCTGATCCGCCCCAAGCGCAGCACGCTGTCGACGCGCAGCAACGTCGACATCTCGCGCGAGTTCCGCTTCCGCCATGCCGGCGTGGAGTACCACGGCGTGCCGATCGTCGCCGCGAACATGGACACGATCGGCACGCTGGAGATCGCGCGGGCGCTGGAGCCGTTCGAGCTGTCCACCGCGCTGCACAAGCACTACGGCGTCGACGACTACGTGGGCTTCTTCCGCGGGCTGGCGCGCAAGTCGGCGGCGTTCTACTCGATGGGCATCGCCCGGTCGGACGAAGACAAGTTCCACAAGGTGATGGCCGAGGCGGGCACGGGCGCCGACTCGGCGGTCCGCTACGTCTGCATCGACGTCGCCAACGGCTACACCGAGGGCTTCGTGAAGTTCGTCGCGAAGGTCCGCGAGCGCTACCCGCACCTCGTCATCATGGCGGGCAACGTCGTCACCGGCGAAATGACCGAGGAGCTGATCCTGTCGGGCGCGGACATCGTCAAGGTCGGCATCGGACCGGGCTCGGTGTGCACGACGCGCAAGATGACCGGCGTCGGCTACCCGCAGCTGTCCGCCATCATCGAGTGCGCCGACGCGGCGCATGGCCTCGAGGGCCACATCTGCGCCGACGGCGGCTGCACGACGCCCGGCGACGTCGCCAAGGCGTTCGGCGGCGGCGCCGACTTCGTCATGCTGGGCGGCATGTTCGCCGGGCACGACGAGTGCGGCGGCGAGACCGTCGAGCGCGACGGCGGCAAGTTCCAGCGCTTCTACGGCATGAGCAGCAAGGCGGCGATGGAGAAGTACGCGGGCGGCGTCGCGCAGTACCGCGCGGCCGAGGGCAAGGAGGTGCTCGTGCCCTACCGCGGTCCCGTCGCCGGCACCGTGCAGGAGATCCTCGGCGGCGTGCGCTCGGCCTGCACCTACGTCGGCGCGCGGCGCCTGCGCGAGCTCTCGAAGCGCACGACGTTCGTGCGCGTGACGCAGCAGCTGAACGAGGTGTTCGGGAAGTAGGATCGGACTCCGAAAGCAGGGTCAGACCCGACTTCCCGTCGGCGACGCTCCGGCCCGCGAGACCATTGCGGGAAAGTCGAGCCTGACCCTACTTTCCGTATAATCCGCAGGCGATGGCAATCCTCTCCTTGCGCGGCCGCGGAGCCCTTTCGGCGTTCCGCGTCGCCAAGCTGCTCGCCGGCGTCGCAGCCGCGAGGCCGGCGCACCACGTCGTCGGGATCAGCGCGCACTGGCAGCACTTCGTCGAGACGTCGCGCACGCTGTCGCCTCCCGAGCGGGCCACGCTGGAGCGGCTGCTGACCTACGGACCGCGCGACGCGCGCGGCGAGGATGGCGGCACGCCGCTGCTCGTCGTGCCGAGGCCCGGCACGATCTCGCCGTGGTCCTCGAAGGCCACCGACATCGCGCACAGCTGCGGGCTCGCGGCCGTCAATCGCATCGAGCGCGGCACGCTGTTCACGGTCCGCAGCGAGGACGACGCTCCGCTGGTCGACGGCGACCGCCGGGCGCTGCTGCCGCTGATCCACGACCGCATGGTCGAGGTCGTGCTCGACGACGAGCGCGACGCGGAGCGCCTGTTCACGCACCTCGCGCCGCGGCCGCTCGCGACGATTCCCTTGCTGGCGCGCGGCCGGGAAGCGCTCGCGGCGGCGAACGCCGAGCTCGGCCTCGCGCTCGCCGACGACGAGATCGACTATCTCGACGCGAGCTTCCGCGCGCTGGGCCGCGACCCGACCGACGTCGAGCTCATGATGTTTGCGCAGGCGAACTCCGAGCACTGCCGGCACAAGATCTTCAACGCCGACTGGACGATCGACGGCAAGGCGCAGGAGCGCAGCCTGTTCCGCATGATCCGCGACACGCACGCCGCGCACCCGCAGGGGACGGTGGTCGCGTACTCCGACAACGCCGCCGTGATGGTGGGCGCGACGGTCGCGCGCTTCTACCCGGGCGCCGGCGGCCGCTACGCCGCGCACCGCGAGGCGACGCACACGCTGATGAAGGTGGAGACGCACAACCACCCGACGGCGATCGCCCCGTTCCCGGGCGCGGCCACCGGCGCGGGCGGCGAGATCCGCGACGAGGGCGCCACCGGCATCGGCGCCAAGCCGAAGGCGGGGCTGGTCGGCTACACGGTGTCGCATCTCGCGATCCCGACGCTGCCGCAGCCGTGGGAGGCGCAGGCGGGCAAGCCCGATCGCATCGCCTCCGCGCTCGCGATCATGCTCGAGGGCCCGATCGGAGCGGCGGCGTTCAACAACGAATTCGGCCGCCCGAACCTCGCGGGCTACTTCCGCACCTTCGAGATGCAGGTCGGCGGGCAGTGGCGCGGCTACCACAAGCCGATCATGGTGGCCGGCGGCGTGGGCAACATCCGCGCCGACCACACTGCGAAGAAGCCGCTGGTCGAGGGCACGCTGCTGGTGCAGCTCGGCGGCCCCGGCATGCTGATCGGCATGGGCGGCGGCGCGGCGTCGTCGATGGCGACGGGCACGAACGCCGCCGACCTCGACTTCGACTCCGTGCAGCGCGGCAACGCCGAGATCCAGCGCCGAGCGCAGGAGGCGATCGACCGCTGCTGGCAGCTCGGCGACGCGAACCCGATCCTGTCGATCCACGACGTCGGCGCCGGCGGGCTGTCGAACGCGCTGCCCGAGCTGGCGCACGGCGGCGGCGTCGGCGCGACGTTCGACCTTCGCGCGATCCCGACCGAAGAGTCGGGCATGTCGCCGCGCGAGCTGTGGTGCAACGAGGCGCAGGAGCGCTACGTGCTGGCGATCGCGCCGGAGAGCCTGCCGCGCTTTCGCGCCATCTGCGAGCGCGAGCGGGCGCCGTTCGCCGTCGTCGGCAGCGCGCGCGCGGACGGACGCCTGGTGGTCGAGGACTCGCGCTTCCGCAACCGGCCCGTCGACGTCCCGCTCGACGTCATCCTGGGCAAGCCGCCGCGCATGGCGCGCGACGCGCGGCGAGCGAAGCGCGAGCTCGTCGCGCCCCGGCTCGCGGGGACCGACCTCACCGAGGCCGCGTACCGCGTGCTGCAGTTCCCTGCCGTCGCCGACAAGACGTTCCTCGTCACCATCGGCGACCGCACGGTAGGGGGCCTGTGCGCGCGCGACCCGATGGTGGGGCCGTGGCAGGTGCCCGTGGCCGACGTCGCGGTGACGCTGATGGACTTCGCGGGCTACGCCGGCGAGGCGTTCGCGATGGGCGAGCGCACGCCGCTGGCGCTCATCGACGCGGCGGCCTCCGGGCGCATCGCCGTGGCGGAGTCGATCACGAACCTCATCGCGGCGCCGATCGCGGGGCTCGGCGACGTCAAGCTCTCCGCGAACTGGATGGCCCCGGCGGGCTATCCCGGCGAAGACGCGGCGCTCTACGACACCGTGCGGGCGGTCAGCGAGTTCTGCATCGCGCTGGGGGTGTCGATCCCCGTCGGCAAGGACTCGATGTCGATGCGCACCGCGTGGCGCGACGCCGACGGTCGCGACGTGGCGGTCGTCGCCCCGGTGTCGCTCGTCGTGTCGGCCTTCGCGCCGGTCGACGACGTCCGCGGCACGCTGACGCCGTTGCTCGCGCTCGACGCCGGCGACACCGCGCTCGTGCTGCTCGACGCCTCGCAGGGCGCTCGCCGGCTCGGCGGCTCCGCGCTCGCGCAGGTGTACGGCCAGCTGGGCGACGAGGCGCCGGACGTGCATCCGGGCGCGCTGGCATCGCTTTTTCGCGTCGTGGCCGAAGCGCGCGCCGCGGGGTGGCTGGCGGCGTACCACGACGTCGCCGACGGCGGCCTGTTCGCCGCGCTCGCGGAGATGGCCTTCGCGTCGCGCTGCGGCATCGACGTCACGCTCGACGGGATCGACGCGCCTCCGCTCGCCGCGCTCTTTGCCGAGGAAGTCGGCGTCGTCGTGCAGGTTCCCGTCGCCACGGTAAAGCCGCTGCTCGACCGCGCGCGCGCGGCGGGCCTTGCTGCAGCCATCGTCGGGACGCCGAACGACTCGGACCGCCTCTCCGTGCAGACCGTCGACGGCCTCCTGCTCGACGAGAAGCGCGTCGACCTGCAGCGCGCGTGGTCGGCGACCACGCACGCGATGCAGCGGTTGCGCGACGAGCCGCAGGCCGCCGACGAGGAGTACGACCGCGTGCTGGGCGACGACCCGGCGCCGCGCGTGCACCTGACGTTCGACCCCTCCGAGAACATCGCCGCGCCCTTCGTCGCGACCGGCGTGCGCCCGCGCGTGGCGGTGCTGCGCGAGCAAGGCGTCAACGGCCACGTCGAGATGGCCGCGGCGTTCGACCGCGCCGGGTTCGCCGCCTTCGACGTGCACATGAGCGACCTGATCCAGGGCAGGCGGGCGCTGGCCGAGTTCCAGGGGCTGGTCGCCTGCGGCGGCTTCTCGTACGGGGACGTGCTCGGCGCGGGCGAGGGCTGGGCGAAGTCCATCCTGTTCAACGCGCGCGCGCGCGACGAGTTCGCCGCGTTCTTCGGGCGGCCCGGCACGTTCGCGCTGGGCGTGTGCAACGGCTGCCAGATGATGAGCAACCTGCACGAGCTCATCCCCGGCAGCGACCACTGGCCGCACTTCGTGCGCAACCGTTCCGAGCAGTTCGAGGCGCGCGTGGTGACGCTGGAGGTCGGTCGTACGCCGAGCCTGTTCTTCGCGGGCATGGCCGGCAGCCGCATCCCGGTGGCCACGGCGCACGGCGAGGGGCTGGCCGAGTTCCGCGACGCGGCGCAGCTCGCCGCCGCGCAGCCCTGGGTGGCGCTGCGCTACGCGGACGCCGCGGGCGAGCCCACCGAGCGGTATCCTTTCAACCCGAACGGGTCGCCGCAGGGCATCGCCGGACTGACCACGCCGGACGGGCGCTTCACCATCCTGATGCCGCACCCGGAGCGCGTGTTCCGCACGGTGCAGATGTCGTGGCACCCGCGGGAGTGGGGCGAGGATTCGCCGTGGATGCGGATGTTCCGCAACGCGCGCGTATTCGTCGGCTGAGGCGACGGCGCACCACCCGACGGAGCAGACACATGGCTGGCATGGCGCTCACGGTGTACTCGATCGACGGCCTGGTCCCCGTGGTGGACCCGGCGGCATTCGTGCACCCTTCCGCGGTGCTCATCGGCGACGTGATCGTCGGGCCCGGCTGCTACATCGGGCCCTTCGCCAGCCTGCGCGGCGACTTCGGCCACATCGAGATCCGCGCGGGTGCCAACGTGCAGGACAACTGCATCCTGCACGGCTTTCCCGGCATGGGCACCGTGGTCGAGGAGGACGGCCACATCGGCCACGGCGCGATCCTCCACGGCTGCCGAGTCGAGCGCAACGGGCTCGTCGGCATGAACGCGGTGGTGAACGACAACGCGGTCGTCGGCGAGTCCGCGATCGTCGCCGCGATGGCGTTCGTGCGCGCCGAGATGGTGATCCCGCCGCGCACGATCGCCGCCGGCGTGCCGGCGAAGGTGCTGCGCTCGCTCACCGAGACGGAACTCGCCTGGAAGCTCGAAGGCACGCGCGGCTACCAGGAGCTCGCGAAGCGCTCGCTCGCGACCATGGAGGCGGTAACGCCGCGGACGAGCGCGGAGCCGGGGCGCAGGCGGCTCGACTTTCCCGAACTGCTGCCGCTGTCGACGGTCAAGAAGCGCGAGCGCGGCTGAGGCGACGGATGGTCGGCAGCGGCGCCTCCCCCGGCGTGGTCCCCGCGAAGCCGTGGACCCGGCGTCCTGCCGGCCGAAGACGCTGGATTGCCGCTTGCGCGGGAATGACGACGCGGGGCAGCGCCATGGCACCCGAAGTACGCGCGCCGCGTGCGGGCGCAGGCGAGCGCGAACCATGACGACCGGCTTCGCCAACGCGCTCGCGGAGTCGGTGTGGGAGCAGCGCTACCGCTTCGCGCCGGCTTCCGGGGCCCCCGAGTCGTCGATCGACGCGACCTGGGATCGCGTGGCGCGCGCGCTGGCGGCCGGCGAGCCGCGGGACCGCGAGCACTGGGCGGGCAGGTTCCGGGAGGCGCTGTCCGACTTCCGCTTCCTGCCCGGCGGCCGCATCCTCGCCGGCGCGGGCACCGCGCGCCGGGTCACGCTGTTCAACTGCTTCGTGATGGGCACCGTCGAGGACTCGCTCGACGGCATATTCGCGGCGCTGCGCGAATCGGCGCTCACGATGCAGCAGGGCGGCGGCATCGGCGTCGACTTCTCCACGCTGCGGCCCTACGGCGCGCTGGCTGACGCCACCGGCGGCATGGCCTCCGGCCCGGTGTCGTTCATGGACCTGTGGAACCAGATGTCCGAGACCGTGACCGGGGTGGGGCCCCGGCGCGGCGCGATGATGGGCACGCTGGCCTGCGAGCACCCCGACGTTCTCGCGTTCGTCGAGGCGAAGCGGCGTCCAGGGCGGCTCACCCACTTCAATCTCTCGGTGCTGGTCAGCGACGCGTTCATGCGCGCGGTCGAGGTTGGCGCCGACTGGACGCTGGCCTTTCCGCGTTTCGGCGTCGAGCGCCGCGTCGCTGCGCGCGCCCTGTGGGAAGGCGTCGTGCAGAGCGCCTACGAGAGCGCCGAGCCGGGCGTGCTGTTCATCGACCGCATCCGCGCCGAGGACAACCTCGCCTACGCGGAGACGATCAGCGCGACGAATCCCTGCGGCGAGATTCCGCTGCCGCCCTACGGCGCGTGCGACCTCGGCTCGATCAACCTGACGCGCTTCGTGCGCGAGGCGTTCTCGCCGCGTGCCGCGCTCGACCTTCGGGCGCTCGCCGACACCGCGGCGGTGGCGGCGAGAATGCTCGACGACGTCTACGAGGTCTCGACGTTCCCGCTGCCGCAGCAGGCCGCGGCGGCGAAGGCCTCGCGGCGGCTGGGCATCGGCATCACCGGGCTCGCCGACGCGCTCGCCATGCTCGGCCTGCGCTACGACGCTGCGGACGGGCGCAACGCCGCGGCGGCGGCGATGCGCACGATCTGCGAGGCGGCGTACGCCGCTTCGATCGAACTGGCCCGCGAGCGCGGCAGCTTCGAGCGCTTCGCGCGCGAGCGCTACCTCGCGGCGCCGTTCGTGCAGCGCCTGCCGCAGGGCTTGCGCGACGGCATCGCGCGCCACGGCATCCGGAACAGCCACCTGACCGCGATCGCGCCGGCAGGAACGATCAGCCTGCTCGCCGGCAACGTGTCGAGCGGACTCGAGCCGATCTTCGCGCTCGAGTACGCGCGCGACGTGCGCCGGCCGGGAGGCGCGGTGGAGCGAGTCGGAGTCGAGTCGCACGCGCTGGCGCAGTGGCGGGAGCGCAGCGGCGACACGCCGCTGCCGCCGGCATTCGTCACCGCTGCCGAGGTGCCGGCGGAAGCGCAAGTCGAGATGCAGGCCGCGCTGCAGCCGCACGTCGACAACGCGATCTCCAAGACGACGAACGTGCCAGCCGACATCCCGCTCGACGAGTTCCGCGCGATCTACCGCCGCGCGTGGGAGCGCGGCCTCAAGGGCTGCACCGTGTTCCGGCCGAACCGGGTCACCGGCGCGGTGCTGACGGGCCCCGAGCCGCGCTGCGAGCGCTGCGAGGTCGCGCCCGCGCCCTGAGGGCGCGGCTCAGGGACGCGCCGCCGCGGCGAGCGCAGCGACGCTCGCCGCGCCACCGAGGCCCGCGCACAGCGCGACCAGCTGCCGGGCGCGCTCCGCGCCCAGCACCGGATCCACCAGCGCGTGGAACTTGCGCTCCAGGTCCGCGTCGCTCATCGGGCGCTCCAGGCTGCCGATGGCGTGCGCGACGAAGCGATGCAGCCGCCGTCCGTCCCTGCAGACCACGGTGACGTCGGCCGCCTCCTCGGCGATCGCATCGTCGGCGGTGGCCGTCACGCGCTCCCGCAGCGCGACGACGTCCGGCCGCGTCACCATGGCGTCGGCGAATTCCGCCTCGCCCGCCGCGCCGAACACGATGCCGGCTGCGCAGGCGTGGTAGACGCTGAACTTGCCCTCCAGCCCGCTGCGCGGCGCCTTCTTGCCGGTGAGCTCGAGGACGAGGGGGTGCACGCGCAGCTCGACACGCTCGACATCGTCGGCCCCGAGCGCGTGCTCGTCGCGCAGCTGCACGCAGCCGTCGATGCTCGGGTGGATCACGATGCCGCAGGCGAACGGCTTGTACGTGTTCGACGCGATCTCGAAGCGCCGTCCGAGCGCGTCGCCGATCTCGTTCCAGTCGCACTTCGTCGAGAACGTCTGCATGAGGCCGCGCGGCGCCTCGAGCGCGCGCGGCGACGCGGTGTAGCCGTGGCGCGCCATCAGCGCAGCCATCAGGCCCGCCCGCGCCGCGCCGCCGGGATGGAACGGCTTGGTCATCGTGCCGAACTGCTCGCGCACGCCGATCGGCTGCGACGCGGCGATGCCGAGCGCCATGGCGGTGGCCCCGGCGTCGAGCTTCAGCAGCCGCGCGCACGCGGCGGCGGCCCCCAGCATGCCGGTCGACCCCGTGATGTGCCAGCCGCGGTCGTAGTGGTCGGGGTAGATCGCATTGCCGACGCGGCAGGCGACGTCGACGCCGAGCACCAGCGCGTCGACCAGCTCTCGCCCCGATGCGCCGCGGTGCTCCGCGAGCGCCAGGGCCGCCGAGGCGACCGGCCCCGCGGGGTGGATGATCGTGCGCAGGTGCGTGTCGTCGAAGTCGAACGTGTGCGAGGCGATGCCGTTGAGCAGCGCGGCGCTGGCCACGTCGACGCGCTCGGCGCGGCCGAGCAGGCTCGCCTGCGGCGCCGGGGACAGCTCCCGCACCGCTGCCAGCGCTGCCTCGAGGGTGGCGTGGCGCGAGGCGCCGATCGCGCAGCCGAGCCAGTTGCCGAACGTGCGGTGCGCCTCGCGCTCGACTTGCGCGTCCCAGCCGTGCGACGGATGCGTCGCGACAAACTCCGCGAGCATGCGCGTGACGGCCGGCGCGTTCGAGTCGGCCGTCACCTTCGTGTTGTGCGCCATCGCCGTGCTTCAGTCGGTCAGCTCGATGCCGCGGTCCTTCGCGAGCTTCGACCAGCGCGCTATGTCGTCGCGGATGTACTGGCCGAACTGGTCGGGCGTCATCGGCATCGGTTCGAGCGCCTCGCCTGCGAGCCGCTCGCGCAGGTCGGGCGCTTCCAGCATCCTGTTGATCTCGTCGTTGAGCCGCTTGACGATCGGCGCGGGCAGGTTCGCCGGCCCGACGATGCCGTACCACTGCACGCCGTCGAAGCCCCTGTAGCCCAGCTCCTCGAACGTCGGCACGTCGGGCAGCAGGCGGTGGCGCGTGCGTCCCGTGACCGCCAGCGGCTTCACCTTGCCGCCCTTGATGTGCGGCAGCCCCGCCGCGAGCCCCGGGAACAGCGCCTGCGTCTGCCCGCCGAGGATGTCGGCGATCGCCGGGCCGATGCCGCGGTAGGCGACGTGCGTCGCCTCGAACCCGGCCGCGACCTTGAACTGCTCCATCGCGAGGTGCGTGAGCGTGCCCGGGCCTGCCGAGCCGTAGGAGAGCTTGCCGGCCTGCGCCTTCGCGTAGGCGACGAACTCGGGCAGCGTGGCCACCGGCATCGCCGTCGGCACGATGAGGACGTTCGGCGTGCCGCCGACCATGGCCACCGGCGTGAAGTCGCGCACGGCGTCGTAGGGGAGCTTGCGCACCGCGGGATTCGTGCCGTGCGTGCCGACGTAGCCGACCATCAGCGTGTAGCCGTCGGGCGCGGCACGCGCGGTCGCCAGCGAACCGACGACCCCGCCGCCGCCGCTCTGGTTCTCCACCACGACGCTCTGGCCGAGCGCGCGGCCGAGGCGGTCGGCCACAGTGCGGGCGACGAGGTCGACGCCGCCGCCCGGCTGCACCGGTGCGATGATGCGCAGGTTGCGGTTCGGGTAGGGGGCCTGGGCGCCGGCCGGCGCGGCGACGAATGCCGTGGCGAATGCGACCACGGCGAGCGCCGCGGCGCGTTCTCGAAGTGTCTGCATGATTCCTCCCACGATGCGCTGCGCGCTCAGTATCCCACCGGATAGCCGTCGCGGCGCGGATCGGAGCCCGCCATGTAGCCGTCGCCGGTGCGCACGACGAACTGCCCGCAGCCGAAGCCGAACGAGTCGCCGGGCACGTTGACGCGGTGGCCGAGTGCGGCGAGACCGTCGCGCAAGTGCGCCGATGTCGTCGACTCCACGTCGATCGCCAGCCCGCCGTTGATGCGCCACCGCGGCGCGTCGAGCACTGCCTGCGCGTTCATGCGGTGATCGACGAGCCGGGTGATCGTCTGCACGTGGCCGGGCGGCTGCACCGGTCCACCCATGACGCCGAACGCGGCCAGCGGCGCGCCGCCGCGGGTGACGAAGCCGGGGATGATCGTGTGGAACGGGCGCTTGCCGCCGGCGACCTCGTTCGGGTGGCCGGCCGCCAGCGAGAAGCCGTGGCCGCGGTTCTGCAGGCTGATGCCGGTGCCGGGCACGACCACGCCCGAGCCGAAGCCCATGTAGTTCGACTGGATGAGCGACACCATCGTGCCGGCGGCGTCGCCCAAGGCGAGGTAGACGGTGCCGCCGCGCGCGGGCTCTCCGGGCATCGGCGCCGCGGCCTTCGCAGGGTCGACGAGCTTCGCGCGGGCGTCGAGGTAGGCGGCCTCCAGGAGCGCGGAGGGTGGAAAGCGCATCGCCGCGGGATCGGCCACGTGCGCGTAGGCGTCGGCAAACGCGAGCTTGGTGGCCTCGATCGCGAGGTGCTGGCTGGCGACCGAGTCGGGGTCGAGCGCGCCCATGTCGAAGCGCTGCAGCAGGCCGAGCGCGATCAGCGCGACGATGCCCTGGCCGCTGGGCGGGATCTCGTGGACCTCGACGTCGCGATAGCGGACCGCGAGCGGCGTCACCCAGTCGGCGGCCATGCCGGCGAAGTCCGCGAGCGTGTGCGCGCCGCCGTGGCTGCGCGCGTGCGCGACCATCGCCTCGGCCAGCGACCCCCGGTAGAACGCCTCGCCCCTGCTCATGGCGATGGCGCGCAGCGTGTCCGCCATCGCGGGGCACGCGAAGGTTTCGCCGACCGCGGGCGCGCGGCCGCGCGGCAGGAAGTGCTCGGCGAAACCGAGGTCGTGCGGAATGACCGTCGCCGCGCGCGACCACAGCTGCGCGATCGTCGGGGCCACGGCGAAGCCGTCGCGCGCGTAGCGGATCGCCGGCTCGAACAGGTCGGCGAACGGCAGCTTGCCGAAGCGCTCCGACAGCGCGCGCCAGCCGGCGACGGCGCCCGGAATCGTGACCGCGTCCCAGCCGTAGACCGGCATCGCTTCCAGCCCCGCGAAGCGCTCGCGGTTCCAGGCTGCGGGCGAGCGGCCCGAGGCATTGAGGCCGACGAGCGTCCGGCCATCCCAGAGAATGGCGAACAGATCGCTGCCGATGCCGTTGGTCGTGGGCTCGACGACCGTGAGCGTGATCGCCGTGGCGACCGCGGCGTCGACCGCGTTGCCGCCTCGCGCGAGCATGGCGAGGCCGGCCTGCGCGGCCAGCGGCTGCGACGTCGCGACGACGTTGCGGGCGAAGAGCGGCTGCCGCCGCGAAGCGTAGGGCAGTGCCGGGGCCAGGTCCCTCACGTTGCTTCCCGGCCGGCCGGCCGGATGCCGGCTACGCGGCTTCCTCGTGGAACGCCTCCTCGCGCTTCTTGCGGATCATCGGCAGCGCGACGATGATCAGCAGGATCGCGGCCAGCGCGATCAGCGTGGCGGAGATCGGCCGGGTCACGAACACCGTCGGGTCGCCGCGCGACAGCAGCAGCGCGCGGCGCAGGTTCTCCTCCATCAGCGGCCCGAGGATGAAGCCGAGCAGCAGCGGCGCCGGCTCGCACTCCAGCTTGACGAAGATCCAGCCGAGCACGCCGAACACGACGGTCAGCACCACGTCGAACACGTTGTTCTGCAGGCTGTAGGTGCCGATGCAGCAGAACACCAGGATCGCCGGGTAGAGCAGGCGGTAGGGCACCTGCAGCAGCTTGACCCAGATGCCGATCATCGGGAGGTTCAGCACCACCAGCATCAGGTTGCCGATCCACATGCTGGCGATCAGCCCCCAGAAGAGCTGCGGGTTGCTCGTCATCACCTGCGGCCCCGGCTGGATGCTGTGGATCGTCATCGCGCCGACCATCAGCGCCATGACCGCGTTGGGCGGGATGCCGAGCGTCAGCAGCGGGATGAACGAGGCCTGCGAGCCGGAGTTGTTCGCGCTCTCGGGCGCCGCCACGCCGCGGATGTTGCCCTTGCCGAAGGACTGAGGCTCCTTGCTGATCTTTTTCTCGATCGTGTAGGCGGCGAACGCCGAAAGGAGCGCCCCGCCGCCCGGCAGGATGCCGAGCACCGAGCCGATGCCGGTGCCGCGGGCGATCGCCGGCAGCACTTCCTTGAACTCCTTCCACGTCAGCATCAGGTTCGACACCTTGTCGGTGAAGACCTCGCGGTGGCCGCGGTGCTCGAGGTTGATGATGATTTCCGCGAATGCGAACAATCCCATGGCGACGACGACGAAGCCGATGCCGTCGGAGAGTTCGGGGATGCCGAACGTGTAGCGCTGCAGGCCGGAGTTGACGTCGGTGCCGATGATGCCGAGCAGCAGGCCGAGCACGATCATGCCGATGGCTTTCACCAGGGAGCCGCTCGCGAGCACCACCGCCGAGATGAGGCCGAGCACCATCAGCGAGAAGTACTCGGCGGGGCCGAACTTCAGCGCGACCTCGGCGAGCGGCGGGGCGAATCCGGCGACGACCAGCGTGGCGAAGGTGCCCGCGATGAACGAGCCGATCGCCGCCACCGCCAGCGCCTTGCCGGCCCGGCCTTGCCGCGCCATCTGGTAGCCGTCGATGCACGTCACCACCGACGAGGACTCGCCCGGAAGGTTGACGAGAATCGCCGTCGTCGAGCCGCCGTACTGCGCGCCGTAGTAGATGCCGGCGAGCATGATCAGCGCCGAGACCGGCGGCAGCGCGTAGGTGATCGGCAGCAGCATCGCGATCGTCGGCACCGGGCCGATGCCGGGCAGCACGCCGATCAGCGTGCCGAGCACCACGCCGAGGAAGCAGTAGAAGATGTTGGTGAACGTGAGGGCGACGGAGAACCCGAGGCCGAGGTTGCTCAGGAGTTCCATCGCGTCACCCCACCAGCGCCGGCGGCCACGTCGGCAGCTGCAGCTGCAGGCCGTAGCGGAACGCGAGCACGACGAATGCGGCGAGCAGCACCGCGGCGATCACCGATTCCTTCCAGCGGTACTCGTAGCTCGCGGTGCTCGCGACCAGCACGACCAGGATCGTGGCGATGACGAGCCCGAGCTTGACCACGGTCAGCCCGAACACCAGCACGGCGGCCAGCACGATGAGCATCGGCTTGAGCGTCGGGAAGGAGAGCGGCTCTCCCTGCAGCCGGAACGAGCGCAAGACGAGCAGCAACCCGAGGCCGATCATGATGGTGCCGAGCCAACGCGGGAAGTAGCCGGGCCCCATGCGGCCCGCGGAGCCAATCGCGTAGTTGAACGCGATGCCCACGCCCAAGCCGCCGAGCACGATGAACATCACGCCCGCCCAGAAGTCCTTGGGGTGGGTAATGGTGCGCATGAAGCCCCTCCTAGCGTTTGCTGTATTGGTCCGACCCGCCGTCGTACGCGGCAGTCGTGGAAGTCTAGCACCGCCGCAGCGGCATTTCGCGCCGCGGCCCCCCGACACCGCTATACTGCCCCGCCAAGGCAACGACGGGAGGCGCGACTTGGCGATGCAACGCAGGAACGTTCTGGCCGGGCTGGCTGCAGCTGCCACGCTCGCCCTGCCGATGACCGTCGGCGCGCAGGCCTGGCCCGCGAAGCCGATCCGCCTCGTCGTCGGCTTCCCGCCCGGCGGCGGCATCGATTTCACCGCTCGCCTGATGGCGCAGCACCTCTCGGAGGGGCTGGGCCAGCAGGTCGTCGTCGAGAACAGGCCCGGGGCGGCGGGGGCGCAGGCGGCCGCGGAGGTCGCGCGCGCGGCGCCGGACGGCTACACGCTGATCCTCGCCAACATCGGCCCGTTCGCGCTGGTTCCCTCGATGATGGCGAAGCCGCCCTACGATCCGGTGCGGGAGTTCACGGCGGTCAACCAGCTGGTGTCGACGTACTTCGTCGCTGCCATCCCGGCGAGCCTCCCGGCCAGGTCGATGAACGAGTTCTTCGCCTGGGCGAAGGCCAACGACGGGAAGGTGAACTTTGCCTCCGGCGGCAATGCCTCGATCACCCACTTGAACGGCGAGCTCGCGAACCAGGTTGCCGGCACGAAGATGGTGCACGTGCCGTACAAGGGCTCGGCGCCGGCGATCACCGACCTGATCGCCGGGCAGACGCACATCCTGATCGACGTCGGCAACGTGATCGTGCCGCACGTCAAGAGCGGCAAGCTGCGCGCCATCGCCGTCACGTCCGCCGAGCGCGACCCGCTGTTGCCCGACGTGCCGACGATGCGCGAGTCCGGTTACCCGCAGCTCGAGACGGCGGGGTGGCAGGGCATCGTCGGCCCGGCCGGCATGCCGCGCGAGGTCGTCACCCGGCTGTCGGGGGAAATCCGCAAGGTGCTCGCGAAGCCGGAGGTGCGCGAGAAGCTCGCAGCTGCCGGCACGCCGGTCACCGACCGCGGGCCGGACGAGTTCGCCGCGTTCATCCGCGACGAGAACCAGCGCTGGCTGCCGGTCATCAGGGCGAGCGGCGCGAGGATCGAGTAGGGGCCTCGCCGTCCGGCGAGTCGTGGTGCCGGCCTGTCACGTAGACGGTGCCGGTGAACGACGCGACGAGATCGCCCTCGCCGCGCGCCCCGCGGCGCACCTCGATGCGATAGGTCGCGAGCCGCCGGGTGCGGCTCACTTCGGAGGCGCGCGCCGCCAGGCGCTCGCCCTCGCGCGCCGCCGCGTGGTAGCTGATGTGCACCTCGATCCCGGCGGCGACGCGGCCGTGCGAGTTCGACGCGAGGCCGAATGCGGTGTCGGCCAGCGCGAACAGCGCGCCGCCGTGGCAGGTGCCGTTGAAGTTGAGGTGCTCGGCGCCGACCGTCATCGCCACCTCGGCGTGGCCGGCGCCGGCATCCACGAGTTCGATGCGGCAGTTGCGCGCGAACGCGTCGCGCGCGGCGAGCGCCGCCGTCCGCGCGCGTTCGTCCGCGGGAGCGGGTTCCGGGCGTGCGAGCCGGCGGCCCCGGCCGCAGGCCTGCGCGTGCGCGTCCGCGGCGTCGAGCAGCGCGGCCACGCCTTCGCCGCGCGCGGCCGAGGTGAGCAGAACCGGCACCTTCCAGCCGCCGCGCCTGGCGCGCAGCGCGAGCATTCCCTCGAGGTCGCGCACCGTCGCGGTCGCGAGCGCGCTGTCCCCCTTGCTGACCACGAGCAGGTCGGCGATCTCGAGGATGCCGGCCTTGATTGCCTGCACGTCGTCGCCGAGGCCGGGCGGGCAGACGACCGCGCAGGTGTCCGCCAGCGCCGCGATCGCCACTTCCGACTGGCCGGCGCCGACGGTCTCCACGATCACCGGGTCGTAGCCCGCGGCGTCGAGCAGGTCGACGATGCGCCGCGTGGTGCGCGCGAGCCCGCCGGCGTGACCGCGCGAGGCGAGCGAGCGCACGAACACGTTCTCGGCGGCGGCCTGCTCGCTCATGCGGATGCGATCGCCGAGGACCGCGCCGCCGGACAGCGGGCTCGACGGGTCGACGGCAACCACGGCGATGCGCCTGCCGCGCTTCGTGCACTCGGCGAGCAGCGCGGCGATCAGCGTCGACTTGCCCGCGCCCGGCGGTCCGGTGATCCCGATGACGTGTGCACGGCCGGCCTCCGTCGCAAGCGCGTCGGCGAGCGCCGCGGCGCCCGGCATCTCGTTTTCCAGCGCCGTGATCGCCCGCGCGATGGCCGCGCGGTCGCCGCGCCGGACCGCATCGGCGGAAAGCAGGGTCAGACTCGACTTTTCCATGGGGTTGCTGCCGGCTGCTCCGGAAAGTGGGGTCAGACTCGACTTTTCAATGGGGTTGCTTTCGGCAAATGGAAAGTAGGGTCAGACTCGACTTTTCAATGGGGTTGCTTTCGGCAAGCTCCATGCGCGCCGGGAAAGTCGAGTCTGACCCTACTTTTCGAATTCGGGGTCAGACTCCGAGTGCCCTGCCGGTTGCATGCGGGCCAGGAAAGTCGAGTCTGACCCTACTTTTCGCTCAGACGACGACGAGCGGCTGGCCGAAGCCGAGCTCGCGGCGCAGCGTCGCGCAGATCTCGCCGTGCGTACAGCCCGCGGCCGCGGCGTCCACGACCGCGCCGAACGTGTTGCCGCTGCCTTGCGCCGCGCGGGCGAGGGCGGAGAGCGCGCGATCGGCGTCCGCCTGGCTGCGCTGCTCCTTCCAGCGCGCGAAGTCGTCGCGGTGGGCCTGCATGAGCGCCGGATCGGGCCTGGGAAGCGCGGGCCGCGCGCTTTCGTCCTCCTCGACGGCGTACTTGTTGACGCCGACGACCGTCTGCTCGCCGGACTCGACGCGCGCCTGGAACGCGCGCGCCGACTCGCCGATGCGGCGCTGCACCCATCCCGACTGCACGGCAGCGAACATGCCGCCCTGCGCGTCGACCTCGTCCATGACCTCGGCGATCCTCGCCTCCATCGCGTCGGTCAGCGACTCGACGTAGTACGAGCCGCCGAGCGGGTCGATCACGTCGGTCAGGTGCGCCTCCTCGCGCAGGATGTTCTGCGTCGCCACGGCGATGCGCGCGCCGAACTGCGTGGGGCAGGACAGCACTTCGTCGTAGGCGTCGGTGTGCAGCGACTGCAGCCCGCCGAAGATGCCGGCGATCGCCTGAGCGGTGACTCGCGCGATGTTGTTGAGCGGCTGCTGGCGGGTGAGGTCGACGCCGGAGGTCTGCGCGTGGAACTTGAAGCGCCACGAGCGCGGGTCGCGCGCGCCGAAGCGCTCGCGCACCACCCGCTGCCAGATGCGCCGCCCGGCGCGGAACTTGGCGACCTCCTCGAAGAACGAGAGCGAGATGTCGAAGAAGAACGTGAAGCGGGGCAGGAAGGCGTCGGGGGCGAGGCCGGCGGCGACGCAGTCACCGGCGTACTGGATCGCGGTCGACAGCGTGAACGCCATCGCCTCGGCCGGCGTGGCGCCGGCCTGCTGCATGTGCTGGCCGACCACCGACACCGGGTTCCACTTCGGCGCGTGCGCGTTGCACCACGCGACGTGGTCGACCAGCACGCGCCGCGAGCCCGGCAGCGCGAGACGGAAGAACATGTGGTTGGCGACGTAGTGCGAGATGTAGTCGCTCTGGTTGCTGGTGCCGCTCACGAGCCTCCAGTCGACGCCGCGCCGCTTCGCGGTGGCCAGCATGAACGCGAGCAGCGTGAACGGCAGCGGGTCGTTGAGCGAGCAGGACGTCTTCGCGAGGTCCACGCCGGCGAGGCAGGCGTCCATGTGGTCGGCCGTGTTCGCGACGACGCCGCAGGTACCCAGCAGCTCCGGGTACACCTGGTCCATGTCGAAGCCGCGGTACACCGAGTTGCAGGGGATGAGCGAAACCGCGGTGGCGCCCTTGTCGAGAATGTCGAGCAGGCGCGCGTTGTAGTCGCGGGGTGTGCCCAGCCCGATGAGCTGCCGCTGCGTCCACGTGCGGCCGCGGTGCATCGTCGCGTAGATGCCGCGCGTGTAGGGCGGCTCGCCGGGAAAGCCGAGATCGGCGTCGTAGCGGGAGGCGTCGACGTCGAGCGGCGTGTAAAGCGGCTTGACGGCAATCCCCGAGCGGTTGCGGACCTCGCGCTCGCCGGGCAGCTGCGCGGCGTACTCGGCGGACCAGCGCACGTGGGCCTCCGCGGTCGACGCGGGGTTGGCAGTGGGCAGCGGCTTGTTCATTCTCGCGTCCTCGTCAGGCGGCGAACTTGGCGGCGCGCGAGCGCGCGGCAAGCTCGCGGACGTACGTCGCGATGTCCGCGAGCGACGTCCCGGGGTGGAACACGCGCGCCACGCCCGCGTCGAGCAGCGCGCGCTCGTCGTCGTCCGGCACGATGCCGCCGACGATCACTCCGACCTCGCTCAGGCCCGCGGCGCGCAGCGCTTCCATGAGCCGCGGGACGATCAGGTGGTCGGTCGCCAGCGACGAGACGCCGATCACGTCGACGTCCTCCTCCTGCGCGAGCTTCACGACGGCGGCGATCTCCTGCCAGGGCGGCGTGTAGACCACCTCCATGCCGGCGTCGCGCAGGTGCGCCGCGACGATGCGGCTGCCGCGGTCGTGGCCGTCGAGGCCGATCTTGGTGACGAGGACCTTGGGGCGGATGTCCATGGTTGGCAGGTGTCCGGGAACGGGGAACAGGGAACGGCAGTCAGAGGGTGGAGCCGTGCAGGAGGCGCACGAACCGGCGCGCGATGGCGGCCGGGCTGTCCTGACCGGAGCGGTACCACGTCTGCGACCAGTTGAGCGCGCCCAGCAGCATGAGGCGCAGCGCGCGGCGGTCGGCCTTGCGCGCGAGCGGCAACGCGTCGACGGCGCGGGCGAACAGCCGCTCGTAGCCGTTGCGGAGCTCCGCGAGCCGCCGGGCCACGTCCGGCACGTCGTCCGGGCGCACGCGGATCACCACCTGGCCGTAGTCGCTGTCGTCGAGCAGCGCGCTCAGGTGTGCCGCGCACACGCGCTCGAGGCGCTCCCACGGCTCGCCCGGCGCGCGCAGCGCCTCCTCCACGGCGGCGGTGATGCGCTTGACGCCCTCCGCGTACACGGCGACGAGCAGGTCCTCCTTCGACGCGAAGTGGTAGTACAGCGACCCCGCGAGCATCCCGGAGTCGGCGGCGATGTCGCGCATCGACGTCACGGCGTAGCCGCGCTCGCGGAACAGCCGCGCCGCGGCGTCGAGCACGAGCGGCAGGCGGTTGTCGGCGCGGGGGGCGGCGGCGGGCATCGGCGGGCAGGTGGAAAACCTAACGCTTGTTAGGTATAGTCCGGCAGGAGCGCTGACCTGTCAACGGCCGCAGTGGTAGATTCGGTCCCGCGCCAGCCGTTTCCCCGGAGGAACTCCATGATGCCGATCCGCCTCGCCGCGGCGTTCGTCGCCGCCCTCGCCATCGCCGGCCCCGCCATGGGACAGGCGTTCCCCAGCAAGCCGATCCGCCTGATCGTCCCGTTCCCGCCGGGCGGCGGCACCGACATCGTCTCGCGCCACGTGGCCAAGCAGTTGTCGGAGTCGAGCGGCTGGACGATCGTCGTCGAGAACAAGGCCGGCGCCGGCGGCACGCTGGGGCTGACCGAGGCTGCGCGCGCGGCGCCGGACGGCTACACGGTCGTCATGGGGCAGGCCGACAACATGGTGGTCGCCCCGGCGCTCCAGAAGAACCTGGCGATCAATCCCGTCAAGGACCTGACGCCGGTGATGCAGGTCGCGGCCTCGCCGTTCCTGTTCATGTCGGCGGCGGGGTCGAAGTACGCGAACCTCAACGACGTCATCGCCGAGGCGAAGGCGGCTCCCGGCAAGGTGTCCTACGGCTCGGCGGGCAGCGGCACGTTCACCCACCTCGTGATGGAGCTGCTGCAGCAGCGGGGCGGCTTCACGATGGTGCACGTGCCGTACAAGGGCGCGTCGCCCGCGATGGCCGACGTGATCGGCGGTCACATCCCGATGGCCGCGCTGTCCATCGGTTCGGGCATGTCCGGCATCCAGGGCGGCAAGCTGCGCGGGCTCGCGGTGACCTCGCTCAAGCGCAGCCCGGCGCTGCCCGACGTTCCCACGCTCGACGAGCTGGGCTTCAAGGGCTTCGAAGCCAACGGCTGGCTCGGCATCCTCGTGCCCAACGGCACGCCGCCGGACGTCGTCGCGCGGCTGAACGCCGAGCTCGCCAAGGCCATGCAGAGCGCCGAGCTGCGCAAGACGCTGCTCGCCACGGGCATCGAGGCCCGCACGGGCACGCCGCAGGAGTTCGGGGCGCTGATCGCGCGCGACACGGGGACGTGGCACAAGATCGTCGAGACGGCGGGCATCAAGGCCGAGTGATGGCCCTCACCCCCGGCCCCTCTCCCGCCTGCCGGCGGGCGAGGGGAGTGTCGGCCCTCACCCCCGGCCCCTCTCCCGGCATTCGCCGGGCGAGGGGAGTGTCGGCCCTCACCCCCGGCCCCTCTCCCGGCATTCGCCGGGCGAGGGGAGTGTCGGCCCTCACCCCCGGCCCCTCTCCCGCCTGCCGGCGGGCGAGGGGAGTGTCGGCCCTCACCCCCGGCCCCTCTCCCGGCATTCGCCGGGCGAGGGGAGTGTCGGCCCTCACCCCCGGCCCCTCTCCCGCCTGCCGGCGCGCGAGGGGAGGGTTCGAACCCTCTCCCCCGGCACGGGGGAGAGGGCAGGGTGAGGGGGCCGCCAACCGCTGAGCAGCCGCAAGATGCAGCTCGACGGCATCCGCGTGGTCGACCTCTCCCGGATCCTCTCCGGGCCGTTCTGCTCGATGTTCCTCGCCGACATGGGCGCGGAGGTCGTCAAGATCGAGGACGTCGACGAGGGCGACCCGATCCGCCGCCAGGGCGAGCTGCGCGACGGCTTCTCCACCTACTTCGCCTCGTACAACCGCAACAAGAAGTCGCTCACGCTCGACCTGCGCAACCCCGACGGCATGGCGGTGCTGCGCAAGCTGATCGCCACCGCCGACGTCGTGCTGAACAACTTCCGGCCCGGCGTGATGGACCGCATGGGCCTCTCCCGCGCCGAGCTCGAGCGCCTGCGGCCGGGGATCGTCAGCTGCCACATCACCGGATTCGGCCTCGACGGGCCGTACCGGGATCGCCCGGCATTCGACTTCATCGCGCAGGCGATGAGCGGCTTCATGAGCGTCAACGGCGCCGAGGGCGAGCCGCCGCTCAGGGCCGCGCCGCCGATCACCGACCTCGTCGCCGGCGCGTATGCCGCGATGGGGATCTGCGCGGCGCTCGTGCGCCGCCAGCGCACCGGGCAGGGGGAAGAGGTCGCCGCGAGCCTGACCGACGGCATGGTGAGCATGCTGTCGTTCCTCGCCACGAACTACTTCGCGACGGGCAGGCTGCCGGTGCGCACCGGCAACGACCACGCGCTGGTCGCGCCGTACGGCCTGTTCGACGCCGCCGACGGGCAGGTGGCGATCGCGCCTTCCAACGACCAGGTCTACTTCAAGCTGCTCGACGCGCTGGGTCTCGCCGAGCTGCGCGAGCACCCCGAGTTCCGCACCAACGCCGACCGCTTCGCGCGCCGCGCGGCGATCAACGCGCGCATCAACGAGCGCACGCGCGAGCGGCCGATCGCGCACTGGCTCGACGTGCTGAACGGCGCCGGCGTGCCCTGCGGTCGCGTGCTGAACGTGCGCGAAGTGTTCGACGATCCGCAGATCCGCCACCAGCGGATGCGCGTGACGATCGATATCCCGCGCCATGGGCCGTGCGACGTGCTCGGCTTTCCCATCAAGTTCACCGACGATCCCTGCCGCGTGCACCGGCCGCCCCCCGATCTCGGCGAGCACACCGACGCGCTGCTCGCCGAGCTGGGCTACGGGCGCGAGGCGATCGGGCGCTTGCGGCAGTCACGGGCGATCTGAACGGAGGCGCGCATGGACTTCGCACGGGCGGAGGCGAACAGGCCGAAGGTCACGGTGACCGAAGTGGGAACGCGCGACGGCTTCCAGGCCGAGCCGGTGTTCATCCCCACCGCGATCAAGGCCGAGGTGATCGACGCGCTCATCGGCGCCGGGGTGCGGCACGTCGAGGCGACGTCGTTCGTGAGCCCGCGCGCCGTCCCGCAGCTCGCCGACGCCCACGAGGTGCTGGCGCTCCTGCAGCGCAGAGCCGAAGCGCACGTCGCCGCGCTGGTGCCCAACGCCCGGGGCGCGGAGCGGGCGCTGGGGGCGGGCGTGGAGGAGATGGTCTGCTTCGTCTCGGCGAGCGAGACGCACAACGGCAAGAATCTCAATGCGACCATTGCGCAATCGCTTGCCAACGTGGGCGAGGTCGCGCAGGTGGCGGCCGGGCGCCCGGTCGCGCTGCGCGGCGCCGTGGCCTGCGCGTTCGGCTGCCCGTTCGAGGGCGACGTCGCCGTGGGCGCCGTGCTGCGCATCGCGGAGGCCTACGCGGCGCTGGGCATCGACCGCCTCACGCTGGGCGACACGACGGGAATGGCCACGCCGCCGATCGTGACGCGCGTGCTTCAGGCCCTAGGCGAGCGGCTGCCGCGCATGCGCGTGGCGCTGCACTTCCACAACACGCGTGGCGCGGGGCTCGCCAACGTGCTGGTCGGGCTCGACCTCGGCGTGCGCGAGTTCGAGTCGTCGATCGGGGGGCTGGGCGGATGCCCGTTCGCGCCCGGCGCGACGGGCAACGTCTGCACCGAGGACCTCGTCTACCTGCTGGAGGAGTCCGGCTTCGACACGGGTGTGGACCTTGACGCGCTGATCCGGGTGGCGCAGCGTGTCGAGGCGATCGTGGGCCGGGCGCTGCCGGGGCAGGTGATGAAGGCCGGCCCGCGGCTCCGGCGTTACGATCCGGCCGCCGCGCGCCGCGCGACGGGGTAGGCGGGGTCAGCAGGGTCCAGAGGAGGCGCGCCATGCTTGAGGTCGCATCGCCGGCGCTTTGCGAGGTCGCCCTCGACGACAAGTACGTGCTCGAGCGCGGCCGCGTGTACCTGACCGGCATCCAGGCGCTCGCGCGGCTGATGATCGTGCAGCGCCGCCGCGACGCTGCGCTGGGCTGGAACACGGCGGGCTACGTCTCCGGCTTCCAGGGCTCGCCGCTCAACAACGTCGACAAGACGATGTGGGAGGCCGAAGCGCTGCTGAACGCGAACGGCATCCGCTTCCAGCCGGGGCAGAACGAGGAGCTCGCGGTGATGGGCGTGTGGGGCGCGCAGCAGGTCGCGCTCGACCCGCGCGCGAAGGTGGGCGGGGTGTTCGCGCTGTGGTACGGCAAGTGGGCGGGGCTGGCCCGCAGCGGCGACGCGCTGCTGCACGGCAATCACGCCGGCGCGTCGCCGAAGGGCGGCGTGCTGCTGGTCTGCGGCGACGACCACATGGCGCGCAGCTCGACCATCGCCACGCAGAGCGAGACGATGCTGAGCTCGCCGATGATCCCGGTGCTCGCCCCCACCGGCGTGCAGGAGTACCTCGACCTCGGCCTTCACGGCTTCGCGATGTCGCGCTACTCCGGCTCGTGGGTCGCGTTCAAGGCGCTCGACGACACGATCGAGTGCTCGGCGTCGGTGCACGTCGACCCCGCGCGCGTGGACATCCGCCTGCCCGAGGACTTCACGCCGCCGCCGGGGGCCCTCGGTCTGCGGCTGCCCGACCAGCCGCTGACGATGGAGCGGCGCATCCACGAGCAGCGCCTGCCGGCCGTGCTCGCCTACGTGCGCGCGAACCGGCTCAACCGCGTCACGCTCGACAGCCCGCTGCCGCGGCTGGGCATCGTCGCGGCGGGCAAGAGCTACCTCGACGTCCTGCAGGCGCTCGACCACCTCCGTATCGACGAGCGCGAGGCGGCGCGGCTGGGCCTGCGCCTGCTCAAGGTCGGCGTGACCTGGCCGCTGGAGCCGCAGTCGCTGCACGCGTTCGCGCTGGGACTCGAGGAGATCGTCGTCGTCGAGGAGAAGCGGCCGATCCTCGAGGAGCAGATCCGCTGCCTGCTCTACCACTGGCCGGACGGCAGGCGGCCGCGCGTGCTCGGCAAGCGCGCCGAGGACGGCAGCGCGGCGCCGTGGCTGTTCCCGCCCACCGGGGAGCTGCGCGCCGAGCCGATCGCGCTGGCGATCGCGCAGCGCATCGCCCGCTACGCGCCGGGCGCGGCGCTGGACGAGCGCGTCCGCTGGCTCGAAGCGAAGGAGGCCTCGCTCGCGAAGCCGTCGCTGTCGCCGCAGCTGCGGGGCTACCTCGCCGACGCGGGCCGCGTGCCGTACTTCTGCTCGGGCTGCCCGCACAACACGTCGACGCGCGTGCCGGAAGGCAGCGCGGCGATCGCGGGCGTGGGCTGCCACTTCATGGCGACCTACATCTTCCCGGGCACGAAGATCTTCTCGCCGATGGGCTGCGAGGGCGCGGCGTGGGTGGGCCAGGCGCCGTTCACGGACACGCCGCACATCTTCGCCAACATGGGCGACGGCACCTACTACCACTCGGGGCTGCTGTCGATCCGCGCGGCGGTGTCCGCGCGCTCCCGCATCACGTTCAAGATCCTCTACAACGACGCCACGGCCGCGACCGGCGGCCAGCGCCTGCCCGCGCAGCTCTCGGTGCCCGCCGTCACGCGCCAGCTCGAGGCCGAGGGCGTGGCGCAGATCGTCGTGGTGACCGACCAGCCGGACAAGTACGGACGCGACGCGCCGTTCGCCAGGGGCGTGACGGTGCGCCACCGCGACCACCTCGACGCCGTGCAGCGCGAGCTCGCGCGAGTCGACGGCGTCACTGTGCTCGTCTACGACCAGACCTGCGCGGCCGAGAAGCGGCGCCGCCGCAAGCGCGGCCGCTTCCCCGACCCCGCGCGCCGCTCGTTCGTCAACACGCGCGTGTGCGAGGGTTGCGGCGACTGCGGCGTCAAGTCGAACTGCGTGTCCGTGCTGCCGGTGGAGACCGAGTTCGGCCGCAAGCGCGCCATCGACCAGACGCACTGCAACAAGGACTTCTCCTGCCAGAACGGCTTCTGCCCGAGCTTCGTGTCGGTCGAGGGCGGGCGGCTGCGGCGCGGTCAGGCGCTCGAGGCGGAGGGGCAGCTGTTCGACGCGCTTCCGCACCCCGCGCTGCCCCCGCTGGACCGGAGCTGGTCGATCGTCGTGGCCGGCGTGGGCGGCACCGGCATCATCACCGTCGGCGCGCTGCTCGGCATGGCCGCGCACCTCGAGGGCAAGGGCGTGTCGGTGCTCGACATGACCGGCGTGGCGCAGAAGGGCGGGGCGGTCACGACCTACGTGAAGATCGGCGCGACGCCCGAGTCGATCCACACGGTGCGCATCGCCGCCGGCGAGGCCGACGCCGTCATCGGCGCCGACGTGCTGTGCACGGCCGAGAACGCGATCCTCAATCGCGTGAAGCGCGGCGTCACGCGTGCCGTGATCAACGCCAACCGCAGTCCCACGGTGGCGTTCATCCGGCAGCCCGACCTCGTCACGCCGTGGGAGGCGATGGAGGAGGGGCTGCGCGAGGCGATCGGGGGGGAGGGCGTGCGCTTCGTCGATGCCACGCGGCTGACCACTGCGTTGACGGGCGACGGCGTGGCCGCCAACCTGTTCCTGCTGGGCCATGCGTGGCAGATGGGCCTGGTGCCGCTCTCGGCCGCCGCCATCGACCGCGCGATCGAGCTCAACGGCACCGCGGTCGAGGCGAACCGGCGCGCATTCGCGTGGGGCCGGCTCGCCTGTCACGACCCGGCGCGCGTCGAGCGCGCCGCGACGCCGCCACCGGCTGCGACGGCGAGCGATCGCGCGCTCTCGGCCACGCTCGACGAGGCGATCGCGCGCCGCGTCGCCTACCTCGCGGCCTACCAGGACGACGCATACGCGCTGCGCTACCGCGCGCTGGTCGAGCGTGTCCGCGCGGCCGAGCAGCCGCTTGCGCGCGGCCACCGCCTCGCCGAAGCGGTCGCGCGCAACTACTTCCGGCTGCTCGCGGTCAAGGACGAGTACGAGGTCGCGCGCCTGTACACCGACGGCGAGTTCGAGCGCGAGGTCGCCTCGGCGTTCGAGGGCGACTACCGCATCGCCTATCACTTCGCGCCGCCGCTGTGGGCAAAGCCGGATCCGGTCACGGGCGTTCCGCGCAAGCGCCGCTACGGGCCCTGGATGCGGCCGCTGCTCGCGCTGCTCGCGCGCCTCAAGGGACTGCGCGGAACCCCGTTCGACGTGTTCGGCTACAGCGCCGAGCGGCGCGTCGAGCGGCAGCTCGCCGCCGACTACGAGAAGCGCATCGGCGAGCTGTTGCGAACGCTGAGCGGCGAGTCGCTCGACGTGGCCGTGGAGATAGCGTCGCTGCGGGAGACGATCCGCGGCTACGGGCACGTGAAGCTCGCGAGCGTCGAAGACGCGCGCAAGCGCGAGGCCGAGCTGATCGCGGGGCTGCGCGTGCCGGCGGCGAGGCGCATGCCACTCGCCGCGGACTAGCCTGCCCGGGATCGGCTACGCAACATCGTCGAGAGCACACCGGTGTCCTCGCTCCGAGACCCCCGGCGGCGCATCCTGCTGGCCGCGACCGCGACGCTGCTCGTGCCCGCGCTGCGCGCCCAGCAGCCGCGCAAGAGCGCGCGCATCGGCATCGTCTTCAACAGCTTCCGGCTCGCCGACGTGCAGGGCGACAAGCCCGTCGAGCCGGTGATGCGCGAGTTTCTCGCGGGCTTGCGCGAGCACGGCTGGATCGAGGGCACGAACATCGTCGTCGAGCGCCGCAGCGCCGAAGGGAAGCTCGAGCGGCTGGAGTCGATCGTGCGCGAGCTGGTTGCGCTTCCCGTCGACGTCATCGTGACCGCGGGGCACGCGGCGACGGTTGCCGCACGCAAGGTGACTGCGACCGTGCCGATCGTGTCGTCGGGCATGACATCCCCGGTCGAGAACGGACTCGTGGCGAGCCTCGCCCGTCCCGGCGGCAACGTCACCGGGACCGTGCCTTCGTTCGGTTCGGAGACCGCCGTCAAGCGCCTCGAGCTGCTGCGCGAGCTCCTGCCTGCAGCGAAACGCGTCGTGTACTTCGGCACGAGGACGGCGGACGAGGTGCCGGCCGAGGTTCGCGCTGCCGCGACAGGCATTGGTCTGACGCTGGTCTACGTCGACGCGGGCCTGCCGCGCCTCGAAACGGGGCTGGCGCAGGCGGAGAAGGAGCGCCCCGACGCCCTGATGGCTGTCCCGACCGTGCCGCTGTATCCCCACCAGCGCGCGATAGTCGCCTTTGCCGCGCGGACGCGCCTCCCCGACATCTACGGCTTCTCGGAAGCCGTCGAGGCCGGGGGGCTCGCATCGTTCGGCGGCGACACGGCGGACGCGTGGCACCGCGTAGCTCGCTACGTGCACCGCATCCTGCAAGGGGCGAAACCGGGGGACCTGCCCATCGAAAAGACGGACCGCTACAAGCTGCTGGTCAACCGGACGCGGGCGCGCGCCCTGGGCATCGCCATCCCGACGGCGCTCGCCCAGCGCGCCGAGATCGTCGAATAGAACGGGGCCGGATCCGCCGCATCGGCGCCATCGGGCCGATGCGACGGAACCGGCCCCGGCGGGGCGTCAGACGCCGTTCTTGACGCGCAGGTCGCGCAGGTACTTGTCGAGCGCCTGTGCCTGCATGCGCTGCTGGATCTGCGGGCGCACTTCCTCGAACGGCGGCACCTTGGCGTCGCGGACGTCGTCCACGCGGATCACGTGCCAGCCGAACGGCGACTGCACCGGCTGCGGCGTGAACTTGCCCTTCTCGACCTTCACCATGGCGTCGGAGAACGGCTTCACGAAGTTGCCCGGCGCGGCCCAGTCGAGGTCGCCGCCGCGGTCCTTGCTGCCCGGATCCTTGCTGCGCTGCTTGGCGATCTCGTCGAACTTCTGGCCCTTCTGGAGGTCGGCGATCACCTGCTTCGCCTCGTCCTCCTTCTCGACCAGGATGTGCGCGACCTTGTACTCCTTGTCGCCCATCTGCTTCTTGATGTTCTCGTACTCGCTGCGCACGGCCGCCTCGGGCACCGGGTTCGCCTTCACCCAGTCGTTGACGTAGGCGCGCACCAGCACGGTCTGCGACGCGAGGTCCATTTGCGTCTTGACCTCGTCCTGCTTGTCGAGGCCCTTCTTCTTCGCCTCGGTGACGAGCAGCGAGCGCGTGTTGAGCTCCTCGCGCACGGCGCCGCGCAGCTCGGCGTTGTCCGGCTGGCCCTGCGCCATGCGCTCGCGCAGCAGGAGGTCGAATTGCCCCTGCGAGTAGAGCGTCTTGCCCTGCGCGGCGGCGGGAGCGGCGGCAGGCGCCGCGGCAGCGGGCTTCGGCGCGGCGGGCTTGGGCGCGGCCTGCTGGGCGTGCAGCGCGGTCACCGGGAAGAGCGCAGCCAGCACGGCAGCCGCGATACGGGTCTTGTTCATGGAGCCTTCCTCGTGGGAGTTAGTCGGGGAATTCCTCGGGCGCGTAGGCCTGGATGGCGAGCGCGTGGACCGGATGGGGAATCATGTCGCCGACGCGGTCGAGCACCGCGCGGTGCCGGGCGAGCCGCGATTGGCCGCAGAACGCCTTCGACACGATGACCAGCGAAAAGTGCCCGCCCCCGCCGGCCGCGCCCGCGTGGCCCGCGTGGTCGGCGGAGTCGTCGGCGAGGTCGAGCAGCAGGGGGTCGAGCGGGGCGAGCCGCGCGCGCAGCTCCGCGGCGAGGGCGCCAGAGGCTCTCACGAGCGCTCCTCCTGCGGCATGTGCCTCGCCAGCCACACCCCCTGCGCGAGCGCGAAGGCGAGGAACAGGCCGATGCCGCCCCAAACCTTGAAGTTCACCCACGCCTCGGTGGAGAAGTGGAACGCGACGTACCAGTTGGCGATCGCCATCGCGGCGAAGAACGCGACCCAGGACCACGTCACGCCCGACCACACGGCGGCGGGCAGCGTGACGCCCTTGAGCAGCGCCGCGATCCAGTCGCGGCGGAACGCGAGCTTGCCCACGGCCAGGACGCCGCCGAACAGCGCGTAGAGGACCGTGGGCTTCCACTTGATGAACGTCTCGTCCTGCAGCAGCAGCGTCGCCCCGCCGAACACGCCGATGATCGCCAGCGACAGCCAGTGCACGGCCGAGACCGTGCCGCGCGCCTTGAAGTACGCGATCTGCACGACGGAGGCCGCGATCGCCACCGCGGTGGCGACGTAGATGCCCTGCCACTTGAAGGCGACGAAGAACAGGATCAGCGGCAGGTAGTCGGCGAAGAACTGCATGGGCCCTGGACGGACGAAAACCGCCCATTATACCGGGGGATGGGGGGCGGCTCTGCCGCCCGTCGCGCCCGGGCCGCCGCCGGGAGGCTACCTAAGCCCGCCCGCGGGCGGCCGCGCTCCCGAGCAGGGCGCGCAGCCGCCGCCAGTCGAAAGACGATCCCGGATCGGTCTTGCGCCCCGGCGCGACGTCGCTGTGCCCGGCCAGGTGCGCGATCGGGTAGTGCCGCTGCAGCGCGCGAACCAGGCGCGCGAGGCGGGCGTACTGGCGCGCAGTGTAGGGTCGGGTGTCGGTGCCCTCGAGTTCGACGCCGATCGAGTAGTCGTTGCAGCGCTCGCGCCCGCGCCACGAGGACGCGCCGGCGTGCCAGGCGCGCATCGCGCAGGGCACGAACTGCACCACGGCGCCGTCGCGGCGAACGAGGAAGTGGGCGGAGACGCGCAGATCCGCGATGCCGGCGTAGTACGGGTGCGCGCGCGGGTCGAGCCGGTTGGTGAAGAGGCGTTCGATCCCGTCGCCGCCGAACTCGCCGGGGGGCAGCGAGATGCCGTGGACGACGACCAGCGACACCCGCGTGCCCTCCGGACGGGCGTCGCAGTTGGGCGAGGGGCGCCGGCGCGCGCCGGCGAGCCACCCGGCAGCGTCCAGGCGCGGCCCCGCAGCCGGCGCCGCGGCCGACGGCGGGCGCAGCGCTATCAGTTCGGGGAGGCGGCGCGCACTGCGCCGCCGTGGGTGCGCACGCCCGGCGCGCGGGGGAACGGCATGACGGCTCCTCCTTGTGCAGGCAGCCCCCGGCGCGCTTGCCGCGGAGGCCGTCCTGCGAACGGGACCCAAGTTAGCATCATCGGCGCGGGCTTGCACGGCGGAATAACCGCGCCGGCCGGGACGTTGACGCTATCGGCGGAGTGCGCGGAGAATGCCGCCCGGATCGCGACGGCGGCCATGTTGCTTTGCACAATCCAATGAGGGGAGAGTAATGCACCGCACGATGAGGACGACGCTGGTCGCCATGGCCTGTGCAACGGCGCTTTCCGGCTGCGCCGGCATGCAGGCGTGGCAGTCGGGCCCGCAGCACATGACGTTCTTCGTGACCAGCGTCAATCCGGGCAAGGGCGCCGACTTCGGCGGCATCGAGGGTGCGGACAGGCACTGCCAGTCCCTGGCGGCCGGCGCCGGCGCCGGGAGCCGCACGTGGCGCGCCTATCTCAGCACGCAGGCCACCGGCGGCCTCACCGACAAGAACTACGTCAACGCGCGCGACCGCATCGGCGCAGGGCCGTGGCAGAACGCGAAGGGCGTGGTAATCGCGCGCAACGTGCAGGAGCTGCACTCGATGCGCAGCGCGCTGGTCAAGGAAACCGCGCTCGACGAGAAAGGCAACCTGGTGAAGGGGCGCACCGAGAAGCCGAACGAGCACGACATTCTCACCGGCTCGCGGCCCGACGGCACCGCGTTCCCCGGCCCGCCGTTCGCCGACATGACCTGCGGCAACTGGACGAAGGGCGGCAAGGACGGCTCGGCGATGACCGGCCACCACGATCGCGCCGGACCGCTCGACGAGTCCTGGGCGCGCTCGTGGAACTCGGCGCACCCATCGCGCGGCTGCGACGTGGAGAGCCTGCGCTCGACCGGTGGAGCGGGGCTGCTCTACTGCTTCGCCACGAACTGACGCCGCTGAGGCATCGTCCCCCTCACCCTGACCCTCTCCCCCGTGCCGGGGGAGAGGGAACGGAGGCACTCGCGCCTGCGTGAGCGCGTCGCGGTGAGGGCAGCCCCCTCTCCCGCTTGCGGGAGAGGGTTGGAGTGAGGGCACTTCGGCCGCCTCCCTGACCCGTCTGCGGCGGTCGGGAACTGCGAGTGTCGGCGGCGACCGGGACTCGCCCTGCCGCGGATCCCGGTTGCGCTGCGCGGCAAGGGGGGCCCTCGTCGCGTGGCGGGCCCAACCTACTTGATGCCGAGCCGCTCCATGCGATAGCGCATCGCGCGAAACGTGATGCCGAGCAGCTTCGCCGCCGCGGTGCGGTTGTAGCGCGTCTTCTCCAGCGCCTCGTTGATCGCCGCGCGCTCGACGCGGTCGAGGTAGTCCTGCAGCGGCCACTTCTCGCCCGGCGGCATCGCGGCGTCGGTCTCGTCGGCCACCGGCGTCAGGTGCAGGTCCTCGGCGGCGATCTGCTGCGGATCGGCGGCGAGCGACAAACCGCGCTCGAGGATGTTCTCGAGCTCCCGCACGTTGCCGGGGAACGGATACTTCTCCAGCGCGACGACGGCGTCGGGCATCAGCCGCGCGGGCGTGCCGCGCGCGAGCTTGGCGAGGATCGCGTGCGCGATCTCGGGGATGTCCTCGCGCATCTCGCGGAGCGGCGGCATCGACAGCTCGATCACGTGCAGCCGGTAGAAGAGGTCCTGGCGGAACTCCCCCGACTCGACCAGCGCGGCGAGGTTCTTGTGGGTGGCGCTGATGAGGCGCACGTCGACCGGCTCCTCCTGCGGCGAGCCCACCTTGCGCACCTTCTTCTCCTGGATCGCGCGCAGGAGCTTCACCTGCATCGCCAGCGGCAGGTCGGCGACCTCGTCGAGGAACAGCGTGCCGCCGTTTGCGGCCTGGAAGAAGCCGTCGCGGTCGGCCTCGGCGCCGGTGAACGCGCCCTTGCGGTAGCCGAAGAACTCGCTCTCCATCAGGTTCTCGGGGATCGCGCCGCAGTTCACGGCCACGAACGGCAGCTCCGCGCGCGGGCCGCCGCGGTGGATCATGCGCGCGGCCAGTTCCTTGCCGGAGCCCGACTCGCCGTTGATGTAGACCGGCGCCTGGCTCTTGGCGAGGCGCTCGATCATCGCGCGCACCTGCTCCATCGCCGGCGAGTTGCCGAGGAGCTGGTAGGAGGCCTGCGGCTGCACCTTGTCCGGGACCTTGAGCGCCTGCTTGACCAGCGCGCGCAGCTGCTCGAGCGCGACCGGCTTGGCGAGGTAGTCGAACGCGCCGGCCTTCAGCGCCGCGACCGCGTTCTCGGCGCTCCCGTAGGCGGTGATCACGGCCACCGGGACGTCGAGTCCCTTCTGGTTGATGTGCTCGACCACGCGCAGCCCCTCGCCGTCGGGCAGGCGCATGTCGGTGAGGCAGAGGTCGTACGCCTCGCGGTCGAGCAGGCGGATCGCCTCGCCCACCGACTCGGCGCGCGTGGTGTCGAGCCCCATGCGCGAGAGCGTGAGCTCGAGGAGTTCGAGGAGGTCCGGCTCGTCGTCGATGACGAGGACCTTCGGCTGGCCACGGGATTTGCGGATCATCGGTCTTCCAGGTTGCTGGCGTTCAGGTGGCGGCGGGCTCCACGGCGGCCGCGGCGCGCCGCAGCGTCATGCGGAAGTGCGCGCCGGGCGTGCGCGGGATCAGCTCGAGCGTGGCGCCGTTGGCGTCGGCGAGCTCGCGGGCGATGTACAGGCCGAGCCCGGTGCCGCCGGGGCGCGTGGTGAAGAACGGCTCGAAGATCTGGCCGCGCAGCTCGGCGGGGATGCCGGGGCCGTCGTCGGAGAGCTCCAGGATGACGGCGTCGCCCATGTAGCCCGCGCGCGCGGTGATGCGCACGCTGCCTTCCTTCTTCTGGCAATGCTGCCACGCGTTGCGCACCAGGTTCCACAGGATCTGGTTCAGGTGGCCGCGGTCGAACAGCACGGCCAGGTCGGGCGGCAGGTTGAGCTCCACGGCGCCCGGCGGCATGTTCTCGCCGTGCACGATCTCCTCGACCAGGCTGCGCACGAAGTCGGTGAGCGGCACCACCTCGGACTGCTGGCGGTCGCGGCGGTTGAGCTGCAGCACCTCGCCGACGATGCGGTCGATGCGGCGCGTGTTGTTGCGGATCATCGTGAGCAGCCGCTGGCCCTCGGGCGCGACCGCGCCGTCCTCCTCGAGCAGCTGCGCCGCCTGGTTGATCGCCGAGAGCGGGTTGCGCACCTCGTGGGCGATCGACGCCGTCAGCCGGCCCATCGCGGCGAGCTTCATCTGCTGCGCCTCGGACTGCGCGCGGCCGAGGTCCTCGAGATAGATCAGCGTGCCGCCGTTGAGCCCCGAGCCGATGCGCACGAGTCGCACGCGCAGCAGGCGCTGGGTCGCGTCGACCTTGAACGGCGGGAACGGCTCGGTCATGTCCTCCTGCCAGCGCCGCCAGTAGTCGTGCAGCACCGAGCTGAACTCGGAGAGCCGCATGCCGCCGCGCATGCGCCCGAAGCCGCCGAGCAGCCGCGTCACCTGCGCGTTGTGCCCGCGCACGACGCCGTTGAGGTCGACGACCAGCACGCCGTCCTGCATGTCCTGGATGATCAGCCGGTTGACCTGCTCCAGGTTGGCGACGTCGATGCCGCGCTGCGCGGCGAGGTCCTCGGAGGCCTTCGTGTAGCGGCCCAGAGCCACGGCCACCGCGACCATGGCGAAGTAGCCGATGCACACGAGCGCGGTCTGCAGCAGCGGCGTGTAGGCGATGCGCCCCTCGGCGAAGCGGAAGATGTCGAGCCCGAGCAGCACCACCGTCGCGAGCGCGGCGTGGAAGAACGCGGTCCGCGTGCGCAGCAGCCATCCGCTCGCCGCGAGCTGCGGGAACAGCAGGATCGGCAGCGGGGCGACCGACGAGCCGCCGGCGACGACGATCATCGCGAGCATCAGGATGTCGGCCGCCAGGAGGACGAGCGCGAGGATCGGCAGCGCGATCGGCAGGCGCGGCTGCTGCTGGAACCACCAGAAGGCGCCCAGCGCGAAGAGGAAGTAGAGCCCGGCCGCGGTGACGAACGCATTGGGCGCGGCGACCGAGAGCGCCTGCAGGTCGGCGAGCAGCGCGATGCCGAGCAGGACCGCGCCGCACACCGCGCGATACAGCGCGACGATCCACAGGATGCGCCGGTTGGAGTCGGCGATCGCTGCCGACAGGGGCGGCGACGCGAACGGCGGCGTGGCGGGCGCGGGCTGCACAGGAGTGGTCTTATGACGGGTCGCGGCCGTTTCGTCAACGCCGGCGCGCGCAGGCGGGGTCGCCGCACCGATAGCCGTCGGGGCCGGGCTTCGCCTCGGACTTCGGCAGGTAGGTGCCGCAGTCCACGCACCGCACAGTCGGCTCGGCTTCGAGTTCCTTGCGGCTGGCCTTCGTTTCGCGACCGCCGCCGGCGGCGTTGCGCCGCGCCTTGGCGGCGGCGATGCCCGCCAGGCGAGCCGCGAGCAGGATGACGAAGAAGACGACGATCCAGAAGACGATCTTGCCCATTCAGAGGACCTTGCCGGGGTTCATGAGGCCTTGCGGGTCGAGCGCGTCCTTGACGCGGCGCATGAGCTCGAGCTCCAGCGCGCTCTTGTAGCGCGCCAGCTCGTCGCGCTTCAGCTGCCCTATGCCGTGCTCGGCGCTTATGCTGCCGCCGTGGGCGGCGACGAGGTCGTGGACGATGCGGTTGGCGGCGGGCGCGTTCGCCATGAAGGCCGTCGCGTCCTCGCGCTCGGGGGCGGAGAGGTTGTAGTGGAGGTTGCCGTCGCCCAGGTGGCCGAAGGTCACGAAGCGCACGCCGGGCAACGCCGCGCGCAGCGAATGCGCGGCCTCGTCGAGGAAGCGCGGGATCGCGGACACCGGCAGCGAGATGTCGTGCTTGACGTTCGGCCCCTCGCGGCGCTGGCCCTCCGAGATGTTCTCGCGCAGCGCCCACAGCGCGGCTGCCTGCGCCTGCGACTGCGCGATCGTCGCGTCCGCGACGAGCCCGCGCTCGGCGGCGGCGCCCAGCGCGGCTTCCAGGTCGGCGGCCGTCGGCGCATCCTGCGCCCCGTCGTCGGCCTGCACGAGCACGTACCACGCGTGGCCGGGCAGCGGGTCGGGCAGCGCCGGGTGGTGCTTGCGGCACAGCGCCAGCGGCAGCGCGCCGATCAGCTCGAAGCCGGTGAGGCGGTCGGCGAGCCGCCCGCGCAGCCCGCCGAGCAGCGCGACGGCCGCTGCCGGGTCGGGGACCGCGACGAACGCGGTTGCCTGCGAGCGTGGCGCGGGAAACAGCTTGAGCACCGCCGCGGTGACGATACCGAGCGTGCCTTCGGCACCGACGAACAGCTGCTTGAGGTCGTAGCCGGTGTTGTCCTTGCGCAGGCCGCGCAGGCCGTCCCACACGCGGCCGTCGGCGAGGACCACCTCGAGCCCCAGCACCAGCTCGCGCGCGTTGCCGTAGCGGAGCACGGCCGTGCCTCCCGCATTGGTCGAGAGCACGCCGCCGACGGTCGCGCTGCCCTCGGAGGCCAGCGACAGCGGGAACAGCATGTCCTGCGCGCGCGCCGCATCCTGCGCGGCGGCGAGCGTGACGCCGGCCTCGACGGTGAGCGTCGCATTCGCCGAGTCGATCGCGCGCACGCGGTGCATGCGCCCGAGCGACAGCAGCAACGCGTTGCCCGAGGTATCGGGAGTCGCGGCTCCGCACATGCTGGTGTTGCCGCCCTGCGGGACGATCGGCACGCCGTGCTCGCGGCAGGCCGCGACGACCGCGGCGACTTCGGCGGTCGAGCCCGGACGCACGAGCGCCAGGGCGCGGCCGGTGTAGCGGCCGCGCCAGTCGGTGAGCCAGGGTGCGAGGTCGGCCGGCGCGGTCAGCACGTGCGACGGGCCGACGGCGGCGGCCAGACGCGCGAGCAAGGTTGCGCCGGGTTCCGCCATAGGGGAATATTAGCCGATTCCGACAACGCATCAGGGAGAGCGACGATGGCAGGGCAGGACTCGGGAGGGGGCGGGCCGTCGCTGCCGTTCTCGCCGCAGGACGCGGCGCAGTTCATGATGCGCATGTGGAACCCGCTCGGGCTGGCCGTGCCGGGCTTCGGGGCGCCGGCAGCGGGTGCACCCGCGGCGGGTGTGCAGTTCCCCAATCCGGCCGCGCTCTTCGCGGCGCTGGATCCCGTGGAGATCGAGCGCAAGCTCGCCGAGCTGCGCGTGATCGAAGGCTGGCTGGCGATGAGCCTCGACATGATGCGCATGAGCATCAAGACGCTCGAGCTGCAGAAGGCCTCCGTCGAGGCGTTCGCGGCCGCACAGCGGCCGCGGCAGGACACCGGGGCGCCGGAGCAGGGCAGCGGCGCCCGTTCGCGGACAAGGAAGAAAGGCTGACACGATGGCGATCGTCCTCTATTACGGGTCGGGCTCCCCCTACGCCTGGAAGGTGCAGCTGGCACTCGAGCACAAGGCGCTGCCCTACGAGCGCCGCGTGCTGTCGTTCTCCGCCGGCGACACGCGCAAGCCGGAGTTCGTCGCGCTCAATCCGCGCCACCGCGTGCCGACGATCGACGACGACGGCTTCGTGCTCTACGAGTCGAACGCCATCGTCGAGTACCTCGACGAGCAGTACCCCGGGCGCGGCGCACCGCTGTTTCCGGGTGATGCGCGCTCGCGGGCGCTGGTGCGCAGGCTCGTGTGCGAGGTGGACAGCTACTTCTCGCCGGCGCTCGACCAGGTCACCGACGAGCTGTTCGGAAAGAAGCCCGAGGAGCGCGATTCCGCGGTGATCGCCAAGGGCCGCGCGGCGGTCGTCGACGAGATCGCGATGTTCACGCGCTCGCTGCGCGGGCCGTTCCTCGCCGGGCCGCTCTCCGCGGCCGATTTCGCGCTCTACCCGCTGGTCGCGTTCGTCTTTCGCGCGCAGGAGGTCCGCATGCCGGAGCTCGACGCCGACGGCATGCTGACGCCGGAGCTGCGCGCCTGGAAGGCCCGCGTCGAATCGCTGCCCTATCTCGCTTCCACGATCCCGCCGCACTGGCAGAAGAAGGGCTGACCATGAAGCTCACCACCACCGCATTCGCCGACATGGCGCCGATCCCGCCCCGGTACGCGTTCGGTCGCATGGATCCCAAGGCGCACGTCGCGCTCTCGGACAACCGTAATCCCGGCTTCCGCTGGAGCGACGCGCCTGCCGGGACGAAGTCGTTCGCGCTCGTCTGCCACGACCCGGACGTGCCCTCGCGCGGCGACGACGTGAACCAGGAAGGCCGCGTCGTGCCGCGGAGCCTGCCCCGCGTCGACTTCTTCCACTGGGTGCTGGTCGACCTGCCGCCCTCGCAGAGCGAGATCGCCGAGGGCGCGCACTCGAATGGCGTGACCGCGCGCGGCAAGCCGGGGCCGGGTGCGCCCGGCGGCGGCCGTCACGGCATCAACGACTACACGGGGTGGTTCGCCGGCGACAAGGACATGGGCGGCGACTATCACGGCTACGACGGGCCGTGCCCGCCCTGGAACGACGAGATCGTCCACCGCTACGTCTTCACGCTGTACGCGCTCGACGTCGCCAGGCTGGAACTGCCGGCGCGCTTCACCGGCGCGGACGCGCGCAACGCGATGAAGGGCCACGTCCTCGCCGAGGCGAAGGTCACGGGGCGCTACGCGCTGAACCCCGCCGTGCCCCTGTAGCGGGGTGTCCCCGGGAACGAAAGTGAGGGTCAGAGTCGCATTTCGCCCGGAAATGCGGCTCTGACCCTCATTTCTTGCAGGGCCCTACGTACCCAGCCACGCCCGGCGGCGGGCGACGGCCTCCGCCGGTACGGCGTCGTCGAGCGCGAGCCAGCAGGTGTCCTCCGGCGCGGCGTCGAGCGTCACTGCGAAGGTCATCAGCTCGTCGCGGCGAAACGCCGTCAGCGCGATCGTGTCGCCGGGCGCGCGTCGCGCGACCGCCGCGTCGAGCGTCTCCGCGTTCACCCTGAGCCCGTCGGCCGCGATGATCGTGTCGCCGCCCGAGATGCCCGCGCGCTGCGCAGGGCCGCCGGCGAACGCGAACTGCACGCGCGCCTCGCTGCCGGCGGCGAGCTTGAGGCCCAGCGTCGCGGCGGGTCGCATCGATGCGCTCTTGCCCGGCGGCGTGCCCCCGCGGTCGCGCGGTCCCGTCGCGGCGCGCGTTCGCAAGGCGATGCCGCACTCGGCGAGCAGTCCGGCGAGCGGCAGGTCGTCCGTGCCGTCGACGTGGCGCGCGAAGAACTCCGCGAGGTCGCGGCCGGCCAGCTCGCTCGCCAGCGCCGGGATGCCGTCCTCCGGCACGCCGGCGCCGCGCGCGCCGTAGCGCTGCCACAGCGCGCGCATCAGCTCGTCGAGGCTCGATCCGGCGCGCCGCAGCGTGAGGTCGAGCGCCATGCCGACGAGCGCGCCCTTCGCGTAATAGCTGATCACCGCGTTGGGCGTGTTCTCGTCGGGGCGGTAGTACTTGATCCACGCGTCGAAGCTCGACTCGGCCACGCTCTGGAGGCGCCTTCCGGGCGTGCGCAGCACAGCGGTGATCGTGCGGCCGGCGAGCTCGAGCCAGCTTGCGGCGTCGACGACGCCGCTGCGCACGAGCGCGAGGTCGTCGTAGTAGCTGGTGAAGCCCTCGAACGCCCACAGCTGGCGCGTGTACCCCTCGCGCGCGAGGTCGTAGGGGACGAACGCGGCGGGCTTGATGCGCTTGACGTTCCAGCTGTGGAAGTACTCGTGGCTGCAGAGACCCAGGAAGTTGCGGTAGTCGTCGTCGATCTCCGCCTGCCCCGCGCGCGGCAGCCCGTTGCGCGACGTGACGAGTGCCGTGCTGGCGCGGTGCTCGAGCCCGCCGTAGCCGTCGCCGACGGCGGCGACGAGGAACAGGTAGCGGTCGAATGGTGCGCGGCTGCCGGGCGCGCCGCCGAAGAGATCGCACTGCCACTGGCAGATGCGCGCGAGGTCGGCGGCGAGTCGCGGCAGGTCCGCTTCGTGACGCCCGCTGATCACGACGTCGTGCGCAGCGCCGCCTGCCTCGAACTCGACGTGCGCGAAGTCGGCGATCTCCACGGGGTGGTCGACCAGCTCGTCGTAGTCGGCCGCGCGGTAGCTCCCGTAGCCCCAGGCGGGCGCGCCGTCGCGCGGCAGCGTGGTCGCCACGCGCCAGCTGCCCGTCGCCGGCGAGGGCGCGATCTCGACCGCGCACGGCGCGTGCTCGCGCCCGACGGGGCAGAGGAACACGCTGGAGCCGTTGAAGAACGCGCGCGCCGCGTCGAGGTAGGCGGTGCGCACCGACAGGTCGTAGGCATAGACGTGCGCGGTGACGGTCAGCGCTCCGGCGCAGGGCTCGGCCCGCCAGGTGTCCTTGGCCTCCTTGACGATGCGCACCGGCGCGCCTTCGCAGTGCGCGCGCACGTCGACGAAGTGGCGGGCGAACTCGCGGATCAGGTAGCTGCCGGGGATCCACGCTGGCAGGCGCAGGCACTGGCCCCGCGGGTCGGGCTGCTCGACGACGCAGTCGACCTCGAAGAGGTGCGCCGCGGGGTCGCGGGGAACGATGCGGTAGCGGGTCGGCGGGAGCGACGGCACGGGAGTCGGGCGATGCATCGGGTCCGTCGCTGCGGCGCGCGGGCGAAGCGACGCAGCGAGGTGGTACCCCCGGCCGGAGTTGAACCGGCGGCCTACCGCTTAGGAGGCGGTCGCTCTATCCACTGAGCTACGGGGGCGCGGATGGCGATTATAGTCGTCCGCCGCCGAGCGCTCGCCAGCGCGGGCAGGTCGCCAGGTGGTCGTTGACCAGGCCGGTGGCCTGCATGAACGCGTAGACGATCGTCGGTCCGACGAAGCGGAAGCCCCGCTTGCGCAGGTCCCGCGACAGCGCCTCGGCCTGCGGCGTCACCGCGGGCACTTCGGCGAGCGTGCGCCACGCGTTCTGCCGCGGACTGCCGTCGACGAAGCTCCAGGCGTACGCGGCGAAACTGCCGAACTCGCGCTGCACGGCGAGAAACGCGCGCGCGTTGCCGATCGCCGCGGCGATCTTGGCGCGGTTGCGCACGATGCCCGCGTCCGCCACGAGCCGCGCCTCGTCGCGCGCGGTGAACCGCGCGACGCGCTCCGGCTCGAACGCGGCGAACGCGCGGCGGTAGCCTTCGCGCTTGGCGAGGATGGTCGACCACGCGAGCCCCGCCTGCGCGCCTTCGAGCAGCAGGAACTCGAAGAGCACGCGGTCGTCGCGTACGGGCACCCCCCACTCGTCGTCGTGATAGGCGCGATAGGCGTCGCTGCCTTCCGCCCACGGGCAGCGCCGGGACATGGTCAGGCCCTCGCCGGCACGGTGCGTTGCGACGACATCGGCAGCAGGGCCTCGCCCTCGGGCGCGCGTCAGTTCGCCTGGAAGCGCACGCGCCGCACGCGCTTGTCGTACTCGGCTTCCGTGGCGATCGTGATCTCCTGGCCGCTGGCGGCGTAGACGCGGCCGCCGCCGGCGCGGCAGGCGTTGCGCTCGTACTGGCAGGGCCCCATCTCGGGGTGCCTGCGGCACAGCGCGTGCACCTTCGGCGCGAACTCGATCACCGTCTGGCTGCGCCGGCCGTCACGGTCGGTCACGCAGACGTAGATCGCCTCCGGCGGCACGGCGACGGTCGTGGGCGGCGACACGGACGCGGGGGCGGCCGGAGCGCGCGAAGGCGCAGCCGAGGCGAGCGGCGGTACCGCCTGCGGGGAAGGGGGCTCGACTTGCCGGCGCGCGACCGGCGGTGCGGCATCCTGCGGCCCGGCGACCGGAGCGCTCTCGCGCGTTGCGCACCCGGCGGCCAGCAGCAAGGGCAGCAGCGGAAGAAGCCGGCGCGCGGCGTGGGGAACGGCGTTCATGCGCAGCGCATTCTAGTGGACTGCAACGGCCAAATCGATAGCGTCTGGCGGGCCCTTCGCCTGAAGCCGCTGTTACCATCCGGGCTCGACCCGAGCGGGGGCCCGCCTTGCCCGACCTGCCGAACATCCGACCCGCCACCGCGGCCCGCGTGCTCGCCGAGGCGATGCCGTACCTGCGCGAGTACCACGGCAAGGTGCTCGTCGTGCGTTTCGGCGGGCGCGCCATGGCGGACGCGTCGCTCATGAGCGCGTTCGCGCGCGACGTCGCCCTGTTGCGCCTGTCGGGCATGAAGCCCGTCGTCGTCCACGGCGGCGGCTGGCGCATCGACGAGCAGATGCGCAAGATGGGGCTCGAGCCGCGGCGCGTGGGCGGCTTCCGCGTCACCGACGCCGAGACGCTGAACGTCGTCGAGATGGCGCTCGACGAGCTGAACCAGGAGCTGACCGGGCTCATCAACCGCCACGGCGGGCGCGCGATCGGCATCAACGGACAGGACGGGCGCTTCATCCGCGCGAGGCGCATGGCGGGGCCCGACGGCGCGGACCTCGGCTTCGTCGGCGAGCCGGCGAGCGTCGACGTGGAACTCGTCGACCTGCTGCTGTCGCGCGAGTTCGTGCCCGTGGTGATGCCCATCGGCGTGGGCGAGGACGGCACCGCGTACCACATCAACTCGGATCTCCTCGCGAGCCGGCTCGCGCGCGAGCTCGGCGCGGAGAAGCTCGTGCTGATGACCAACGTCGCGGGCATCGCCGGCGCCGACGGCCGCACGGTGTGGATCCTGCGCGCACGCGAGGCACAGGCGATGCTGCGCGAGGGGCGCGTCGAGCCCGCGATGGCGCGGCGCGTCGAGGCCGCGCTCGCGGCCGTGCGCGAGGGCGTGCGCTCGGTGCACATCATCGACGGCGGCGTGCCCGACGCGCTGCTGCTCGAGGTGCTGACGGCGGACGGGGCGGGAACGGCGATCCGCTCCGACGCCACGCCGGACTTCCTCGAGGACAGCCGGGCCTACCTGCTCGCGACCGGCCAGTCCTGAGCCCGCCGAGCGGCGCGGACGCGGCGCGCAGGCTATGATCGCCGCTCGCCCCTCCGCCTTTTGCCTCCATGCGCCTCGTCACGCTTCCCGGCACCGATCTTTCCGTCTCCGAAGTCTGCCTCGGCACGATGACCTGGGGCGAGCAGAACACCGAAGCCGAGGCCCACGCGCAGCTCGACTGCGCGTTCGAGCACGGCGTGAACTTCGTGGACACCGCCGAGATGTACCCGGTGCCGCCGCGGGCGGCGACGCAGGGCCGCACCGAGGAGTACCTCGGAGGCTGGCTCGCGAAGCAGCCGCCCGGGCGCGCGATCGTCGCGACGAAGGTCGCCGGTCCCGGACGGCGCGACTGGATCCGCAACGGGCGCACCGACCTCACGCGCGACGTCGTGGCCGAAGCCTGCGACACGAGCCTCGCGCGCCTGCGCATCGAGCGCATCGACCTCTTCCAGATCCACTGGCCGCAGCGCAACGTGCCGATGTTCGGGGCGGTGGCCTTCGACCCGACGCTCGAGCGTGCGGGGCCGGCGATCGCGGAGCAGGTCGACGCGATGGGCGCGCTGGTGAAGGCCGGCAAGATCCGCCACTGGGGGTTGTCGAACGAGACGGCGTGGGGCATCGCCGAGTTCGCCCGCGTCGCGCGCGAGCGGGGCGTTCCGCCGCCGGTGACCGTGCAGAACAGCTGCAGCCTGCTGTGCCGCACGCCGGAGCGCGACGTGGCGGAGGCGCTGCATCGCGAGAACATGCGCCTGCTCGCGTTCAGCCCGCTCGCCGGCGGCTTTCTCACCGGCAAGTACCTCGACGGGGCCAGGCCGGCCGGCACGCGCTACGTCGCGTTCGACAACTTCGGCATGATGTTCCGCAAGCCGATGGTCCCGGAAGCGACGGCGGCGTTCGCGGAGCTGGCGCGCAAGCTGGGAATGCCGCTCCTGGACCTTGCGCTCGGCTACGTGCGCAGCCGCTGGTACGTGGCCGCGACCATCGTCGGCGCGACGAGCACCGCCCAGCTCGCCGACGACATCCGCGCCGCGCAGGTGAGCCTCGCGTCCGAAGCGCTGGAGGCGATCGCGCAGGTGCACCTGCGCTATCCCAATCCCGCGCCGTAGGCGCGAGGCCGGAGCCGGCGCACTCGCTCGACGGCGCGAACGCGGCGTATCCGACCGCGGGGTAGAATCGCCCGGTCCACGACTCACGCCCCACGCGATGCGCGCCTACAACTTCAGCGCCGGCCCCGCCGTGCTCCCCGAATCCGTGCTGCGCCAGGCGGCCGCGGAGATGCTCGACTGGCACGGCAGCGGCATGTCGGTGATGGAGATGAGCCACCGCGGGCCGGAGTTCGTCGCCATCCATGCGAAGGCGGAGGCCGACCTGCGGACGCTGCTCGCGATCCCGGCGAACTACCGGGTGCTCTTCCTGCAGGGCGGGGCGATCGGCGAGAACGCGATCGTGCCGATGAACCTGGCGCGGGGGTTCGCGACGGCCTCCTACGTCAACACCGGCGAGTGGTCGAAGAAGTCGATCAAGGAAGCGGGCAAGTACCTGAAGGTCGCCGTTGCGGCGAGCGCCGAGGACCGCAGCTTCAGCTACGTGCCGCCGCAGTCGGCGTGGCGCGTCGCGCCGGGCTCCGCTTACGTCCACGTCTGCACGAACGAGACGATCGGCGGCGTCGAGTACCACTGGACGCCGGACACCGGCGACGTCCCGCTGGTCGCCGACATGTCCTCGCACATCCTGTCGCGCGCGGTCGACGTGGCGAAGTACGGCGTCATCTACGGCGGCGCGCAGAAGAACATCGGCCCCGCCGGCCTCACCATCGTGATCGTCCGCGACGACCTGCTCGACCGCGCGCTGCCGATCTGCCCGTCCGCCTTCCACTGGCAGGAGCAGGCGGCGGCCGACTCGATGCTGAACACGCCTCCCACCTACGCGATCTACGTCGCGGGCCTCGTGTTCGAGTGGCTGCTCGCGCAGGGCGGCGTGGCGGCGATCGAGCGGCGCAACGTCGCCAAGGCGAAGCTCCTGTACGACTACCTCGACGCGTCGGCGTTCTACCGGAACCCCGTGGCCCCGGCCGACCGCTCGCGGATGAACGTCCCGTTCCGCCTGCGCGACGAGTCGCTCGACGGCGCGTTCCTGAAGGGCGCGGAGGAGCGCGGCATGCTGCAGCTCAAGGGCCACCGGTCGGTGGGCGGCATGCGCGCGTCGATCTACAACGCGATGCCCGTCGAGGGCGTGCAGGCGCTGGTCGACTACATGCGCGAGTTCGAGCGCCGGCACGGGTGAGGGCGGCGTGCGCTACCGGATCCTCACGCTGAACCAGATCTCCGCGCAGGGCCTGGCGCGCTTTCCCGCCGAGCGCTACGACGTGGGCCCTGCGGTGGACGCGCCCGACGCGATCGTCGTGCGCTCGCACGACATGCACGCGACGGCGATCCCCGCGACGGTCAAGGCGATCGGCCGCGCGGGGGCGGGCACCAACAACATCCCTGTCGCGGCGCTGAGCCGGCGCGGCGTGCCCGTGTTCAATGCGCCGGGCGCCAACGCGAACGCGGTCAAGGAGCTGGTGCTGACCGCGCTGCTGATGGCCGCGCGCAACGTGGTTCCCGCGCTGCGCTTCGTCGCCGCGCTCGACCGCGGAGCGAGCGACCTCGAGGAGCGCGTCGAGGCGGGCAAGAAGCAGTTCGCCGGCGTCGAGCTGCCCGGCCGCACGCTCGGCATCGTCGGCCTGGGGGCCATCGGCAGCCTGGTCGCCGACACCGCGATCAAGCTCGGCATGCGCGTGGTCGGCTTCGACCCCGAGATCACCGTCGACGCCGCGTGGCGGCTGCCCTCGGCGGTGCGGCGCGCGCACTCGATCGACGAGCTCATGCGCGCCTGCGACTACGTCACGCTGCACGTGCCGCTGCTGACGGTCACCCGGCACCTGGTCGACGCGAGCCGCCTGGCGGCGGCGAAGCCGGGCGCTGTGCTGCTCAACTTCGCGCGCGAGGGCGTGGTCGACGAGCAGGCGGTGGTCGCCGCGCTCGACGGCGGCCGGCTCGCCGCCTACCTGTGCGACTTCCCGACCGCCGCGCTGATCGGCCACCCGAAGGTCGTGGCGCTCCCGCACCTCGGCGCGTCCACCGCCGAGGCGGAGGAGAACTGCGCGATCATGGTCGTCGACGAGGTGCGCGACTACCTCGAGCACGGCACCATTCGCCACGCGGTCAACTTCCCCGCCGTGGCCATGGACCGCGAGTCGCCGTGGCGCGTCGCCATCGCCAACGCGAACGTGCCGAACATGCTGGGGCAGATCAGTTCGACGATGGCCCACGCCGGTCTCAACATCCACAACATGGTCAACAAGTCGCGCGGCGAGATGGCCTACACGCTGGTCGACGTCGACAGCCCGGTAGAGACGCCGGTGATCCGGGCGATCGCCGCCATCGACGGCGTGCTTTCGGTGCGCTCGATCCCCGCCGAGACCATCGCGCGCGAGACCTACGCCGGCGCAGCGTCGGGCTAGCAGCTCAGCGCCGGTCGCGGCGCGCGGCGGCGACGCGCTCGAGCGTGAGCGCGGCGATCGACGCGGACAGCGCGGCGATCGTCGTCGCATCGCGCGCCAGCAGCTCGAGCAGGCGCTCGAAGAGCTGCGGATTCGTCTGCTGGATCGCGCGCGCAACGTCCGCGACCTGCGCGGCCGTCGCACGCGCCGCGTCCTCCAGCGTGACCGGCACCAGCGGGAGCCGGTTGTTCGTCACGTACTTGGCGAACGCGCCGCCGGCGGCCGCGGCCAGCGCGGAGGGGCCGAGCGGCGCGAGCAGGCGCCCCAGCAGACGCGCGCGCGCGCCCACGTCGAGGCGGACGAAAGCGTTCGCGACGATGGCGGGAAGCGAGGGCTTGTCGTCGCCGCGGGGGTCGGCGGGCGGGACGCGGGGCGGATGCTCGTCGCGATGCACAATTATGACAATAGCATACAGGCGCTCCGCTGCGCAGTGCGCGCCACGGCCGCGCCTTGGAACATAATGGACAGGTGCCGCGCACCCGCAGTTCCGTCGCAATCCTGCTTTCCGCGCTCGCCGTGCTGCTCGGCGGCCCGCTGGCGACGCTCGCGTTCGGCCCGGTGTCGGTCCGCGGCGACTGGGCCAGCGCGACTCACCGCAGCGCCGGCCTCGCGCCGGACCCGGCGGAGCACCGCGGGGCGATCGTGCAGGTGTACGCGGCGCGCACGTTCGGCTGGCGCGGCGCGTTCGCCGTCCACACCTGGCTCGCGGCGAAACCGGCGGGCGCGCCGGCCTACACGCGCTACGAGGTGATCGGCTGGCGCGCGCGTCTCGGCGGCTCGGGCCTGACGGTGCATTCGGGACGCGCGCCCGACGCCGAGTGGTACGGCGCCGCGCCGCAACTGCTGCGCGACCTGCGCGGTGAGCAGGCGGAGGCGGTCATCGCGCGGCTCGACGCCGTCGCCGCCGCGTATCCGTTCGAAAGCTACCGCGCGTGGCCGGGTCCGAACAGCAACACGTTCGTCGCGTTCGTCGCCCGCGAGATCCCGCAGCTGCGCGTCGCGCTGCCGCCGCACGCGGTCGGCAAGGACTTCCTGCCGCACGGCCGCGTCGTCGCGCGGACGCCGAGCGGCACCGGCTGGCAGGCCTCGCTCGGCGGCCTGCTGGGGCTTGCGGTCGCGCTCGACGAAGGGCTCGAGGTGAACCTGCTCGGGCTCGTCACCGGCGTCGACGTCGCACCGCCGGCGCTCAAGCTGCCGGGGGTGGGGCGGTTGCCGGCGTCGCGCATCTAGGGAATCCCTGCGCAACATCACGGCGCGCGCAACCTCGCAGGCGGGACCATCCGCAAAGCGCCTCGTGCAGTTCGCCAGGCTGTCCTTCGGGACGCGCATGCGCGGGTTGCGCAGAGCTTCCCTGGGAACCAGTTGCCGCGCGTCGACTATACTCGCGCCGCGCCGGCTTCCCCGGCAGCACGGAGCCGGGCATGAAGTGGAAGATGGCGGAGAACTCGCTGTTCGCGGTGCTGCTGCGCTCGCCGTGGTGGGTGAGCGCGGCGATCGCGGCGGCGGTGGGCGGCATCGCCTACGCGCTGCTTCCCGCCGACTATCGCATCGCGGGCTCGTTCGGCGCGCTGCCGTTCGTCGCCATCGCCGCGTGGACCGCGTGGAAACGTTTGCAGGCACCCTCGAGCGCCCGCGTGGGGCGCACGCTGGACGCGGTGCGCGCGATGTCCTGGCCCGAGTTCGCCGCCGCGCTCGAGGCCGCGTGGCAGCGCGAGGGCTATGCGGTCACGCGCACGCAGGGCGCCGCGGACTTCGAGCTCGCGAAGGAGTCGCGCGTCACGCTGGTCGCGGCCAAGCGCTGGAAGGCCGTGCGCACCGGCATCGAGCCGCTGCGCGAGCTCGCGAAGGCGCTCGACGCGCGGGACACGGGCGCCGCGGCCTGGGTCAGCGCCGGGGAGCTCACCGACCAGGCGCGCGCGTTCGCGGCGAGCCGCGGCATCCGCATCGTCGGCGGCGCCGAGCTCGCCCGCATGCTGCCCGACGCGGGCCGGCGCTGACGTCCGCGCGCGCGGCGCGTTCGGGAGCTACTTCCCGAGCGCCTTGCGCGACTTGTCGAGCATCATGTCGAACTTCTGCAGGACGTCGGCGACGTGCTTCGGCGCGTCGGCGGGCTTCACCTCGATCTCGGAGATTCCCGCGGACGAGCACCAGACGCGCGCGCCGGCGGTGACGGTCGTCTTCGTCGCCCGCCCGCCCTGCAGGTCCTCGAGGTAGACGTAGCAGCGCGCGAACGGCGCCGGCTTGTCCCAGCTGTCGATCGTCGCCTTTTCGCTCTTGCGGAAGCCCTTCTTCTCGAGCGCGGCGAGCACGTCGATGAAGCGGTGGAACGCGCGGTCGTCGTACTTGGGGTCGTTCCGCCAGAAGTTCGTGGAGACGAGCACCTTGTGCCCGGCGCCGTCCATCATGTAGACGTACGGGTTGACGGCGCGGTTCACCGACTCGGGATCGGGCAGCGGCTGCGCGACTGCCGCGCCGGCGGCGAGCGCGAGGGCGGCGAGGATGGCGGTGCGGTGCATGGTGCTTCTCCTGTTGGGGGAAGGGCATCCTAGCGAAAGTTCGCGCAGCCGGGTAGCGGCCGGGCTGTCCTCGGTTGCCGGGATCGCGCCAGGGACGGCAGTGACCACGGCGCGGGGAAGACGATTGCGCTGCAACAATCGGTAACGATCCCGCGGCCGTCCCCCGCGGCTGCCGTGTAAACGCCGGCGACGAGGCGCGCGTTGCTATGCTTGCGAGACCGCCCCCGGCGGCCGGCCGTTCGACGGAGACCCCATGCCGATCAAGCACATCCTCGCCGCCCTCGGCTTGCTGCTGGCCACGCCGGCCACCCATGCCCAGGTCACGTTCTATTCGCAGGAGGGCTTCACGGGCCGCGTCTACGTCGTCGGCGGCGCCGTTCCGGATTTCTCGGGCACGGGTTTCAACGACCGCGCCTCGTCGGTGATCGTCGACAGGGGGCGCTGGGAATTGTGCGAGCACGCCGGCTACCAGGGACGCTGCGTGCTGCTGCAGCGCGGCCAGTACCCGTCGCTGGCATCGATGGGAATCAACAACCAGGTCTCGTCGGTGCGCCCGGCACAAGCGCGGCCACCGCAGGCCTACGTGCCGCCGCCCCCGCCGGGGCCGCCGGCGTACTCGTACTACCAGCGCCACGGCGAGCGGCTCTACCAGGCCGATGTGGTCGCCGTGCGCGTGGTCATGGGCCCGCCCGAGCAGCGCTGCTGGGTCGAGCGCGAGCGGCTCGGCCAGTACGGGCCGAACGTGCCCGGCGCGATCCTCGGCGGCGTCATCGGCGGCGTGCTGGGCCACCAGATCGGCGGCGGCAGCGGGCGCGACGTCGCGACGGCGATCGGCGCCATCGGCGGCGCCGCGGTCGGTGCGAACACGCGCGGGCCGTCGTACGACGTGCAGCGCTGCGCGGCGGTGCCCGGGACGGGGCAGCCATCCTACTGGGACGTCACCTACCTGTTCCGCGGGCGCGAGTACCGCGCGCAGCTTGCTTTCGACCCCGGCCCGACGATCACCGTGAACGGGCGCGGCGAGCCGCGCGTGTAGCAGATCGATGCAAAAGGCGTTCGGGAGCGCGGTGGATGCCGCGACGCCGGCGCAGCGCCTTTTGCAGCGAGCCAGGAATCACGCGAGCGCCCTCGGGGCGGCCCGTCGGGCGCTCGCCGGCAACGGCACGAAGCAACGCGCGCCGTGCCCGCGTTGGTGTTCCAGTTGTCCTTCCACATCATGCGGTTGGTCGTCGGGCGCCATTGGCCGCCGGGCCGCGCCGGCCGTCACTTTCGCGTTCTCGCGCCGCCGCTTGCAGCCAGCTGCTCGAGCCGGCGCGCGGCCTCGCGCTTGCCGAGGCCGCGCAGCGTCGCCAGCCGCGCGAGCTGCGCCTTGCCCGGACGCGCGTTCTCGCGCTCCCAGTTGTAGATGGTCTGGGCGCTCACGCTGGCGAGCTTGCCGAAGTCCGACGCCGACAGCCCGAGCCGGCTGCGCTGCGACCGCAGGCCCTTGGCGACGAAGCGCACGCGATGGCCCGCAGGCTGGTCGGAGCTCGCTTCGCCGTTGACGCGCGCGCGGCGCGCGAGGCCGGCGAGCTGGCGCTGCTGCACGGCCAGCAGCCGCCGCAGCGCAGCGACGTGCTTGCGCTGCTGCGCGCTCGCCTTCTTGAGCGCGTCGACTTCGGCGCGCAGGCTGCGACGCGCGACGCGCGCGATTTCCTCCCTCAACGTGCTGGCGAGATTGGGCACTGCCACCTCCTCGTGGGCGATGGGACGCAGTGTAGCGCGAACAGCGGCAGCCCATGGTTCGCCACGCTGCGCAATTGGGACTATGCTGCGCACTTTCCCCGGAAGAGGAACGCCATGAGCCGCCCGATCCGTTGCCGAATCGCGCAGCGCCCGCTCGCCGTCCTCGCGTTCGCGCTAATGCCTGCGCTCGCCGCCCCTGCGCACGCGCAGAACAAGTGCACTGCGACCGGCGTCATGGCCGGCGAGAAGTTCTCCACGGGCCACTGCGCGGTCGCGTTCATGGACGATCAGCGCAGCGTGACGATCTGGTTCAACGAGAGCCCGATCACGCCACAGGAGGAGAAGGCGTTCCAGCAGAGCGCGTTCGCCGACTCGACCAAGGGAGGCAAGGAGCGCACGATGCTGCTGGTCGCCTTCTGCCCGGGCGGCGGCAAGCCGGCCGCGTCCGCCGGCTCGGTCAGGTCGATCGACCTCAACCTCACTCACGCGAAGTCGGCGATGGCCGGAGCGCAGTGGGTGATCCAGGCACCGAAGGAGTTCAAGGTCGAGCGCATCGCCGGCGAGGTGAAGGCCGGCGGCAAGCTCGCCGGTCGCATCACCGGCAGCCGTACCAGCGACGGGCGGCCCTACGCCTGGGACCTCGCGTTCGACGTGACGCTGCCGGCGAACGAAGCGGCGTCGGGGATCAGCTGCGGCGGCAAGTAGGCGCGCGCCGAACGCTTTCGGCTCGCGCGGCGGAAGCCCGCGCACAACGCTTCGGCGAGGCGAACTCATGCAGCGAGCGGAGATCGTGCAGGCGATAGGCGCCGACGGCGCGGAGATCGGCGCACGCGCGGCCGGGCATCTCGACCTCGCCTTCCGCCAGATGATGGTCGGGCGCGGCGCGGAAGCCGGGCGCGGATTCCTCCGCCTGGTGACCGGCGAGCGGCATCCGCTGGGCAACGTCGCGATCGTCTCCGACGCTGGCGACCTCCAGGTCATGTGCGCCGCCGTGCTGCCGCTGCTCGAATGCGGGCAACCGGCTGCGGTGCTGTACACGCGCGGTGTCTCGCAGGCCGTGGCCGAGGCGGTCGCGGCGCTCGGCTTTGCGGGGCCGGCGGACATGCCGGCGATGGCCGTGGACATCGCACGCCTGGCAAGCACGGAGCTGCCTCCGGGCTGCGACCTGGTCCGCGTAGGTGACTTGGCCGGGAGCCGCGCTTGGACCGCCGTGCTGGCCGAGGGGTACCCGCTGCCGCCCGGCCTCGCGCACCGCTTCTCGCCCGAGTTCCTCGGTGCCGGCGTTGCCGCCGACGCACCGCTCCAGTTCTTCGCCGTCATGCGCGACGGCCGCGCGGTGGCGACCTCGATGCTCTGCCTCGAGGACGGGCTCGCCGGCATCTACTGCGTGGCCACGCTGCCCGGGGAGCGCGGCAAGGGCCTGGGCGCCCACGTGACGGCTGCCGCGCTGCTCGCCGCACGCCGGATCGGCTACCGCGTCGGCATCCTGCAATCGTCCCCGGAGGGACACTCGATCTACCGGCGACTGGGCTTCGCCGACGTCGGCGCCGTGGCCATGTTCGTGCGCATGCCCGACTGAACGCTCCCGGTCAGTCCCAGTTCAGCGCGCCCCCGGTCTGGTACTCGGTGACGCGCGTCTCGAAGAAGTTCTTCTCCTTCTTGAGATCGATCATCTCCGCCATCCACGGGAACGGGTTGTCGGCCTTGTCGTAGAGCGGGTCGAGGCCGATCTGCTGGCAGCGGCGGTTGGCGATGAAGCGCAGGTACTCCTTGAACATCGGCGCGTTCAAGCCCAGCACGCCGCGCGGCATCGTGTCCTCGGCGTAGCGGTACTCGAGCTCCACGCCCCTGCGCATCAGCTCGGCGATCTCGTCGCGGAACTCGCCGGTCCACAGCTGCGGGTTCTCGAGCTTGATCGTGTTGATGAGGTCGATGCCGAAGTTGCAGTGCATCGACTCGTCGCGCAGGATGTACTGGTACTGCTCCGAGCTGCCGGTCATCTTGTTCTGCCGGCCCATCGCGAGGATCTGCACGAACCCGACGTAGAAGAACAGCCCCTCCATGATGCAGGCGAACACGATCAGGCTCTTCAGGAGCTGCTGGTCGGCTTCCGGCGTGCCGGTGGTGAACCGCGGGTTGGTCAGCACCTCGATGAACGGAATCAGGAACTCGTCCTTGTCGCGGATCGACGGGATCTCGTGGTAGGCGTTGAAGATCTCGCCCTCGTCGAGGCCCAGGCTCTCGACGATGTACTGGTAGGCGTGCGTGTGGATCGCCTCCTCGAAGGCCTGGCGCAGCAGGTACTGGCGGCACTCGGGCGCCGTGATGTGGCGATACGTCCCCAGCACGATGTTGTTCGCGGCGAGGCTGTCGGCCGTGACGAAGAAGCCGAGGTTGCGCTTGACGATGAGCCGCTCGTCGTCGGTGAGCCCGTGCGGGTTCTTCCACAGCTCGATGTCGCGCTGCATGTTGACTTCCTGCGGCATCCAGTGGTTCGCGCAGCCGGCGAGGTACTTCTCCCACGCCCACTTGTACTTGAAGGGGACGAGCTGGTTGACGTCGGCCTGGCCGTTGATGACGCGCTTGTCCTCGAGCCGCACGCGGCCCGTCGGCGTGGCCGGCTGCTGGCGCTCGACGTCGAGGTCGTGCACCGGCTCGCGGGAGAGCAGCCCGCCGCCGATCGTGCCCACGCTCTGCGCGCGGATCGTGTCGGCGGTGCGCGGCGCCGTCGGCGCGAGCCTGGCGGCGGGGATGTCGTCTTCGAAGGTCAGCATGCTTGCTCTGCTCCTGCTTGCGGTTGCTCGTCGTTCCGTCCGCGGGGCCGCGGCCCCGCGCATCCTGCGTTCAGTGCATCGCCTTCAGCCGCTCGTAGAGGAACTCGGGCGCGAAGTCGCAGCCGTCGTGCCAGGCGATCGAGGCGAGCCCGTAGTCGAGGTAGAGCTGCGCGAAGCGCTCGCGGTCGCGCAGCGCCGAGTGCGCGTCGCCGTTGAGCTCGTCGGCAAGGTCCACCACGCCCTTGCGCCCGTCGTTGAATTCCAGCCACACCTTGTAGTCGCCGAGGTAACGCGCGTCGATGACGTGCCGCGGGGATTGCTCGTAGCGGGCCAAGTGAAGCCTCCTCGTGAAGTGGAAGAAAGCGCTCCTTTGCACGATCCGCGTTCGACGCGGTACCAACCCTCGCCGGAAAAGCCGGCGCACGGCGGCGATGCCCCGCCGCCGCGCGCCCTCCGGTCCAGCTCCAGGGCCCGCCCCGCTTGCCTCGCGGGGTCGCGCCCCCGGTCCCGGGAACGGCGCGGCGTTGTCCATCCCTGCCGCGCTCGAACGAGCTTCCCGGCACCGCTTCGGTCGGTCCGAGCCACGAATGCGCGCACGACTTCACGGTCCTGTCCGGGTTCGCGCTCCGGGTCTTCTCCCGACGAATGCCTCCACACTGCCTTGGCTTGCCTCTCCTTACGCCGGCACCTGGCCGGCACGCGTTGTCCGTGCGCCGCCTTCAGGCGGCGCTGCGTCGTTCACCGGCGAGCCCGAGCAGGCCCGGGGCCGGTCCTTCGTTGCGGTTCGCGACCGGCCGATAGCTCTCCACCAGCGCGGCCACGATCCGCCGCAACGTGTCCACTGCCGTGCACGGCAACGCGGCGTAGGCGACGTACAGGCCGGTCCCGGCGCGCGGGTGCGCGATCCAGCGCCCGTACGACGGGTGCGTCGCGACGACCGAGCCCTGCAGGCTCTGCGCGTGGCCGAAGTAGATCGGCTCGAACGGGCAGGGCGACCACGCGGCGTTCAGCACCTGGACCGCGAACAGCCCGGCGCAGCGGGGCGCGGCGGCGTCGGCGAACGAGGCGGGCACGGAGAACAGCCAGCCGCCGTAGCGGACGGCGCGGTCGGCGGGAGCGGGAGGGCGTGGCACGGGGCGGCGCGCGCGCGTCTTCTACTGGCAGGCTTCGCAGGTGGGGTCGGAGCGACCGCCGCCCGCGCGCGCGGGCTTAACCTGCGCGCGCGCGCGCAGGTTAGCGGTCGCCGCTCCCCGACCACGCATCGCCGACCTCATTGGCACGCTTCGCAGGTCGGGTCGTCCAACGCGCAGAACTTCGGAGCTTCGGGCTCCGCCGCTTTCGGCGCGGCCCTCGCCGCGGTGGCGGACGCGGCGATGCCGCCCGATGCCGGCACCGCGTTGAGTTCGCCGCCGCGGCCGGTCGACTTCTCGGCCGACGTCGCTGCCAGCGTGCGCAGGTAGTAGGTCGTCTTGAGGCCGCGCACCCAGGCGAGCTTGTAGGTCTCGTCGAGCTTCTTGCCGGACGCGCCCGCCATGTAGATGTTGAGGCTCTGCGCCTGGTCGATCCACTTCTGCCGCCGCGCGCCGGCTTCGACGATCCACGTCGAGTCGACCTCGAACGCGGTCGCGTAGAGCTCGCGCAGCTCCGCGGGGACGCGGTCGATGCGGGCCAGCGACCCGTCGAAGTACTTGAGGTCGGAGACCATCACGTCGTCCCACAGGTCGCGCTCCTTGAGGTCGCGCACCAGCTGCTCGTTGACGACGGTGAACTCGCCGGAGAGGTTCGACTTGACGTAGATGTTCTGGTACTCGGGCTCGATGGACGCCGACACCCCGATGATGTTGCTGATCGTGGCGGTGGGCGCGATCGCCACGCAGTTCGAGTTGCGCATGCCGTGCTCGCGGATGCGCGCGCGCAGGCTCTCCCAGTCCATCGTCGAGGACTCGTCGACCTCGACGTAGCCGCCGCGCTCCTCGCGCAGCAGCCTGAGCGAGTCCTGCGGCAGGATGCCGCGGTCCCACAGGCTGCCGCGGAAGCTCGCGTAGCGGCCGCGCTCCTGCGCGAGCTCGGTGGACGCCCAGTAGGCGTGGTAGCAGACCGCCTCCATCGACGCGTCGGCGAAGTCCAGCGCCTCCTTCGACGCGTACGGCACGCGCAGCAGGTGCAGGCAGTCCTGGAAGCCCATGATGCCGAGCCCCACCGGGCGGTGCTTCAGGTTGCTGTTGCGCGCCTTCGCCACCGCGTAGTAGTTGATGTCGATCACGTTGTCGAGCATGCGCATCGCCGTGGCGATCGTCCGCTTGAGCTTCGCCTGGTCGAGCGCCCAGGCGCCGTCGTCGCGGCGCGCCATGTGCGCGAGCAGGTTGACCGAGCCCAGGTTGCACACCGCGATCTCGGTCGCGCTGGTGTTGAGCGTGATCTCGGTGCACAGGTTGCTGCTGTGCACGGTGCCGACGTGCTGCTGCGGCGAGCGGACGTTGCACGCGTCCTTGAACGTGATCCACGGATGCCCGGTCTCGAAGAGCATCGACAGCATCTTGCGCCACAGCTGCACGGCGGGGATGCGCTTGTGGAGCTTGAGCTCGCCGCGCGCCGCCTTGTCCTCGTAGCGGACGTACGCCTCCTCGAACGCGCGGCCCCACTTGTCGTGCAGGTCGGGGACGTCGGAGGGCGAGAACAGCGTCCAGTCGCCGCCCTCCGCCACGCGCTTCATGAACAGGTCGGGGATCCAGTTCGCCGTGTTCATGTCGTGCGTGCGGCGGCGGTCGTCGCCGGTGTTCTTGCGCAGCTCGAGGAACTCCTCGACGTCGAGGTGCCAGGTCTCGAGGTAGGTGCACACGGCGCCCTTGCGCTTGCCGCCCTGGTTCACCGCCACCGCGGTGTCGTTGACCACCTTGAGGAACGGCACGACGCCCTGCGAGCGGCCGTTGGTGCCCTTGATGTGCGAGCCCATCGCGCGCACGTTGGTCCAGTCGTTGCCCAGCCCGCCGGCGAACTTGGACAGCAGCGCGTTCTCCTTGATCGCCTCGTAGATGCCGTCGAGGTCGTCGGAGACCGTGGTGAGGTAGCACGACGACAGCTGCGAGCGGTGCGTGCCCGAGTTGAACAGCGTGGGTGTCGACGACATGAAGTCGAATGTCGAGAGCACGTCGTAGAACTCGATCGCGCGCGCCTCGCGGTCGACCTCGTTGAGGGCCAGGCCCATCGCGACGCGCATGAAGAAGCACTGCGGCAGCTCGAAGCGCCGCCCGCCGGCGTACTGGTCGACGAGGAAGTAGCGGTCGTAGAGCGTCTGCAGGCCGAGGTAGCCGAACGCGAGGTCGCGCTCGGGCTTGAGCGCGGCGCCCAGCCTGGCCATGTCGTACTGCGCCAGCGCCTCGTTGAGCAGGCCGATCTTGATGCCGTGGCGGACGAACTGCGGGAAGTACTCGGCGTACTTCGTGGCCATGTCGGCCTGCGTGGCTTCCTCGCCCATCGCCTCGTAGCGCAGCGCGTCGAGCAGCAGCCGCGCGGTCACGTAGCTGTAGTGCGGGTCCTTCTCGATCAGCGTGCGGGCGGCGAGCACCACGCACTTGCGCACCTCGTCCATCGGTACGCCGTCGTAGAGGTCCTTGAGCGTCGCCTTGAGGATGCGGTCGGGCTCGACGTCGGCGAGCCCGGCGCAGGACTCGCGCACCAGCGCGGTCAGGCGCGCGTGGTCGAGCGGCTTGCGCACGCCGTGCTCGACGACGAAGATCGCCGGCGCGTCCGGCTGCGGCGCGCTCTTCTGCGCGGCGCGCTCCTGCGAGCGCTTCTCGCGATAGAGGACGTAGGCGCGCGCCACCTCGTGCTCGCCGCCGCGCATGAGCGTGAGCTCGACCTGGTCCTGGATCTCCTCGATGTGGATCGCGCCGCCCTCGGGCTTGCGCTTCATCAGCGCCGCGACGACGGTGTCGGTCAGCTTCACGACTTCGTCGCGCACGCGCGCCGACGCGGCGCCCTGGCCGCCGTTCACCGCGAGGAACGCCTTCGTCATCGCGATGGTGATCTTCATCGGCTCGAAGCCGACCACCGAGCCGTTGCGCCGGATCACCTTGTACTGCGCGAAGCGGGGATCGATCCCCGATCCCACCGGTGCGCCCGATTCCGCGGCGACGGGCTCGCGCGGAACGTTCTGGCTCGATGCGCCTGGGGCGTTGGCGGCGATGTGCATGAGACGGCTCTCCTGGACGGGCTTGTATGTGTTGTGAATGGCGTTCCCGGCGGGCGCGGGTGCGCGCCCGGCGGGTGACAGCGTTGCGCTTTGCGTCGGCGTAGCGAAGATGTACCGGGACTCCGCGCGCGATGTGCTGCGCGCCGCCTTCAGGCACCTCTCTTGGGGCGACCGCCTCCCCGGTCCCCTTTCACTGTGGGCCTTCGCATTCCCGCCCCGGGCAGGCCCGGGCGGGGATTCCGGCAACAAATCAACGACTACTATATCTAGTATTGAAGTGCCGGCTGAACACAGGATAGTGGGTCGGAGGCGCTTGCGCAAGGGGCAAACGTTCCACAGCCCGGGAGGCCGGCAATGGCGCGTCCGGCGCGCCTTCCGGCGCTCCGCCCGGGCGGCATCCACGGTCTCTCAACCGCCTGTCCACCGCGTTGTCCACAAGCGGCCGTCCCGCCGCGGGAATCAGGCGCCCGGGAGACGGAACAGCGCGTTGCCGGCGATGGCGACCACGCTCTCGTCGGGCGCGGGGGCGACGATCGCGAGCCCGGTCAGTCGGCCGAACGCCGGCAGCAGCGCGCGGCGCCGTCCGAGCACGAAGCACGGCAGCCGCGCCGAGTCGCCGGCACGGCCGGTCACGCGCACGCCCGGGTGCACGTGGCCGCACAGCGCGTAGCCGGTGCGCGGCTCCAGCGGGGCGTGGCAGGCCAGGAACGGCGGCAGCGCGTGGGGCTCGGCCACCACGCGCACGCGCCACGCCTCGGGGGGATCGCCTGCGTGCAGGTCGTGGTTGCCGCGCACGAGCACGACGTCCAGCGACGCGTGCGCCTCGCGCCACGCTGCGAACGCGCGGTCCAGCGCCGCCACGCGGCCGGCCGCCGCGTGCAGGAAGTCGCCCAGCACGCACAGCGTGGCAGCGCGCGTGCGAGCGAGGAGCGCGGACAGGCGCGCGAGATCGCCGGCGGTCGCGCCGCGGGGCAGCGGCACGCCCGCGGCGCGAAACGAGGCGCCCTTGCCGAGGTGCGGGTCGGCGACGAACAGCGTGCGGCCGCGCGGCCAGTAGAGCGCGCGCTGCGCGTGCAGCTCGACCGCTTCGCCGCCCGCCGACGCGACGAGCACGCCGTCCGCCCCGGTGGCGCGCGTCGCGGGCTGCGGGAAAGTGAGCTGGGCGGGAGGCATGGCGAACACGGGGTCGTTGCGCGTCACCCGTCGCGAAGGCACACTGGATCGGTCCGCATTCTAATCGAGCAGGGCCGGCCGCTTGCGCGGCCGGCGCGACCATGCCGCGCTTCTGCGCCAACCTGACGATGCTGTTCAACGAGGTCGCGTTTCCCGAGCGCTTCGCCGAGGCGGCGCGCGCGGGATTCCGCGCCGTCGAGTTCCTGTCGCCCTACGACTACCAGCCCAGGGAAGTCGCGGAGCGGGCGCGCGGCAACGGCCTCGAGGTGATCCTGTTCAACGCGGCGCTCGGCGACTGGCGCGGCGGCGACCGCGGTCTCGCGGCGCTGCCCGGCCGCGAGCACGAGTTTGCCGCCGAATTCGAGAAGGCCCTGCGCTACGCCGGCGAGCTCGGCACGACCCGCCTGCACGTGATGGCGGGGCTCGTGTCCGGGACGGCAACGGCCGAGGAGCGCGAGCGGCACCGCCGCACCTACGTGCGCAACCTGCGCGACGCCGCCGCGGAGGCGGCCGCGAGGGGCGTCACGCTCACCATCGAGCCGATCAACCAGCGCGACATGCCGGGCTACTTCCTGGTGACGCAGGCGCAGGCTCACGCGATCCGCGAGGAGGTCGGCGCCGCCAACCTCAAGGTGCAGATGGACTTCTACCACTGCCAGGTCGTCGAGGGCGACATCGCCGAGAAGTTCCGCCGCTGGCAGCCGCACATCGGCCACGTCCAGGTCGCCGGCAACCCCGGGCGCCACGAGCCCGACGTCGGCGAGGTCAACTACCCGTTCCTCTTCGCGCTGCTCGACGAGCTGGGCTACGAAGGCTGGGTCGGCTGCGAGTACAAGCCGCGCGGCCTCACGCACGCCGGGTTCGGCTGGCTGCAATCCTGGCTGAAATGAGGGTCAGACTCGCATTACCGCTCGCCGCAGTGGGCTTTGAAAAGTAGGGTCAGACTCGACTTTCCTTCGGCTGCGGCGCAAGTTGTGGCCCCTGTGGCGGAAAGTCGAGTCTGACCCTGCTTTTCAGACGCTGGTGCTCATCCCGCCGTCGACGAAGATCGTCTGGCCGGTGATGAAGCTGGCGGCGTCCGAGGCGAGGAACACGGCGATGCCGGCGAGCTCGTCGGGGTCGCCCCAGCGGCGCATCGGCGTGCGGCCGCGCACCCAGGCGTCGAACTCCTTGTTGTCGATGAGCGCGCGGTTCATCTCGGTCATGAAGTAGCCGGGCGCGATCGCGTTCACGCGGATCCCGCTCGGGCCGAGCTCGGTGGCAAGCCCGCGCGTGAGCTGCCGCACGCCGCCCTTCGCCGCCGTGTACGGCACGATCGTGGGGCGGCCGAGCTCGCTCATCAGCGAGGCGATGTTGACGATCGCGCCGCGGCCGCGCTTCTTCATGCCGGGGATGACGGCCTGCGCGACGAGGAACGGCGCGGTCAGGTTCGTCGCGATGATGGCGTCCCAATCCTCGGCGGGAAATTCCTCGGCCGGGTGGCGGCGCTGGATGCCGGCGTTGTTGACGACGACGTCCACGGCGCCGTGGCGCGCCTCGATGGCGGCCACTCCGGCGCGCACGGCGTCGCGGTCGGCGACGTCGAACACCGCGACGTCGCTGCGCGCGCCATCAGTGTCGATCTCGCGGCGCGCGCGCTCGAGCGCTGCCGCATCGCGGCCGTTGAGCACGACGAGCGCGCCGGCACGGTAGAGGCCGCGCGCGATGGCGAAGCCGAGGCCGCGCGCGGCGCCGGTGACGAGGGCGACGCGGCCGGAGAGATCGAGGGGGAAGGACATGGAAGGTCGGTTGGATGTGCGACGCCGGCGATCGTCACATCTTCGCACGCCCGGCGCAACCGTTGCGGCGTCACGCGGAAGCGCCGGCTGCCGCCTCCAGCTCCCCCACCATCCGCGCCACGCGCGCTTCCAGCGCCTCGGTCGAGAGCTGCTCGCGGAAGAGCTCGACCATCAGCGGAAAGCTGAACGGCGTGGGACGCGCCGGGCGCGTGACGACGACGCGGCTCGACCGCAGCCGCGCCAGCGCCTGCGCGATGCGCTGCGCCTCGAGCTGGCGGTCGAGCACTTCGCGCGTGGCCTGCCGGAGCAGTGGATTGTCCGGATCGTATTCGGCGAACACGTCGTAGAGCAGTCCCGAGGACGCCTGCAGCTGCCGGCTCGACTGTCCCTGTCCCGGATAGCCCTGGAACACGAGGCCCGCGACGCGCGCGATCTCGCGAAACTGGCGGCGACCGAGCTCCGCAGCGTTGAGTCCCGCGAGCACGTCCTCCTCGACGCGCGCGCCCGCAAGCAGTCGCCCGAGGTCGCGAAGCCCGATGTCCACCGGCTCGGCGGAGAGGAGCCCGAAGCCGTAGTCGTTGACCGTGAGGCTGAACGTGCGCGGCTGCGCCGCCGACAGGCGGTAGCTGAACAGCGTGGCAAGCCCGAGGTGCGCGAGCCGGCCCTCGAACGGATAGAAGTACCACGCGTGGCCTTCGCGCGTGCGGATGCGCTCGACGAGCCACTCGCCTGTCGCGGGCAGCGCCGACCAGCGCGCCTGCAGCTCCAGCAGCGGACGCACCAGACGCATCTCCGGCGACTCGTAGCGCCCGGCCTTCGCCTGTCCGATCAGCGCGCGCGTGCGCTCGGCAAGCAAGGTGGACAGCGCCATCTTGCCGCCCGCCCAGCGCGGCACGACGGCGGCGCGCGGCGGCGCGGGCTTCACCCACGCGGTCATCTCGCGCACGCGCACGAACTCGAGCACGCGGCCGGCGAACACGAACGCGTCGCCGGGCGCGAGCCGCGCGACGAACGACTCCTCGACGTGGCCAAGGGCCTTGCCGCTGCCGAGGCGCACCGTGATGCTCGCCTCCGAGACGATGGTGCCGATCGACATGCGGTGGCGGCGCGCGATGGCCGCGTCGGGCACGCGCGCGACGCCGTCCTCGCCGATCGCGACGCGCCGGTACTCCGGGTAGGCATTGAGGCTCGCGCCGCCGTGCGTCACGAAGTCGAGCGTCCAGCGCCAGTCGTCGTCGGACAGGCCGGCGTAGGCGCGCGTGCCGCGCAGCTCGTCGCGCAGCGCGCCGGGCACGAAGCCGCCGCCGAGCGCGCAGGTCACCAGGTGCTGCACCAGAACGTCGAGCGGCCCCTGCTGCGGCAGCCGCGGCTCGAAGACCGCGTCCGCAGCCGCGTCGCGCGCGGCGGCGGCCTCGACGAGCTCGAGCGCGTGCGTGGGCAGCACGGTGACGCGCGAGATCTCGCCCGGGCGGTGGCCGCTGCGCCCGGCGCGCTGCAGCAGCCGCGCCACGCCCTTCGGGCTGCCGACCTGCAGCACCTGGTCGACGGGCGCGAAGTCCACGCCGAGGTCGAGGCTGGACGTGCAGACGACGGCGCGCAGCTTGCGCGAGCGCAGCGCGTCCTCGACCCACTCGCGCACGTCGCGCTCGATCGAGCCGTGGTGCAGCGCGATCGTGCCGGCCCAGTGCGGGCGCGCCTCGAGCAGCGCCTGGTACCAGATCTCCGCCGACGAGCGCACGTTGGTGAACACGAGCGTGGTGCCGGCGCGCTCGATCGCCGCGACGACCTCGGGCAGCAGCTTGAGGCCGATGTGGCCCGCCCAGGGGAAGCGCTCGATCGTCGGCGGAGCGAGCGTGGCGATCTCCACGCGCTTGGCGGCGAGTCCGCGCACGATCCGCCCGCGCGGCGCCGCCGCGGGACCGACCAGCGCGGCGAGCGCGTCGTCGAGGTTCGCGAGCGTCGCCGAGAGTCCCCAAGCGGGCAGGCCCGGTCGCAGCGCGCGCAGGCGCGCGAGCGCGAGCTCGACCTGCACGCCGCGCTTGCTCGACAAGAGCTCGTGCCACTCGTCGACGACCACGGCGCAGAGGTGGGCGAAGCGCTCGCGCCAGTCCGCGCGCGACAGCAGCAGCGACAGGCTCTCCGGCGTGGTGACCAGCGCGCTCGGCAGCCGCTTGGCCTGCCGCGCCCGCGCGGCCTCGGCGGTGTCGCCGGTGCGCACGTCGATGCTCCAGTGCGGCCGCAGCGCCCGCGCCGCGCGATCCAGCGCCAGCCCCGTGTCGCTCGCCAGTGCCCGCAGCGGCGTGATCCACACGACGGCGAGCGGCGGGGGATCCTCCGGGGCCCCTTCCGGCCCAAGCAGGAGCGGGCCCAGCCACGCCGCGAAGGTCTTGCCCATGCCGGTGGGTGCGTGCAGCAGGCCCGACTCGCCCCGCGCAAATGCGGCCCAGGTTTCCTCCTGGAACGCGAATGGCGCCCATCCCTGCGCGGCGAACCAAGCCCGCGCAGGGTCGAGCCGGGGATCGGGCGCCGGGACGGGGGGGGCGGCCGCGTCGCGCCGGGTCGCTGCCGCTGCCGCCGGGACGGGGAAAGGCGCCATGGACGCTGGAGTATAGGCGGGGGCGGGGCGATCGCCGCGCGCGCACGCGGCGGCGGCGTGGCTGTCGCTCCGCCCCGACAGCCCGATGTGTCCGGTTCGCGACGCGCCCCGCATAAGCGGCAGTCGACCTGCCATCCCCCTTGCCCCCTGGCGCGCAGCCCCCTTAGCATCGGCTGCAACCGCAGGAAATCCAGGCCCCGACTCCTCATGCTCGTACGTCTGCTGGGCGGCGCGCTCGCCGCCCTCGTCGCCGGCTCGGCGCTGGCCGATTCCGTCGCCGGGCCGGTGTCGCTCGCCGCCACCGCCGACTGCTCGGCGCGGGCCGACGCGCAATGGTCGTTCACGTACACGCAGAACCCGCAGCGGGAGTTCGGCCGGATCACGAATCTCTCGGGAACGGTGCTCGGCAGCTACGACATCCCCAGCCCGCTCACCGGCGGCAGCTTCAGCGGCACGTGGCGGCAGGACATCGGGATCCCGCAGCCGCCCAACGCGCTGATCGGAAGCTACGGCGGGGCCGGCGACAATCCGCCGACCGCGGCCAACACCGCCGAGTTCTTCATCCTCTACAACTGCACGACGCGGCAGGTGATCTACCGGTGCTCGGGCAATCTCGGTACCTGTCCGACCACGGCCCAGCAGGGACTCGGCCGCGCCTCCGAGGCGATCCCGTCGCACTCGCCCGCCACGCTCGCCGCAATGCTGCTCGTGCTGGCAGGCACCGGCGTCTGGCTGCTGCGGCGTCGCGCCGTGATCCGCAACCAGGAAAAGTAGGGTCAGACTCGACTTTCCGGCCCCCCCCGGCCCAGAAAGTAGGGTCAGACTCGACTTTCTTTGCAGCGCGTCGTTGCTCCGCGAATCGTCGTCGGGAACGTCCGGTCTGACACTGCTTGCCGGGGAAAGTCGAGTCTGACCCTACTTTCCGGCGGGCTGGAAGTCGGGGTGCCCGGCGCGCCAGAGCGCGAAGCTGTAGCGGTCGACCAGCAGTTCGCGCGCCTGCTCGCGCGTGCGTCCCGGCCCGTGCCCCGAGTCGTAGTCGAGGCGCAGCAGGACCGGCGCGTCGGCCGACGTCGCCGCGGCGAGCCGCGAGGCGAACTTGAGCGACATCCACACGTCCACACGCGTGTCGTTGACGCCGTGGTCGAGCATCACGGCGGGATAGCGCGTTCCTGCCTTGACGTTCGCGTAGGGGCTCATGGCGAGCAGCGCGTGGAACTCGTCTTCCTTCTTCACCGTTCCGTACTCGGGAATGTTGCCAACACCGTTGGCGCGCGTCTCCGAGCGGATCGAGTCGACGTTGCCCACGCTCACCAGCGCGGCTGCGAAGAGGTCCGGCCGTTCGGTGATCGCGCGGCCGGCGAAGATGCCGCCGGCGCTGCCGCCTGAGACGACGAGGCGGTCCCGCGACGTGTAGCCGCCGGCGACCAGCCACTCGGCGGCCGCGATGCCGTCCTTCCACGTGTTCGGCTTGGTCGCCTTCCACCCGGCGCGCCGCCACGCGTCGCCGTGCACGCCGCCGCCGCGCACGTGCGCGATCGCGTAGATGCCTCCGCGCTCGAGCCACGCGATGAGGCGCGGGGAGAACCCGGGCTCCTCGACGTTGCCGTACGCGCCGTAGCCGTAGAGCACCAGCGGATTGCGGCCGTCGAGCTTCGTGCCCTTGGCGAGCAGGATCGACACCGGCACCTCGACGCCGTCGTGGCTGCGCACGCGGACCTCGCGCGATTCCACGCCCGGCGCGTCGTCGAAGCGGCCCGCGGGCGCCAGCGCGAGCGGGCGGACCTCGCCGCTGGCATCGGCTGCGTGGTGCTTCGCGGCGCGCGTCCAGCTGCCCAGGGTCACGAGGACGCCATCGCGCGTCGGATGCGAGTCGGCCAGCCCCACGCTGCCCTCGAACGGCAGCGCGACGCGGCGCAGCGCCGGCTCCGCGTCGTGCGTCAGGCGCGCGAGGCTCTCCGCCACGCCCTCGCGCCGCGTGAGGTAGACGCCGTCGCGCGCCGCCGCGAAGCCGGTGAGCACGCCGTCGCCCTCGGGGACGACCGCGGTCGCCTTGGCGAGGTCCGGCGCGTCGACGGGCGTGCGCAGCAGCTTGAAGCGCGGCGCGCCCTGCGCGCTGCGCAGGTACAGCCAGGGCCCCGCTGCCGCGATCCCGTGGACCTGCGCGGAGGCGTCGAACACCTTGCGCCAGCGCGCGGTCCCCGCGACCACCGCCGAGAGCGGCGCCTGGTAGAGCGCCAGCTCGCGTTGCACGCCGCGCGCGACGACCGCGACCGCGAGGTCGCGACCCTCGACGGGGACGACGTACGCGCCTTCGTCGCGGTCGAGCGCGATGTCGGCGTGCACGCCGGGCCCGAAGACAGCAGGGTCCTCGCCCGCCGCCCCCAGCCTGCGCAGATACGTGAGGCGGTCCTGGAACTGCTCGCTGCGCGGCCGCTTCTGCCAGTCGGGGGCGAGCCGGCCGTAGAAGAAGCCGCTGCCGTCGGGCAGCCACGCGACGCCCCCGCCGCGGATGCGGTCGATCGGCGCCGTCACCTCCTTGCCGCTGGCGACGTCGAGGACGTGCAGCGTGCCGATCTCCGCGCCGGAGGCCGACAGCGAGTAGGCGACGCGCTCGCCGTCCGGCGACGGGCGGAACGCGCCGATCGCGTGCGGCCTGCCGGTCGCCTTCGCGACCGCCTCGGGGTCGACCAGCAGGCGCTCCGGCGCGTCCGTCGCATCCCGCCGGTAGAGCTTGAACTGGCTCTCATCAGCGCCGCGCTTGAGGTAGGTCAGGCGTCCTCGCCCATCGCGGTGGATCGCGCTCACCGCCGCGCTCGCCGCCGCGTCGATCTCGGCGACGCGCGCGGCCAGTGCGGCGCGGCCGGGCAACCTGTCGAGGATGCTTCGCGTCGCGTCGGCCTGCGCGCGCATCCACTTCTGCACGCCCGCGTCGGCGGTGTCCTCGAGGAAGCGATACGGGTCCTCGACCGCGACGCCCCAGTGCAAGTCGACGACCGGCCGCGCGGGCAGCGGCGGCGGCACCTCGACGCCGGCGAACGTCGCGGCGGCGGCAGGCAGCGCTGCGAACCAGGCGGCGAGCGCCGCGAGGCGCAGCGTCGCAACGCTCACATCGGCTCCTTCGGCTGGAACGCGGGATCGCCGAACTGCCAGAGCATGAACGACCAGATGTCCGCGATGCGCCTCTGCTGCTGGTCGCGCGTGCTGCCCTGGCCGTGGCCGCTGTCGTACTCGAGCCTCATCAGCACCGGCTTGCCGCTCGACGTCGCCTCGGCAAAGCGCGCGCCCGCCTTCAGCGTCTGCCAGACGTCCACGCGAATGTCGTTGACGCCGTGGACGAGCAGGAGGCCCGGGTAGGCCGTGCCGTCCTTCACCGCGTGCAGCGTGCTCATCGCCATCAGCGCGCGGAACTCGGCCTCGTCCTTCACGGTCCCGAACTCGGGGATGTTCGCCACGCCGTTCGCGCTGGTCTCGGCGCGCGGGCCGTCGAGGACGCCCACGGCGGGCACCGCGGCGGCGAAGAGGTCGGGACGTTCGGTGATCGCGCGGCCGACGAAGATGCCGCCCGCGCTCCCGCCGAAGATGCCCATCCTCGACTTCGCCGTGTAGCCGTTGGCGACCAGCCACTCGGCGCAGGCGATCGCATCCTTCCAGGTGTTCGGCTTCGTCGTCTTGCGCCCGGCGTGGTGCCACTCCTCGCCGAATGCGCCGCCGCCGCGCACGTGCGCGATCGCGTAGACGCCGCCGCGAGAGAGCCACGCGTGGATGCGCGGGGTGAAGGACGGGTTGTCGGTGAGCCCGTAGGCGCCGTACCCGTAGAGGATCGCGGGGCTCGACCCGTCGAGCTTCGCGTCGCGGCGGGCCAGGATCGACATCGGGACCTCCACGCCGTCGTGGCTCGTCACGCGCACCTCGCGCGCCACGATGTCGTCGGGCGCGTCGAATGCGCCGGGGGCCACGAGCGGCAGCGGCTGCAGTCCCGACTTCGCGTCGTAGGCGTAGGGCTTCGCCGCGCTTGTCCAGCCGGAGAGCGTCAGCACCACGCCGTCGCGGTCCGGCCAGCCGTCCGTGATCCACGCGCTGCCCTCGAACGGCAGCGCAACGCGCTCGAGCGCCGCCCCGGGCGCGTGCGCCCTGCGCCACAGCGAGTGCGCGACGCCGTCGCGGCGGACGACGTAGAGCGCGTCCTTCGCGGCCCGGATCGTCGCGACGACGCTGCGCGACGGCGGCACGACGACCTCCGCCTTCGCGAGGTCCGGCTTCGCGAGCGGCACGCGCAGCACCTGGAAGCGCGGCGCGCCCTTCGACGTGCGCAGGTACAGCCAGCCGCCCGCCGGCCACGCGGACGACACCTGGTCGTCCTTCGTCACGACCTGGCGCCACTTCGCCTCGCCCCGCTTCGCGTCCTCGAGATCGCCGAGGTAGTACAGGAGGTAGCGCTCCACGCCGAGCGACACGGCCACCCCGGCGAGCTTCGTGCCGGGAATCTGGAACACGTGCCCCTGCGCGTACCGCGGTAGCCCGAGGTCCGCGTTCAGGCTCGCGCTGAACACCCGGCGGTCGGCGGCGGGCGCGGCGAGGCTGACGAAGTGCGCGGCGTGGTCGTTGAAGCGCTGCTCGGCAGGGAGCCTGTCGTAGCCTTCGCGCAGCCGCGAGTAGAAGAAGCCGCTGCCGTCGTCGAGCCACGCGACGCCGGCGTAGCGGATGCGGTCGATCGGCGGCATCAGTTCCTTGCCGGACGCCAGATCGACGACGTGCAGCGTGCCGATCTCGCCGCCGCCCGCCTGCACCGCGTAGGCGACGCGCCTGCCGTCGGGCGACGGCGCGAAGTCCATGATCGCGTGCGGCCGGCCCGTCTTGCGCGACAGTTGCTCCGGGTCGAGGATCAGCCTGTCCGGCCCGTTGGCGCTCTCGCGCCACACGAGGCGGAACTGGTTGTCCTGAGGGTCGCGCTTCTCGTAGAAGTAGCGCCCGCCCGCCGTGCGCACGGTCCTGCTGGCGTTGCCCGAGGCCTGCGACTCGATCTCGCGGATGCGCGCGAGCAGCGCCTCGCGGCCGGGGATGCGGGCGAGGATCGCGTCGGTCGCATCCGCCTGCGCCTTCATCCACGACTGGACGCCGGCGTCCTTCGTATCCTCGAAGTAGCGGTACGGATCCTCGACCGGCGTGCCCCAGTGCGTCTCGACGACGGGCCGGGGCGACAGCGGGGCGGGGACCTCCACGCCGCCGAACTTCGCGGCGGGAAGCGGGGCGGCGAGCGCGGCACACAGCACGCCCAGAGCGATGCGTTTCATCGGGACTCGGGGGAGAGTTGGCGGCACGTACAGCTGCGATCTTACCGGGGCGGGCAACGCCACCGGGCTCCCGCGAAGGCGGGAGCCCGGCGTTCTTCCTTCGTCGCCCCCGCGAAGGCGGGAGCCCAGCGTCTCTCGCGCACTACGCCACGGCTACGATCGGGATGCTCTTCGCCGCGGCGGTCGACGGATCGCGGAAGCGCGCGAGCAGCTCGGCCTCCTTGCGCTTCGCCGCCTCGACGTGGCGTTCCTTCACATGGCCGAAGCCGCGAAACTCCAGCGGCAGGCGGGCGAGCTCGGTGGCCAGCGCGATGTTCGAGGGCGCGACCTTCGCGAGCAGCTCATCGACGAGCGTCTCGTAGTCGCCGATCAGCGCCCGCTCGCGCCTGCGCTCCCCGGTACGCCCGAACACGTCGAGCGCCGTGCCACGGAAGCGCCGCAGCTTGGCGAGCACGCCGAACGCCTTCATCATCCACGGGCCGTACTCGCGCTTGCGCGGCACGCCGGTCGCCGGGTCCGGGCCGGCGAGGAGCGGCGGGGCGAGGTGGAAGCGCAGCGCGAAGTCGCCCTCGAACTGCGCGGCGACGCGCTGCGCAAAGTCGGTCTGCGCGTACAGCCGGGCGACCTCGTACTCGTCCTTGACGGCGAGCAGCTTGAAGTACGCGCGCGCGACGGCGTCGGCGAGCGCCGTCTCGCCCGGGAGCAGGGCGCGCTCGCGCTCGCGAACGCGCGCCACGAGCCTCGCATAGCGCTGCGCGTAGGCCGCGTCCTGGTAGTCGGTGAGGAACGCCACGCGACGCGCCACGACCTCGTCGAGCGTCGCGGAGAGCCGCTGCGAGTCGGGCAGCTCCTTCGCGATCGCGGCCTGCGCGACGCGCTGCGGGTCGACGGCCGCGAGGCGGCCCCACTGGAACGAGCGCGTGTTCGCCTCGATGGCCGTGCCGTTGAGCTCGATCGCCTTCACGATCGCCGCCTCCGAGACCGGCAGGCGGCCGCGCTGGTACGCGAAGCCGACCATGAACAGGTTCGTCGCGATCGAGTCGCCCATCAGCCCTGTCGCGAGCTTCGTCGCGTCGAGGAACTCGGCGTCGCCCGGGCCGACCGCGTCGGCGATCTCCTGCTCCATCGAGCCGCGCGGGAAGGCGAGGTCCGGCTCGCGGGTGAACGACGCGGGCATCACCAGCGCGGTGTTCACCAGCGCCCGCGTGTGGCCCTTGCGCATCTTGGCGAGCGCCTCGATGTTGACGCTGGTGAGGATGTCGCAGGCCAGCACGAAGTCGGCCTCGCCCGCGGCGATGCGCGTCGCGTGCAGCTGCTCGGGCGAGCGCGCGATGCGCACGTGCGAGACGACCGCGCCGTTCTTCTGCGCGAGCCCGGTCATGTCGAGCACCGAGCAGCCCTTGCCCTCGAGGTGCGCGGCCATGCCGAGCAGCGCGCCGATCGTGACCACCCCGGTGCCGCCGATGCCGGTGACGAGGACGCCGTAGGGCGCCTCGCAGGAGGGGAGCGCCGGGGCGGGCAGGGCGGAGAAGTCGGCCGCCTCGGCCTTCGGCGGCTTGCGCAGCCGTCCGCCTTCGACCGTCACGAAGCTCGGGCAGAACCCCTTGAGGCACGAGTAGTCCTTGTTGCAGGACGACTGGTCGATCGTGCGCTTGCGGCCGAACTCGGTCTCCAGCGGCGCCACCGACACGCAGTTCGACTGCACGCCGCAATCGCCGCAGCCTTCGCAGACCAGCTCGTTGACGAACACGCGCTTCGCCGGGTCGGGGAACTTGCCGCGCTTGCGGCGGCGGCGCTTCTCCGCCGCGCAGGTCTGGTCGTAGAGCAGGATCGTGGTGCCGGCGACCGCGCGCAGCTCGCGCTGCACCTGGTCGAGCTCGTCGCGGTGGCGGATGGCGACGTCGCCCGCGAAGTAGCCGGACGGGTACTTCGCCGGCTCGTCGCTCACCACGACGATCCGCGCCACGCCCTCGGCGGCGCACTGCCGCGCGATGTCGGCGGGCGTGAGCGGGCCGTCGAACGGCTGGCCGCCGGTCATCGCCACGGCGTCGTTGTAGAGAACCTTGTAGGTGATGTTGACCTTCGCCGCCACCGCGGCCCGGATGGCGAGGATGCCGCTGTGGTAGTAGGTGCCGTCGCCGAGGTTCGCGAAGATGTGCTTCTCGTCGGTGAACGGCGCCTGGCCGATCCACGGCACGCCCTCGCCGCCCATGTGCGTGAACTCGGTGGTGGCGCGGTCCATCCAGATCGCCATCACGTGGCAACCGATGCCGGCGGTCGCGCGGCTGCCCTCGGGGACCTTCGTCGACGTGTTGTGCGGGCAGCCCGAGCAGAAGTAGGGGACGCGCGCGAGGCCGATCTTCGGCGTGGCGAGCGCGGCCTCCTTCGCGTTGATCCACGCCACGCGGTCCTCGATGCGGCGGCGGTCGGCGTCGCTGGGATGCAGGCCCAGGCGCTCCATGCGCTTCGCGATCACGCGCGCGATCATCGCCGGCGTGAGCTCGCCCGCCGCGGGCAGCAGCCACTCGCCGTGCGGGCGAACCCATTCGCCCTTCTCGTCGAACTTGCCGACCACGCGCGGGCGCACGTCGTCGCGCCAGTTGTACAGCTGCTCCTTCAGCTGGTACTCGACGATCTGCCGCTTCTCCTCGACGACCAGGATCTCCTCGAGCCCCTCGGCGAAGTGCCGCACGCCCTCCGGCTCGAGCGGCCAGGGCATCGCCACCTTGAACACGCGGATGCCGAGCTCCCCGCATTCGCGCTCGGTCAGGCCGAGGTCGTCGAGCGCCTGGCGGACGTCGAGGTAGCTCTTGCCGCTGGTGACGATGCCCAGGCGCGGCCGCGGCGAGTCGATGACGATGCGATTGAGGTTGTTGACGCGGCAGTAGTGCAGCGCCGCGTACACCTTGTAGTCCTGCATCCTCGCCTCGGTGGCGAGGAAGCCGTCGGGCCAGCGGATCGACACGCCGTCGGCGGGCAGCGGGAAGTCGCCGGGCACGACGATGCTCACGCGCGCCGGATCGACGATCACCGACGCCGAACTCTCCACCGTGTCCGCCACGCACTTGAAGCCCACCCAGCAGCCCGAGTAGCGGCTCATGGCCCAGCCGTGCAGGCCGAGGTCGAGGATCTCCTGCACGGACGACGGATAGAGCACCGGCATCAGCGCGGCCGAGAACGCGTGGTCCGACTGGTGCGGCAGCGTCGAGGACTTCGCGGCGTGGTCGTCGCCCGCCAGCGCCAGCACGCCGCCGTGCCTGGACGTGCCCGCGTAGTTCGCGTGCTTGAACACGTCGCCGCAGCGGTCCACGCCGGGGCCCTTCCCGTACCACATGGCGAACACGCCGTCGACCTTCGCTCCGGGATGCAGGTTGACCTGCTGCGTGCCCCAGATCGAGGTTGCCGCGAGGTCCTCGTTGAGTCCCGGCTGGAAGCGCACGCTCGCGCGCTCGAGGAACGGCGCGGCCTTCCACAGCGCCTGGTCGAGCCCGCCCAGCGGCGACCCGCGGTATCCGGATACGAACCCGCCGGTGTTGAGGCCGGCCAGCCTGTCGCGCTGGCGCTGCAGGATGAGCAGGCGGACGAGCGCCTGCACGCCGGTGAGATACACGCGCCCCGCTTCGAGCGCGTACTTGTCGTCCAGCGCGACTTCGCGCAGGACCGGGGCGGCAGACGCCATCGGGAAGTGCTCCGGCAAAGATCGTGTCTTCGGGGATGCCGCCGGAACCGGATCGGTCCCCCGCGCGGCGCCGCGGCCACCCTTGTGGGGCCCCGCGAGTTGGGCGCGCAGTTTACGCTTCCGCCGGCCCGCTGAACAGGTCAGAATGTCCCGGCGCCGCGCGCACCGCGCGCGGGAGGGTCGCCGTGACGGACTTCGCGCTGCTGCCGGCCGTCGAGATCGAGACTTCCGCGCACCCGGACGCGGCGGTGGTGTTCCTCCACGGGCTGGGCGACGACGGCCACGGCTGGTCGGACGTCGTGCCCGCGCTGCGCCTGCCCGCCGCGCTGCGCGTGCGCTTCGTGTTTCCCCACGCGCCCGAGACGCCGGTCACGCTGAACGGCGGTTACGTCATGCCGGCGTGGTACGACCTCTACGACGCCGACCTCGGCAGCCGTGTGGACATGGCGGGCATGCGCGCCACGCGCGAGCGCATCGAGAGGCTGATCGCGCGCGAGCGCGCTCGGGGCGTCGCGGCCGGCCGGATCGTGCTGGGCGGCTTCTCGCAGGGCGGCGCGGTCGCGCTGCACGCGGCGCTGCGTCACGGGGAGCGGCTGGCCGGCGTCGCAGCGCTGTCCGCGTATCTCGCCGATGCCGCGAACCTCGTCGCGGAGGCCGCGCCGGCCAATCGCGACCTGCCGGTCTTCATGGCCCACGGCACCGCCGACGACGTCGTGCGCTACGCGTGGGGCGAGTCGGCGCGCCGCGCGCTGGAAGCCTCCGGCTGGCCGGTCGAGTGGCACGCGTACCCCATCGCCCACGGCGCGGCTGTCGAGGAAATCGAGGCGCTCGGTCGCTTCATCGCGCGCGTGCTGGCGGTCTGACCGCAGGCATCGGCAGTTCGAGGCCGACGCTCGCGAACAGTTCGACCACCTCGGGGTCGACGCGCTGCGGCCCCGCGACGTAGGTGCCGTTCGGAGCGCCGCCGACCGCGTAGTGACCGACGGCGCCGCCGCCCACGGCGACGGTCCCGAGCGCGCCGCCGCCGAATGCGATCCCGAGCGACAGCGCCGCGCCGCCGACCGCGGCGAGCAACCCGATCGACAGCCCGCCGAACGAGAACAGCCCGAGCGCGACGCCGCCCAGCGCGAACACGCCGCGGGCGATGCCTCCCAGCGCGACGATGCCGGTCGCGACGTCGCCGATCGCGATCACGCCCTTCGCGTGGCCGCGCGCCTGGCCCGACATCGGGTCCGGCCCCATGGCGATGTCGTAGAACGGCAGGCCGAGGAACTCGCGCTCGCTGCGGCGGCGCACGCCGAAGCGCACGAGCAGGCGGCGCTGCTCGGGCGTGAGCGCAGCCAGCGCGTCCTGCACCGCCTTCGGCGAGGGCTTGCGGGAGTCGGTCATCGTCGGTCCTCCTTCGGTCGGGCGGCGTCGGCGCGCGCAGCGGAAGGCAGCGCCCCGCGCCGCGAAAGCGCTTCGCGCAGCAGGTACTCGACCTGGGCGTTGGTGCTGCGCAGCTCGGCCTGCGCGAGGCGCTCGAGCGCCGCCCACAGTTGCGGGTCGACGCGCAGCAGGAACGCCTTGCGCTCGGCCATCGATGCGCTACGGGATGCGGCGGAACTTCGCGTACAGCGCGATCGTGCCGCCGACCAGCGCGAGGACGAACGCGGCGAGCACAGCGAAGAACGCGGTCTCGTCCAGCCGCGCCGGCGCACGCGAGTTGGCATCGAGGATCAGCGCGTGCACGCCGATGGCGAACAGCGCGCTCGCCAGCCCCATGGCGGCTCCGAAGCCGCGCAGCCAGGCGAGCGTCGCCTCGCGGCGCGGCGGCGCGAGCCAGTGGTCGCGGTGCGGCAGGTTCACGAACTTCGGGAACCGCGCCGGCAGGAACCCGATCGAGACCATCACCGCGAGCGGCAGCAGCAGCGAGAAGCCGAGCGCGAACCACGTGTAGCCCTCGCGCGTCATCCAGCCGTTCGCGGCCCCGCCGTGGCCGAAGTGCGTCGCCACCCTCGGCGGCAGCGCGCCCGACGTGGCGGCGACGAATGCGAGGCCGCACAGCACCACGCTGACCACGAGCCATGAAGCGAGCCGCGCCATGTCGCCTCCCGTCAGCTGTAGAGGGTGCCGGTGTTGATCACCGGCTGCACCTCGCCCTCGGCGCACAGCACGGTCATCAGGTTGCTGACCATCGCCGCCCGGCGCTCGTCGTCGAGGTCGACGACCTTCTTCGCCGAGAGCTCGGAGAGCGCCATCTCCACCATCGACACCGCGCCGTGCACGATCTTCTGCCGCGCGGCGATGATCGCCTCGGCCTGCTGTCGGCGCAGCATCACCTGCGCGATCTCCGGCGCGTAGGCGAGGTGCGTGAGGCGCGCCTCCTCGACGATTACGCCGGCCTGGTCGAGCCGCGCCTGCAGCTCCTTCTCCAGCGCGCGCGCGACGGCCTCCGCCGAGCCGAGCAGCGTCGGCTCGCGGACCGCCATCGTGTCGTCGTCGTCGTAGGCGAACGAGGAGGCGAGGTGGCGCACGGCGGCCTCGCTCTGCACCTTGACGAAGTTCTCGTAGTCGTCGACGTCGAAGGTCGCCTTCGCGGAGTCGGCGACGTGCCAGACGACGACCGCGGCGATCTCGATCGGGTTGCCGCGCTTGTCGTTGACCTTGAGCCGCTCGCCGTTCAGGTTCCGTGCGCGCAGCGAGATCTTCTTGCGCGTGTAGAACGGGTTGGTGCCGCGCAGGCCCGCGGCGCGGCTGGTGCCGCGGTAGGCGCCGAAGAGCTGCAGGATCGCCGCCTCGTTGGGCTGCAGCGTGTACAGGCCGGCGAGGACGAACGCCGCGGCGACGATCAGCAGCGCGACAAGCAGGATGCCGGCGAGCGTGGGCCGGCCGTAGCCGACCATCCTGAAGACGCGCCACAGCGCGGCGCCGAGCAGCGCGAGCCCGATCGCGAGCGTGGCGAAGCCGTTCCAGGTGCCGATCGGTCGCTCGACGCTGGTGCCCGCGTCCGACCGGTCGCCCGTTGTGCTGGCCATGGTGCCTCCCATTGGATTCGTTTTCGGGGCGGCCCGGGTGCCGGGTCGCGTATCGAAATGATATCATCAAGAAATCGCAGGTCAACGGTCCCCGACGGACGGTCGAGGGCGCGCGGTGCCCGGGGTGTCCGGCCGCCGCCGTCGACGACCCGGCAGGCCCCGTCGGGAGCGAGGTCGGAACCTAGCTCGCGCGGCGAAACAGCCGCCGCACCAGATCGCGCAGCCACGCGTGCGCCGGCTCGCGCGTCGCCGTGGCGTGCCACACCATGCGCACGTCGTACTGCGGCGCCTCGCCGGGCAACGCCCACACGCGCACCGGCCAGCGCGCGGCCATCGTGCGCGCGTACATCTGCGGCACGATCGCGAGCAGGTCGGTCGTCGTCACCAGGTCCGGCAGCGCGGCGTAGTGGCGCGTGTGTACGACGGTGCGCTGCGCGATGCCCAGCGCGTCGAGCATGCGCTGCACGCTCTCGTGGTAGGTGGCCGTGGGCGAGGCGACCGCGAGCGACGCCCCCGCGAGCTGCGGCGCGGTGAGCGCGCGGCCCCGCGGCCCCGTCGCCGGTCGCCACCCGCGCGAGGTGACGGCGACGTAGCGCTCGCGGAACAGCGTCTCGCCGGCGATGTCGCGCTGCGCGGGCGACAGGATGCCGATCGCGAGGTCGATGTCGCGCGCCTCCAGCGCCGCGCCGACGGCCTCGACCGCCACCCCGGCATTGTCGACCTGCGCGAGCGGCGCCTCGCGACGCAGCGCCGCGACCAGCGGGGGCAGGAACAGGATCTCGCCCAAGTCGGACATCGACAGGCGCCACGTCGCGGCGTCGGTGGCCGGGTCGAACGTGGCCGCCTCGGCGAGCGCCGACTCCAGCGCGCGAAGGTAGGCGGTGACCGCGGGAACGACGCGCCCGGCCAGCCTCGTCGGGTGCAGGCCGGTGGGGGAGCGCACGAACAGCTCGTCGCCGAAGAACCCCCTCAGCCGGGCGAGCGCGTGGCTCACCGCCGGCTGCGACAGCGCGAGCGCGCGCCCGGCGCCGGTGACCGAGCCGGCGGCCTGGATCGCGGCCAGCACGCGCAGCAGGTTGAGGTCGAGCTGCCGGAAGTTGCCTTTCATGCATCAAAAGAATACACCAAATTAGAACAATCGATTGGACGAATGTGCGGCGCCCGCCTACATTCGTCGGCGAAGCGCCCGCGCAGGCGGCGGGCCGGACGGGAGGCAGGCGTGCTCGAGATCGTCATCCAGGGCCGGGGCGGGCAGGGCGCGCAGACCGCGGGCAACCTGCTCGCGGCGGCGTTCTTCGGCGAAGGCGCTCACGTGCAGAGCTTCGCGAGCTACGGCGGCGCGCGCCGCGGCACGCCGGTGTCCTCGTTCATCCGCGCCGACGTCGCCCCGGTGCGCCTGCGCTGCGACATCGAGCGCGCCGACGCGATCCTCTGCTTCGACGCCACGCTGCTCGAAGGCCGCCTGCTCGCGGCGGCGGACGAGCGCACGGTGATCGTCGTCAACTCCGGACGCGGCGTGGCCGACTTCGCGCGCACGTTGCCCGGGTATCGCGTGGTCCCCATCGACGCCATCGGCATCTCGCTGCGCTGCGGCCTCGGCCGCATAGTCAACTCCGCGCTGCTCGGCGCGCTCGCCCGCGCGGTCGGATCGCCGGCGCTGGGCTCGCTGGAGCGCACGATCGCCGAGCGCTCGCCGAAGCTCACGCAGGAGAACCTCGCCGCGTGCGAGGAGGGCTTCCGCGCGGCCGACGCGGTGCTCGGCGAGGGAGTCGCGGCATGAGCCCTCACCCCCGACCCCTCTCCTTGCTACCGCGGGGCGAGGGGAGCAAGAGCCCACAGGGCCGCCCCGCGGCGCTCACTTCTCCCCCCCGAGGGGCAGCGAAGCGGCGCCTGCCGCAAGCGTGAGGGCAGTTCAATGAACTCCATCCCACCGATCTGGACGACCGCGACCACCGAGTCGATCCGCACCGGCACCTGGCGCGCCGCGCTGCCGCGGCACGTGCAGGCGTCCTCGCCCTGCCGCGAAGCGTGCCCCGTGAGCGGCGACATCGCGACGTGGATCGGCCTCGCCCGCGAGCGCGACTTCCGCGGCGCGTGGGAGGCGTTGACGCGTCACAACCCGTTCCCCGCGATCGCCGGGCGCATCTGCCACCACCCCTGCGAGGCTGCGTGCAACCGCGCGGGCTTCGACGAGGCGCTGTCGATCTGCAAGCTCGAACGCTTCGTCGGAGACCTCGCGATCGAGCGGGGCTGGGCGTTCGAAGCGCCCACAGTCGAGCGCGAGGAGCGCGTTGCGATCGTCGGCGGCGGCCCCGCCGGCCTCTCCGCGGCGTTCCAGCTGCGCCGCCTCGGCTACCGGGTCACCCTCGTCGAGGCGCGCGGCGAATTGGGCGGTCTCATGCGCCACGGCATCCCGTCCTACCGCCTCGCACGCGAGGTGCTCGACGCCGAGGTCGCGCGCGTCGTCGCGCTCGGCGTCGACGTGCGCCTGAACGCGAAGCCGGAGGCGGCCCCCGCGTGGGCGGAGCTTCGCCGGACGCACGACGCCGTGTTCGTCGCCACCGGCGCGCAGCGGCAGAAGCGCCTGCCCGCGCTCGACTACGGCCAGCCGTGGGTGGCCGACGGCGCGGCGTGGCTCGCGAGCGCGAACGCGGGCGAGATTCCCGCGCTCGGCAAGCGCCTCGTGGTGATCGGCGGAGGCAGCGCGGCGCTCGACGTCGCCCGCAGCGCCCGGCGCGCCGGCCACGAGGTCACGCTGCTTGCGCTGGAGGCGCGCGGGCAGATGCCGGCGCAACGCGAGGAAGTCGACGAGGCGCTGGAGGAGGGCATCGCGCTGGTCGATGGCGCGATGCTCCAGGAGGCCTCGCACGCCGGAGGCGAGGTGCGCCTGGCCTGCCGGAGAGTGCGGTTCGTGCCCGGCGAGCGGCGCGGCCAGTTCAGCGTAGTGCCGTTCGCGGACGGCGCGTTCGAGCTTCGCGCCGACGCGATCGTCACCTCGATCGGCCAGGACCCCGACACCGCCGCGCTGGGCGACGGCGTCGCGCTGGACGGCTCGCTGGTGGCCGTCGACGCGCAGCAGGCGACCGCGCGCGACGACACCTGGGCCGGCGGCGACGTCGCCAGCATGGCGCGCTTCGTCACCGACGCGATCGGGCAGGGCAAGCGTGCGGCGTTCGCCATCGACCGCGCGCTGCGTGCCCGGCGCGGCGAGGCGCCGGCGGCGGAGCGCTGGCGGCCCGGCCCGGCGGCGGCCATCGCCATCGAAGCGAGCGTGCCGCTGCCGGCGATCGCCACGCACGCCTACGCGCCGCAGGCGCGCGCGGCGGCGCGACGCCTCGAGCCGGCCGCGCGGCTCGCCTCCGGCGCCGAGGTGCAGCTGGCGCTCGACATCGAGCAGGCGCTCGCCGAGACGACGCGCTGCTTCTCGTGCGGTACCTGCATCCGCTGCGACACCTGCGTGGCCGTGTGCCCGGATCTCGCCGTCGTGCGCGAGGGCGACGGCTACCGCGTGCTGGGCGACTACTGCAAGGGGTGCGGGCTGTGCGTCAAGGAGTGCCCGACGGGTTCGATGGATATGGTCCAAGAGGTACGGTAGATGGATGCGATCGCGAAGTCCGCCAGGGGGGCCACGCAGCTGCTCACCGGCAACGAGGCCGTCGCTTGGGGCGCGCGGCTCGCCCGCCCGCAGGTGTGCCCCGTCTACCCGATCACGCCGCAGACGCCGGTGCTCGAGACGCTGACGGCCTTCCAGGCCGAGGGGACGTTCGACGCCGAGATCATCACGCCGGAGTCCGAGCACTCGGTGATGTCGGCCTGCATTCCCGCCTCGCTCGCGGGCACGCGCGTGTTCACCGCGACCGCGTCGCAGGGCCTGCTGCTGATGCACGAGCTGCTGCACTACGCGAGCGGCGCGCGCGCGCCGATCGTGATGGCGAACGTCAACCGCACGGTGGCCTCGCCGTGGGCGTTCTGGCCCGACCAGACCGACAGCCTCGCGCAGCGCGACACCGGCTGGGTGCAGTTGTACGTCGAGAGCGCGCAGGAAGCGCTCGACAGCGTGATCCAGGCGTTTCGCGTCGCCGAGCAGGCGCTGCTGCCGGTGATGGTCAGCCTCGACGCGTTCTACGTCTCGCACGCGATGGAGCCGGTGGACGTGCCCGCGCAGGCCGACGTCGACGCCTTCCTGCCGCCATTCGCGCCGGAGCGCAGGCTCGACACCGCGCAACCCAGTTCCTGGGGCAACGTCGTATCGCAGGACATGTACTACCGGCACCGGCAGGCGATCGAGGAAGCCATGGCGCGCGTTCCCGCGCTGCTCGCGCAGGCCGACGGCGATTGGCAGCGCCGCTTCGGCCGCGGCTGGGGCGTGGTCGAGCGCTACCGCTGCGACGGCGCGCAGGCCGTGGTCGTCACGATGGGCAGCATGTGCGGCACCGCGCGCGTCGCCGTCGACGACATGCGCGAGGCGGGGCTTCCGGTCGGGCTGGTGAAGGTGCGGCTGTTCCGGCCCCTGCCGGTCGCCGCGCTGCGCGCCGCGTGCGCCGGTGTGCGCGACGTCGTCGTGCTTGACCGGAACCACTCGCCGGGCGCCGGCGGGGTGCTGCACCAGGAGCTGCGCGCTGCGCTGTACGGCACGACGAATGCGCCACGCATCCACGGGCTGCTGGCTGGCGTGGGTGGGGTCAACGTGCCGCCGCGGAAGATCGCCGAGTTCGTGCGCGAGGCGCGCGACTCGGAGCCGCGGCCCGAATCGGTCTGGGTGAGGTGAGCATGATCGCGATTGCACCTGTGCAGGACGAGATGCTGTGCTCGGGGCACGCCGCGTGCCCGGGCTGCATCGACGCGCTCGCCGCGCGGCACATCCTCGCGGCGATGGGGCCGGACACGATGGCCGTCATACCGCCGTCCTGCATGGCGATCATCGCCGGCCCGCAGCCGATGTCGTCGCTGAAGATTCCTGTCTACCAGCCGACGCTCGAGTCGAGCGCGGCGGCCGCCTCGGGGCTGCGCCGGGCGCTCGATGCGCAGGGCAAGCGCGACACGCAGGTGCTGGTGCTCGCCGGCGATGGCGGCACGTACGACATCGGCTTCCAGTGCCTCTCGTCCGCCGCCGAGCGCAACGAGGACATCCTGTACGTGTGCCTCGACAACGAGGGCTACATGAACACCGGCGCGCAGAAGTCGTCGTCGACGCCGCACTTCGCGCGCACCGGATCCACGCCCTCCGGCAAGCTCTCGCGCAAGAAGAACATGGTCGAGATCATGGCCGCGCACGGCATTCCCTACGTCGCCACCGCGAGCGCCTCGCACCTGGCCGATCTCCGGTACAAGGTGGAGAAGGCGAAGGCCATTCGCGGCACGCGCTTCATCACGGTGCTGATCCCCTGCCTCGACGGCTGGGGGCTGCCGGACGACGCGGGCCTCACGGCCGCGCGCTACGCGGTCGAGTCCGGCGCGTTCCCGCTCTACGAGATCGAGGACGGCGCGCGCGTCACGCTCAACGTGACGGCGAGGCCGCGGCCGGTGGCCGACTACCTCGCGCTGCAGCGCCGCTACCGCGGCATGGCGGAGGCGGACGTCGCCACGCTGCAGGCGGAAGTGGACGCCGCCTGGGAGGCTCTGGAAAGGCGCGCTGCCGCGGGAGCGGCCGCTCCCGCCTGACCGCAAAGCCGGTTAGACTGCCCGCTCCGGCACGCCGGCATCGGGCCATGGACCGTCTCGCCATCCGCTTCGTGCACCGCCTCGCGAGCGCGCTCTCGGCGGTCGTCCTCGCGCTGGCCGCGCCGGGTGCCGCCCGCGCGCAGGAGCCCTCGCCGCACGCGATCGACATCCCGCCGTGGTTCGCGAACACGTTCCTCGACGTCAAGGAGGACGTCGGCGATGCCGCGCGCGAGGGCAAGCGGCTGCTGGTCTACTTCGGCCAGGACGGCTGCCCGTACTGCAAGTTGCTGATGGTCAACAACTTCGCCCAGAAGGCCATCGTCGACAAGACGCGCCGCCACTTCGTCGCCGTCGCGATCAACATGTGGGGCGACCGCGAAGTCACGTGGACCGACGGCCGCACGATGAGCGAGAAGGCGTTCGCGCGGCACCTGGACGTGCAGTTCACGCCCACACTGCTCTTCTTCGACGAGCAGGGCAGGGTCGTCGCGCGGCTCAACGGCTACTACCCGCCGAACCGCTTCGAGGCGGTGCTGGACTACGTGGCCGAGCGGCGCGAGCGGGACGGGCCGCTGTCGGACTACCTCGCGCGCAACGTGCGCGAGCGCGCCAGCGTGCGCCTCGCCGACGAGCCGTTCTTCGCCGGGCCACCCTACGACCTTCGTCGCAAGCCTGGTGGCAGGCCGCTCGCCGTCGTCTTCGAGACGACCGACTGCCCGGGCTGCGACGAGCTGCACCAGGTGAGCTTCAAGCGCAAGGAGGTGCTCGAGCAGGTCGCGCGCTACGACGTGGTCCGCTTCGCGCTCGCCGCGCGCACCGAGGTCACGCTGCCGGACGGGCGCGCGGCCATCGCGCAGGACTGGGCGCGCGAGCTCGGCGTGGCCTACGCGCCGACGATCGTGCTGTTCGACCGCGCCGGCCGCGAGGCGCTGCGCCTCGAGGCGTACATGCGCCCATTCCACGTCGCCGGTGGATTCGCCTACGTCGCCGACGACGCGCACCGCAGCGAGCCGTCGTTCCAGCGCTACCTCCAGGCGCGCACCGAGCACCTGCGCGCGAGCGGGCAGCGCATCGACCTGATGGAGTGAGGGGCCGCGCGACGGTCGTCGGCGCGGCGCTCGCCTGGCGGGCGGCTGTCGCGTAAGCTGCATCCACTCGCTCGCCTCGGAGACGTCGATGGACCGCCGTACCGCCTGTGTCGCGCTCGCTGCGTCGCCGTGGTTTCCGCCCGCGTGGGCGCAGCCGCGGCGCGAAGCGCGCGTGGCCTGGGTTTCGCTCGACCGGTCGGCGGCGGATTCGCCGAGCTTCGACGCGTTCAAGCGCGGCATGCGCGAACTGGGGTGGGTCGAACGGCGCAACCTGACCGTCGATGCGTGGTGGGGCGAGGGTTCGTCGTCGGCGCTGCGCGACGCCGTGCCCCGCATTCTCGAACGCAAGCCCGACGTCGTCGTCGCGCAGGGCGGCCCCGTCGCGCGGGTGATGGTCGACGCGGACGTGAAGCTGCCGCTGGTGTTCACGTTCAGCGGCGATCCCGTGATAGGCAAGCTCGTCGCGAGCTTCGCCCGGCCAGGCGGCAACCGCACCGGCGTCACGTTCTTCGCGCTCGAGCTCGTGCCCAAGCGCCTGCAGATCATGAAGGAGGCGCTGCCGCGACTGCAGCGCGTTGCGACGCTGTCGTCGCCGCTGCACGCCGGCGAGCAGCGCGAGCTCGAGGCGGCGTCGCGGGCCGCGAAGGGGCTGGGGCTCGCGCACGACTACCATCCGGTGACCAGCGCGGCGGAGCTCGACGCCGCGCTGGAGGCGATCCGGCGCGAACGCGCCGACGCGATTCTCGCCTACGCAGACGCGCTGGTGATGGGCTTCGCAGAGCGCATCGCGGCCTTCGCGACGAAGCACCGCATCCCCGCCGTGTCCGGCTGGGCCATCTTCGCCGAGCGAGGCAACCTGATGACCTACGGCCCCGTCCTGGTCGACAGCTACTACCGGCTGGCGACCTTCGCCGACCGCATCCTGAAGGGGGCGAACCCGGGCGACATCCCGGTCGAGTTCCCGACGACCGTGGAACTGGTCGTCAACCGCAAGGCTGCGCAGGCGATGGGCATAGCGCTGCCCCCGGCGCTGCTCGCGCGGGCGAGCCGCACCATCGCCTGACCCGCATCGGGCGCATTCCGGGCGGACTCGGCAGCCGCTCGCGCGAGCCCGGTTCTTGAGGGCGCGCAAGCGCCGCGTCCGGTGTGCTCGGTAGAATCTCCCGCCGGGCGTGGCCACGCATCCGGCGCAGGATTTCGCACGCGGCAAGCGCGCCGCCGACACCCAGGAGAACCGCCGATGGCAGCGAAGGACCGCATGGCCGTCCTGGCCCAGATGATGGACCAGGGCGTGATTCCCGTCTTCTATCACCCCGACCTCGAGGTCTGCCGGCACGTCATCCAGGCGTGCGCGAACGGCGGCGCCAAGTGCATCGAGTTCACCAACCGCGGCGACTTCGCCGCCAGCGTGTTCCTCGACGTGGCCCGGCACTTCGCGAAGGCCGATCCGAGCGTGATCATGGGCGTGGGCTCCGTCGTCGACGCGCCGACGGCAGGCGTCTACATCGCCAACGGCGCGAAGTTCGTCGTCGGCCCGGTCCTCAACCCGGACGTCGCGAAGGTCTGCAACCGCCGCAAGATTCCCTACAGCCCGGGGTGCGGCTCGGCCTCCGAGATCAGCTACGCCGAGGAGCTCGGCTGCGAGATCGTCAAGGTCTTCCCCGGCGGCTCGGTGGGGGGGCCGGACTTCGTGAAGTCGATGCTCGGCCCCTGCCCGTGGACCCGCATCATGCCCACCGGCGGCGTGGAGTTCGACGAGAAGTCGCTGACCGCGTGGTTCAAGGCCGGCGTCGCCTGCGTCGGCATGGGCAGCAACCTCATCACCAAGGCGCTGCTCGACAAGCAGGACTACGCCGGGATCGAGGCGAACGTCCGGACCTGCATCGCGATGATCCGCACCATCCGCGGGAAGTGAACGCCATGACCGACGACATCCTCAGGATCAAGTCCGCCGCCGAGACCCGGTGGGACTGCGTGGCCTTCGGCGAAGTGATGCTGCGCCTCGACCCCGGCTTCGGCCGCGTGCGCAACGCGCGGAGCTTCCAGGTGTGGGAGGGCGGCGGCGAGTACAACGTCGCGCGCGCCATGCGCAAGTGCTGGGGCAAGCGCGCTGCCGTGGTGACGGCGCTGCCGAAGAACGACCTCGGCTGGCTGGTCGAGGACCTCATCATGCAGGGCGGCGTGGACATGTCGCACGTCAGGTGGCGCGACCACGACGGCATCGGCCGCAACACGCGCGTGGGGCTCAACTTCACCGAGAAGGGCTTCGGCATCCGCGCGGCGCTCGGCTGCTCGGACCGCGGCCACTCGTCGGCGTCGCAGATCAGGCCCGGCGAGTTCGACTGGGAGCGCATCTTCGGCGAGGAGGGCGTGCGCTGGTTCCACACCGGCGGCATCTTCGCGGCGCTCGACGCCGGCACCGCCGAGGCGGTCATCGAGGCCGTCGAGGCGGCGCGCAAGCACGGCACCGTCGTGTCCTACGACCTCAACTACCGCGCGTCGCTGTGGAAGAGCCAGGGCGGCCAGGCCGCGGCGCAGAAGGTCAACCGGCACATCGCCAGGTACGTCGACGTGATGCTCGGCAACGAGGAGGACTTCACCGCCTGCCTCGGCTTCGAGGTCGAGGGCCTCGACGAGCACATCTCGGAGATCGACCCGGCGAACTTCAAGAAGATGATCGTGGAGGCGACGCGCCAGTTCCCGAACTTCAAGGTGGCGGCGACGACGCTGCGCAACGCGAAGACGGCGTCGTTCAACGACTGGTCGGCGATCCTCTACGCCGGCGGGCAGTTCTACCAGTCGATGCTGCGCGAGGACCTCGAGATCTACGACCGCGTGGGCGGCGGCGACGGCTTCGCCTCGGGGCTCGCCTACGCGTTCCTCGAAAGCAAGGGACCGCAGGCGGCGGTCGAGTACGGCGCCGCGCACGGCGCGCTCGCCATGACCACGCCGGGCGACACGTCGATGGTGCGCGCCCCGGAGGTCGAGGCGGTGATGAAGGGCAAGGGGGCGCGCGTCATCCGCTGAGCGCGGTCGCACGGGTCTCGTGCAAGTGACCTGGAAGGTTCCGTCGTCCCCGCGCAGGCGGGGACCCAGCGTCGTTCGAGTGAGAGTCACTGGGTCCCCGCCTGCGCGGGGACGACGAATTGAACTAGCCGACTTGTAGGGGCCTCAAGACGCCTTCGGCTCGAACCTGAGCGCCGCCGAGTTCATGCAATAACGCAGCCCCGTGGGCTCCGGGCCGTCGGGGAACACGTGGCCGAGGTGGGCGTCGCACGACGCGCAGACGACCTCGGTGCGGCGCATGAAGAAGCTGCTGTCGTCCTTTTCCGCGACGCTCTCCCTGGCCATGGGCGCGTAGAACGACGGCCAGCCGGTGCCGGAGTCGAACTTCGTCGCCGCATCGAACAGCGGCCGGCCACAGCACACGCAGGCGTAGGTGCCCGCCCGGTGCTCGTCCCAGTGCTCGCCGCTGAAGGCGCGCTCGGTGCCCTTCCTGCGCGTCACGCGGTACTGCTCGGGGGTCAGCTCGGCGCGCCACTGCGCGTCGGTCTTCGTCACCTTTTCCGCCATGGCACGGGCCTCCTTGCCCGGTCGCTTGGTATAGTCCGATGGTACGCCACGCGCCGTAGGTCGATCGCGCGCGCCCCCTCCTTACACCCCATTGGACGCCGCCCCCGCCGATTCGTTGCGCCGCGATGCCCGCGTCATCGGGCTGGTGGGACTCGCGCACGCGACATCGCACGTGTTCCAGCTCGCGCTGCCTCCGCTCTTTCCGCTGCTGCGCGCGGAGTTCGGGGTCTCCTGGACGCTGCTCGGCGCGCTGGTCGGCGTGTTCTACGCGGCATCGGGCATCACGCAGTTCGCCGCCGGCTTCTGGGTCGACCGGCTCGGCGCGCGGCCGGTGCTGCTCGCGGGTCTCGCATTGCTGGCGGGCGGCGCGCTCGCCGGGTCGCTCGCTCCCGGCGTGGGCTGGCTGTTCCCCGTGGCGGCGCTGATGGGGGTGGGCAACGGCGTGTTCCACCCCGCCGACTTCGCGATCCTCAACGCGAACGTCGCGCCGGGGCGGCTGGGCCACGCCTACTCGACGCACGGGATAGGCGGCACGCTGGGCTATGCGCTCGCGCCGGTTGCGAGCTTCGGGCTCGCCACGGCCATCGGCTGGCGTGGCGCGCTGGCGGTGTTCGGCGTCGTCGGGCTGGTGATGCTCGGGCTGATGGCGACCCAGCGCGCGTGGCTGCGCTCCGAGCGTCACCCGGAGGCGCACGCGCACACGTTGCGCGGCAGCTTCGCGCTCTTCGCGCAGGCGCCGATCCTCGCGTGCTTCGCCTACTTCATCGTGCAGACGATGGCGAGTGTGGGCATGCAGACGTTCGGCGGCAGCGCGCTCAACGACGCATTCGCCGTCCCGCTCGCGATCGCGAACTCGGCGGTCACGGCCTACCTGCTCGGGGGCGCGCCCGGCATCCTCGCCGGCGGGTTCCTCGCCGCGCGCACGGACCGGCACGACCGCGTGGCCGCGATCGGGCTCGGCGTTGCGGCAGTGTTGACGGCCGTCGTCGCGACGGGGGTGCCGATGCCGCTGCTGCTGCCGCTGTTCGCGGCGATCGGCTTCGCCATGGGCGCGACCGGCCCTTCGCGCGACCTGATCGTGCGCAGCGCGACGCCGCGCGGCGCATCGGGCCGGGTCTACGGATTCGTCTACTCCGGGCTCGACCTCGGCGCGACGCTGGGGCCGCTGTGGCTGGGCTTCATGCTGGACCAGCGCATGGCCCAGGGGATGTTCGTCGCCATCGCGGGCCTGTTCGCCTTGTCGATCGTCACCGTGCTGTCGGCGCGGCGGGCGATCGCAGCCACCTGAAGGATCATCGCATGGACCTCGGCATCGCAGGGCGGCGCGCGCTGGTGTGCGCGTCGAGCAAGGGGCTGGGACGCGGCTGCGCGCAGGCGCTGGCGGATGCCGGCTGCGAAGTGACGATCCTCGCGCGCACCGCGGCGGAGGTCGAGCGCGCGGCGCAGGAGATCGGCGCGCGCGCGGGGCGCAAGGTGGCGTGGGTCGCCTGCGACATCACTACCGCGGAAGGCCGCGCGCAGGCGCTGGCCGCGTGCCCGCAGCCGGACATCCTCGTCAACAACGCGGGCGGCCCGCCGCCGGGCGACTTCCGCGACTGGACGCGCGAGCACTGGATCCGCGCGCTGGAAGCGAACATGCTGACGCCGATCGAGCTGATCAAGGCGACGGTCGACGGCATGATCGAGCGCAAGTTCGGGCGCATCGTGAACATCACGTCGTCGGCGGTGAAGGCGCCCATCGACATCCTCGGCCTGTCCAACGGCGCGCGCAGCGGCCTCACCGGCTTCGTCGCCGGCATTGCGCGCAAGGTGGCGCGCCACAACGTGACGATCAACAACCTGCTGCCGGGGCCGTTCGACACCGACCGGCTGGCGTCGAACTTCGCCACGCGCGCGAAGTCGACGGGAGCGAACGTCGAGACGCTGCGCGCCCAGGCGGCGGCGACGAACCCCACGGGGCGCTTCGGCCTGCCCGAGGAGTTCGGCGCGGCCTGTGCGTTCCTGTGCAGCGAGCGGGCGAGCTTCATCGTCGGCCAGAACCTGCTGATCGACGGCGGCCAGTACCCCGGCACATTCTGACCTGTGCCCCCGATGCCCGATCCCTGATACCTCAGCATGATCGACTTCCACTACTGGACCACGCCCAACGGCCACAAGGTCACCATCTTCCTCGAGGAGACCGGGCTGCCCTACCGCATCAGGCCGGTGAACATCGGCAAGGGCCACCAGTTCGAGGACGAGTTCCTCGCGATCTCGCCCAACAACCGCATTCCGGCGATCGTCGACCACGCTCCCCCCGACGGCGGGGCGCCGCTGACGCTGATGGAGTCGGGCGCGATCCTGCTCTACCTGGCCGGCAAGACCGGTCGTTTCTACCCGCGCGACCTGCGCGGTCGCTGCGAGGTCGTGCAGTGGCTGTTCTGGCAGATGGCGGGCCTGGGGCCGATGGCGGGGCAGACCCATCACTTCGTGCACTACGCGCCGCAGCCGATCGACTACGCGATCGACCGCTACGTGCGCGAGACGGGACGCCTCTACGGCGTGCTCAACAAGCGCCTCGCCGACCGCGAGTATGTCGCCGGCGACTACTCGATCGCCGACATGGCCTGCTACCCCTGGGTGCTGCCGCAGCGGCAGAAGCAGGACATGGCGCACTTCCCGCACCTCGCGCGCTGGAAGGAGGCGATCGCTGCGCGGCCCGCCGTGCAGCGGGCCTACGCGATCGCGAAGGAGGTCAACCCGCAGCCGCAGGCACCGACCGGCGCGGAGGAGCGCAAGGTGCTGTTCGGCCAGGATCGCACCACCGTCCGCTGACATCGGAAAGTAGGGTCAGACTCGACTTTCCCGATTCGGCCTCGCCAGCGCTGCGGAAAGTCGAGTCTGACCCTACTTTCCGCCGGGGGCGGGCTGGCGCGTCACTGGTCCGCAGCGATGGTGATCGCGCCGGGGGCTGCAACGGTGCGCTCGATCGCCGCCTCGAGCGAAGTGTCGACGTCGAAAGCCATGTCGCCCTCGGCGTCGGGCGCGCCGGTCGCGCGCACGCCTGCGAAGTCGTGCAGGCGCCGGTCGAGCAGGTGCGACGGCGTCACCGTGGACAGCGCCGAGAAGATCGAGTCGAGCCGGCCCGGGTGCCGGCGCTCCCACTCGCGCAGCATCGCCGTCACCTGCTTGCGCTGCAGGTGCTCCTGCGAGCCGCAGAGGTTGCAGGGGATGATCGGGAAGGCCATCGCTTCGGCGTAGCGGGCGAGGTCGCGCTCGCGCACGTAGGCCAGCGGGCGGATCACCACGTTGCGGCCGTCGTCGGAGAGGAGCTTCGGCGGCATCGTCTTGAGCTTGCCGCCGAAGAACAGGTTGAGGAAGAACGTCGCCATCAGGTCGTCGCGGTGGTGGCCGAGCGCGATCTTCGTCGCTCCCACCTCCTGCGCGACGCGGTAGAGCACGCCGCGACGCAGCCGCGAGCACAGCGAGCACATCGTCCCGCCCTCGGGGATCACCCGCCTGACGACGCTGTAGGTGTCCTGCTCCTCGATGCGGTACGGCACGCCGCGCTCGGCGAGGTAGCGGGGCAGCACGTCGGCGGGAAAGCCCGGCTGCTTCTGGTCGAGGTTGACCGCGATGACGTCGAACTGCACGGGCGCCGCGTCCTTGAGCGTCAGCAGGATGTCGAGCAGCCCGTAGCTGTCCTTGCCGCCGGAGAGGCAGACCATCACGCGGTCGCCCTGCCCGATCATCGCGTAGTCGGCGATCGCCTGGCCCACGAGGCGGCGCAGGCGCTTCCGCAGCTTGTTCGTCTCGAACTCGGCCTTGCGCGGGTCGCGCGAGCGCGCCGGCGCCGCCTCGCGGGCGGGAGCGTCGTCCGGAGCGGGAGAGGCTCGTTCCATGGCGACGGATTCTACCGCCGCCGGGGAGAGGGTCAGTCGGCGGCGGCGACCTGTGGCTCGCCGGCGAGCGCGCGCGCCTCGTCGGCCGAGAGCAGCGCGATCAATCCGAGGCCGGCGAGGTGCGTGAGGTCGCGCTCGAGGCGCACGGGAGCGATGTGATGCAGCGCCGCGAACTGGGCGAGCCCGCGCGGCCGGTCGAGCAGCACCAGCACGCGGCGCTGCACGATCGACAGGCCGTGCGCCGGCTGCTGCACCTCCGCCTCGCCGGCGAACGTGCGCACGCAGATGGTGGTCGGGTCGAAGTGCATCGGACGGGTCGCGGACGTCGGCTTGCAGCGCAGCAATCGACGTGCCTGCCGGCTCCGTGCCCGACGGGCGGTCGCCCCACCCGCGGTTCCGCTAGACTTGCGGCGGACAAGCGTGCCTACGAAAGGCGGAGCAACGTGCAGACGATCCTGGTCGCGAACCCGAAGGGCGGCAGCGGCAAGACCACCGTGGCGACGAACGTTGCCGGCTTCCTGGCGGGGAAGCGCCAGCGCGTGGTGCTCGCCGACGAGGACCCGCAGCAGTCGTCCACCCAGTGGCTCGCGCGACGCCCCGCGCTGTTTCCCGCGGTGAAGCCGATGCCGCCGGAACGGCGGGAGCTGCGGGAACTCGACCCGCACTACGTGGTGATCGACAGCCCCGCCGGACTGCACGGCGAGCGCCTGCGCGACGAGGTCCGCCGCGCCGACGTCATGCTCGTGCCGATCACGCCGTCCGTGTTCGACATGGCGGCCACCGCGCGCTTCCTCGCACAGATTGCGGAGTACAAGGCGGTGAAGGAGGGCGGGCTGGCGATCGCGGTCGTCGCCAACCGCGTCGACGCGCGCACGCACAGCGCGGCGGAACTGGACGCGTTCCTGCAGGGCGCGCCGTTCCCCCTGGTCGCCCACCTGCGCGACACGCAGGTCTACGTGCACTGCGCGCGCGACGGCGCCTCGGTGTTCGACCTGCCGCGCTCGCGCGCCGAGGCCGACTGGGAGCAGTGGCGGCCGCTCACGCGCTGGCTGGCGAAGCAGGCGCGCGCGGCCGGCTGACCGCGGCCGGACGCCGCGTCACTTCTTGGCGGCGAACTTCTTGCGGCACTCGCCGATCGGCTCGTTGTACACCTTCGGCTTCCAGTCGCCGCCGGTCCTCGACACGTAGTTCGCCACCAGGCGGTAGCGCGTGCACGGCGCCATGTCGATCTCGATGTCCTGGTACTCCGGGCGGAACATGCCGCGCGCGCTCTCGAAATGCACGCTGACCAAGTGCTTGCCGGGCGGGAGGGGATCGGAGCGCCGCGGGTTGCGCGGGCTCGCACCGTCGATCCTGTTGATCGTCGCCGGGGCCTCCTTGCGCGTTTCCCGGGCGTCACCGGACTCGACGAGCGCGTAGGGCTGGTCGTAGGGGCCGGCGATGGCAGCGCCGGCGAGAAGCGCAAGGCTGGCGGCAAGCAAGCGGATCATCGGAACCTCACGTGTTGACCTGCACGGCAAGCCGATTGTAGCCCGGCGCCGGATGCGAAAACGCCGGCGCTGGGCCGGCGTTTCGTCCTGCCGAGCGGTTGGCTCTTTACTTCTTTGCGGCGTCCTTCGCGGCGTCGACGGCCTTCGCCGCGGCGTCCTTGGTCGCGTCGGCGGCCTTGGCGGTCGCGTCGGCGGCGGCCTTGGCCGCGTCGGCGGCGGCATCCTTGGTCGCGTCGGCGGCCTTGGCGGTCGCGTCGGCGGCGGCCTTGGTTGCATCGGTCGCAGCGGCCTTGGTGGCGTCGACGGCGGCCGAGGCGGCGGCCTTGGTCGCTTCGGCAGCCTTGGCGGCTTCGGCCTTCGCCTTGTCGGCGGCCTGTTGCGAGGACTGGCCGCAGGCGGCCAGCGTGGCCGCGAGCGCCAGCGCGGTCAGCGTGGCAATGGTGCGCATGTTCGAGGACTCTCCGGAGTGTGTGGGGGCCAGCGTCGCTGGCTCATGGAGCGGCGCACAATAGAAGGCGCCGCAACCTTGGAAGTATAGCCGAACCGGCCGGTCGTCTACAGTCGGGGTGGCAATCTGCCGGATAGCCGCCGCTGGCGTTGCGGCACTGCAACATCGGCGGGCGGCCCGGGCCGCCCGCCGGCCCTTCAGGCGACGAGCTCCCGCAGCACGAACGGCAGGATGCCTCCGTGGCGGTAGTAGTCGACCTCGATGGGCGTGTCGATGCGGCACAGCACGCTCACCTCGCGCCGCTTCCCGTCCGCGCCCGTGATGCCGAGCTTGAGGTCCTGCTGCGGCCGGATCTCCGAGGGCAGCTCGACGTCGAAGGTCTCGTCGCCGCGGATGCCGAGCGACTCGGCGCCGTCGCCGCCCTTGAACTGCAGCGGCAGCACGCCCATGCCGACGAGGTTGCTGCGGTGGATGCGCTCGAAGCTGCGCGCCACGACGGCCCGGACGCCGAGGAGCTGCGTGCCCTTCGCCGCCCAGTCGCGCGAGCTGCCGGTGCCGTACTCCTCGCCGCCGAACACGATCGTCGGCGTGCCCTGCGCGACGTACTTCATCGCCGCGTCGTAGATGAACAGCTTCTCGCCGGAGGGCTGCAGCAGCGTCACGCCGCCTTCCTCGCGCGTGCCGTCGGCCTTCGGCGGCAGCATCAGGTTGCGGATGCGCACGTTGGCGAACGTGCCGCGCATCATCACCTCGTGGTTCCCGCGGCGGCTGCCGAAGCTGTTGAAGTCGGCGCGCGACACGCCGTTGGCGACGAGCCACTTGCCGGCGGGCGAGTTCTCCTTGATCGAGCCGGCCGGCGAGATGTGGTCGGTGGTGACGGAGTCGCCGAAGATGCCCAGCGCCCGCGCGCCGCGGATGCTGCCTGTGGCGGCGGGGCGCATGCCGAAGCCGTCGAAGAACGGCGGCTTCGCGATGTAGGTCGACTTCGGCCAGTCGTAGACCTGGCCGCTGCTGCCGGAGATCGCCTTCCACAGCGGGTTCGCGTTCGCGAGGTCGCCGTAGAGGCGGCGGAACGTCGCGGCGTCGCGTGCGATCGGCAGCACCGCGGCGATCTCGTGCGAGGTCGGCCAGACGTCGCGCAGGTACACCGGCTTGCCGTCGCTGCCGGTGCCGAGCGGCTCCTTCGTCAGGTCCTTCTGCACCGTGCCGGCGATCGCGTACGCGACGACCAGCGGCGGCGAGGCGAGGAAGTTCGCCTTGAGGTTCGGGTGGATGCGCGCCTCGAAATTGCGGTTACCCGAGAGCACGGCGGCGCAGACGAGGTCGTTCGCGTTGATCGCCTCGTTGAACTCGGGCGCGAGGTCGCCGGCGTTGCCGATGCACGTCGTGCAGCCGTAGGCGGCGACGTTGAAGCGCAGCTGCTCGAGGTAGGGCAGCAGCCCCGCCTTGGCGAGATACTCGGTCACCACCCGCGAGCCCGGCGCAAGCGAGGTCTTGATGTGCGGCGCGACCTTGAGGCCCCGCTCGACGGCCTTTTTCGCGAGGAGGCCGGCGGCGAGCAGCACGCTCGGATTGGATGTGTTGGTGCACGAGGTGATCGCGGCGATCAGCACGTCGCCGTGGCCGAGCGACACGCCGTTGGCCGCGGTCACGCGCTTGCCGAGATCCCCGGCGGGCTTGGCGAAGCCGTTCTCCGCGCCGGGCTTGGCGAACAGCTCGGCGAACTTCGCCTTGAGGCCGGCGAGCTCGATGCGGTCCTGCGGACGCTTGGGACCGGCGAGCGAGGGCTGGATCGACGCGAGGTCGAGCTTCACCACCTTGGTGTAGTCGATGTCGCCGGCGCGCGGCATGCCGTAGAGGCCCTGCGCCTTGAAGTAGGCGGCGAATGCCTCGACCTCGGCGTCGGTGCGGCCGGTGAAGCGGAGGTAGTCGACGGTGGCGTCGTCGACGGGGAAGAAGCCCATCGTCGCGCCGTACTCGGGCGCCATGTTGGCGATCGTCGCGCGGTCGGTGACGGCGAGCGAGGCCGCGCCCTCGCCGAAGAACTCGACGAACTTGCCGACGACCTTCTCCTTGCGCAGCATCTGCGTGACGGTGAGCACGAGGTCGGTCGCCGTCGTGCCTTCGGGCAGGCGCCCGGAGAGCTCGACGCCGACGACGTCGGGCGTGAGGAAGTAGACCGGCTGGCCGAGCATGCCGGCCTCGGCCTCGATGCCGCCCACGCCCCAGCCGACGACGCCGATGCCGTTGATCATCGTCGTGTGGCTGTCGGTGCCCACCAGCGTGTCGGGGTAGTAGAGGGGCAGCGGGGCGCCGTCCTTGCGGTGCACGCCGCGCGCGAGGTACTCGAGGTTGACCTGGTGGACGATGCCGATGCCGGGCGGGACGACCTTGAACGTGTCGAACGCCTGCATGCCCCACTTCATGAACTGGTAGCGCTCCTCGTTGCGCGAGAACTCGAGCTTCATGTTGAGGTCCAGCGCGTCCTTCGACCCGTAGTGGTCGATCATCACCGAGTGGTCGACGACGAGGTCGACGGGCACCAGCGGCTCGATCACCTTCGGGTCCTTGCCCAGCCCGTGCGCGACGTTGCGCATCGCCGCGAGGTCGGCGAGCAGCGGCACGCCGGTGAAGTCCTGCAGCACGACGCGCGCGACCACGAACGGGACCTCGTCGACCCGCTCGGCGTTCGCTCGCCAGCCGGCCAGCTGCCGCACGTGCGCCTCGGTGACCTTCTTGCCGTCGCAGTTGCGCAGCACCGACTCCAACACCAGCCGGATCGACACCGGCAGCCGCGACACCTTCGCCACGCCGGCGGCCTCGAGCGCGGGCAGCGAGTAGTAGCGGCCGGAGGCGCCGGCGGGAAGCGTCAGTTCCTTGAGGGTGTCGAACAGGTTGTGCATGGGTGTCGGGGATCGGGAATCAGGGATCGGGGGTCGGGGAGGTCAGATCGCCATCAGGTCGACGAACTCGTGCACCGGCGTGGCGGCGAGCTTCTTCGCGTCGAGCGCGACGTCGAGGATGGCGGCCTGCTGCTTCGCCGGGAAGCGGCGCGCGAGGTTCGTGCGGAACTTCTCGACGAGGAGCGGCATGCCCTCCTTGCGGCGGCGGCGGTGGCCGATCGGGTACTCGACGACGACCTCGCGCGTGCGGCTCCCGTCCCTGAACTCGACGGTGACGCCGTTGGCGATCGAGCGCTTGTCCGGGTCGAGGTAGTCGCGGGTGAACTGCGCGTCCTCGACGCAGGTCATCTTGTCGCGCAGCGCGTCGATGCGCGGGTCGGCGGCCACGCCGTCCTCGTAGTCGGCGGCGGTGAGGCGGCCGAAGATCAGGGGCACTGCGACCATGTACTGGATGCAGTGGTCGCGGTCGGCGGGGTTCGCGAGCGGCCCCTTCTTGTCGATGATGCGGATCGCGGACTCGTGCGTGCGGATCGTGATCTTCGCGACGTCGTCGATGCGGTCGCGCACGAGCGGGTGGAGCTGCATCGCGCACTCGGCAGCAGTCTGCGCGTGGAACTCCGCCGGGAAGCTGATCTTGAACAGCACGTGCTCCATCACGTAGCTGCCGTAGGGGCGCTGGAAGCGGAACGCGTTGCCCTTGAACAGCACGTCGTAGAAGCCCCAGGTCTTCGCCGTGAGCACCGACGGATAGCCCATCTCGCCGGTGCGCGCCATCAGCGCGAGGCGCACGGCGCGCGAGGTGGCGTCGCCGGCCGCCCAGCTCTTGCGCGAGCCGGTGTTCGGCGCGTGACGGTAGGTGCGCAGCGACTGGCCGTCGACCCAGGCGAGCGACACCGCGTCGATCACCTCCTCGCGTGAGAGCCCCAGCATCTGCGCGACGACGGCGGTCGAGGCGACCTTCACCAGCACCACGTGGTCGAGGCCCACGCGGTTGAAGCTGTTCTCCAGCGCCAGCACGCCCTGGATCTCGTGGGCCTTGATCATCGCCGTCAGCACGTCGTGCATCGTCAGCGGCGCCTTGCCGGCCGCCACGGCGGTGCGCGAAAGCCAGTCGGCGGTCATCAGGATGCCGCCGAGGTTGTCGGACGGATGCCCCCACTCGGCGGCGAGCCAGGTGTCGTTGAAGTCGAGCCAGCGGATCATCGCGCCCAGGTCGAATGCCGCCTTCACCGGGTCGAGCTGGAACGGCGTGCCGGGCACCTTCGCGCCGTTGGGCACCACCGTTCCCGGCACCACGGGGCCCAGCAGCTTCGTGCACGCCGGGTAGGACAGTGCCTCGAAGCCGCAGCCGAGCGTGTCGATCAGGCAGTACTGCGCCGTCTGGTAGGCCTCCTTGCTCGCGATCCTGTAGCTCGCGACGTAGTCGGCGATGTCGACGAGGACCTGGTCGGGCTTGGGGCGGACGTTGCTGATGGGAGCGGACATGGTCGTGGCGGGTGCGCTAGAAGGTCTCGCAGCGGGAGAGGACCGGCGTGCTGACGCCCGGCACGCCGAGCGTGGCGGCGCCGCCGTGCGTCCACCACTCGAGGCGCCGGTCGCGCGTGACGTAGCGTGCGCCCGAACCCGTGCCGACGTGGTGGAGCGTGTAGCGGCGACCGTCCCACGACAGCGTGATCGGCTGGGTGCGAGCGTCCTTGAAGGCCGGGTACCTGACGGCGACCGCATCGCCGCCATCGCAGCGGTAGGCCACCACGAACGGGCTGTTCTCGCGCGGGTCCTCGGCGGGCTTCTGCGCGGACGCGGCCGCGGTCGCGAGGGCGGCCAGCAGGACGACCGCGGCGGGGCCGGGGCGTCCTGCGCTCACGGCCGTGCCTCGAGCGGCACGAACTTCTGATCCTCCGGCCCGACGTAGTTCGCGGAGGGCCGGATGATCTTGCCGTCCTCGCGCTGCTCGATGACGTGCGCGGCCCAGCCGGAGGTGCGCGAGATCACGAAGAGCGGCGTGAACATCGCGGTGGGCACGCCCATCATGTGGTAGCTGACCGCGGAGTACCAGTCGAGGTTGGGGAACATCTTCTTCGCGTCCCACATCACCTGCTCGAGGCGCGCGGCGATGTCGAACAGCTTCATGCTCTTCGCCGACTGCGAGAGCTGGCGCGCGACCTCCCTGATGATCTTGTTGCGCGGGTCGGAGATCGTGTAGACCGGGTGGCCGAAGCCGATGATCACCTGCTTCGCCTCGACCCGGCGGCGCACGTCGGCTTCCGCCTCGTCGGGGGTCACGTAGCGGTTCTGCACGTCGAACGCCACCTCGTTGGCGCCGCCGTGCTTGGGGCCGCGCAGCGCGCCGATCGCGCCGGTGATCGCCGAGTACATGTCGGACCCGGTGCCGGCGATCACGCGCGCGGTGAACGTCGAGGCGTTGAACTCGTGCTCCGCGTACAGGTTGAGCGAGGTGTGCATCGCCTTCACCCACTCGCCGCCGGGCTTGCGCCCGTGCAGCAGGTGCAGGAAGTGGCCGCCGATCGAGTCGTCCTCGGTCTCGACGTCGATGCGCCGGCCGTTGTGGCTGAAGTGGTACCAGTAGAGCAGCATCGATCCGAACGAGGCCATCAGCCGGTCGGCGATGTCGCGCGCGCCCGGCACGCTGTGGTCGTCCTTCTCGGGCAGCACGCAGCCGAGCGCCGAGCACCCGGTGCGCATGACGTCCATCGGGTGGGCGCCCGCGGGCAGTGCCTCGAGCGCCGCGCGCACGGGGCCGGGCAGGCCGCGCAGCGAGCGCAGCTTGTCCTTGTAGCCGGCCAGCTCGGCGACGTTCGGCAGCTTGCCGTGGACCAGCAAATAGGCGACTTCCTCGAACTCGCACTCGGCGGCGATGTCGAGGATGTCGTAGCCGCGGTAGTGGAGGTCGTTGCCGGTGCGGCCGACCGTGCACAGCGCGGTGTTGCCGGCGGTCACGCCCGACAGTGCCACCGACTTCTTCGCCTTGGGAACCGTTGCTTCGCTCATCGTCGTTCTCCCGATTGCGCTCGCGTCACTTGCCCGGGCGGGCGAAGAGCGCGTCCAGCTTCTGCTCGTAGTCGTGGTAGCCGAGGAACTCGTAGAGCTCCGCGCGCGTCTGCATCGCGTCCACCACGTTCGCCTGCGTGCCGTCCCGGCGCAGCGCGCGGTACACGCCGAGCGCCGCCTTGTTCATCGCGCGGAACGCCGACAGCGGGTACAGCGCGACGGCGACCCCGGCGACGGCGAGCTCGTCGACGGTGAAAAGCGGGGTCGCGCCGAACTCGGTGATGTTCGCGAGCACAGGCACCTTCACCGCGGCGGCGAAGCGCCCGTACATCGCGAGATCCGTCACCGCCTCGGGGAAGATCATGTCGGCGCCGGCCTCGACGCAGGCCACCGCGCGGTCGACCGCGGCCTCGAGCCCCTCGACGGCGAGCGCGTCGGTGCGCGCCATCACCACGAACTGCGGGTCCGTGCGCGCGTCGACGGCGGCCTTCACCCGGTCGACCATCTCCTCCTTGCCGACGATCGCCTTGCCCGGCCGGTGGCCGCAGCGCTTGGCGCCGACCTGGTCCTCGATGTGCATCGCCGCGGCGCCCACCTTGATCAACGAGCGCACGGTGCGCGCGATGTTGAACGCCGACGCGCCGAAGCCGGTGTCGACGTCGACGAGCAGCGGCAGCCCGCAGACGTCGGTGATGCGCCTGGCGTCGACGAGCACGTCGTCGAGGTTGCTGATGCCGAGGTCGGGCATGCCGAGCGACCCGGCGGCCACGCCGCCGCCGGAGAGATAGATCGCCCGGAAGCCCGACTTCTCGGCGAGGATCGCGTGGTAGGCGCAGATCGCCCCCGGCACCTGCAGCGGCCGCTCGGCGGCGACCGCGGCCCGGAAGCGGGCCCCCGCGCTGGCCTGCGCCATCAGCCGAGCAGCGACGCCACGCCGGCGCGCTCCTCCTCGAGCTCCTTCAGCGTCGCGTTCATCCTCTCGCGCGAGAAGTCGTCGACGGGCAGGTCGCGCACCAGCTCGTAGCGGCCGCCCGACGTGGTCACCGGGAATCCGTACATCACGTCCTTCGGGATGCCGTAGTCGCCGTTGCTGGGGATGCCCATCGTGACCCACTTGCCGTTGGAGCCCAGCAGCCAGTCGCGCACGTGGTCGATGGCCGCGTTCGCGGCCGAGGCGGCCGACGACAGGCCGCGCGCCTCGATGATCGCCGCGCCGCGCTTGCCGACCTTGGGCAGGAACTCGTTGCGGTTCCACGCCTCGTCGTTGATCAGCTCCTTCACGGACTTGCCGCCGGAGGTCGCGAAGCGGTAGTCGGCGTACATCGTCGGCGAGTGGTTGCCCCAGACGACCATCTTCTCGACGGAGCCGACGGCAACGCCCGCCTTCGCCGCGACCTGGGAGAGCGCGCGGTTGTGGTCGAGGCGCAGCATCGCGGTGAAGTTCTCGCGCGCAAGCGAGGGCGCGGACTTCATGGCGATGTAGGCGTTCGTGTTGGCCGGGTTGCCGACGACGAGCACCTTGATGTCGCGGGCGGCGACGGCGTCGAGCGCCTTGCCCTGCTCGATGAAGATCTTCGCGTTCTCCATCAGCAGGTCCTTGCGCTCCATGCCCGGGCCGCGCGGCTTCGCGCCGACCAGCAGCGCCACGCCCGCGTCCTTGAACGCCACCTTCGGGTCGGCCGTGCCGCTCATCCCGGCGAGCAGCGGGAATGCGCAGTCCTCGAGCTCCATCATCACGCCGCGCAGCGCGGCCTGCGCCTTGTCCACCGGCAGCTCGAGCATCTGGAGGATCACCGGCTGGTCGGGACCGAGCATCTGTCCGGAGGCGATGCGGAAGAGGAGGCTGTAGCCGATCTGGCCGGCGGCGCCGGTCACGGCGACGCGGACGGGTGTCTTCATGGAGGAACGCTCCTCGAGGAAAGGGGACGTGGCTCGCGAAGCCGCGCTGCGCGGCGCCCGCGAGGTCGGACCGACCCCGCGGAGCGCGGGCCTGCGGCTCCCGCCGGCGGCGCGCGCTACCGGGGTCGTTCGACGCGATTCTAGGAGCCGGGGCAGGGCGTGTCAATGCGGTCCTGTATCTTATATAAGAGTTGGCGACGCGGTCTTGTATCTTGTATAGGAGTGCGCGAGAATTGCCATGCGGTGCGGCAGCGTTCGTCCGGAATCTCGCGCCGACGGGCCGGCACGTTGCCGGAAAGCCGCACGCCGCCAAGCCGCAACGCAATGCCGCGCCCGAGCCCAGCAGCGACCGCCAAGCCCGCCGGCGGGCCCGCCGCACTCCCCGCCCCGCCGGCGTTCCGGCCGCTCTACCTGCAGATCAAGGACCTGCTGGTGCGCAGCCTCGATGCGCGCGAGTGGCACCCGGGCGAGGCGATACCTTCCGAGCCGGTCCTCGCGGCCCGCTTCGGCGTCTCGCAGGGGACGGTGCGCAAGGCGATCGACGCGCTCGCGGCCGACAACCTCGTCGTGCGGCGTCAGGGCAAGGGCACGTTCGTCGCGACGCACACGGAGGAGGCGCACTCGACGTTCCGCTTCCTCCACATCCGCCGCGACGACGGCGTCGACGAGTATCCGGCAAGCCGCATCGTGGACGTGAAGCGGGGCAAGTCGGGCGACGAGGTCGCGAGGCTCCTCGGCCTCGCGCCGGGCGACGCGGTCGTCGTCGTCCGCCGCCTCCTCGACTGGGACGGCGCGGCGGCGGTGCTCGACGAAATCACGCTTCCGGCCGCCCTGTTCCGCGGGTTGACCCGCGCAAAGCTCGCGGCCTACGAGGGATCGATGTACGGCTTCTTCGAGACGGCGTTCGGCGTGCGCATGATCGCTGCGCACGAGCGCCTCAAGGCCGTTGCCGCGCCCGCCGAGGCCGCGGCGCTGCTCGGCGTGGCTCCGGGCACGCCGCTTCTCGAGGTCGATCGCGTGGCGTTCACCTACGGAGGACGTCCCGTAGAGTTCCGGCGCGGCCTTTGCAGCACCACGCGGCACCACTACTTCAACGCGCTGGGCTGACCGTGGACGTGGCGCTTGCCGGCCTGCCGAACGGTTCAGGGGGGACCTCGGCGCCGCCCCTCCGCGCCGTTTCGTCGAAGCGGCTGCCGGCGCCGGCAGGCTATAATTTCCCGCAGCGCACAATCGGCATCCGAGGGTGCGCGCCGCCGGCCGCGCCGCGCGCCGGTGCGTTCGCCGCACTCTCGCAAACCGTCCCGATGCGCAACGCCCGCATTGCATCCGCGAAAGCCCGCCCGGGCCGCGCCGGCTGCCCCAGCCCGCGGGCGGGCGAAGCCGCGCACTTCGCCCTTCCGGGAGTCACGTAGATGGCCGCACCGACGCGACCCAAGCCGCGCCCGGTCTACCTCAACCTGCTCGCGATCCGCATGCCGGTGCCGGCCATCGCCTCGATCCTGCACAGGCTGAGCGGGGCGGTGCTGTTCTTCGTCGGCGTGCCCGCGGGCCTGTGGGCGCTGCAGGCGAGCCTCGGCAGCGCCGACGCCTACGACGCGATGCGCTCCTGCCTCGCCCATCCGCTCGCCAAGCTCGCCGCGCTCGGCCTGCTGTGGGCGTACCTGCACCACCTGTTCGCCGGGCTGCGCCACGTGCTCGCGGACGTCCACGTCGCCAGCGAGCTCAAGCCCGCCCGGCAGACGGCGGTGCTCACGATCGTCGCCGCGCTCGCGGTCACGGTGATCGTCGGGGTGCGCGCATGGTGACGCGGGAGAGGAAGCACCCGGTCGGCGCGCACTACGGGCTCGTCGACTGGCTGGCGCAGCGGGTCACCGCCGTGGTCATGATCCTCTACACGCTGCTGGTGCTGGGGGCGATCGCCTGGCACGGCGGCCTCGACCACGCGGCGTGGAAGGCGCTGTTCGCCCACCAGGCCTTCCGCGTGGCGACGTTCCTGTGCGTGGCGGCGCTGCTCTACCACGCGTGGGTCGGCATGCGGAACATATCGATGGACTACGTGAAGCCGCTCGCGCTGCGGCTGCCGCTGCAGGCGGCGATCGTCGCGGCGCTGGTCGCGTACGGCGGCTGGACGATCGGCATCCTGTGGGGGCAGCCGTGAGCTACGCGACGAGGGGCCCCGCGCGGAGCGCGGGGATCGGCGCCAGGGCGAATCGGCTGCGCGACCGTCGCGCAGGTGCTGCGCTGACCGGCGGCGGTCCAATGAGGGCGCCGCGATGAGCGCACTTCCCGTCCGCAGGTTCGACGTCATCGTCGTGGGCGCCGGCGGCTCCGGCATGCGCGCATCGCTGCAGCTTGCCGAGGCGGGACTGTCGGTCGCCGTCCTCTCGAAGGTCTTCCCGACGCGCTCGCACACGGTGGCGGCGCAGGGCGGCATCGGGGCCTCGCTCGGCAACATGAGCGAGGACAGCTGGCTGTGGCACATGTTCGACACGATCAAGGGCTCCGACTGGCTCGGCGACCAGGACGCGATCGAGTTCATGTGCCGCATGGCGCCGAAGGTCGTCTACGAGCTCGAGCACTTCGGCATGCCGTTCGACCGCAACCCGGACGGGACGATCTATCAGCGCCCGTTCGGCGGCCACTCGGCGAACTTCGGCGAGAAGCCGGTGCAGCGCGCCTGCGCCGCAGCCGACCGCACCGGCCACGCGATGCTGCACACGCTCTACCAGCGCAACGTGCGCGCCCGCACGCAGTTCTTCGTCGAGTGGATGGCGCTCGACCTCGTGCGCGCCGCGGACGGCGAGGTCCTCGGCGTGGTCGCCTACGAGATGGAGACCGGCGAGGTCATGATCCTGCAGGCGAAGGCCACGGTCTTCGCCACGGGCGGGGCCGGGCGCATCTTCGCCGCCTCGACCAACGCGTTCATCAACACCGGCGACGGGCTCGGGATGGCCGCGCGGGCCGGCATCCCGCTCGAGGACATGGAATTCTGGCAGTTCCACCCGACGGGCGTGGCCGGCGCCGGCGTGCTGATCACCGAAGGGGTGCGCGGCGAGGGCGGGATCCTGCTCAACGGCAACGGCGAGCGCTTCATGGAGCGCTACGCGCCGAACCTCAAGGATCTCGCGTCGCGCGACGTCGTCTCGCGGTCGATGGACCAGGAGATCAAGGAAGGGCGCGGCTGCGGGCCGAACAAGGACCACGTGCTGCTCAAGCTCGACCACCTCGGGCCCGAGGTGATCAACAAGCGGCTGCCCTCGATCCGCGAGATCGCGATCAAGTTCGCCAACGTCGACCCGATCCGCGAGCCGATCCCGGTGGTGCCGACGATCCACTACATGATGGGCGGCATCCCGACGAACATCCACGGCGAGGTCGTGGCGCCCCGCGACGGCAACCCCAGCGCCGTCGTCCCCGGCTTCTACGCGGTGGGCGAGTGCTCGTGCGTGTCGGTGCACGGCGCGAACCGGCTGGGGACGAATTCGCTGGTCGACCTCCTCGTCTTCGGGCGCTCGGCGGGCGAGCACATCGTCGCGCAGCGCCTCGACCGCCGGCCGCACCGCGAGCTGCCGCGCGACGCGGGCGAGACGGCGCTGGCGCGGCTCGCCCGCATCGACGCCAACGCGGGCGGCGAGTCGACCGCGGCGATCGCCCGCGACCTGCGCGACACGATGCAGGCGCACTGCGGCGTGTTCCGCAACCACGAGCTGCTGACCGCGGGCGTGGCCAAGGTGCTGGAGATCGAGCAGCGCGCGCAGGCGGTGGTGCTGAAGGACAAGAGCCGGACGTTCAACACGGCGCGCGTGGAGGCCCTCGAGCTCGACAACCTTGTCGAGACGGCGAAGGCGACCGTCGTTTCCGCCGCGGCGCGCAGGGAGTCGCGCGGCGCGCAGGCGCGCAGCGACTTCCCCGCGCGCAACGACGCCGAGTGGCTGAAGCACACGCTGTGGTACCGCGAGGGCAACCGCCTCGACTACAAGCCGGTCAACCTGAAGCCGCTGTCGGTGGAGGCGTTTCCCCCGAAGGCGCGGACGTATTGAGAAGCCGGGCGCCCGATGAAATTCCGCATCTACCGCTACGACCCCGAAGCCGATGCCGCGCCGCGGCTGCAGGAGTACGACATCCCGCTCGACCCGCACGACCGCATGCTGCTCGACGCGCTGGTGCGCATCAAGTCGATCGACGAGACGCTCGCGTTCCGCCGCAGCTGCCGGGAGGGCGTGTGCGGCTCCGACGCGATGAACATCAACGGCCGCAACGGGCTCGCGTGCACGACGAACCTGCGCGAGCTGAAGGAGCCCGTCGAGCTGCGCCCGCTGCCGGGGCTGCCGGTGATCCGCGACCTGATCGTGGACATGAGCCAGTTCTTCAAGCAGTACCACTCGATCAGGCCGTACCTCGTCAACGACACGCCGCCGCCGGAGAAGGAGCGGCTGCAGTCGCCGGAGGACCGCGAGGAGCTCGACGGCCTCTACGAGTGCATCCTCTGCGCCTGCTGCTCGACGGCGTGCCCGTCGTTCTGGTGGAACCCCGACAAGTTCGTCGGGCCGGCCGGCCTGCTGCAGGCGTACCGCTTCGTCGCCGACAGCCGCGACCTGGGCGTCAACGCGCGGCTCGACGACCTCGAGGACCCCTACCGGCTGTTCCGCTGCCACTCGATCATGAACTGCGCGGACGTCTGCCCCAAGGGGCTCAACCCGAACAAGGCGATCGCCAGGATCAAGGACCTGCTGGTGAAGCGGGCCGTGTGACGATGAGTGCCATCGACGCCGTCCGCCTGCAGCGCCTGCGCTGGCGCTGCCGGCGCGGCATGCTCGAGAACGACCTCCTGCTCACGCGCTTCCTCGACGCGCGCGGGGCGGCGCTCACGGACGCCGAGCTCCGCGCGCTCGACGCCCTGCTCGATCTTCCCGACAACGATCTCTGGGACCTGCTGGCCGGCCGCGCCGCGCCGGCGGACCCGACGCTTGTACCGCTCGTCGCGGCGATGGCCGCGACCGGCGCCGACCCGCTTCAACGTCCACGAGGGACCTTGCCATGACCGACCGCACTGCCACGCTGACCTTCTCCGACGGATCGCCCGCGGTGACGTTCCCGGTGCTCGAGGGGTCGGTGGGCCCCGACGTCGTCGACATCCGCGCGCTCTACGGCAAGACCGGGAAGTTCACCTACGACCCGGGCTTCATGTCGACCGCGTCGTGCCGCTCGACGATCACCTACATCGACGGCGACAAGGGCGAGCTGCTCTACCGCGGCTACCCGATCGACGACCTCGCCAAGAACTGCGACTTCCTCGAGGTGTGCCACCTGCTGCTCTACGGCGAGCTGCCGAACGCGGCGCAGCGCGCCGACTTCACGCAGCGCGTCACGCACCACACGATGGTCAACGAGCAGATGCAGTTCTTCATGCGCGGCTTCCGCCGCGATGCGCACCCGATGGCCGTGATGACGGGGCTGGTCGGCGCGATGAGCGCGTTCTACCCCGACTCGATCAACGTCCACGACGCGAAGCAGCGCGACATCTCGGCGATCCGCCTGATCGCCAAGATGCCCACGCTGGTGGCGATGGCCTACAAGTACTCCGTCGGTCAGCCGTACATGTATCCGCGCAACGAGCTGTCGTACGCGGCGAACTTCATGCGCATGATGTTCGCCACGCCCTGCGAGGACCACAAGGTCAACGACGTGCTGGTGCGCGCGATGGACCGGATCTTCATCCTGCACGCCGACCACGAGCAGAACGCGTCGACGTCGACGGTGCGGCTGTGCGCGTCGTCGGGCACGAACCCGTTCGCGGCGATCGCGGCGGGCGTGGCCTGCCTGTGGGGGCCGGCGCACGGCGGCGCCAACGAGGCCTGCCTCAACATGCTCTACGACATCCAGGCGCAGGGCGGCGTCGCGAAGATCGGCGAGTTCATCGCGAAGGTGAAGGACAAGAACAGCACGGTCAAGCTGATGGGCTTCGGCCATCGCGTCTACAAGAACTACGACCCGCGCGCGAAGCTCATGCGCGAGACCTGCCACGAGGTGCTGGCGGAGCTCGGCCTGCAGGACGACCCGCTGTTCAAGCTCGCGATGGCGCTGGAGAAGATCGCGCTGGAGGACGACTACTTCGTCTCGCGCAAGCTCTACCCGAACGTCGACTACTACTCGGGCATCGTGCAGAAGGCGATCGGCATCCCGGTGCCGCTGTTCACGGCGATCTTCGCGCTCGCCCGCACGGTCGGGTGGATCGCGCAGCTGAACGAGATGATCTCCGACCCCGAGTACAAGATCGGGCGGCCGCGCCAGCTGTTCGTCGGCGCCACGCCGCGCAAGGTGAAGCCGATCGCCCAGCGCTAGGGCGGTGCCGCCGGCGCGGCGCGCCGGCGGGCAGTCGTTGCGGCAGCCGCGGGGCGCGCATCGCCCCGCGGGCGTTTTTCGAGCCTGGAGAGACCATGGGCAGCATGAAGGAACTCGAGTCGTCGTCGACGCTGTTCGGCGCCAACGCCCCGTTCATCGAGGAGCTCTACGAGAGCTACCTCGCGGACCCGCAGGCGGTCTCGGCCGAGTGGCGCGCGTACTTCGACGAGCTGCGCGGCGGCGCCGCGGACGTGGCGCACGCGCCGGTGGTCGAGTCGTTCCGCGAGCTCGCCCGCAGCCGCAAGGCGGCCTACGCGATGGTCGACTCGGCGTCGATGCACAAGCAGGTGCTCGTCCTGCAGATGATCGGCAAGTTCCGCACGCTGGGGATGTTCCTCGCCGACCTCGACCCGCTCAAGCACACGCAGCAGCCGTACATCGCCGAACTCGACGTCGCCACCTGGGGCTTCAGCGAGGCGGACATGGACACCGAGTTCGACGTGGGCTCGTTCCGCGCGGGGCCCGCGCGGATGCGCCTGCGCGACATCGTCGCCGCGCTGCAGGACACGTACTGCCGCACGTTCGGCGCCGAGTACATGTACATCGCCGACACGCCGACGAAGCGCTTCCTGCAGGAGCGGCTCGAGCCGGTGCGCGCGCGGCCGGGCTACGACGCCGCGCGCAAGCGCCACATCCTCGAGCGCCTCACCGCCGCGGAGACGCTCGAGCGCTACCTGCACACGAAGTACGTCGGGCAGAAGCGCTTCTCGGGCGAGGGCGGTGAGACGCTGATCCCCCTGCTCGACCACCTGATCCAGGTCGCGGGCGCCGCGGGCGTGCAGGAGACCGTGATCGGCATGGCGCACCGCGGCCGGCTCAACGTGCTGGTCAACACGTTCGGCAAGATGCCGGCGGACCTGTTCAGCGAGTTCGAGGGCAAGCAGGCGCAGGCGCTCTCCGCCGGCGACGTCAAGTACCACCAGGGCTTCTCGTCGGACGTGATCACGCCCGGCGGCCCGATGCACATCACGCTCGCGTTCAATCCCTCGCACCTCGAGGCCGTGAACCCCGTCGTCGAGGGCAGCGTGCGCGCGCGCCAGCACCGCCGCGGCGACGCGACCGGCGGAGAGGTGCTGCCCGTGCTGATCCACGGCGACGCCGCGATCGCGGGGCAGGGCGTGCTGCAGGAAGTGCTGAACATGGCGGCCACGCGCGGCTACCGCACCGGCGGCACGATCCACGTCGTCGTGAACAACCAGATCGGCTTCACCACGTCGGACCCGCGCGACACGCGCGGCACGCCGTTTTGCACCGACATCGCGAAGATGGTCGACGCGCCGGTGTTCCACGTGAACGCCGACGACCCGGAGGTGTGCCTGTTCGCCGCGGAGCTCGCGATGGAGTACCGCCGGCGCTTCCGCCGCGACGTGTTCATCGACCTCGTCTGCTTCCGCCGGCTCGGCCACAACGAGGCGGACGAGCCGATGGTCACGCAGCCGCTCATGTACCGCAAGATCGCCGCGCATCCCGGCACGCGCGCGCTGTACGCGCGCCGCCTCGAGGCCGAGGGCGTGATCGCCGCGGGCGAGGCGGACGCGATGATCGCCGAGTTCCGGGCGGAGATGGACAAGGGGCACCACACGAACCGCACGATCCTGGCGAACTACAAGCGGCCGTTCGCCACCGACTGGTCGTCGCTCAAGGGGCGCCACTGGACCGTCGGCCACGACTCGACGTTCCCGATGGCGCGCCTGAAGGAGCTCGGGCTCAAGGTGGCGAGCGTGCCCGAGGGCTTCAGGCTGCACGGCCGCGTCGAGCGCGTGCTCGCGGACCGGCGCGCGATGGCGGAGGGCACGCTGCCCCTGGACTGGGGCATGGGCGAGACGCTCGCCTACGCCACGCTGCTCGACCAGGGCATCGGCGTGCGGCTGTCCGGCGAGGACGTCGGGCGCGGGACGTTCAGCCACCGCCACGCGGTGCTGCACCCGCAGGACCGCGAGGAGCGCGGCGCCGGCTCGCACGTGCCGCTCGCCCACCTGAGGGAAGGCCAGCCGACGTTCGAGGTGTTCGACTCGGTGCTGTCCGAGTACGGCGTGCTGGGCTTCGAGTACGGCTACTCGACCTCCGATCCGGGGCGGCTCGTCGTGTGGGAGGCGCAGTTCGGCGACTTCGCCAACGTCGCGCAGGTCGTCATCGACCAGTTCATCGCCGCCGGCGAGGTGAAGTGGGGCCGCATCTGCGGGCTCGTCCTGCTGCTGCCGCACGGCTACGAAGGCCAGGGCCCGGAGCACTCGTCCGCGCGCCCCGAGCGCTTCCTGCAGCTCTGCGCGGAGCACAACATGCAGGTGTGCGTGCCGACGACGCCGGCGCAGATCTTCCACCTGCTGCGCCGGCAGATGCTGCGCCCTTACCGCAAGCCGCTGGTCGTCATGAGCCCGAAGAGCCTGCTGCGCCACAAGGAGGCGGTGAGCTCGCTCGGGGAGCTGGCGGAGGGGCGCTTCCACAACGTGATCGGCGAGGTCGGGAAGGTGAACGCGAAGAAGGTGCGGCGCGTGATCGCCTGCTCGGGCAAGGTCTACTACGAGCTGGCGGCGTACCGGCGGGAGCACGCGATCGGCGACGTCGCGATCGTCCGCTTCGAGCAGCTCTACCCGTTCCCGCACGACGCGTTCAAGGAGGCGCTGGCCCCCTTCGCGAACGTGAAGGAGGTGGTCTGGTGCCAGGAGGAGCCGCAGAACCAGGGGGCGTGGTACCGGCTGCGCGCGTACCTTCGCAACGACATGCCCGCGGGCGCGGTGCTCGCGTACGCCGGCCGCCCGGTGAGCGCGTCGCCCGCGGTCGGCTACCTGTCGAAGCACAACGCGCAGCAGAAGGCGCTCATCGAGGACGCGTTCGGGGACACGCTCGCCGACGGCGAGATGCTCGTCCGGACCTGACGGGAAGAGTTCAATGCGAGTCGAAGTCAAGGTGCCGCAGCTGCCGGAGTCGGTGGCCGAGGCCACGCTGGTCAGCTGGCACAGGAAGCCGGGCGAGGCGGTCCGGCGCGACGAGAACCTGGTCGACGTCGAGACGGACAAGGTGGTGCTCGAGCTCCCGGCGCCTTCCGATGGCGTGCTTGCGGAGATCGTCAGGGGCGACGGGTCGACGGTCACTTCGGGCGAGGTGATCGCGATCCTCGACACCGACGCGAAGCCTGCGGCCGCGCCCGCGCCGGCGGCGAAGACCGCGGCGAGCGCTCCTGCCCCCCCGGCAGCCGAGGCAAGAACGGCGCTTCCCGCTGCGCGCAAGTTGATGGCCGAGCAGGGCGTGGCCGCCGCCGACGTCACGGGCACCGGCCGCGGCGGGCGCATCACGAAGGGCGACGTCGTCGCGGCCGCGCAGGCGAGGCCCGCGGCGCCGCAGGCGGCGTCGGCGCCGGCCCCCGCTCCGAAGGCGCCGGCCGCGCCGGCGGTCGCCCTTCCCGCGCGCCTCTCGGGGCGTCCCGAGCAGCGCGTGCCGATGTCGCGCCTGCGCCAGCGGGTGGCCGAGCGGCTGGTGCAATCGCAGTCCACCGCGGCGATCCTGACGACGTTCAACGAAGTGAACATGCAGCCGGTCATCGAGCTGCGCAACCGCCACAAGGACCGCTTCGAGAAGGAGCACGGCGTCAAGCTCGGCTTCATGGGCTTCTTCGTGAAGGCCGCCGTGCACGCGCTCAGGAAGTTCCCGCTGGTGAACGCCTCGATCGACGGCGCCGACATCGTCTACCACGGGTACTACGACGTCGGCATCGCGGTGGGCAGCCCGCGCGGCCTGGTCGTGCCGATCGTGCGCGACGCCGACCAGCTGTCGATCGCCGAGATCGAGAAGCAGATCGCCGACTTCGGCAAGCGCGCGCAGGAGGGCAAGCTCACCGTCGAGGAGCTGACCGGCGGCACCTACACGATCAGCAACGGCGGCGTGTTCGGCTCGATGCTGTCCACGCCGATCATCAACCCGCCGCAGTCGGCGATCCTCGGCGTGCACGCGACGAAGGACCGCGCGGTGGTGGAGAACGGGCAGGTCGTCGTGCGCCCGATGAACTACCTCGCGCAGTCCTACGACCACCGCATCATCGACGGCCGCGAGGCGGTGCTCTCGCTGGTTGCCATCAAGGAAGCGCTGGAGGATCCGGCGCGGCTCCTCCTCGATCTGTGATCCTGCCGGAACGGGGCCGGGGACCGGGGGCGGAGACCGGGCGTCCGGGTTCCCGTCCCGCTGAGGCGCCCGCCCTTCAACTCCAGTCCCCGGCTACCCGCAACTTCCTCTCGCCATGCCAGACACCTACGACGTAGCGGTCATCGGCGCCGGCCCCGGCGGCTACATCGCCGCGATCCGCGCCGCGCAACTCGGCTTTTCGGTCGCGTGCATCGACGACTGGACGCGCGCCGACGGGAAGCCTGCGCCGGGAGGCACGTGCACGAACGTCGGGTGCATCCCCAGCAAGGCGCTGCTGCAGTCCTCCGAGCACTACGAGCACGCCGGCCACGCGTTCGCCGAGCACGGCATCGACGTCAAGGGCCTGGCGATCGACGTCGGGCGCATGCTCGCGCGCAAGGAGAAGGTCGTCGCGCAGAACAACGACGGCATCCTGTACCTGTTCAGGAAGAACAAGGTGAAGTTCGTGCATGGCCGCGGCGCGTTCGCCGGCGGCAGCGCGAAGGACGGCTGGCTGCTCGCGGTCGAAGGGCCGCAGGCCGGCGAGATCCGCGCGAAGCACGTGATCGTCGCCACCGGCAGCAAGCCGCGCCCGCTGCCGGGTGCGCCGTTCGACAGCGTGCGCGTGCTCGACAACGCCGGCGCGCTGACGATTCCCGAGGTCCCGAGACGCCTGGGCGTGGTCGGCGCCGGCGTCATCGGCCTCGAGATGGGCAGCGTGTGGCGGCGGCTCGGCGCCGAGGTCACCGTGCTCGAAGCGCTGCCGGCTTTCCTCGGCGCGGCCGACGAGGCGGTGGCGAAGGAAGCGCAGAAGCTCTTCGCCAGGCAGGGCCTCGCGATCCACCTCGGGGTCTCGATCACCTCCGTCAAGGCCGGAAGGAGCGGCGTCAAGGTCGACTGGAACGACGCCGGCGGCGCGGCGCAGTCGGCGGCTTTCGACCGGCTGATCGTTTCGATCGGTCGCGTCCCGAACACCGAAGGGCTCAACGCGGCGGCCGTGGGGCTAGCCATCGACGAGCGCGGCTTCGTCGCCGTCGACGGCGAGTGCCGGACCAACCTGCCGCAGGTGTGGGCGGTCGGCGACGTCGTGCGCGGGCCGATGCTCGCTCACAAGGCCGAGGAGGAGGGTGTCGCCGTCGCCGAGCGCATCGCCGGGCAGCACGGGCACGTCGACTTCGACACCGTGCCGTGGGTGATCTACACCTCGCCGGAGATCGCCTGGGTCGGGCGCACCGAGCAGCAGCTCAAGGCCGCGGGAGTCGCCTACCGCGCGGGCTCGTTCCCGTTCGCGGCCAACGGCCGCGCGCGGGCGCTCGGCGACACCAGCGGCTTCGTGAAGATCCTCGCGGACGCTGCGACGGACCGCATCCTCGGCGTGCACGTGATCGGCCCGTTCGCGAGCGAGCTCATCGCCGAGGGCGTGGTGGCCATGGAGTTCGGCGCGTCGTCCGAGGACCTGGCACGCATCTGCCACGCGCACCCGTCGCTCTCCGAGGCGACGAAGGAAGCCGCGCTCGCGGTGGACAAGCGCACGCTCAACCTCTGACGGTGCCCGGCTCCCTCGACGCGGCGCTCGCCGCGCGCGGCTTCGCGCTCGACGCGTCGCAGCGCGAGGCGGCGGCGCGGCTGCAGCGGCTGTCCGACGAACTGGCGGCGTTCCGCGCCGCGCGCGAGTCGCGCCTGCGTCGCGTGTTCAGCCCGCCGCAGGTGCCGCGCGGCGTCTACCTGTGGGGAGGCGTCGGGCGCGGCAAGAGCCTGCTGATGGACGCGTTCTTCGTCGCGGTCCCGATCCGGCGCAAGGAGCGCGTGCACTTCCACGCCTTCATGCGCGACGTGCACGACGAGCTCGCCGCGCTCAAGCGCGAGGCGGATCCGCTGGCCAGCGTCGCCGCGCGCATCGCCCGCCGCCACCGGCTGGTGTGCTTCGACGAGTTCCACGTCTCGGACATCGCCGACGCCATGATCCTCGGCCGCCTCCTCGCTGCGCTGCTGGACCTCGGCGTCGTCTTCGTGACGACCTCCAACTACCCGCCGTCGCGGCTCTACCCGGACGGCCTGCAGCGGCAGAACTTCCTGCCCACCATCGACCTGATCGAGGAACGGCTCGACGTCGTCGAAGTGGACGGCGGCGTCGACTACCGCCTGCGCGCGCTCGAGCAGGCCAACGCGTACCACGTGCCGGCGGACGCCGCGGCGGAGGCCGCGATGGCGCGGACGTTCGACGCGCTGGCGACCGGGCCCGACGAGCCGCCGGACCTCGCGATCGAGGGGCGCACGATCCGGGCGAAGCGCCGGGCCGGCGCGGCCGCGTGGTTCGACTTCGCCGCGCTGTGCGAGGGTCCGCGCTCGCAGCGCGACTACCTCGAGCTCGCTCGCCGCTTCGCCGTGATGCTGGTGTCCGGCGTGCCGCGCATGGGCGCGGCGCAGGCGGACGCGGCGCGCCGGTTCACCTGGCTGGTGGACATCCTGTACGATCATCGCGTGAAGCTCGTCGTGTCCGCCGACGCTCCCGCCGACGCGCTGTTCGTCGAGGGGCGCAACGCCCACGAGTTCGCGCGAACGGCGAGCCGGCTCGCCGAGATGCGCTCGCACGGCTACATGGCGCTCGCGCACGCGAGCGAGGAGGCGCCGGCCGCGCCCGGCGCCTGACGACCCCGTTCATTCCGCACACCGGAGAGGAGACAGACCCCGTGCACAAGTTCAAGGCCTACCGGACTTTCCAGGACGAGGCGAAGGCCGTCGCGAGCCGCTTCGTCGAGATGACGCTCGGCGAGCTGGACCCGGGCGACGTGGTCGTGCGGACGAAGTACTCGACGATCAACTACAAGGACGCGCTGTCGTACAACGGCGCCGGCCGGATCATGCGCAAGTACCCGACGAACGCCGGCATCGACATGGCCGGCACGGTCGAATCGTCGGCCGACGCGCGCTTCCGGCGCGGCGACAAGGTGATCGTGCACGGCTACGACATGGGCGTGTCGCACGACGGCGGCTACAGCGAGTACGTGCGCGTGCCGGGCGACTGGGTCGTGCGGCGCCCCGAGAGCATGACGGCGTTCGACGCGATGACGATGGGCACGGCGGGCTACACCGCGGCGCTGGCGATCATGCTGATGGAGCACAACGGCCTCAAGCCGGGCAACGGCCCCGTTGCCGTCACCGGCGCGACGGGCGGCGTCGGCTCGGTCGCCGTCGAGATCCTCGCCAAGTCGGGCTACGAGGTCGTCGCGATCACCGGCAAGCCGGAGGAGCGCAGCTACCTGCTGGGCCTGGGCGCGAAGGAGGTGCTCGACCGGCGCACGATCGACGCAGGCAAGCTGAAGCCGCTGGAGAAGGCAACCTGGGCGGGCGCGGTGGACAACCTCGGCGGCCCGGTGCTCGCGTGGCTGCTTGCATCGATGAAGGTGGGCGGCGCGGTCGGCGCGGTCGGGCTCGCCGCCGACATGAAGCTCGAGACCACGGTCGCGCCGTTCATCCTGCGCGGGGTGGCGCTGCTCGGCGCGGACAGCGCGAATACCCCGATGGCGGTGCGGCAGAAGGTCTGGAACAAGCTCGCCGTCGAGTGGCGGCCCGACGTCGTCCACGACCTGGTGCGCACGATCGACTTCGACGAGCTGCCGACGCACTTCGACGCCTACCTCAAGGGCATGGTGCGCGGGCGCACCGTCGTCCGCATCGCGCCGGATTCGCACCCGTAACGTTGGCGTCTCGATTTCGCACAAGACGCGAAATTGAGACGGGTAATGCAGAATCAGGTCGGCCGGCTTGGGGCGGCCCGGCGCCGGCCGACCGGAAGAGGCGATTGAAGCCCGCGCGTCTTGCGGGGGCCTTGCCCATTGGAAGAGGGCTGAGGCTGCCGAAAAACCGGCGGGCGGCGGCCGGGGCTTGCGAAGTCTTGTATCTTATATAAGACTAGGGCCGCACGGACGACCCGGAGGAGGTGCAGCGTGGCGACCTACAAGGAATTCCACCGCCGCTCGATCGCCGATCGAGACGCCTTCTGGCGCGAGCAGGCGAAGCTCGTCGACTGGCAGACGCCGTTTCGCGAGGTGCTCGACTACGGCAAGCCGCCGTTCGCGCGCTGGTTCGTCGGCGGTCGCACGAACCTCTGCCACAACGCGGTCGACCGCCACCTCGCGACGCGCGGCGAACAGGCCGCGCTCGTCTACCTGTCGACCGAGACGAACGAGGAGCGCCGCTACACGTACCGCGAGCTGCACGCCGAGGTGAACCGCTTCGCGGGCATCCTCGCGGGGCTCGGCGTGGGGCGCGGCGACCGCGTGCTGGTCTACATGCCGATGATCCCCGAGGCGGCGTTCGCGATGCTCGCCTGCGTGCGCATCGGCGCGGTGCACTCGGTGGTGTTCGGCGGCTTCGCGGCGGCGAGCCTCGCCACGCGCATCGACGACGCCAGGCCGAAGGTCATGGTGACGGCGGACGCGGGCATGCGCGGCGGCAAGGCGGTGCCCTACAAGCACCTGGTCGACGAGTCGATCCGGCTCGCGCAGCATCCGCCGAAGGCGGTCGTGATCGTCGACCGCGGGCTCGACACCGGCATGCCGCGCACGGCCGGGCGCGACCTCGACTACGCGGCGCTGCGCAAGCAGCACATGGACGCGCAGGTGCCCTGCGCGTGGCTCGAGTCCTCCGAGCCCTCGTACATCCTCTACACGTCGGGCACCACCGGCAAGCCGAAGGGCGTGCAGCGCGACACGGGCGGCTACGCCGTCGCGCTGGCCTCGACGATGCGCGACATCTTCTGCGTGCAACCCGGCGAGACGATGTTCACCACCAGCGACATCGGCTGGGTCGTCGGCCACAGCTACATCATCTACGCGCCGCTGATCAACGGCTCGACGACGATCATGTACGAGGGGCTGCCGATCCGGCCCGACCCGGCGATCTGGTGGAAGATCGTCGAGCAGCACAAGGTGCGCACGATGTTCAGCTCGCCCACCGCGATCCGGGTGCTGAAGAAGCAGGATCCGGCGTACATGAAGAGGCACGACCTCGCCTCGCTGCAGTACCTGTTCCTCGCCGGCGAGCCGCTCGACGAGCCCACGGCGCGCTGGGCGGCCGACTCGCTCGGGGTGGAAATCGTCGACAACTACTGGCAGACCGAGACCGGCTGGCCGATCCTCTCGGCGCAGCCCGGCGTCGAGAAGACCGCGCGCAAGTTCGGCTCGCCGTCCTTCCCCGTCTACGGCTACGACGTGCGGCTGCTGCACGAGTCGACGGGGGCGGAGGTCGGCGCGAACGAGAAGGGCGTGCTGATGATCATGCCCCCGCTTCCACCGGGCTGCATGACCACGGTGTGGGGCGACGACGAGCGCTTCGTGCGCACGTACTTCTCGACGTTCCGGGACAAGCTTGCGTACTCGACGTTCGACTGGGCGACGCGCGACGACGACGGCTACTACTTCGTGCTCGGCCGCACCGACGACGTGATCAACGTCGCCGGCCACCGCCTGGGGACGCGCGAGATCGAGGAAGCGGTGCAGGCGCACTCCGGCATCGCCGAGGTCGCGGTCGTCGGCGTGGCCGACCAGCTCAAGGGGCAGGTCCCGGTGGCGTTCGCGGTGGTGAAGGACGCCGCCCGCACGGCGACCGCCGAGGCCGCAGCCGCGCTGCGCAAGGAGGTGATGGATACGGTGGACAGGCAGCTCGGCGCGATCGCGCGACCCGGCCAGGTCCACTTCGTCACGCTGTTGCCGAAGACGCGTTCGGGCAAGCTCCTGCGCCGCTCGATCCAGGCGCTGGCCGAGGGCCGCGACCCCGGCGACCTCACCACGATCGAGGACCCGGGGGCGCTCGAGCAGATCCGCGCCGCGCTCGCCGCGAAGTAGCGCTCGCGCGCCGGCCGGGCAGCGCGGCGACGCGCGGCGATCGGCGATAATCCGCCTTTCGCCCGCTTCCGGCCCCCGCATGCCCGACCGGCCCCTGCACGTCCCGCTCGCGGTCGCGACCCGCGGCGATGCCGACGAGAGCGTCCACTACGGCGCCGTCGCCGTCGTCGATCGCGACGGCCGGCTGCTGTTCGCCGCCGGCGATCCGCACGCCCCCGTCTTCACGCGCAGCACGCTGAAGCCTCTGCAGGCGCTCGCGTTCGTGCGCGACGGCGGCGTCGAGCGCTTCGGCTTCTCGACCGAGCAGGTCGCGCTGCTGTGCGCGAGCCACGCCGGCGAGCCACGCCACGTCGAGGGCGTCGCCGACATGCTCGCGCGTGCGGGCAACGCGCCGGAGCAGCTGCAGTGCGGAGCGCACGTGCCCGGCTGGTACGAGCTCGCCGGCGAGCGCGCGCCGCCGCCGCCGTATTCGCCGCTCGCGCACAACTGCTCGGGCAAGCACGCGGGCATGCTGGCCGCGTGCACGCTGCACGGGTGGCGGCACGGCGACTACCTCGACCCCGGTCACCCGCTGCAGGCAGGAATCCGCGCGACGGTCGCGGCATTCTGCAACCTTCCCGCGGACCGGATGCCCGCGGGCATCGACGGCTGCTCGGCGCCGAACTACGCGCTGCCGCTTGCCGCGCTGGCTCACGCCTTTGCGCGGCTGGCGGCCGGCGACGACGATCCGCGCTGGAACGGCGCGCCGCGGCGGCTGCGCGACGCGATGGCGGCGCACCCCGGGCTCGTCTCGGGGGCCGGCCACAGCGACGAGGCGCTGATGCAGGCGGGCCACGGGGACTGGATCGCGAAGATCGGCGCCGATGGCGTGCAAGCCGTCGGCGTGACGAGCCGGGGGCTCGGCATCGCCCTGAAGATCGCCGACGGCGGGCGACGGGCGATCGCGCCGGCGACCGTCGCCGTCCTCGAGGCGCTCGGCCTGGTCGACGAGGCCCGGCGCGCGGCGCTGGCGCGGCTGGCGGCCCCGGCGATACGCAATTACCGGGGCATCGCCACGGGCGCGATCCGCCCGGTCCTGGAGCTCGTCCGGTGCCTGCCGTGACGCGCGCCGGGAGGCGGGCGGGGGTGGCTGGCGGGGAAATTGCGATAATCGGGCCGATTCCCGTGCCGAAGGCTGAACTTCGGCCGTTCCAGGCGGTCTTTGCCTGCAGTCGTGCACCGCGGGCCGCCGGGAGTTACCGGCCCGCCGGGGCGCAGGCCGCATTGCCGGCCCGCCTTCCGGCGTCACAACAACGCACGACCAGGGAAGAAGAACCCGCGGATGGGTGATCGCGAAGTCGATCAGCAGCTCGTGGAGCGGGCTCAGCGCGGCGACAAGCGCGCGTTCGAGCTGCTGGTGGCGAAGTACCAGCGCAAGCTGGGGCGGCTCCTGTCGCGGATGGTGCGCGACCCGGCCGAGGTCGAGGACGTGACGCAGGAGGCCTTCATCAAGGCCTATCGCGCGCTGCCCTCGTTCCGCGGCGACAGTGCGTTTTACACGTGGCTCTACCGCATTGCGATCAACACCGCGAAGAACTACCTCGTTGCGCTCGGACGCCGGGCGCCGACGACCACGGAGTTCGACAACGAGGAGGCCGAGGGCTTCGAGGACGCCGAGGCGCTGCGCGACAGCGCCTCGCCGGAGGACGAGCTGCACGGCAAGCAGATCGCCGAGACCGTGAACCGCGCGATGGAAGCGCTGCCCGAGGACCTGCGGACCGCGATCACGCTGCGCGAGATCGACGGCCTCGCCTACGAGGAGATCGCGGCGCTCATGAACTGCCCGATCGGCACCGTGCGCTCGCGGATCTTCCGCGCGCGCGAGGCCATCGCGGCTGAGTTGCGGCCGCTGCTCGGCACCGACGAGAACCGGAGATGGTGATGAACGAGGACCTGTCGCGCCTGATGGACGGCGACCTGCTCGACGCCGAGGTCGACCGCGTGGTCGGCGAGTGCCGTCGCGACGGCGCGCTCGCCACGTGGGCGTGCTACCACGTGATCGGCGACTCGCTGCGCGGCGCGCCCGCGGCGATGCCGCGCTTCTCGCGGCGATTCGCGCAGACGCTCGCCGCCGAGCCCACCGTGCTCGCGCCGCGGCGCCGTCCGCCGCCCACGGCCTCCTGGGCGTGGGCGGCCGCCGCCACAATCGCCGCCGTGGCCGTAGTGGGTTGGACCGCGGTCTCGCTCACCGAGGATCCGGCCACGGCCGTCGCCAAGGCGCGCGAGGCCGGGTCGGTCACGCGGGAGCACGCGCGCCAGCAGGCGCTGCCGCAGGACTACGTGCTGGCCCACCAGCAGTACACGCCCGCCACGGCCTACCACGGCGTGAGCCCGTACGTGCGCGCGGTCGCGGCGCCGATCGCAGACGGCGGGCGATGAGCGTGGCGGAAACGAAGCCGGAGCCGCCCGCGCAGGGCCGGCGGGCGCTGCTGCTCCCGGCGCTGGTCGCGCTCTTGGCGGCGTTGGCCCTGCCGCCGGCCGTCCGCGCCGACGACGCCACGGCCTGGCTCGCGCGCGCCGCGCAGGCGGCCCGTACGCTCAACTACACCGGCACGGTCGTGTTCCAGTACGGCGGGCGCACCGAGACCGTGCGGCTCACGCACGTGAACGCGGGCGGCGTCGAGTACGAGAAGCTCGTGAGCCTCGACGGCCCGGCGCGCGAGGTGATCCGCAGCCAGGGCGAGGTCCGCTGCTATTACCCGGACGCGAAGATCGTCCGGGTCGAGCCGCGCACGTTCCGCAACGTGTTCCCGTCGCTGTCGCCGCAGCAGCAGCGCTCGCTCGCCGAGCACTACCAGTTCCGCAGGGCCGAGAACGTGCGCGTCGCCGGGCTGGAGGCGGAGGTCTACGTGCTCGAGCCGAAGGACGGCAGGCGCTACGGGCACAGGTTCTGGACGGAGCGCGAGACGGGGTTGCTGCTGAAGGCGCGGATGATCAACGAGCGCCAGGAAGTGATCGAGCAGTTCGCGTTCACCGACATCGCGATCGGCGCCAAGCTCGATCCCGAAATGGCGAAGCCGACGTGGCCGGGCGTGCCGCCCGACTGGCAGCTGCGCGAAGGCACCGCGGGCGGCGCGCAGCCGCACGACACCGGCTGGGTCGTGTCGAAGCTGCCACCGGGCTTCGTCAAGGTCATGGAGGGCTTCCGCCACCTGCGCGGCAGGCACGAGCAGGTGGCCCACCTCGTGTTCTCGGACGGGCTGGTCGCGGTCTCGGTGTTCGTCGAGCCGATCGCCGCCGCGTCCGGCCAGGCCCCCGGCGCGATGCGCCAGGGCGCGCTCAACGTCTTCGCGCACCGCATGGACGACCACCTGGTGACCGCGCTCGGCGAGGCGCCGCCGATCACCATCCGCCAGATCGCCCAGTCGGTGTCGCGCCGCTGATACGCTGTCAACTTCTCGACTCCGGGTTTCCCCGCATGAACGCAGCCATGACACCCTCCCTTCGCCCGCTCTTCGTCCGCCGCGCGCTCCTGTCCGCGGCGCTGGCGCTCGCAGCCGCGTTGTTGCCCGGCCTCGCGCAGGCGCAAGCGCGCGGCGCATTGCTGCCCGACTTCACCGAGCTCTACGAGAAGCAGGGCCCCGCGGTCGTCTCCATCGACGTGACGCAGAAGCGCCGCGGGCCGCGCATGCCCGAGCTCTCCGAGGACGATCCGTTCTACGAGTTCTTCCGCCGCTTCGGTCCCGTGCCCCGCGGCGGCCCGCAGCGCGAGTTCGAGGCGATGAGCGCAGGCTCGGGCTTCATCGTGTCCTCCGACGGCTACATCGTCACCAACGCCCACGTCGTCGACTCGGCCGACGAGGTCAAGGTGCGGCTCACCGACCGCCGCGAGTTCGTGGCCAAGGTCGTGGGCAGCGACAAGCGCACCGACGTGGCCGTGATCAAGATCGACGCGAAGGACCTGCCCAGGGTCACGATCGGCGACCCGGAGAAGCTCAAGGTCGGCGAGTGGGTGGTGGCCATCGGCAAGCCGTTCGGCCTCGAGAACACGATGACGGCCGGCATCGTCAGCGCGAAGGGGCGCGACGTGTCGAGCGAGCAGAACCTCGTGCCGTTCATCCAGACCGACGTCGCGATCAACCCCGGCAACTCCGGCGGGCCGCTCTTCAACCTGAAGGGCGAGGTGGTCGGCATCAACTCGCTGATCTTCTCGCGCTCGGGCGGCTACATGGGCCTCGCGTTCGCCATCCCGATCGACGTGGCGATGAATACCGTCAGCCAGCTGCGCGAGAAGGGCCGGGTGACGCGCGGCCGCATCGGCGTGCAGATCCAGGAGGTCAGCAAGGAGGCGGCGGACTCGTTCGGCCTGAAGGCGCCCTCCGGCGCGCTGGTCAACTCGGTGGAGAAGGGCGGGCCCGCGGACAAGGCGGGGGTCGAGCCCGGCGACATCATCCTCAAGGTCGACGGCCGCGAGGTCTCCAACAGCAACACGCTGCCGCGCATCATCACGCAGGTGCGGCCGGGCACCAAGGTGACGCTGACCGTGTGGCGCAGCGGCGGCACGCGCGAGATCGGGGTCACCGTCGCCGAGATGAAGGAGGACGCGCCGCCGGCCGCGCGGCGCGGAGGCGCGCCGACGCCCAAGGAGAAGGCCAAGCCCAACCGCATGGGGCTCGTGCTGTCCGACCTCACCCCCGAGCAGCGCAAGGAGGCGGACGTCAAGTCCGGCGTGCTGGTCGACGAGGTGTCCGGATCCGTGCGCGGCAACGTGCAGCCGGGCGACATCGTTCTCGCGGTCATCAGCCGCGGCACCACCACCGAAGCGCGCAGCGCCGCGCAGGTCAACGATCTGCTCGCCAAGCTGGAGAAGAACGCGAGCGTGACCCTGCAGGTGAAGCGCGGCGAGCAGACGTTCTTCGCGACGGTGAGGCTGCCGAACGGCGAATAGGCCCGGGAACGAGAGGATCGGGGGGAGGGCTCGGCAAGGGCGCGAAGGGAGCGCCCTGGCGTGGCGCGCTCCCCTCGCAGCCCTCGTCCTGCACACCGCCCTTCGCGGGATGCGCCTGACCCTCCTCGTCCGCGCGTACTGCCACCTCTGCGACGAGATGCTCGCGGCGCTCGCGCCGCTGGCGGGGGACACGCCCGTCGACGTGATGGACGTCGACGCGCCGGAACACGCGGCGCTCGAGGCGCAGTACGGCGAGGCCGTGCCGGTGCTCTTCGCCGGCGCCCCCGCGCCCGGCGCCGAGTTGTGCCGCTACCGGCTCGACGCCGCGCGGGTCGCCGCCGCCCTCGCGGGCGCCGCGAAAATCCGCTAGAATTCAACGTTTTGCGTCGACGCCCGGCTCGAGCAGCCGGCGCGCCCGCGCGCGAGCGGCCACGCCAGCCCCAGTGCGACACATCCGCAACTTCTCGATCATCGCCCACATCGACCACGGCAAGTCGACGCTCGCGGACCGCTTCATCCAGCGCTGCGGGGGCCTCGCCGACCGCGAGATGAGCGAGCAGGTGCTCGACTCGATGGATCTCGAGCGCGAGCGCGGCATCACGATCAAGGCGCAGACCGCCGCGCTCACCTACGCCGCGCGCGACGGCAACGAGTACCGGCTCAACCTCATCGACACGCCCGGACACGTCGACTTCGCCTACGAGGTCTCGCGCTCGCTGTCGGCCTGCGAGGGCGCACTGCTCGTCGTCGACGCCTCGCAGGGCGTCGAGGCGCAGACCGTCGCCAACTGCTACACGGCGACCGAGCTCGGCGTCGAGGTCGTGCCGGTGCTGAACAAGATCGACCTGCCCTCCGCCGAGCCGGAGCGCGTGATCGAGGAGATCGAGGACATCGTCGGCATCCCCGCGCAGGACGCGATCCGGGCGAGCGCGAAAACCGGCGAGGGCATCGACGACATCCTCGAGGCCGTCATCGCGCGCGTGCCGCCGCCGTCGGGCGATCCCCAGGCGCCGCTGCAGGCGCTGGTGATCGACGCGTGGTTCGACAACTACGTGGGCGTCGTGATGCTGGTGCGCGTGGTCAACGGCACGCTGAAGCCGCGCGACAAGGTGCTGCTCATGGCCACCGGCGCGGTGCACCAGTGCGAGCAGGTCGGCGTGTTCACGCCCAAGTCGGTCGCGCGCGACGAGCTCGCGGCCGGCGAGGTCGGCTTCGTCGTCGCCGGCGTGAAGGAGCTCGCCGAGGCCAAGGTGGGCGACACCATCACCCACGCCGGCAAGGCTGCCGGCGCCGCGCTGCCCGGCTTCAAGGAAGTGAAGCCGCAGGTGTTCGCCGGGCTCTTCCCGGTCGAGTCGAACCAGTACGAGGCGCTGCGCGAGGCGCTGACCAAGCTCAAGCTGAACGACGCATCGCTGCACTTCGAGCCCGAGGTGTCGCAGGCGCTGGGCTTCGGCTTCCGCTGCGGCTTCCTCGGCCTGCTGCACATGGACATCGTGCAGGAGCGGCTCGAGCGCGAGTACGGCATGGACCTGATCACGACGGCGCCGTCCGTGATCTACCAGGTGCTGCTGCGCGACGGGACGGTGATCGAGATCGACAACCCGTCGAAGCTGCCCGACCTGTCGCGCGTCGAGGAGATCCGCGAGCCCGTGATCACGGTGACGATCCTCGTGCCGCAGGACTACGTGGGCCCCGTGCTGACGCTGTGCACCGAGAAGCGGGGCGTGCAGCGGGACATGCAGTACCGCGGCCGGCAGGTGGTCATCCACTACGAGCTGCCGCTCGCCGAGGTCGTGATGGACTTCTTCGACCGGCTGAAGAGCGTGTCGCGCGGCTACGCGTCGATGGACTACGAGTTCCTCGAGTTCCGCGCCGCCGACGTCGTGAAGCTCGACATCCTGATCAACGGCGACCGCGTCGACGCGCTCTCCGTGATGGTGCACCGCTCGGTCGCGCAGTTCCGCGGCCGCGAGGTCGTGCACAAGATGCGCGGGCTCATCCCGCGGCAGATGTTCGACGTCGCGATCCAGGCGGCGATCGGCGCGCAGATCATCGCGCGCGAGTCGGTGAAGGCGATGCGCAAGGACGTGCTCGCCAAGTGCTACGGCGGCGACATCACGCGCAAGCGCAAGCTGCTCGAGAAGCAGAAGGCGGGCAAGAAGCGCATGAAGTCGGTGGGCAGCGTCGAGATCCCGCAGGAGGCGTTCCTCGCCATCCTGCAGGTCGGCGAGAAGTGACGCTTCGCGTGAGCGCGCGACGGCCGGCGGCCGGCCGCGACGGCCGCGGGACGCCCGGCGCGCGCGCCGTGGGACAATGCGCGCCGCGGCGCGCTGCCGGCGCCGCTTTCGGCCAGTCCCCACGCCCACGATGAACTTCGCGCTGATCCTCTTCCTGCTCACCCTGGCGACCGGGGCGGTCTGGCTCGCCGACCGCCTCGTGTTCGCCCGACGGCGAGGCCCGGACGATCCCGAGCCGGCGTGGATCGAGTACCCGAAGAGCTTCTTTCCCGTCCTGCTCGCCGTCTTCCTGCTGCGCTCGTTCCTGGCCGAGCCCTTCCGCATACCGTCCTCGTCGATGCGGCCCACGCTCGTCGTCGGCGACTACATCCTCGTCAACAAGTTCAGCTACGGCATCCGGCTGCCCATCGTCGAGCGCAAGATCGTCGACGTCGCCGACCCGCGGCGCGGCGACGTCGTCGTGTTCCGCTACCCGGTCAACCCCTCGCAGGACTTCATCAAGCGGGTGGTGGGCGTCGGCGGGGACACGGTCGAGTACCGCGACAAGCAGCTCGCCGTCAACGGCGTCCCGCTGCCGCAGCGACCCGACGGCAGCTACAGCTACCTCGAGGGACTGCGCTTCGAGACGACGGAGCGCCGCGTCGAGACGGCCGCGACGGGCAACGGGCCCAAGGACTACACGATCGCCGCGCAACCCCAGGCGGCGCCCGTCTATCCGGCGAACGTGCGGCCGTTCCCGGGTCGCGAGAATTGCGAATACAATGAGCGCGGCTTCCGCTGCCGGGTGCCGGCGGGCCACTACTTCATGATGGGCGACAACCGCGACGCCAGCGACGACAGCCGCTACTGGGGCTTCGTCCCGGACGACCACATCCGCGGGCGCGCGTTCTTCATCTGGTTCAACTGGGACGACATCGTCGGGCTGGCCTTCGAGCGGGTCGGCAGCGGCATTCGATAGGCGTTCGTCGCGACGGCGGGCGCGGGCCACGGGGGTGCGGGATGCGCAACGGGATGCGGGAACGTCAGTCGGGCCTCACGATCATCGGATTCCTCCTCCTCGCGGCGGTCGTCGTGATCTTCGCGATGGTCGGCTTCCGCGTCGTGCCCTCGTACGTCGAGTACTACGCTGTCAAGAAGGCGCTGGAGGACACGATGCGCGGCGGCGGCGCCGACCCGAACAACCCGGCCCCGTTCCGCCGCGAGCTCGAGCGGCGCCTGCAGACGAGCTACGTGGAGAACGTGAAGGCGGCCGATGCGAACATCACCCGCAACGGCAGCCAGATCACGGCCGAGATGGCCTGGGAGCGGCGCCTGCACATGTTCGGCAACGCCTCGATCCTCCTCGAGTTCGAGACCTCGGCCACGCGCTAGCGGATCGATGCCACGGGCGTTCGGGAGCGCGGTGGGTGCCGCGACATCCAGGTAGCGCCGCTTGCATCGAGCCGTGGATCACGCGAGCGCGCTCGGGGCGGCCCGCCGGGCGCTCGCCGGCAAAGGCAGGAAGCAGCGCGCGCGTTGCACGCGCACTTGTCGCAAGTGTCTTCCTGCATCATCCTGCCATGGGGAAGTCGGGGCCTGATCCCGACTTCCGGAAACGGGAAATTGGAGTCTGACCCTCATTTCCGCGAGCGCCTCGGCCACGCGTTCGCCAGGCCCGAGCTGCTGGCGCAGGCGCTGACTCACCGCAGCTTCGGGGCGCGGCACAACGAGCGGCTCGAGTTCGTCGGCGACGCGGTGCTCAATTGCGTGGTCGCCCGCGTGCTCTACGAGCGGTTCCCGGACCTGCCGGAAGGCGACCTGTCGCGCGTGCGCGCCGGACTGGTCAATCGCGAGACGCTCGCCGAAGTCGCGCGCAGGATGGACATCGGCGCGGCGATCCGGCTGGGCGACGGGGCGCTGCGCAGCGGGGGGCCGGAGCGCCCGTCGATCCTCGCCGACGCGCTGGAGGCGGTCTTCGGCGCCGTGTTCCTCGACGCCGGCTACGAGGCCGCCCGCGTCGCGATCGAGCGCGCGTTCGACGGCGTGCTGCGCGACGCCGATCCGCGGGTGCTGGGCAAGGACCCGAAGACGCTGCTGCAGGAGTGGCTGCAGGGCCGCGGGCTGCCCGTGCCCGACTACCGCGTTGTCGAGATCGCCGGCGAGGCGCACGCGCAGACTTTCACCGCCGAGTGCCGCATCGAGGCGCTCGGGGTGGCCACGCAGGGCTCCGGCGCGAGCCGGCGCGTCGCCGAGCAGTCGGCGGCGGCTTCGGCGTACGCGGCCCTCACCGCTTCGCGGCCCGCATGAGCGCCGACGGGGCAGCGCCGTTCCGGTGCGGGCATGTCGCGATCGTGGGGCGCCCCAGCGTCGGGAAGTCGACGCTGCTCAACCGGCTGGTGGGCGCGAAGGTCTCGATCACGTCGAAGCGGCCGCAGACCACGCGCCACCGGATCACCGGCATCCTCTCCGAGCCCGGCCGCCAGTTCGTGTTCGTCGACACCCCGGGCTTCCAGACGAAGCACCGCTCGCGCCTGAACGCGCGACTCAACAAGTCGGTGCGCGAGGCGCTCGGCGAGGTCGATGTCGTCGTGTGGGTGGTGGACGGCGAGCGGATCGTCGACGCCGACCGCGCCGTGCTCGCGCTGGTGCCGTCCCGCGTTCCCGTCGTCGTCGCGGTCAACAAGGTCGACGCGCTCGCCGACAAGTCCGCGCTGCTGCCGCGGCTCGCCGGGATCGCCGCGCTGCGCGAGTTCGCCGCCATCGTGCCGGTCTCGGCGGAGAAGGGCACGCAGCTCGCGGCGCTTCGCGACGAGATCGCGAAGGCGCTGCCCGAGGGGCCGCCGCTCTACCCCGAGGACGATCTCACCGACCGCGACGAGCGCTTCCTCGCCGCCGAGTACGTGCGCGAGAAGATCTTCCGCCTGCTCGGCGACGAGGTCCCCTATGCCGCCACCGTCGGCATCGACAAGTTCGAGCACGAGGGCGCGCTGCGGCGGATCTTCGCGAGCGTCTACGTCGAGAAGGCGAGCCAGCGCGCGATCCTGCTCGGCGAGGGCGGCAAGCGGATGAAGGCGATCGCCAGCACGGCGCGGCGCGACCTCGAGAGGCTGCTGGGCGGCCCCGTGTACCTCGAGGTGTGGGTGCGGGTGAAGAAGGGTTGGACCGGCGACGACGGCGCGCTGGACCGCATGGGGTACTAGACCGATGCAAAAGGCGTTCGCAGGGCAGACGAGGATCCGCGGGGCCGGAGTTGCGCCTATTGCATCGGGAGGAAGCCAGGGCGGGCGCCTAGGGGCGGCCCGTCGGCGCCCGCCGCGAACGGCACGCAACCCCGCGAGCCGTGCAACGCGAGGCGCTCCAGCGCAGCGTTTCCTTTCGTGCAACTGGTGTCCCGTACCGGATGTTCCTTGCGCGAGGGCGAGGGAGAAATGACGCGCTGCATTGTTGCCGTTCTTGCGGGTATTCGCGCCCAACGGCGCGCCTCGCGCCTGGAACTGCGGCCGCGGGAATCCCGTCGCACGCGTGGATGATTGTGAGACAGGTTCTAGTGTCCTGTCCCGTGAGTTCCGAAGATAGAGGAGCGGATGAAATCGGCCGCCAGGCTAGGCGCTCGGCCGACGTCGTAGCTCGTGCTACGGTGAGGTCGAGCAACACCGCATGGCGGCCGATTTCGCCGCGAACTATCGAGCGAACTGCGGGACAGGACGCTAGGGTCCGCTGACGCCATGGACACGTGACATGCCGCGTTCGCTTTCCGAGCGGCACGACGACGAGCCGGCGTACGTGCTGCACGCCTACCCGTACAAGGAGACGAGCCTGATCGTCGAGGCGTTCGCGCGCGAGCGCGGCCGCGTGGGCATGGTGGCGCGCGGCGCCAAGCGCCCCCGCTCCGAGCTGCGCGGACTGCTGCAGGCGTTCCAGCCGATCGCGCTGTCGTGGGCGGGCGCGGCCGAGCTCAAGACGCTGGTCAAGGCGGAGTGGCGCGGCGGGGTCCCGCTGCCCGCCGGAGCGTCGCTGCTGGCGGCGTTCTACCTGAACGAGCTGCTGCTCAAGCTGCTGCCGCGCGAGGATCCGCACCCCGCGCTGTGGGACGCCTACGAGGGCGCGCTGACGGCTCTCGCCGCCGGAGGCGGCGCGGCCGCGCAGGCGAGCGTGCTGCGCGGCTTCGAGGTGCGGCTGCTGGCGGAGCTCGGCTACGCATTGGCGCTGGCGCGCGAGGCGGACACCGGCAACGCGATCGACCCCGAGGCACGGTACCATTACGCGTTCGACGCCGGCCCCCGGCGCCACGCCGGCGAGCCTGGCGCGCACTGGCCGGTGGTGCGCGGCGCGACGCTGATCGCGCTAGCCGAGCAGCGTTTCCCCGACCCGTCGATCGCCGCCGAAGCGAAGCAGCTCATGCGCGAAGTCCTCGACCACCACCTCGAATCCCGCCGCATCGAGAGCCGGCGCATCGTCGCCGACCTGCGCTCGCTCGACGGCGAGCCGTGAGGGACGCCCGATGGGGATGATCGAGCTCGGCGTCAACATCGACCACGTCGCGACGCTGCGCCAGGCCCGGCGCACCTGGGAGCCCGACCCCGTGTGGGCGGCGGTCGAGGCTCATCTCGGCGGCGCCGACGGCATCACGGTGCACCTGCGCGAGGATCGCCGCCACATCCAGGACGAGGACGTGCGCCGACTGCGCGACCTCACGCACATCAAGCTCAACCTGGAGATGGCGGCCACGCCGGAGATGGTCGGCATCGCCTGCCGCATCAAGCCCGAGATGGCGATGCTGGTGCCCGAGGGCCGCCACGAGGTCACCACCGAAGGCGGGCTCGACGTCGCCGCGCAGGAGGGCAAGCTGAAGGAGGCGGTGGCGCGCCTCGCCGGCAAGGGCATCGTGACCAGCGTGTTCATCGACGCGGAGATCCGCCAGGTGGAGGCCTCGGCGCGCATCGGCGCGCGCGTGTGCGAGGTGCACACCGGCCCCTACGCGCACGCGTTCCACGCGCGCGGCCGCGACCCCGAGAGCCCGGCGGTGGTCGCGGAGCTGGAAAAGGTCCGGCGTGCCGGCGCCGCCATCCGCGAGCTGGGCATGCGCTTCAACGCCGGGCACGCGCTCAACTACTTCAACGTCCAGCCGGTCGCGGCGCTGCCCGGCGTGCGCGAGCTGCACATCGGGCACGCGATCGTCTCGCGCAGCGTGTTCGTGGGCCTGCGCGAGGCCGTGCGGGAGATGAAGCGCCTGATGCGCGAAGCGGCGCGAGGAGCGTGATCGCGCGAAGCGCGATCAGGCGACGTGCGCCGTCCCCGCGGAAGCGGGGACCCAGCGACTTCGGCAATCCATCGAGATGACCTGCAAGATCCCCCGCGGTCCCGTGATGCTCGGCATCGAGGGCCGCGAGCTCACCGCCGCCGATCGCGAGAGGCTCGCCCACCCGCTGGTGGGCGGAGTGATCCTGTTCACCCGCAACTTCGCGGACTGCGCGCAGCTTCGGGCGCTCACCGCCGCGATCCGCGCGTTGCGCGACCCGGCGCCGGTGGTCGCGGTGGACCACGAAGGCGGGCGCGTGCAGCGCTTCCGCGACGGCTTCACCGACATCGGGCCGATGCGGCGCCTGGGCGAGCTTTGGGACCGCGACGTCGCCGCCGCCGCCCGCGAAGCGGCGCGCGTGGGATGGACCATCGCCAGCGAGCTGCGCGCGCACGGCGTCGACCTCGCGTTCACCCCCGTGCTCGACCTCGACTTCGGCGCCTCCACGGTGATCGGCGATCGGGCGCTGCACCGGAATCCCAACGCCGTCGCGCATCTGGCGAGCGCGCTGCGCCACGGGCTCGCGGCAGGCGGCATGGCGGCGTGCGGCAAGCACTTCCCGGGCCACGGGTTCGTCGCCGCGGATTCGCACCTCGAGCTTCCCGTCGACGAGCGTTCCTTCGAGGCGCTGCTGGCCGACGACCTGGTGCCGTTCGGCGCGCTCGCTCACGCCGGCCTGGAGGCGATCATGGCGGCCCACGTCGTGTATCCGAGCGTGGACCCGCAGCCCGCGGGCTTCTCGCGCACCTGGTGCACGACGATCCTGCGCGAGCGGTTCGGCTTCGACGGCGCACTCTTCTCCGACGACCTCGGCATGGCGGGCGCGGCGATCGCAGGCGACGTCGTCGCGCGCGCGGAGGCGGCGATCGCCGCCGGATGCGACGTTGCGCTCACCTGCAACGAGATGGACGCTGCCGACACGCTGCTGTCGCGCTGGCGACCGCCGCCACAGCCGCATCTCGCGCGGCGCTGGGCCCGGCTCGCCGGGCGGCCGCCCGGCCCGCCGCCGCCGTGATGCCTGACCGGGCATCACTCAGGGTGCTCGCATGGGCAAGGCGCAGGCACGGCGCCCTGTGTTTCGTGGTGTTTCCAGCGGCGGCGCACGGCCGCCCGAAGGCGCCGCTCTGACACCCGGTCGTGAGGAAACGCGGGCTCGCTTTCCGCCCGCGTTTCCTCACGATCACCACGGATGCGGCCAGCGCCCGCCGAGCTTGCGGGTGATTTCCTCGGCGGTGTGGGCGACGATCGGACCGAGCTGGCGGATGCGCGCGTCCGGCAGCCGCGACACGGGCCCGGCGAGGGAGATCGCGCCCAGCGATTCGGCGTGCTCGTCGTAGATCGGGCTCGCCACGCAGCGCGTGCCCACGAGGTGCTCCTCGTCGTCGAACGAGTAGCCGCGCTGGCGGATCACGCGCAGGCTCGCCCACATCGTCTCCGGCGAGGTGATCGTGGTGTCGGTGATGCGCGCGAGCCCCTTCACCTTGAGGATCGCGTCGATCTGCTCGTCGGGCAGCGTGGCGAAGATCGCCTTGCCCACGCCCGAGGCGTGCAGCGGAACCCGGCTGCCCAGGCGCACGATCGTGCGCATGGTCTCGCGGCACTGCACCTGGTCGATGAACACGGCCTCGGTGCCGTCGAGGATCGCGAGGTTCGTCGTCTCGCCGACCTGCTCCATCAGCCGTCGCATGTAGGGGTGGCTCTGTGCCACCCAGTCGCGCGAGGCGAGGAAGCTCGACCCCACGGTGAACGCCTGCAGGCCCACGTACCACAGGCCGAGGTCGCCGGCCTGGAACACGTAGCCCATCTTCTCCAGCGTGGCGAGCAGCCGGTGGGCAGTCGACGGCGCGAGGCCGACCCGCTGCCCGACATCGGTCAGCGTGAGGCCCCCCTCCGCCTTGCCGAGCGCCTCGAGGATCGACAGCCCGCGCGTCAGGCTCTGCACCTGCCCGGTGACGGCCCCGGGCTTGGCCGGTGCGCGGCCGCGGCGCGTCGGCGGCGGGGTGAAGCGGTGCGGCATGGGGGGCGACCGGATTCGCGGAAGGGCTCGACACATCTTGCCACAGTGCCCCCGCAACCCGGCCCGGCTTTGATCCACGGAGTTTCTTTGCCGGCCGCCGGCTGCTAGGATTGGCCGGTTGCGCGAAATCGGCTAAGTGCGCGCATTGTCACCGGCCGGCCGTGCCGGCCCGGGGGATCCTCACTGGAGGGAGCATGCAAAACAAACGTCGTGATTTCGTTCGCTCGTCCGCCGCGCTGGCGGCGGCCGCGGCCGTAGGCGGCATCCGCCCGGCATTCGCGCAAGCGAAGCAGGTGTGGAAGGCCTCGGACGTGCACCCGCTCGGCTACCCGACGGTCGAGGCGATCCAGCGCATGGGCAAGAAGCTGGAGGCGGCCACCAACGGCCGCATCTCGATCCAGATGTTCCCGTCGATGCAGCTGGGCGGCGAGAAGGAGATGATCGAGCAGGCGCAGGTCGGCGCGCTGCAGATCGCCCGCATCTCGGTGGGCGCGATGGGGCCGGTGGTCGACGACCTCAACGTGTTCAACCTGCCGTTCATCTTCAAGGACGAGGCGCAGATGCGCCGGGTCATCGACGGCCCGATCGGCCAGAAGATGCTCGACGACATCAGTGCCAGCCCGCAGAGCCGCCTGATCGCGCTGGGCTGGATGGACGCCGGCACGCGCAACGTCTACTCGAACAAGCCCGCGACCAAGCCGGCGGACCTCAAGGGCATGAAGATCCGCATGATGGGCAATCCGATCTTCGTCGAGACGATGAATGCGATGGGCGGCAACGGCGTCGCGATGGGCTTCAACGAGCTCTACAGCGCGCTGCAGACCGGCGTCGTCGACGGCGCGGAGAACAACCCGCCGACGCTGCTGGCGCAGAACCACTACCAGGTGTCCAAGGTGTACAGCCTGACCGGCCACCTGATCATTCCGGAGATCTTCGTGTTCTCGCGCCGCACCTGGGACACGCTGTCGAAGGAAGACCAGGCGCTGGTGAAGAAGCTGTCGCGCGAGGCGCAGCTCGAGCAGCGAGCGCTGTGGGACGCGTACACGGGCGAGGCCGTCACGAAGCTCAAGGCCGCCGGGGTGCAGTTCGTCGAGGTCGACAAGAAGGCCTTCTACGACGCGACCCAACCGGTGCGCGACAAGTACGGCGTAAAGTACGGCGCGCTGCTGAAGCAGATCCAGGCCTCCTAGCGACCCGTCGTCGCGAAGCGCGCGGGCGGGGATGGTGAGTCCCCGCCTGCGCGCGCGTGCGCTCCGCCGCCATGACCCTCAAGCAACGCTACGTTCTGGCGATGGAGTGGCTGTACAAGATCTGCGTCTGGACCTCGGGCGTCGCGCTGCTGCTGATCACGCTGGTGATCCCCTACGGCGTGTTCATGCGCTACGTCGTCAACTCGCCGTCGAGCTGGCCCGAGCCGCTCTCCGTGGTGATGATGGTGGCGTTCTCGTTCATCGGCGGCGCCGCCGTGTACCGGGCGGGCGCGCACATCGCGGTGCGGGCCGTCGTCGACGCCGTCGGTCCGCGGACGAAGCTGGTGTTCGAGTGGGCGACGGAGGCGTGCCTCGTCTTCTTCTGCGTGTTCATGGTCTGGAAGGGCTACGAACTGGTCGTCGCCACGATGCACCAGTCGATCGCCGAGTTCCCCGACCTGCCGGTGGGCGTCGTCTACATGCCGATCCCGATCTGCGGCGCGCTGCTGCTGCTGTTCATCGTCGAGCGGATCTGGTGCGGCGAGCCGCCGAAGACGTCGTACATGTATCAGGACGATCCCGAGGCCCTGGAGTAGGCGATGGACTCACTCGTGCTCATCGGCTCGTTCTGCGTGTTCATGGTGATCGGCGTGCCGATCGCCTTTTCGCTCGGCCTCTCCGCGCTTGTCGGCGCCATGTGGATCGACATCCCGGCCGAGGCGGTCATGCTGAAGATCTCCGACGGCACGGACGACTTCTCGCTGCTCGCGATCCCGTTCTTCGTCCTCGCGGGCGCGATCATGGCCGAGGGCGGCATGGCCTACCGGCTGATCAACCTCGCCAAGGTGCTGGTCGGATGGATACGCGGCGGCCTCGCCGTCGTCAACATCTTCGCCTCGACGCTGTTCGGCACGATCTCCGGTTCCTCCGTCGCCGACACGGCGTCGGTCGGCTCGATCATGATCCCGCAGATGGTGAAGCAGGGCTACCCGCGCGTGTTCGCGGTCAACCTGACCATCTGCGGCTCGGTACAGGCGGTGCTGATCCCGCCCTCGCACAACGCGGTGATCTACTCGATTGCCGCGGGAGGGAGCGTGTCGATCGCCCACCTGTTCCTGGCCGGCATTCTGCCCGGCGCGCTGTTCGGACTCTGCCTCGTCGGGCTCGTGCTGTGGACCGCGCAGAAGCGCCACATGCCGAAGGCCGAGATCCTCACCTTCCGCAAGTCGCTCAAGGTGGTCTTCGACTCGGTCTGGGGCCTGGGCACGGTGTTCATCATCCTCGGCGGCATCCTCTCCGGCGTCTTCACCGCCACCGAGTCCGCGGCGGTCGCGTGCGTCTACGCGTTCGTCGTCACGATGCTCGTCTACCGGGACTACAAGTGGAAGGACCTGCCGAAGCTCATGCACCGGACGGTCAAGACGGTCGCGATGGTGATGCTGCTGATCGGCGTCTCCGCCGCGTTCGGCTACATGATGGCGCTGATGCAGATCCCGGCGAAGGCAACGGCATTCTTCCTCGAGCTCACCAGCAACAAGTACGTGATGCTGATGCTCGTGAACGTCCTGCTGCTGCTTCTCGGGACGTTCATGGACATGGCGCCGATGCTGCTGATCTGCACGCCGATCCTGCTGCCGGTCATGAAGACCTTCGGCGTCGACCCGGTGCACTTCGGCATGATCATGATCGTCAACCTCGCGATCGGCCTGATCACGCCGCCGGTGGGGCCGACGCTGTTCGTCGGCTGCGCGATCGGCCAGGTGTCCATGGAGGAGGTGTCGCGTGAGCTATGGCCGTTCTACGCCGCGATGTGCACGGCGCTCCTGATCATCACCTACGTGCCGGCGCTGTCGCTGTGGATCCCCGGCATGTACAAGTTGTAGCGGCGCTCCGCCGTCAGGCCACGCGCGCCGCCGCCGCGAAGCGCTCGCCGGCGATGTCCACCTCGCAGCGCATGGCGGCGAGCGCGTCGTCGGTGATCGGCCGCCCGAGCCTCGCGTAGCCCAGCGCGACCGCGCGTCCCGCCGCGCGGCTGTAGCCCGCCGAGGAGAGCTCGCCGACCGGCTTGCCGTCGAGCAGGATCGGCTCGCCGCCCCAGGGAAACGCGGCGGGATCCGCGAGCGTGAACGCGAGCAGGCGCTTGGCGAGCGGCTCGTCGCGCGCCTTCGCGAGCGCCTCGCGGCCGAGGAAGTCCGCCGGCTTGTCGAGCTTCACGGCGTAGCCGAGCCCCGCCTGCCACGGCGTCTCGTCGGGGGAGAGCTCCGCGCCCCAGGCACGACGGCCGGCCTCGATGCGCAGCGCGTCGATCGTGTAGTAGCCGGCGTCCCTGAGGCCGAACGCGGCGCCCTCGCTCCACAGCGCGTCGTAGAGCGTCAGGCACTGCTCGACGGGCACGTAGAGCTCGTAGCCGGGGCCGCCGACGTAGCTCATGCGCGCGGCGCGCACGCGGGCGTAGCCGACGTCGATCTCGCGCGTCATCGAGAACGGCATCGCGGCCTTCGACAGGTCGTCGGGCGAGAGCCGGCCCAGCAGGGCCTCGGCCTTCGGGCCCATCACCGAGACGACCGACCAGGCGCCGGTGACGTCGACCAGCGCCGCGTGCTCGTCCGCGCCGACGTGCCGCTCGATCCACGAGAAATCGCGGGTGGTCTGCGCCGACCCGGTGACGACGAGGAACTCGGCCGCGCCCAGCCGCGTCACCGTGAGGTCGCTCTCGAAGCAGCCGCGCGCGTTCAGCATCGCCGTGTACACCATGCGGCCGACGGGCACGTCCATCTCGTTGGCGCACAGGCGCTGGAGCACGCGCAGCGCATCGCGGCCCTTGAGCACGAACTTGGAGAACGAGGTCTGGTCGAAGACGGCGACGTCCTCGCGGCAGGCGCGCTGCTCCTCCAGCACGTGCGGCAGCCACCCCGGCGTTCCGAGCGTGGGCGGAGGCTCGCTCGCGCCGGCCGGGAGGAAGTAGTTCGCGCGCTCCCAGTTGAGCTTGCTGCCGAACACCGCGCCCTTCGCCTTCAGGCGGTCGTAGAGCGGCGAGCGCCGCAGCGGCCGCACGCTGGCGAGCTCCTCGCGCGGCCAGCGCATCGCGTAGTGCAGGCCCAGCGTCTCGACCGTGCGGTCGGCGAGGTGGCGGCGGTTGGCGTGGAAGCCGGCAAAGCGGCGGATGTCGACGTCCCACAAGTCGACTGGCGCCTCGCCGTCGACGATCCACTGGGCGATGAGCGAACCCGCGCCGCCGGCGTTGGCGATGCCGGCCGAGTTGAACCCGGCGCACACGAAGCAGCCGGCGACCTCGGGCGCCTCGCCGAGGATGAAGTTGCCGTCGAGCGTGAAGCTCTCGGGGCCGTTGAGCAGCATCTTCACCGGCGCCGTCTCGAGGCAGGGCGTGCGGTGGATGGCGTTGCGCATCAGGATCTCGAACTGGTCCCAGTCCTCGGGCAGCAGCCGGAACTCGAAGCCCTCCGGGATCGGGTCCACGTTCCAGGGCTTCGCCACCGGCTCGAAGCCGCCCATCACCAGGCCGCCCACCTCCTCCTTGTAGTAGATGCAGCCGTCGGGGTCGCGGATCACCGGCAGGTCCGGGGTCACCCCTTCGATGCGCTCGGTGACGAGGTAGAAGTGCTCGGCGGAGTACAGCGGCACGTTGACACCCGCGAGCCGGCCGAACTGGCGCGCCCACTGCCCGCCGCAGTTGAGCAGCGCCTCGCAGCGCGTGACGCCCTCTTCGTCGCCGCGCTTCCAGCGCACGCCGGCCACGCGGCCGGCCGCGACGTCGACGCCCGTCACCCGCACCTCCTCGAGGATCGTCGCGCCCTTCAGGCGCGCGCCCTTGGCGAGCGACATCGCGAGGTCCGTCGGATTGGCCTTGCCGTCGCCGGGGATCCACACCGCGCCGGCGAGGTCGTCGGTGCGCAGGATCGGCGCGATGCGACCGGCCTCGGCAGGGGAGACGAACTCGAACTCGACGCCGAAGCTCCGCGCACGCGCCATCTGCCGCTTCACGAGCGTGAGGCGCTCCGGGGTGGCGGCCACGTTCAGCGACCCGCAACGCTTCCAGCCGGTGGCGAGTCCCGTCTCCTGCTCCAGGGCAGCGTACAGCTCGATGCCGTAGCGGCTCATGCGCGTCGCATTGCGCGTGGCACGCGTCTGGCCGACGAGGCCGGCGGCGTGCCACGTCGTGCCGCAGGTGAGCTTGCCCTGCTCGAGGAGCAGCACGTCGCGCACGCCGAGGCGGGCGAGGTGGTAGGCGGCCGAGCAGCCGGCGATGCCGCCGCCGACGATCACGACGCGGGCGTGAGAGGGCACGGGGGGCATGGGACGATTCCCGATCAGAGGCGCAGCGCGGCCACGCCGGCCGCGACGCCGACGGCGCCGGCCAGCCGGCGCCAGCCGAAGGATTCCTTGAGGAACAGCGTGCCGATCAGCGCGGCGAACACCACCGAGACCTCGCGCAGCGCGGCGACGACGGCGACCGGCGCGCGCGTCATCGCCCACAGCGCGATCGCGTAGGCGGCCACGCTCGCCGCACCGCCGAGCATGCCGCGGCGCCAGCGGCGGCGGGCGTAGTCGACCGCGGGACGGCCGCGCTGCCAGACGATCCACGCGAGGAACGGGAAGCCCTCGAGGCACATCAGCCAGAACGCGTACGACCACGGGCTGCCCGCGGCGCGCGCTCCGGCGCCGTCGACGAGCGTGTAGACGGCGATGATCGCCGCGTTGCCCAGCGCGAATCCCGCGGCCGCTAGCGTGTGCGTGCCGCTCGCGAGCCAGGCGATCGCGATGATGCCGCCGCTGATGAGCAGGATGCCGGCGAGCGCGTGCGCCCGCAGGTGCTCGCCCAGCACCGCCACGCCGAGCACGGTGACGATCAGCGGCGCGACGCCGCGCATGAGCGGGTAGGCGAACGAGAGGTCCCCGCGCCGGTACGCGCCGGCCAGCGTCACGTAGTAGGCGAAGTGAACCACCATCGACGCGAACGCGTAGGGCCACGCGGCGGGGTCCGGCGGCGGCACGATCGCCAGAAGCGGCAGGCAGGCCGCCGACGAGCCGGCGACGATCAGCGCCGTGTCGAGCATCGGGTCGCCCGCGGCGGACTTGAGCAGCGCGTTCCACAGCGCGTGCAGGAAGCCCGCGCCGAGGACGGCGAGCGTCACGCCCAGCGAGATGTCGGTGGCGGCCAACGCCGTCGGTCAGACGCTGCGGGGAGCGTCCTTGCCGAAGCCCGCCGACGGCGCCGGGGCCGCATCCCCGGCGAGCGGCGCTTCCTCGACTTCGCGCAGGCGCGTGCGCGCCAGCACGCCGGCCTCCTCGAGGATCGGGTAGGCCACCGAGCAGAAGTGCGAGTTGATACGGCGCAGGTCCGAGATGAGGTCGAGGTGCAGCGACGAGGTCTCGATCGACTCGATCGTGTTGCCGGCCAGCCGCTCGAGGTGCGAGGCGGCGTAGGCGCGCTCGAGGTCGCGGATCAGCACCTTCTGCGCGAGAAGCTCCTGCGCCGTCTTGCGGTCGCCGTGGAGGAACACGCTCGTGGCGAGCCGCAGGTTCGCCACCAGCCGCGAGTGGAGGTCGACGATCTCCGCCATGCCCGCCTCGGAGAAGCTGCGGCCCTTGTCGATCTTGCGGCTCTCGAGGTCGTCGAGGATGCGCTCGATGATGTCGCCGACCTGCTCGAGGTTGATGGCGAACGAGATGATGTCCGCCCAGCGCCGGCTCTCGCGCTCGTCGAGCGCGCCGCGCGGCACCTGCGCCAGGTAGAGCTTGACCGCCGTGTACAGCTCGTCGACGACGTCGTCCTTGCGGCGCAGCCGCTGCGCGAGGTCGCGGTCGTTGTTGCGCAGCACCTCCATCACCCCGCGCAGCATCTCCTCGATCGTGTCGGCGATGCGCAGCGTCTCGCGCGCGGCGTTGCCGATCGCCAGCGCGGGCGTCTCGAGCGCGGAGGCGTCGAGGAAGCGCGGGCGCGCGCCGTTCTCCGAGGTCGGCGGCGTGGGCAGCAGGCGCTCGGCGATGCGCGCGAACGGGCCCGTCGCGCCGAGGAAGAGGACGGCCATCGCGATGTTGAACGCGAGGTGGAAGAGGACCACCTGCTGCTCGGGCGCCAGGCCGAAGCGCCCGCCGAGCGGGAGCAGCCAGCCCACCACGGGTGCGGCGAGCACGCAGCCGGTGAGCTTGAAGAGGAAGTTGCCGAGCGTCACGCGCCGCGCCTCGGGCTCGGCGTGCATCGTCGACAGCATCGCCAGCGCGCCGCTGCCGAGATTGGCCCCGAGCACGATGCCGAAGGCGACCGGCAGCCCGACCAGGCCCAGCTGCACGAACGTGGCGACCAGCAGCACGACGGCCAGGCTCGAATAGACGGTGATCGCGCACGCGGCGCCGACCAGCATGTCGAGCATCAGGTCGCCGGTCAGCGAGCCGAACAGGACCTTGACGCCGGCCGTCGAGACGACGGGCTGCGCCGCGGTGCGGATCCACTGCAGCGCGAAGAGGATGAGGCCCAGCCCGATCAGGATGCGGCCGAAGCGGCCCACCGCGGTGTCCTGGCGGCGCAGGAAAAGCGTGACGCCGACGACGACGAGGACGGGAGCGAGGAAGCCCAGGTCGAACGACAGGACCAGCGTCACCAGCGAGGTGCCGACGTCGGCGCCCAGCATCACCGCGAGGGCGGGCGCCGTGCCGATGAGACCCTGCCCGGCGAAGGCGGCGACGATGAGCGCAGTCGCGGTGCTGCTCTGCAGCAGCCCGGTGACGCCCAGGCCGGCGAAGAAGGCGGTCGCGCGGTTGGCGACGCTGCGGCGCAGGAACAGGCGCAGCTGGCCGCCGTACTGGCGCAGGATGCCCGTCCGCACGAGGTGCGTGCCCCAGACGAGCAGGGCGACGCCGGCCAGGAGGTCGAGCAGGAGCTTCATGGCGGGGCGCCGGCGGCCACGGCCGTTAGCGCTTCGTCTAGGATACCGAATGCCGCATCGAGGTCCCGCTCGGCGATGACGAGCGGCGGCGAGAGCGCCAGGACGTTGCCCTGGCCGACCTTGAACGATAGCCCCCGCGCGAGGCACTCGTACATGGCCGCGTCGGCCTCGGCGCGCGCGGGAGTCCCGTCGGCGCGGGCGAGTTCGATGCCCAGCAGCAGCCCCAGGCCGCGCACGTCGCGCACCAGCGCGTGACGCGCCTTCAGCTCGCGCATGCGGTCGAGCGCGCGCTCGCCCAGCCTGCGCGAGCGCTCGCACAGCCCTTCGCCGGCGATGACGTCGAGCGTGGCGAGCCCGGCGGCGCAGCCCACGGAGCTCTTCTCGTGCGTGTAGTGGCCGAGCGCGCGGTCGGCCGCGACGTCGAGGTCGCGGCGGGCGATCAGCGCGGCGAGCGGGAACACCGCGCCGCCGAGCCCCTTGCCCAGCACCACCATGTCCGGCACGACGCCGTAGTGCTCGAACGCGAACATCCGCCCGGTGCGGCCGAGCGCGATCGGCACCTCGTCGAGGATGAGCAGGCTCCCGTGGCGGTCGCAGGCGTCGCGCAGGATGCGGTAGTAGTCGGGCGGGGGGATCTGGACGTCGGTGCAGCGCACCGTCTCGACGATCACCGCGGCGACGTCCTCCTCCTTGTCCAGCATGTAGGCGACGTATTCGGCGCAGCGCAGGTTGCACGTGCCGCCGCAGCCGAAGCGGCAGTCGCGCGGATCGGGCGGCGGCGCGTGCTCGGCGCCGGGCAGGAGCGGCCCCATGCCCTTGCGGAAGACGGCCTCGCCGCCGATCGAGATCGCGTCCAGCGACGCGCCGTGGAAGCTGTCCCACAGCGACACCGTCTTGTGGCGGCCGGTCGCCACGCGGGCGAGCTTGAGCGCCATGCCGATCGCCAGCGTGCCTCCGGGCGCGAACAGGACCTTGCCCAGCGGATCGGGCGCGAGCTCGCCGAGGCGCTCGGCGAGCTCGGTCGCGTAGCGGTTGGCGAAGCGGCGCGGCGAGAACGGCAGCGTGCCCAGCGCCTCCTGCACGGCGGCGAGCACGCGCGGGTGCCTGTACCCCACCTGGTGCACGTTGTTGCCGTGGAAGTCCATGGTGCGCCGGCCGTCGGCGTCGGTCAGCCAGATGCCCTCCGCCTCCGCCAGCGCGTCGAGGCAGGGCGTGGACAGCGACTGGTGCAGGAACGCCGCGCCGTCGCGGGCAAGCATCGCGCGTGCGTTCGGCCCCACGTGGGCGGCCTGCCACGCCTTGCGCCGCGGAGACAGGTTGACGTCGCCCTCCGCCGCCAAATCGGGGACGGACCCCGTCTTCGTGCAATGAGGGTCAGACTCGACTTTCCGCGACACGACGGTGTCGGGGACTCCGGCAGCAGCCCGGAAAGTCGAGTCCGACCCTGCTTTCACCATGGCAGCGAATACGTCTTGACGTTGGTGAAGCTCTTCATCGCTTCCTGCACGCCTTCCTTGTACCCGAGCCCGGAGTCCTTGATGCCACCGAAGGGCGTCAGCTCCAGCCGGTAGCCGGGCACCTCGCGGACGTTGACGGTGCCGACGTTGAGCTCGGTGACGAAGCGGGTGACGTAATCGAGCCGGTTCGTGCAGACCGACGACGACAGCCCGTAGGCGGTGCCGTTGACGATGCGGATCGCGTCCTCGATCGCGCGGAAGCGGATGACGGGCGAGACCGGGCCGAACGTCTCGGTCTTCACCACGTTCATCGCGGGGTCGACGTGGTCGATCACCGTGGGCGAGTAGAGCGCCCCGCGCCGCACGTTGCCGACGAGGAGCTTCGCCCCGCGCGCCACGGCGTCGTTGACCTTCGACTCGAAGCTCATCGCCGCGGCGACGTCGATCACCGTGCCCATGTCGACGTCGCGGTCCGCCGGGTCGCCGTACGTCCACGCCTTCGTCTCGGCGACGAGCCGCTCGACGAACGCGTCGGCCACGCCCTCCTGGACGAGGATGCGCTTGACCGCCGTGCAACGCTGGCCCGAGTTCTTGTACGATCCGGCCGCGGCGAGCTTCGCCGCCTCGTCGAGGTCGGCGTCCTCCATCACGATGATCGGGTCGTTGCCGCCGAGCTCCAGCACCTGCCGCTTGTAGACGGCCTTCGCGGCGATGTGCTTGCCGATCGGCACGCCGCCGGTGAACGTGACGAGGTCGGCGTCGGGATCCGTCAGCATCGCGTCGCCGATCTCGCGCGGGTCGCCGGTCACCACCGAGAACATCTCCGGCGGCAGCCCCGCCTCGTAGAGGATGTCGGCAAGCCGCAGCGCGGA
>Ga0224500_10000008_pt1 | contig 150942 bp, 121 predicted proteins | sample SF_Oct11_sed_USG_FD_168126 | JGI IMG/M metagenome (GOLD analysis project Ga0224500, IMG submission 168126) | Sediment microbial communities from San Francisco Bay, California, United States - SF_Oct11_sed_USGS_4_1 | ecosystem: Environmental > Aquatic > Marine > Sediment | place: USA...
CTTCTGCACGCCGGAGCAGCTGCCCGGCGAGGTGGACGCGACCATCGATTTCGCGCTTACCGTGCTGGGGCGCTTCGGCTTCGACCGGTTCAACGTCGAATTGAGCGTCCGCGACCCCAACAACCCGTCGAAGTACGCCGGCACCGACGACGAATGGGCCATGGCGGAGTCGGCGCTCGAGGAGGCGGTGCAGCGCCGCGGCCTGCCCTACAAGCGCATGGAGGGGGAGGCGGTCTTCTACGGCCCAAAGATCGACATCAAGGTGATCGACGCCATCGGGCGTCCGTGGCAGCTTTCCACCATCCAGTTCGACTTCAACCTGCCGCGCCGGCTGGACGTGACCTATGTGGCCAGCGGGGGCGAGCGCAAGTTCGTGTTCATGGTGCACCGGGCGCTGTTCGGCTCCATCGAGCGTTTCATGGGCATTCTCACCGAACACTACGCGGGGGCCTTCCCGCTGTGGCTGGCGCCGGTGCAGGTGGTGGTACTGCCCATCACCGCGGACGCGGTCCCATACGCGGAGAAGGTGCGTGCCGCCCTGCGCGAGGCGGGTGTGCGGGCGGGCATGGACGCCCGCGACGAGAAGATCGGCTACCGCATCCGCGAAGCCGAGGTCCAGAAGGTGCCCTACATGGCGGTGGTGGGGATGCGGGAGGCGGAGGCCGGGGTGGTCGCGGTGCGCGCCCACGGCCGGGGGGACCAGGGGCAGAAAGCGCTGGCGGCCTTCGTTGAGGAAATCGTTGACGAGGCGAATCCGGACCGGTAGTATTCGTCTCCACATAGCCGGGGGCCGCGTGGCCGCCGGCGCAAGGAAGCAGGGACGGGAGTCCCTCACCTGCCATCCATCATGATGATCGGCCAGGTTCGCATAGAGGTCCGCCGCGCGGTTGCGTGGTGGATTCCGCGGACGCCTGGCGTCCGTTTTTTTTTGTAGCGGGAGGCGAACAATCAGCTTCGATCGCAAGAGAGCGCCGCGAATTCGCGCCAACGAACAAATCCGGGTGCCCGAGATCCGGGTGATAGACGCGGAAGGCAATCAGCTCGGTGTTCTTCCCACCCATCAGGCGTTGCAGCTGGCGCAGGAGCAGGGGCTCGACCTGGTCGAGATCTCTCCCACGTCACGTCCGCCCGTTTGTCGCATCATGGACTTCGGGAAGTTCAAGTACGAGCAGAGCAAGAAGCAGAAGCAGTCGAAGAGGAAGCAGCACACGTTCCAGGTCAAAGAGGTCAAGTTCCGGCCCAAGACCGAGGAACACGATTACCAGTTCAAGCGGCGGCACGCGGAAGAGTTTCTGGAGAAGCACTTCAAGGTGAAAATCACGGTGATGTTCCGTGGCCGTGAGATGGACCATCGCGAGATGGGTTACAAGATTCTCGATCGGCTGGTGAAGGATCTTGCCCCCGTGGGAACCGTCGACCGCCAGCCCGAGTTCGAAGGGCGGCTGATGGTGATGTACCTGGCCCCGCACCCGATCAAGCCGGGCCAGCAGAAGAAGAAGGCGGCCGCACCGGCGCCGCCCAAGCCCGAGGCGAAGCCCGAGCCCAAACCGGAAAAGGAAGAGACGCATGCCCAAGCTGAAGAGCAACCGCGCGGCGATGAAACGGTTTCGTAAGACCGGAACCGGCAAGGTGCGGCGCAACAAGGCGTTCAAGAGCCACATTCTGACCAAGAAGACAACCAAGCGGAAGCGCGGGCTGCGCAAGGCGACGCTCGTGCACCCGACGGACATGAAGCGCGTGCGGCGGATGCTGCTGATCTAGCAGCCGCGCAGCGTCCAGTCACCGCAACATCAGTCGGGGTGGCGCCACCCGCAGGAAGAACGGCGCCTCCAAGGAGGTTTTCACCATGCCACGCACAAAGAATACCGTCGCCGGCCGCGAGCGCAGGAAAAAGGTCCTGAAGGCGGCCAAGGGTTTCCGCGGTGGCCGCGGTACCCTGTACCGCACCGCACGCGAGACGGTCGACCGCGCCCTCGTCTATGCCTACCGCGACCGCAAGCAGCGGAAGCGTCACTTCCGCTCGCTGTGGATCTCCCGCATCAACGCCGCCGCGCGCATCAACGGAATGTCGTACAGCCGCTTCATCAACGGCCTCAAGCGCGCCGAGGTGGACATCGACCGCAAGATGCTGGCCGAGATGGCGGTGAACGACTCCGACGGATTCAAGAAGCTGGCCGACGTCGCCAGGGCGGCGTGGACCGGCGGAAGCCGCTAGCGTCGGGTTGAACCCGATGGACCCGCAGTCAATCGAGTCCGGCATTCGCGCCGACGTTGCGGCGTGTGCCACCCCGGATGATCTGGAAGCGGTGCGCGTCCGCTACCTGGGCCGCAAGGGTGTGGTGACCGCCTTCCTGCGCGGCATTGGCGACGCCGACCCCGCGGAACGGCCGCGCCTGGGTGTGGAGGCGAACCGCCTCAAGGAACTGGTGTCCTCGATGCTGGCCGCGCGCCGCGATGAACTGGGCGGTGGCGACCGCAACGAGTTCTACCAGCCGCCGGTGGACGGAACACTCCCCGCGAGCACGGGCCAGGTGGGGCGGCGCCACGTCATCCCCCAGACCATGCGCCGCATGAAGGCCATCCTCGAGGGCATGGGCTACCGCCTGGCGCGCGGGCCCGAAATGGAACTCGAGTACTACAACTTCCAGGCGCTCAATTTTCCCGAGGAACACCCCTCGCGGGACCTGCAGGACACCTTCTACATCACCGACGACATCCTGCTGCGCACGCACACCTCGCCCATCCAGGTGCGCTTCATGCAGGAGCACCAGCCGCCGCTGAAGATCTACGCGCCGGGGCGTGTCTACCGCAACGAGGCCATCGATCCGTCGCACGCGGCGGAGTTCCACCAGGTGGAGGGCCTCTACATTGATACGGACGTATCCATGGCGGACCTGCGTGGCGACCTCTTGTTCTTCCTGCGCGAACTCTTCGGTGCTTCCACGCAGGTGCGTTTCAAGCCGCACTTCTTTCCCTTCACGGAGCCGAGCGTCGACGTGGACATGACCTGCTTCGGGTGTGAGGGGCACGGCTGCACGATCTGCGGACAAACCGGTTGGATCGAGATTCTGGGGGCGGGCATGGTGCACCCCAACGTGCTGCGCGCGGTGGGCTACGACCCCGATCGTTACTCCGGCTTCGCCTTTGGTATCGGCGTGGACCGGATCGCCATGATCAAACACGGTATCACCGACATCCGCATGTTTCTGGCCAACGACATGCGCTTCCTCGAACAGTTTCCGGAGCGGGAACCGTGATCGTTTCTCTCTCATGGTTGCGCAAGTACGTGGACATCGCGGTCGATGCACGCGCGCTTGCCGACGACCTCACCATGCATGGAATCAAGGTCGAGCGCCTGCTCAGCAGTGGTCTCACCGAGCGGCTGGTGGTGGTGGGGCACGTCCTTTCTGTCGCGCCGCATCCGGGCGCCGACCGCCTGCACGTGTGTTCGGTGGATGTGGGTGCGGCCTCGCCCCTGGAAATCGTTTGCGGGGCCCCCAACGTGGCGGCGGGGCAGCGCGTGCCGGTGGCGCTGGTGGGAGCACGCCTCCCCAACGGTGTGAAGATCCGCAAGAGCAAGATCCGCGGCGTCGCGTCGCAGGGCATGATCTGCTCGCAGATCGAACTGGGACTGGGCACGGAGTCCGGCGGCATCATCGTACTGCCCGCGGAGACGCAGATCGGCGCGGTCCTGGCCGACGTCCTGGGCGCGTCGGACGCGACCATGGAACTCGAGATCACGCCCAACCGCCCCGACCAGTTGGGCCACGTGGGTGTGGCGCGCGAGGTGGCGGCGTTGTACGACGTGCCGTTGCGGGTTCCGCAGCCGGCGCCGTCCGCATCCGACAGCGACGATGGCGTGAGCATCGACATCGAGTCGCCCGAAGAGTGCTTTCGCTTCGTGGCCCGCGTGGTACGGGGTGTCAAGGTGGGTCCGTCGCCAGCGTGGCTGCAGGGCGCGCTGGAGAAGGTGGGCGTCAACAGCATCAACAACGTGGTCGACGCCACCAACTACGTGATGCTCGAAATCGGCCAGCCCCTGCACGCCTACGACCTGAAGAAGCTGCGCTCGACGTCGATGGGTGTCCGCCGCGGTCGCCGGGGCGAGCGGCTCGAAGTGCTGGACGGCACCACCCGCGAGCTGGGGCCGGAGCACCTCATCATTACGTGCTCCGACGATGCGGTGGGTGTCGCGGGCGTGATCGGCGGCATGCCGACCGCGATCGACGATGAAACCACCGACATTCTGCTGGAGTGCGCCGCCTTCGCACCGCGTGTGGTGCGCGCAACGCGCCGCGCCCTCAACATCAGCACGGACGCGTCGTACCGTTTCGAGCGGGGAAGCGATCGCGACATCTGTGCCGCCGCCTCGCGGCGCGCGCTGGAGATCATCCTGGAGACCGCGGGCGGGACGGCCGGCCGTGAAGTGGACGTGTTTCCCGCCCCGCGCGAGATACGCAACGTCACCATCCGGCGGTCGACGGTGCGCCGCCTGCTGGGCGAGGATCTCCCTGTGCAGACCGTCACGGGTTTGCTGGAGCGTCTTGCGTTCCACCGGGTGTCGGGGGACGAGAACGCGATAACGGTTTCGGTGCCGTCGTTCCGCTGGGACATCTTCGAGGAAGCCGACCTGGTGGAGGAAGTGGCGCGCATGTACGGCTACGACAACATCGGCCGCGGCTGGAAGTACCGTGTCACGGTGCCGTCCGCGCCGGATGCGTTCGACCGCTTCCTGGAACGGGTGGCGGCCCACCTGGGAGCGCGCGGGCACACGGAGTTCGTCACCAGCGCCTTCACCGACGGGCGTGAACTGCGATGGTTCGACTGGCCCGACGCTGATCCGCGCAGCCATCCCATGCCGCTGAAGAACCCGCTTTCCACCAATCACGCCTACATGCGCACGCACCTGTTGCCGGGAGTACTGGATGCGGTGGCGCACAACATTTCGCACGGCCGGCGCGAGTTGAGCGTGTTCAGCATCGGACGTGTGTTCCTGCGCGCGGAACGGGAATCGGGCCTGCCCGATGAACCGACCCACGTGGTGCTTGTACGCACCCGCCCGCGCGGGGCGACATTCTGGCGCGGAGACGAGTCGCCGCCCGACCTGTTCGAAATAAAGGCCGAAGTGGAAACGCTGCTGGCCGCAATGCGACCCGCGGCCGGGGAAGCATGGTCCTACGACTTCGCGCCGTCGCGGGGCGAGTTTCGCTACAGTGACCGTGGTGGTATGGTGGCCGAGGGTGGCATCATCCCCGTAGCGGCGGCACGGGAACTCGGCATCGAACAGCCCGCGTGGTACGCGGCGATCGATCTGAGTGCGCTTTTTGAGGTCGAGGGCGGCACGGCTATTTTCCGCCCGTTCTCGGAGTTCCCGAGTTCGCGACGGGATCTCTCGCTGGTGGCGCCCGCGGGTGTGAGCTGGTCGCAGATCGAAAAACATGTGGCGAAGGTCGGCGGACGGTTGCTAGAATCCCTACTGGTGTTCGACGTGTTCCGCGGCGCCAGTATCGACGCGGAGCAGACCGCGTACGGGGTGCGATTGTCGTTTCGCTCCAGCGAAGGAACACTGAAAGATTCCGACGTCGACGCCATCGTGACGCGAATTGTCGGGAAGCTCGAGGCCGAACTCGGCGTCGTGCTGCGCTCGTGAGCGCGGAAAGGTAGCGCCTGCATGCAAGGAACCGGGGCTCTCGAGAAACTGAACATTCTGGAAGAGCGGATTGCACAGACCACCGAGCGCTTTGCGCACCTCAAGGACCAGTACCAGGCGCTGCAGGAACAGAAGGATTCGCTGGAGCGTGAAATGGACCGGCTGCGCAGTGCCAACCAGGAGCTGACGGAGCGGATCGGTAGCCTGAAGACGAGCCACGATCGGATCGTGAGTTCGTTGCACAAGGATGAAGTGAAGAAGAGGCTGGATCGCGTGCTGGAGAAGCTGGGCGAGTTGCAACTCTAGAGCGGGGGCCATGATGGAAGAGAAGAGCGCGACGACGGTTGAGATTCTGGGGCGGGAGTACCGCATCCGCGGGAGCGCCGACGGCGACTATGTGCGCGAGGTGGCCCGCTTCGTCGACGCCAGGCTGCGCGAAGTCTCCCGGGGAGCGGCGGGCCAGCCGCCCGACCGGGTAGCCGTGTTGGCCGCTATCAATATTGCGGACGAATTGTTTCAGTTGCGCCGCGCGGCCAGTGACGAGATGATGAGTATCGAGCGCAGGACCGAGGGGCTGATCTCCCTCATTGACGAGAAACTATCGCTCGAGACGTGAGCACCGGCCCACCGCGGGCAGACACACACAAGGAAGCGTGAACGACGAACAAAGGCCTGCGCACATAGTTTAGAAAATTCCCTACCATGCGCGTGATGATAAGGTAATTTTTGAGCCAACACCTTATTGAGGGAAGTTCCGATCGGATCGTGCTGTGTAACCACGCGAGTGGCCGACAAAGCGGTTCGTAGGGGCATCCACGTGGACCACAAAGGTTCATGAGTTCCCTTGTACACGGCATAGCGTGGGGAATTTTCATTTACTGCGCACTCCCGTTCCGCCGCTCCATTCGGTTCGCCGCCCCGGCGGTGAGCCCCCCTGCACAAGAGCCGCCGCCAAGCGCGGCCGGCAGTTGCTTGAGGAAGAACCCGTGATCGTTGCATTTCTGGGAGATGTGGTGGGCAAGAGTGGCCGGCGGGCCGTTGCCGCCGCCGTCGTGCGCGTGCGCGGCGAGCACGGCGCCACGCTGGTCATCGCCAACGCGGAGAACTCCGCGGGCGGCTTCGGGATCAACCAGGCATCGATCGAAGAGATGTCGGCGGCCGGTGTGGACTTCTTCACCACCGGCAACCACGTGTGGGACAAGCGCGAGGGCATCGCCCTGCTGGATTCGCGCGACGACCTGGTGCGCCCCGGCAACTATCCCGCACCGGCGCCCGGCCGGGGCGCCGCCCTGGTGCCGGGGAGCAACGGACGGGTGGCGGTGTTGAACGTACAGGGCCGCGTGTTCATGCCGCCGCTGGACTGCCCCTTCCGCACCGTCGACCGCCTGCTGGGCGAGCTTCCTGACACGGTGCGCATCCGTATCGTCGATTTCCACGCGGAGGCGACCAGCGAGGAGATCGCCATGGCTTATTATCTCGACGGGCGTGTGTCACTGGTGCTTGGAACGCACACGCACGTGGCCACGCGGGACGCGCGCATCCTGCCCGGGGGGACCGGCGCGGTCACGGATGTGGGGATGACGGGGTCCTTCGAGTCCATCCTCGGTGTGCGCAAGGATGAGGTCATCGCGCGCTTTCTGAGCATGCGGCCCACGCGTTTCGAAGTGGCCGGCACCGATGTCCGCTGCGATTATGTGGTGGCGGACATCGACGACGAAACCGGACGCACGCGCGCCTTTTCGCACCACCAACTACTGCTGGAGGGTTGATCAATGCAACTGCTCGACGGGAAGGCCGCCGCAGCCGCCATCAAGTCGGAGATCGCCGCTTCCGTTAGCGCACTGGGGAGTGAGCGGCGCCCGGCCATCGCACTGGTGCGCGTGGGGGAGGATCCCGCATCGAGGGTATACGTGTCGGCCAAGGCCAGGGCGTGCGAGGAGTGTGGCATCGAGTCGCGCGGCCTGCACCTGCCCGAGGACGCGCCCGAAGACCGTGTACTGGGCGTTCTGCGCGACTTCAACCGCGACGAGTCCGTCGACGGGATCCTGTTGCAGCTGCCGCTGCCGCGCCAGGTGGACGCAGACCGTGCCATTGCCGCCATCAGCCCGGAGAAGGACGTCGACGGCTTCCACCCCGAGAGCCTGGGGCGGCTGGCGGCGGGAGCGCCGCGCTTCGTCCCCTGCACACCGCTGGGGATCGTCGAGCTCCTGCGCCGCAACGGTGTGTCCACCGTGGGTGCGAACGTGGTGGTGCTGGGGCGCAGCGTGATCGTGGGCAAGCCGATGGGCCTGCTGCTCACGCTCAAGGGCGCGGGCGGCGACGCCACCGTGACCATGTGCCACAGCCGCACCCGCGACATCGCGGCGCACACGCGCGCCGCGGACATCATCATCGCCGCCATGGGCGTGCCGCGCTTTCTCAAGGCGGACATGGTTCGCGAGGGTGCGGTGGTTGTGGACGTGGGCATCAACCGTGTGGAAGACGCCAGTGCCACGAAGGGCTACACCCTGGTGGGCGACGTCGACTTCGAAGCCGTCGCGCCGCGCACCTCGTTCATCACGCCGGTACCCGGCGGGGTGGGACCGATGACGGTCGCGATGCTGATGTCCAATACGTTCACCGCGTACCGCATGCGGACCCGGTGATATGGCTCGCACGGAGCCACCGGTATTCTCCGTCGCTGAGATCAACGGCGTCGTTCGCGAGCTCCTCGAGGGCGAGTTTCGCGACGTGATCGTCAGCGGGGAACTCTCCAACGTGCGCGTGCACGCTTCCGGGCACGTCTACTTCCGTCTCAAGGATGCGGGCGCGCAGCTGGCCGCGGTGTGTTTTCGCGGCGACGCGCGCGGGATCGATTTCGAACTGCAGGATGGCGTGCAGGTGCTGGCGCGTGGGCGCCTCACCGTCTATGAACCGCAGGGTACCTATCAGCTGGTCGCCCGCGGCATCGAACCCGCCGGGAGGGGCGAGCTGGAGCGCGCCTACCGCCTGCTGGTGGCCCGCCTCGACGCGGAGGGCCTCTTCGACGAGGCACGCAAGCGTCCGCTGCCGCGCTACCCGCGCACGTTGGCCGTTATTACGTCGCCCTCCGGGGCGGCGATAAAGGACATCCTCTCGACGCTGCGGCGGCGCTTCCCGTGCGTGGAGGTCCTGTTCGTCCCCGTGCCGGTGCAGGGCGAGACGGCGGCGCCGGCCATCGCTCGGGCGCTGGACGCGGTGTCGGAACAGCCCGCGGTCGACGCCGTCATCGTGGGCCGCGGCGGCGGCAGCCTGGAAGACTTGTGGGCGTTCAACGAGGAGGCGGTGGCGCGCGCCATCCACCGCTGTTCCGTTCCGGTGATCAGTGCGGTCGGCCATGAACGCGACGTCACCATCGCCGACCTGGTGGCGGACCGGCGTGCAGCCACGCCAACCATGGCGGCGGAGATCGCCGTACCCGAACGCGCCGAGGTTGCGCGCCGCATCGACGGGCTCGACGCCGCCATGGCGTCCCGGGTGCGCTCGCGCGTGGAACGCTCTGCGGCGCGGGTCAGCGAACTGCTGCGCAGCTATGCGCTGGGCAGTGTTCGCGGGCGCATCGAGCAGGGCATGCAGGGGCTGGACTTCATCAGCGTACGCCTGCAGGCCGGCGTGCGCGGCGGCCTGCGCGAGCATTCCGGGCGCCTGGATACGCTGGATGCGCGGCTGTCGTCGCTGGACCCGCGGGAGACGATGCGGCGCGGCTATGTGGCCTGCGCAGACGCGGTCTCCGGACGTCTCCTCAAGGGTGCGAAGGAAGCGCTGGACGCGCGCAGCGTGCACCTGTCGTTCCACGATGGGGCCGTATCGGCGAATGTCGGCGGACGGGTCGGCAAGGAGGGAACATGAGCAGGAAGAAGGATGGCGCCGAGGACATCGGGGAGCTCACTTTCGAGGATGCCATGAAACGCCTGGAGCGGATCGTCTCCGAACTGGAGGCGGGAAGCGTTTCGCTGGCGGATTCGTTGCAGAAGTTCGAGGAGGGGATTGCACTGGGCCGCCGCTGCCGGGAACTGCTCGCGAGCGCGGACCTGCGGGTGCGCACGCTGGTGGAAGGCGCGGAGGGAACGCTGGTGGAGGGAGAGTCGTTTGACGCGGAGTGATTCCTCGTTCGACGCCCGCGCCGCGGCCGACCGCGCGGCGGTGGAGGAGCGGCTGGCGGAACTGCTGGCGCGCTTCGCGCATCAGCACGACGGCATGCGCGAGGCCATGGCCTACTCGCTGCTGGGCGGCGGCAAGCGCCTGCGGCCGCTCCTGTGCCTGTGGACGCACGATGCGCTGGGCGGAGCCCGGCGCGACGCGGCACTCGATTGCGCCTGCGCCGTCGAGTGCGTGCACACCTACTCGCTCGTGCACGACGATCTGCCGTGCATGGACGACGACGACCTTCGGCGTGGCAAACCCAGCTCGCACCGGCGCTTCGGTGAGGCGGTGGCGGTTCTCACCGGCGACGCATTGCTCAGCATGGCCTTCGAGATTTCGGCGACGCTGGCCGATCGGCACGACGTGGACAGTGACCTGGCGCTGACGGTGGTGCGCATCCTGAGCTCTGCGGCGGGTACCGATGGCCTCATCACCGGCCAGGCCCTCGACCTGACGCCGCCGGATTGCGGCGGCATCGACGCCGTGGAACGGATTCACGAGCACAAGACCGCCCGCCTGATCGCCGCCGCGCTGGAAACGGGCGCGACCCTGGCGGGTGTGCCGGCCGCGGCGCTGGAGCGGGTGCGGCGCGCCGGGCTCGATGCCGGCGCCGCATTCCAGATCGTGGACGATCTGCTGGATCTGGAGGGCAGCGAGGATTCACTTGGCAAGACCCCGGGCAAGGATGTACACGGGGGAAAGCTCACCTATCCGGCGGTAGCCGGCGTGGAGCGCTCGCGGGCGGAAGCCTCGCGCAGGATCGAGGCCGCACTGGCCTCACTGCCCGGGATAGACGGTACCCCTCTCGCCGCACTGCTGGCGCATCTCGTGGGCCGTCACTCGTGAGCGCGCAACCGATGTTCCTTTCAGCCATATCGCAGCCTCTGCTCGTCGGAATCCTCGGGGGGCTCATCGCCCAGGGGATGAAAGTCGTCTCTTTCCTCCTGCTGGAAAAGCGGATAAACTTCCGCAGACTCCTCGAGACCGACGGTGCCCCCAACATGCACAGCGCGGCCTTTGCCGCGTTGACCGTCGCCATCGGATCGTCCCGTGGTTTCGGGTCGATCGAGTTCGGCGTCGCCATGTGTTTCACCGCCCTGGTGACGGTTGATATGTGGAACGTCAAGCGGGCCGCGTCCCGCCAGGCGGAGATGGTGGAGCTGCTGGTTCAGAAGCTGCGTCCGGGCGCACTGGCGCGCGGACGCAGGGCGTTGTCGTACTCGGTTCTCGACGTCCTCACGGGGACTGCGATCGGCGTTGTGACGGCGCTCATCCTCGGTTGACGGTGCCTAACGGCAGGAGCAGGAGCATGAGCATTCTCGATCGCATTCACTACCCCTCCGATCTCAAGTCCGTGCCGGTACAGGACCTGCCGCAACTTGCGCGCGAGCTGCGCGACGAGATCCTCACCAGCGTCGGCCGCACGGGCGGGCACCTCGGCGCCAGCCTGGGCGCGGTGGAGTTAACCCTGGCGCTGCACTACGTGTTCGATGCGCCCCGGGATCAGATCGTGTGGGACGTGGGGCACCAGGCGTACGGACACAAGATCATCACCGGGCGGCGGGAGCAATTCGATACGCTGCGCCAGCGGCACGGTCTCAGCGGCTTTCCCAGGCGTGACGAGAGCGAATACGACACCTTCGGGGTGGCTCACGCCAGCACCGCCATCAGTGCCGCGCTGGGCATGGCCATCGCGCGCGACATCAAGGGCGAAGCGTTCAACGTGCTGGCGGTGGTGGGCGACGGCGCGCTCACCGGCGGCATGGCGTTCGAAGCCATGAACAACGCCGGCGTGCTCAAGAAGGACATGGTGGTGGTGCTCAACGACAACAGGATGTCCATCTCCCACAACGTGGGTGCTCTGCACAAGTACCTGACCAAGATCACCTCCGGCGCACTCTACAACCACCTGCAGGCGGATGTGTGGGAGTTGCTGGGGCACCTGCCGCGCGGCGGCGGCAAGGCGCGGCGCGTGGCGCGCAAGATCAAGGAGAGCATCAAGACCCTGGTGGTCCCCGGGGTCATCTTCGAGGAACTGGGTTTCCGTTACTTCGGTCCCATCGACGGGCACAACGTCGAGTTCCTGGTGCAGACTTTCGAGCACATCCGGAACCTCAACGGCCCCATCCTCGTGCACGTGATCACGCAGAAGGGAAAGGGCTACCACTTCACCGAGAACGACCCGTTCTGTGCGCACGGGGTGACCCGCTACGACAAGATCCCCGGCGACCGGCCGGCCAAGAAGGGCAACCCGTCCTACACGGGCGTGTACGGCAAGACCATCCTGGAGATGGCCCGCGCGGACAAGCGCATCGTGGCCATCACCGCGGCCATGCCGGATAATACCGGCCTCACCGACTTTGCGCGCGAGATTCCGGATCGCGTATTCGACGTGGGCATCGCCGAGCAGCACGGTGTGACCTTTGCGGCCGGGCTGGCCACGCGCGGCATCGTACCCATGGTCACCATCTATTCGACGTTCCTGCAGCGCGCATTCGACCAGGTGATCCACGACGTCGCCCTTCAGAGCCTGCCGGTGCGTTTCATTCTCGATCGCGGCGGCATCGTGGGCGAGGACGGCCCCACTCATCACGGCACCTTCGACCTGAGCTACCTGCGCATGGTTCCGAACTTCGTGATCATGGCGCCCAAGGACGAGAACGAACTGCGGCACATGGTGAAGACCGCGGTGTCGTACGAGGCGGGCCCGATCGCCATTCGCTTCCCGCGCGGTGAAGGGCTCGGCGTTCCCATGGACGAAGCGTTGCAGGAGATTCCCATCGGCCGCGCCGAGGTTCTCTCCACCGGGCGCGACGTCATGTTCGTCGCCATCGGAGCGATGGTGGCCCCGTGCGTCGCGGCCGCGGTTGCGCTGGGCTCGCGGGGCATCAATGCCGGCGTGGTCAACGCGCGTTTCGTCAAGCCGCTCGACAGTGAGCTGCTCGACCAGCTCGCCGCCGGCGATGCACTCATCATCACCGTCGAGGACAACGTGCTGGCGGGCGGGTTCGGTTCGGCGGTCAACGAGTACTGGGTGGAGCACCACCACGATCTGGTCAACGTCCGCAATCTCGGCCTTCCGGATCGCTTCATCGAACACGGCGACCGCGATGGTCTGCTCGCCGAGGCGGGGTTGTCCGCGGAGGCGATCGCGCAGTTCGCCGCAGACGCGCACGACGAACGCCGGCGTTCGGTCCGGTCGGTCGCCTCGTGATCTCACCCGCCCTCCAAACGCGGCGCGCCGCCACCACCCCCGGGGCCGCGTCATGACGTCACCACGGATCACGCGTGTCGGCATCGCCGCCAACCTCGAGAAGGACGGTGCGGCGGATATCGCCCGCGACCTGGTTGCGGGGCTGCACGGCCTCGGCATGAGCGTGTTCCTCGATGACGATCTGGCGACGCTGGCGCCCGCGCTGCCCGTTGCGCGCAGCGGGATTCCCGAGGACTGCGAGATGATCGTCGCCATCGGGGGCGACGGAACCATCCTCAAGTACGCGCGCCGCTACGTGGACCGTGCCACGCCCCTGGTGGGTCTGAAGTGCGGCCGGCTGGGATTCCTCGCCGAGTCCAGCAAGGAGCGCGTACTGGGCCTGCTCAACGGCGGCGCCTACACGGTGCAGCGACGCATGCGCATCCTGTGCCGCGTGCAGCAGCCCGGCCGCCCGCTGGACGAGTTCAGCGCGCTCAATGACGTGGTTGTGCACAGCACGGGATACTCGCGCATGGTCACCATGCGTGTCGCGGTGGGCGGGAAACTGCTGCGTGAGTTCTCCGCCGACGGACTCATCATCGCGACCCCGACCGGATCCACCGCGTACTCGCTCTCCGCGGGCGGTGCGGTGGTTGAACCCACGCTGGACGCCATCGTGCTCACCCCGCTCAACCCGCACACCATGAGCATGCGTCCCATGGTGCTGGACTCCACCGAAGTCGTCACGATCTCCGTCAGCTCGGCGCCGTCCGGTGTGCTGCTCACGGTGGACGGGCAGGTGGGTCTCGAGTTCGACCCGTCACACGCGATCACCCTGCTGCGCGATGAGCGGCCCACGCGCCTGGTGGTGCCCGACGATTACGACTTCTTCGCCCTGCTGCGCGAGAAACTGTGAGCACGCCATGTTGCGCCGGCTGCGCATCGAGAATCTCGCCGTCGTCGAGGACGTCAGCCTCGAGTTCAAGCCCGGACTGAACATTCTTACCGGATCCACCGGGGCGGGCAAGTCGCTCATCGTGGGTGCGGTGAACCTGCTGCTCGGGGAGCGCGCAGCGGCTGAAGTCATCCGCACTGGAAGCCCCGAGGCGCGCGTGGAGGCCGAGTTTGACCCGCCGCCGGGCGGCGCCGCCGGAACGCTGTTTGCGTCCGTGCCGGCCGGCGAGCCGGTGGTCCTGGCGCGCCGCGTTTCCGGCAGCGGCCGCTCCACGGCGTGGGTGAACGGGCGTGCCGTGCCGCTGAAGGACCTGCGCCTGGCGGCCTCGGCGCTCATCGAGCCACACGGGCAGAACATCCAGTATCAACTTCGCGATCCCCGCCACCACGTTGAGTACGTGGACGCGTTCGCTGACAACGGGTCTTTGCGCGAGCGCTACGCCGCGGCCCTCGCGCGCCTGCGGGATGCGGCGGCGCAACTGGCACGCTACGACGCCGGCCTCGCGGAGATGGCCGAGAAGCGGGAATTGTATGCGCACCGGCTGGCGGAGATCGAACGGGTGGCGCCCCGCCCGGGTGAGAAGGTGGATCTGGAAGCGAAGGCGCGCGTATTTGCGAATGCGGAGAAGTTGTACGCGGTACTGGAGGCGAGTTGCGCGGCGCTGTACGACGACGACCGCTCCGCGTCCGCGCTGGTCGGCGAGAGTGCGCGGCGACTGGAGTCGCTGACCGCGGTGGACGCCCGCCTGGCCGCGATTGCCGGCCGCCTGCGCGAGGCGGCGGCGTTGATTGCAGACGCGGCCGGCGAGGCGCGCGCGCTGGTCGACGGGCTGGACTTCGAGCCCGCGGACGTCGAGCGTACCCAGGAGCGCCTGGACGCGCTGGTTCGCCTGGAGCGGCGCTACGGCGCCGCGCTGGATGATCTGATCGCTCAGAAGGCGGCGTGGAAGGAGATTCTCGAGTCGCTCGACGGCGGGACCGGCCGACGCGAGGAACTGGAGCGGGCCGTGGCTGCCGCGGCGGACGGGGTGGCGCAGGCCGGTTCGGCGCTCAGCGCCGCGCGCGCCGCAGCCGCCCGGGAACTGGACCGGGGCGTGACCGCCGGCATACAGGCGCTGTCCATGCGCGGCGCCAGCTTCCGCACCCACATCGCCCACGCGGCCGATGCCGCCAGCCCGGTGCGGATAGACGGCGCCGGTGTGGTGTGTCACGACGACGGACTGGACGTGGTGCACATGCGCGTGCAGACCAACCCGGGCGAAGCGGAGGGTGGCCTTGACGAGATTGCATCCACCGGCGAACTGTCGCGCGTGGCGCTGGTGCTCAAGCAACTGGCCGCGTCCGGTGTTCCCGGCACCACGTTGATCTTCGACGAGATCGACGCCGGGGTGGGGGCGGACCTGGGGGATGCGCTCGCGGAGAATCTGCTTGCGCTGTCAAAACGGCATCAGATAATCTGCATTACTCACATGCCTCAGATCGCCGCCCGGGGACAGTCCCACCTCGTCGTCCAGAAAGACATCGACGGTGACCGAACGAGGGTTCGTGTTCACGCCGCCGAAGGCGACGAGCGAACACGGGAGATCGCCCGCATGCTCGGCGGCGGCGAGGGAAGCGACCGGCGCCTGGCGCTGGCCGCCGAGATGTTGGATCGCACTCGTCGCGATCGGCGCGAGAAACATGTGCGCCCGTAGCTCAGCTGGATAGAGCACTGGCCTCCGGAGCCAGGGGTCGCAGGTTCGAATCCTGCCGGGCGTACCATTCCTGACCCCCGGGGGTAGTCATTGCTCGGCTGGCTCCTTCGATTTCTCCTCGCCCTGTTCGCAGCCCGGCTGGTGGTACGCGCGCTGCGCCCCGGGCGGCCGGCTCCGCCGCGCTTTGACCCAGAAGCGGCCGCAAACAGGGGAAAACCACGCGCCGCGCCTCCCTTCGATCCGTCGTCGGTCGACGACGCCGACTTCGAAGAGCTCCCCGGCGAGTGAGGTGAACCATGTTCGTTCGACCCCGCCGACCCCGCCGCACGGGCCGCTTCCGGTCCGGCCGCATGCGCACCGAGCGCGAGCGGCGCGAGTACCTCATCTCCATGTACGCGTCCGCCGCGGTGAAGGCAGGCCTCGCCGTGGCACTCATGGTGGCGGCGTTCCAGGCCTTCCGCGCGGCCCAGATCCACGCCGCAGGCGCTTCGCTGGGACTGCGGCTTTTCCTGCCCCTGGCCCTGCTGGCGGGTGCTCTCTTTGCACTGCGCGCGGCGCTGCGCGGGGTGGGCGAGGCGAGAGAGATTCGCAGCACCCCGCTGCTCGATGACGGGGACGACGAGTAGGCCCTCGCAAAACCTAACAAACGCATTTACAGCAGGTTAACCCGGGCGCATGGCATGCGAATTGCTGCGTCCCACGGGGGTTCGGCTGCGGCCGCACGGCCTGAGGAACCTCTTTCGGTGGGCGCTGTATCCATTTGTAATGAAGAAACTTATCCGACACCGCGATATCCTGTTCTCGACCCTGTCCGAGATCACAAGCCTGATCGTTGCGGGACACGACAAGCGGATGATCTTCCGCAAGGTCCTGGAATGCTCCATCCACGTCCTCGACGCGGAGCGGGTCTTCCTGCTGGAACTCGACGGCAACCGCCTGGTGCGCTACAGCCGGGGCATCGACGACGGTTCGCGCGAGCCAAAAATCGATGTGCTCGACGAGACCCCGGGCGTGCTGGGCTGGATGATCAAGGAGACGGAGCAGGACGTCTTTCAGCCGGGGCGGGCGCTGGGGCTGGACGTGCCCACGCTGACGCGCAGCCTTGGAGACGACACCGGCAACCGCGTCATCATCAGTGCGCCGCTGGTGGCCAAGACATCCATGTTCGGGCTGCTCATTGCCATCCATCGCTCCGGCGCGCTGTACGCACCGGAAGACGTGCGGCTGCTCACGCTGCTCGCCAACCAGGCCGCGATCGCGGTGGAGAACGCGCTCCTGTACCAGAAGCTCGAGCAGGAGGCCATCACCGATGGCCTCACCTCGGTCTACAACTACCGGTTCCTGATATCGTCGCTCGAAAGCGAGATAAAGCGCGCCCGCCGCTTCAAGCAGTCGTTCTCGTTCGTCATGCTGGACGTCGATAATCTGAAGTCATACAACGACCGCCACGGCCATTTGAGCGGCAGCCAGGTGCTCAAGGAGATCGCGACCATCATCAAGGCGAGTTGCCGCGAGATCGATTTCGTGAGCAAGTACGGCGGTGACGAGTTTGGCGTGCTGCTGCCGCAGACGCGCTTGGCCGGCGCGGAGAAGGTCACCCGCCGGGTGGTCGACTGTGTCCGCGAGCACTGCTTCGACGCCCAGACGCCGGGGCTGATCACCTGCAGCGCGGGCGTTTCGTCGTTCCCGCGCGACGGGCAGACCCCGCAGGCGATCATTGAGGCCGCGGACAAGGCCCTGTACCAGGCCAAGAGAACCGGCAAGAACACCGTGGTGACCACCGAGTCGCTCATCGAAGAAATGGCCTGAAGTTCTCGTCCGGCCCCGAAAGGGGCGATCAAATCAATACTTGTCTGTGCGCCCGGCTGAGATTAGGCTCGGCGCGGCGCATCTGGAAAAGGAGCCTGGGAGGCAAATGTCAATCATCGAGAAACTACGCGCGCGCGAGGCGCGCACCGCGGTAATCGGCCTGGGATATGTGGGGCTGCCGCTGGCGGTGGAACTCGCGCAGGCCGGTTACGAAGTGGTCGGGATCGACGTGATCGCGGAGAAGGTCGATCGCGTCAACGCCGGGGACAGCTACATCAAGGATGTGACGTCCGAGGCCTTGCGCGAGGTCGTATCCTCGGGCCGGCTGAAGGCCACCACGGATTTCTCCGTGCTGGCGAGTTGCGACACGGTGGACATCTGCGTGCCCACACCGCTGCGCAAGACGCGCGACCCGGACATCTCCTACATCGTGGCATCGGTTGAAGAGATCGCCAAGTACGTGCATCCGGGCATGCTGGTGGTGCTGGAGTCGACCACCTACCCGGGTACCACCGAGGAAGTCATCCTGCCCATGCTGGCGCGTGACGATTTCCGCGTGGGCGAGCACTTCTTCCTGGCGTTCTCGCCGGAGCGCGTGGATCCGGGCAACCCCCGCTTCAACACCAAGAACATCCCCAAGGTGGTGGGCGGGGTGACGCCGCGCTGCACCGAGGTGGCGGCCGCGCTGTATTCCGGCGCGCTCAGCACCATCGTGCCGGTGAGTTCGGCGAAGGTGGCGGAGACGGTGAAGCTTCTGGAGAACACCTTCCGCAGTGTCAACATCGGCATGGTCAATGAGATCGCGCTGATGTGCAACAAGATGGACATCGACGTGTGGGAGGTGATCCGTGCGGCGGCCACCAAGCCATTCGGCTTCATGCCGTTCTACCCGGGGCCAGGCCTGGGCGGCCACTGCATCCCCATCGACCCGTTCTATCTGTCATGGAAGGCCAAGCTGGCCGGGTTCGAGGCACGGTTCATCGAACTGGCGGGGCAGATCAACGGCTCCATGCCGGAGTACGTGGTGGCACGAGTCGCCGAGGCGCTCAACCGTCATCGTAAGGCCGTCAACGGGTCGCGCGTGCTGGTGGTCGGCATATCCTACAAGGCCAACATCGACGACATTCGCGAGTCGCCGGCGCTGGACGTAATGCGCCTGCTGGTGCGCAGCGGCGCGCAGGTCGTCTATCACGACGACGTGGCCGACAGGCGCGACCACGAACTGCAGCACCTGGAGGCAAAGCCGGTGGACCTGTCGCCGCAGACGCTGGCCACGTGTGACTGCGCAGTCATCGTCACCGGACACGACGGCGTGGACTACAAGGCGCTTCTGGACGGTGTGCCCGTACTGGTGGATACGCGCAACGTGTTCGCGGGCGTTCAATCCGACAAGATCGTCAGGCTCTAACGCAGGTGAAGGAGAACGCGTGTCCAGCTATCTCGTGACCGGCGGTGCCGGCTTCATTGGCTCCAACATCGTGGACGAACTGCTCCGGCGCGGGCAAACCGTCCGCGTGCTCGACAACTTCGCGACCGGGCGGGAAGAGAACCTGCAGGACGCGGGAGACCGCATCGAACTCATCCGCGGCGACGTCCGCGACATCGCCGCGGTGGATGCCGCGGTAGCGGGCTGCGACTTCGTCCTGCACCAGGCCGCACTGGCCTCGGTGCCGCGCTCCATCGCCGACCCGGTGGCCAACAACGAGGTCAACGCGCAGGGCACGCTCAACGTGCTGGTGGCCGCCCAGAAGCACGGGGTGAAGCGTGTGGTATACGCCTCCTCCTCCTCGGTGTACGGCGACAGCGAAGAGCTGCCCAAGGTGGAGAGTATGACCCCCAACCCCATGTCTCCTTACGCGGTGGCCAAGCTGGCGGCCGAGTACTACTGCCGGGTGTTCGCGGAACTGCACGGAATGACCACCGTCGCGCTGCGCTACTTCAACGTGTTCGGACCGCGCCAGGACCCCGGCTCGCAGTACAGCGCGGTGATCCCCATCTTCGTCAAGGCACTGGTGGAGGGGAAGGCGCCCACCATCCATGGCGACGGCGAGCAGTCGCGCGACTTCACCTACATCGACAATGTGGTCGGGGCCAATTTGCGGGCCTGCGAGGCGAACGTCAGCGGCGGCAAGGTGTATAACATCGCCTGTGGCGGACGTTTCTCCCTCAACCAGTTATACGCGGCCCTCGCGGCCCGCGTGGGGACGGACCTGCGGCCGGTATACGGCCCGCCCCGGGCGGGAGACGTGAAGCACTCCATGGCCGCCATCGACAGGATCCAGCGCGAGTTGGGCTACCAGGTGTCGGTTTCGTTCGAGGATGGCATCGAGCGCACCGTGCGCTGGTACCAGGACGTCGGCCTCAAGGCGCTTCGTTGACGGAGGTTTTTGCGCCGTGAACAATTTTCAGTCGTGGTTGCGCAGTCCCTGCGGCCGCCTGCTGGCCGGCCTGGTCGTGTTCACCTACTGCAACACAGTGCTGGGCGCCACCTTCGCCCGCGCCCAGGTGCAGCAGCCCATCTCCCAGTCCACGCCCGGCGCCGAGTACCGCGTCGGACCCACCGATCATCTGTTTCTCGCGGTGCCACAGCGCCAGGACCTCAATCGCGAACTGGTGGTAGATGAAAAGGGCGCGGTAACCCTGCCGCTGGTTGGCGATGTGGTGGTGGCGGGCCTGACCAAGGGCGAGATCGAGACGCGCCTGCTGCAGGCGCTTCGCGAGTACTATCCCAGCATCAAGTCGGTGGAGGTCACGGTTACGCGCGCCATGAGCAACGTGATCTTCGTGAGCGGCGACGTCCGCGTCCCCGGCAAGTACAGCATCACCGAAGCGATCAACGTGTGGGAAGCGATTCGCGAGGCGGGTGGCCCGAGTGCGACCGCGGCGCTCACCAGTGTGCGCGTCATCCAGGACCGTGCGCGTGGCGGACGCACGTTCGTGGTGGACGTGCAGGCGGCGCTGGACGCGGGCTCGGTGGGGGATCTGCCGCTGCTCAACCCCGGGGATACCGTGCTGGTGCCGGCCGAGGGCGAGGTCTACACGGGCGTCTCGGGCGTGAACGTGTTCGGCGCGGTGGTGCGGCCGGGCGCGTACCCGCTGCCCGCGCGCCAGGACCTCATGAGCGCGCTCATGGTGGCGGGTGGGCCCGCCCCGGGGGCCAAGATGAGCAAGATCCGCATTGTGCGCCCGAGTGGCAGCGCGACGGCGCAGATCATCAAGGTCAATCTGGACGACTTCATCTACAAGGGGGAGATGGCCAACAACCCGCTCCTGCGATCGGGCGACACCATCTATATGGCCCGCAAGACGTTCTCGTCCCAGAACATCGGTGTGGTGCTCGGTTTCATCACGGCAATCGGGACTATCGTCCTGTTGTACTACACGATTCAGAAGGAATACGATGCACAACAGGCCCGAACGACCCCGTAGCCGCGGCCGCGACTGGTAGTCTTGTGCGCAAAGTAGTCCAGCACGAACACGACACCGGATTCCGCCTCAACCTGGGCGAGTACGCGCGCGTCCTGTGGCGCAAGAAGTACTTCGTCCTCGTCCCGCTGGTCATCTCGGTCATCGTGTCCAACGTCGGCGTGCGTTTCCTCGTACCGGAGTACGAGTCGAGTTCGGTGATCCGCATCGGCGGCATCGCCGACGTGGCCACCGAGGTCGACCGCTTCATCCAGACCGGCGCCGGCCGCCGGTCGCGCAACGCCGAGCTCGGCATGCAGCTGGAAGCGGACGTCATGGGCAGCGCGTTCCTCGACGAGCTGATCCGCCGCATGGGCATGGATCAGGACCCCACCCTCATCGTGCAGGCCGAGCGGCAGCGCGAGATGCTCTACCCGGGTGTGACGGTGGACGAGCTGGTCATGCGCCGCCTGCGCAACTTCCTGCGCCAGCGCATCAAGGTCGATGGCGAGGGACCCGGTCTGTTCCGCATCGCCTACTGGGACGCCAACCCCGAGGCGTGCTACGTGGTGACCGACGCCATCACCAGCCTGTACATCGAGATGCAGCGCCGCCAGACCAACCAGGCGCTGCAGGAAGTCAGTGAGTTCAGCGAGGAACAGTTGGCGGTCTACAAGGAGCGGCTGGATCGCTCGGAACGGGAACTGGCCCGCTTCCAGGAACAGATGGCGGAGCAGAGCACCACCACCAATCCGGTGACGCAGGGCAACGCGGCGCTTTCCGACCGCCTGCGCAGCGATCTGGGGCTCACCATCCGCAGCGCTGAGTCGACCCTGGAACGAATTCGCGATCCGATGGCGGCACAGCTGGGCGGCGTGCCGGATGGGGATCGCATCTGGCGCGACCCCGAGCTGCGCAAGCTGGTCAGCGACCTGACCAACCGCCGCGAGGCGGAGCTGCTGGCGGAACTCAGCGCCGGCGCCGGCGCCGGCCCGGGCGCGGACGACGCGAGCGGCATCGTGCTCACCCAACAGGCCATTCAGCGTCGCCTGTCCGCTCTGATCGCGGACCTGTTTCCCGATCTAGCGGCGGATTACCGGCCCATTGTCGTCGAGTACTTCTACCAGCAGGCGGAGATCAACGCGCTCAAGCAGAAACGAGACCGCCTGGACGCGTACATCCAGACCTACCGCCTGCGCATTCAGATGGCGCCGCAGCGGGACACCGAACTGGCCCGTCTGCGCAAGGAAGTCGAGAACAACCGCGACATCTACAACACTTTTGCCAACGCGGCGCGAACCACTCAGATCAGCCGCGAGGCCCAGAACACCGAACTGGGCGCCACCGTGTTCCTGGTGGAGGAGGCCAGCAAGCCGCTGGCGCCGGTGCGCCCGGACAAGTTCAAGATCCTGGTGCTCGCCTTTCTGCTGGGGGTGAGTATCGGCGCGGCGGGCCTGCTGCTGACGGAGTTTACCGATTCGTCCTTCCGCACCGTGGACGACGTCGAGAAGACCCTGGGGCTCAAGGTGCTGGGCACGATACCGCGCTTCGACCGTGCGCGCTGGCGGCACGACTCCACCCGCAAGCGCTCCATCATCTGGACGGTAACGGTGGTGGTCCTGGTGGGCGTGGTGATCGCGTCATTCTATTCCTACGGGAAGTCGACGCGCGAACAGTTGATCGATCTGGATCTTTCGCGCTCAACCCGGGGCGCCACGCCGGAGCAGTAACCCCATGAAGACGGCCAGACATCAGAACATCTTCGACACCTACGACGGCGAATCGCCCATCTCCACGGAATTGCGCCGCCTCTACCACAACGCGAAGCGCGACGAGAGCCAGCGACACTACAAGTCGTTCCTTGTCACCAGTTCGACGCGCGGCGAAGGCAAGAGCACCATATCCTCATGGCTCTCGATGACCATCGCGCAGTTTCCCAGCAAGAAGGTGCTGCACGTCGATGCGGACCTGCGCCGGCCCCGCGCCCACGACATCTTCGGGGTGAAGAACGCGGTGGGGCTGAAGGACTGCCTCGCCAGCAACGTCGATCCCATGGACGTGGTCAAGAAGACGCCCATGGCCAACCTGAGCGTGATCACCGCCGGAGAGCGAGCGGAACAGCCCGGCAAACTCTTCGAGTCCGAACACCTCAAGGAAGTCCTCAGCAAGCTCGAGTTCTACTTCGACATCGTTATCGTGGACAGTGCGCCGGTACTCGCGGTCAGTGACACGCTCTTTCTCTGCTCTGAGATTGAGGCGATCATGCTGGTCGTGCTTGCCGGCGTGACGCCGCGCGAAGTGGTGCAGCGCACCAAGAACATCCTCGATGACTCGCACGCCAATCTCGTGGGCGTAATTCTCAACAACGTCAGCCAGGTCCTGCCCTACTACTACGACTACAAGTACTACGGCTACGAGGAAAGGAAGCCGCGCGATCGCGGTTCCACCCCGGGCAAGGGAAATGACGAATAGCACGGCCGGGCCCGCGACCGTGATCCAGGTGGTGCATAACCTGGACGTCGGGGGCCTCGAACGGGTTGTCATCAGTCTCATCGACGGACTCGATGCGACGCGCTACCGCAGCGTCCTGGTGTGTTTGCAGGACGGCGGTGCATTGCTGGGTGATATTCGCGCGTCCAACCTGCGCGTATACGGGCTGCGCAAGGGCAATCGCTTCAGTCTGCGCGCGCTGGGCCTGATGACGGCCATCCTGCGCCGGGAACGGGCCGACATCGTCCACTGTCACAACCGCGGCGCGCTGACCTACGGAGTGCTGGCCTCGGTGCTGGCGGGAAGGGGACGGGTGATGTACACCGCGCACGGCGTTCGCTCCGCCGGGAGCCTGCGCAGTATCATGCTGGGGTGGGGACGCCGGCGCGTGCGGCGGGTGGTCGCGGTGTCCGAAGACGCGCGCCGGGTGGCAACCGCGCAGGGACGCATGGACCCGCGCCGGACGATGCTGGTGATCAACGGAATCGATGTGCGGCGCTTCGATCCCGCGCCTGGCGCCGGGGACGTGCGGCGGGCGCTGGGCATCGAGGACGCTGCGTTCGTGTTTGGCATCGTGGCCCGACTCACGCCGGTGAAAGACCACCGCACGTTGTTGCGCGCCTTCGCGCGCGTGCAGGCCGCGGGTCACCGCGGGGCGCGCCTGGTCATCGTCGGCGGTGGCGAGAGCACGGACGAGGTCCGCGCGCAGGTGGATGAACTGGGGCTCTCCGGCCGCGTTGTGATGACGGGGGACCGCCGCGACGTGCCCGCGCTGATGGGTGCGATGGACGCATTCGTGCTCTCATCGTACTCGGAGGGCCTGTCGATCACCCTGCTCGAGGCGATGGCGGCGTCGTTGCCGGTGGTGGCCACCCGGGTGGGCGGCAACGCGGAGATCGTGCAGGACGGGGTCAGCGGACTTCTGGTGGAGCCGCGCAATCCGGAGGCCCTGGCGGCGGGGATGATATTCGTGCTGGAACGCCCCGACGAAGCACGGCGCATGGGTGTCGCGGGCCGCGCCCGGGTCGAGGCGGGCTTCAGCGAGCGGGCCATGGTGGATCGGTACGCCGCTGTGTACGACGAACTCCTCGCCGGACCGGATTTCTAGATGCGCGTCCTGGTGGTCACAAACCTGTTTCCCAGCGCCGGGCAACCGCGCCGCGGTCTGTTCAACTTTCAGCAGTTGCTCGCGCTGGCCGCCGCCGACGCGGTGCACGTGGTGTGCCCGTCCCCGGAACTGCCGGGCGGCGCCTTGCTGCGCCGCTTGCGCGGCCGGCCTGCCGTTGCGCGGGAGACGCACGCGGGGATTCGCGTCGATTATCCCCGCTACCCGTACCTGCCGCGCGTGGGTCAGGGCGTGCACGACCGCCTGTTCGAATACGGAGCCCGGCGCACCGTGGCCGAGGCGATGGCGGCGTTCCACCCGGGCGCGCTGCTGGCCACATGGAGTTACCCCGATGTTGTGGCCGCCGCCCGGCTGGCGAGGGAACACGGGCTGCCGCTGGTGGCGAAGGTGCACGGCACGGATGTGAATGATTATTTTCGGATGCCGCGGCGGCGGGCGCTGATCGTTGATGCCCTCATGCGCGCGCAGGCGGTGGTGGCGGTGAGCGCGGCCCTCGCGGAACGCATCCGCGAGGCCGGGATCCGGCCGGAGCGGATTCACACCATTCCCAACGGCGTCGACACCGCGCGCTTTGCTCCGCGCGACCGCTCCGCCGCACGCGCGACGCTCGGGCTGGCACCGAATGCTCCGCTGGTTCTCTTCGTCGGGAATCTCAAACCGGTCAAGGCGATCGATACGCTGATCCGCGCGTTCGCGGTGGTGGCGCGGGCGCGTGCGGACGCCGCGCTGGTGATCGCCGGCAGCGGGCCGCTCGACGGGCCGTTGCGCGCGCTGGCCCGGCAGCTGGGACTGGGCGGCGTCGTGCGCTTCACGGGCGGACAATCCCCGGAAGCGATCGCGACATGGATGAACGCGGCCGATGTCCTGTGTCTCCCGAGCCTGTCCGAGGGCATGCCCAACGTCGTGCTGGAAGCGGGTGCATCGGGGTTGCCGGTGGTGGCAACACGGGTGGGAGGGATCCCCGAGATCGTCCGCGAGGGCGTCACCGGACTGCTCGTGGCGCCATCGGACCCGGCCGCCCTCGCCGAGGCTCTTGCGTCGGCGCTGTCGCGCGCCTGGGCCCCGCAGGCGGTGCGCGCCGCCGCGGGACCCGTGTCATGGGATGAGAGCGCGGCCCGCCTGCACGAGGTGCTGGTGGCGGCGGCGGGGAAGCCGGGTGCCACGTGATCCGCGGCCAGGACATAGTTTATGTCGCCAACGACTGGCGCGCCGAGAACAAGACCAGTGCCCACCACGTGGCCGAGGTGCTGGCCCGCGGCAACCGCATCCTCTATATTGAGGCGGCGGGTCAGCGCGCGCCGCGCGCCTCGGGCCGGGACCTGCGCAGAGTCGTGCGCAAGATCGCCGGCGCGCTCAAGCGCCCGCGGCCGGTGGCGGAGGGCGTGTGGGTGTACTCGCCGCTGATTCTGCCCTTCCACCGCTTCGGCGCCGCCCGCCACCTGAACCGCTTGTTGCTGCGCAGCTTACTGCGCCTCGCGGTGCGCCGGGTTGGGTTCGAGCGGCCGTTGCTCTGGATCGTGCTGCCGCACTATTATTCCGTTGTTGACGATTTGCCCTCGTGCGGTGTTGTGTATTACTGCGTTGATGAGTACGCGTCCCAACCCGATGTCGACGGGGACGCCATCCGCCGTATGGAGGCGCACGTGTTGCGCAGGGCGGATGTGGCCTTTGCGGTTTCCGCCCCGCTGGTGGCGGCCAAGCAACAGCTCAACGCGAACACCTACGCGAGCCCCCACGGTGTCGATGTCTCTCACTTTCGGCGCGCCATGGAACCCGGCGCGGTTCCCGGTGACGTGCGCGATATACCGCGCCCGATAGCGGGGTTTTTCGGTCTGATCGAGGAGTGGATCGATTTGGAGTTGATGGAGACGGCGGCGCGCGCGCTTCCCGGTGTGTCGTTCGTGCTCATCGGCCGTTCCGCGCGGCCGTTGGGCCGGCTGACGGCGCTGCCCAATGTGTACGTGCTGGGGCAGCGTCCCTACGCGCAACTGCCGGATTATCTGCGGACATTCGATGTGGGTCTGTTACCATACCACCTGAATACGCAGGTGATGAACTCGAACCCGAAGAAGCTGCGGGAGTACCTGGCGGGAGGGAAGCCGGTGGTATCCGTGCGCGTTCCCGAAGTTGAACGCTACTCCCGTCTGGTGCGGATCGCGGACGGCCCCGAGCAATTCACCGCGGCGATCGCGGAAGCGATCGCGGAGACGGGGCCGGAGCGGTCACGCGAGCGCGCGGCGGCCATGGAGGCGGAGTCCTGGGAACAACGGGTGGCCAACGTCTCCGACATCGTGGTGCGCCATATTCCCGCGGTGCGGCATGACTGACCGGACCACACGGGGTTGCGCCGTTGCCGGGCGGCAGGAGCCGCGCGGGTATGCGTATCGGGGCGTCCGGTGGAGCACTTCTTGCACGCCAGACGGTCACAACCCATCGCCTGTTTCCGGTTGGTCGCGCCGATTCCGTCCTGTGCATCGGGGCGGAGCGCCTGATCGCATTTCGCACTGACCCTACGCACTGCCCCAAGGAGGCCGACAGCGTCATGTCAATACACAGAAAATCCATCGTCGCAGCGCTGAGCCTGGCGTTGGCGCTGTCATTCCTCGCGGCGGGCGGTGCTTCCGCCGCCACTTACTACGTATCCAACAGTGGAAGCGACTCCAGCGCCGGTTCCCAGGCCGCGCCGTGGCAGACCCTGCAGAAGGCCGCCGCAAGCATCAGCGCCGGCGACGTGGTGCTGGTGTCGCCGGGCACGTACGTCGGCTTCAATATCACTTCCGGCGGTACATCGTCGTCGCCGAAGACGTTTCGCGCCGACGGGGACAACGTGATCATCAACAGTCAGAACGCCAGCACCCCGGACAACATCAACATCGAGAACGCCGACTACGTCGTCGTCGAGGGGTTCGTGGTGCAGGACGCGCCACGCGCCGGCATCCGTGTGGCCACCTCGCGCGGCGTCGTGTTGCGCAACAACTACGTTCATCGCTGTGCGCGCTGGGGAATCTTCACCGCCTACGCCACGGACATCCAGATCCTGGACAACGTGTGCGCCAATTCGGGTGAGGAGCACGGTATCTACGTGTCCAACAGCACCGTCGCCAGCGACAATCCCGTCATCCGCGGCAACGAGTGCTTCGGAAACCTCCACAACGGAATCCAGCTCAACGGGGATTGCACCTCCAGCGGTGACGGCGTGATCAGCGGCGCACTCATCGAGAACAACATCATCCACGACAACGGATGGAAGGGCTTCAGCCTCATCTCCGTCCAGAATTCGACCATCCAGAACAACATCCTGTATTACAACGGCACGGCCGCCGGGGCGGGTGGCATCCACCTCACCGATGAGCCCGGCTGCAACCGACCCAGCAACAACAACATCGTGGTCAACAACACGGTGGTCGAATTCAACATCGCGGGAATTCGCATCGGCGACGGTTCCACCGCCAACATCCTGTTCAACAACATCGTTGCTGCCAGCAGCCTGGGGAGCACGATCATCGATGACGTGGGTGGCAACCAGATCCACGGCACCTCCAACCTGCGGGTCACCTCCACCGCGGGGCTCTTCGTGGATGCCGCGGCGCGGGATTACCACCTGGCCAGCGCGAGTGCCGCGGTGGACGTGGGCGTTGCCACCTACGGTGGCGCCAGCGCCCCGACGGTTGACTTCGCCGCCGCGGCGCGCCCGGCGGGCAACGGCTACGACGCCGGGGCCTTCGAGCGCGCGGGCGCCGCACCCCCTCCGCCTCCGCCGCCACCCCCGCCGACGGGAATCATCGCCACACACCCGCGCATCCTCGTGCCCGGGGGACGGCTGGCCGAGCTGCGCCAGTCGGGATGTTTCGATGCAAGCGGGAATCCCATTCCGGGCTGCACGCAGACCGCGCAATGGAACGGGCTCGAGGACATCGTCGAAAACCGGCCGGAGCGCGCCAGCGCGCTGGAATGGGCGATGGCCTTCATGGTGACGGGGAACGCGACCTACCGGACCAACGCCATCGCCGATGCGGACGCGCAGGTTGCGGCGGGCGTGGATCCCATCGTTGCGGCAAACTACCGTTTCCTGTATGTGCGCGACTACCTGCGCAGGATCGCCTGCACCTATGACTGGCTCTACGGTGACCTGAGTGCCGCGCAGCGCACGAACTACAAGAACTACATGCTGATGCTCATCTACCTGACGTGGAACGACGACGCGACCACCAAGGCGATCTACGACATCGGCAACTGGGGTGCCAACGCGCCCGGTAACAACTTCTACTACAACTTCATCCTGGCCACGGCCTACGCGGCGCTGGCCTTGCACGGGGAGAACACCACACAGTTCACGTGGGGAGGGACGACGTACCCCTTCAAGCTCACCCTCGACGGGGTGGACTACACCAATATACTCGACTTCCTGTACGCCAAGATCACCGACGAGTCCATTCCGAAGTGGCTCAACACGTACGGCAAGGGCGGCGGCTGGCACGAAGGCGACCAGTACGGTCCATCCGCCAAGCGCCACCTGTTCGAGGCGTTGGTGATCCTGCGCCGCGCCGGTGGCCGCGACTTCTTCAACGATCCCGCCACCAGCTTCCCGCTGGAAGCCGCGTTGTACAAGTTCTACTCGACGCAGCCGCGCGGGCGGCTCTTCTACTCCGGCGGCGACGCGGGGCGCGAGCCCACCTTCGGTATCTACGACTATGACCGGCACGAGATGATATGCCTCGCCGACGGACTCGAGGGCAGAGCGGAGTCCGCCTACGCGCAGTACTGGGTCAACCACTTCTACCCGCTCGCCGACGGCACCGGGCAGCAGGTGGTGGACTTCATGTTCTACCGGCCGGTGCTGCCTGAGAGCCCGCTGTCCGCGCTTCCGCTGAATTACCGGGCGGAGGGAATGGACTGGATGAACAGCCGCTCGAGCTGGGGCGACGACGCAGTGTCGGTGAGCTTCGTCTCCACCGACGCGGTGGCCGGCCACCAGCACAACGACCAGAACGCCTTCCAGATCTACCGCGGCTCATCCGGCAGCCGCCTGGACGGCTGGCTGGTGACCGACACGCAGCCGTTCGCCACCGGCAACCGCACGGCGACGGCGTCGCACAACACGATCATCGTGGACAACGCCACCTGCCAGCGCTACGGCAGGGGAACCGGCAACATGGAGAAGTACAGCGCAGTGATGAACACCAGTCCCGCGTACGTCTACACCATGGGTGACGCCAGCGACGCCTACTACGACGACCTGGAGGTCAACTGCTACAGCCAGGATGGCACCAAGCAGCTCACCACCTTCCAGCGCGAGCTGGTGCACGTGCTGCCGGGATACATCGTGGTCTTCGACCGCGTCACACCCATCAACCCCAACGCGAAAGTGCGCAACTTCTTCCACTACTCGAACCAGCCGGTGGTGACCGGCGACATGCTGGAAGTGACACGCGGCGACGGCAAGGTGTTCCACAAGGTGCTGCTGCCGAACAATGCGCGTCTGACCACCATCGACGAGCAGATCGGTGATTCCAAGACCATCACGACCTGGCGCCTGGAGGCGGAAGCCACGCCGGTACCGAACCACCAGTTCCTGAATGTGTTCTACGTCACCTCGGCCGGCACCGTGCAGATGCCCGACGCCCTCGTGGTCCGTTCCGAGCAGCAGAACATGGTGGGAACCCGCATTGCGGATCCCGCGCACGACATCGTGCTCATGTTCTCGGCCGATCCCACCGGGGCGGCTCCGGGCGGGACCATCGAGTACAAGGTGGGCTTCAGCAATGGCAGCCAGCACTTCCTGTACGACCTCGTGCCGGGCACCGAGTACACGGTCGACGTGGCCCAGGAGAACGGGTTCTTCTCGGTGAAGGTTGCGCAGGGGCCGGGTGTCATGACCACCGACGCCGGCGTGCTCCACTTCGAAATCGACGCGGTGAACCTTGCCGCGCTCGGCAGATAGAAGGGTGTCAGGCCGTTTGTGCGCCCCAGTGCGGCTGAGATCGAGACTCGGATAGGCCAGAACCTGCAGCGCTACTTCCCGGGGCTCAGCCCCGGGAGCGCGCAGGTTCGCTGTGCGCCGTTCGCGGAGACGTCGTCGTATCCGCTGGTGCACTGTGGCGTCTTCGACCGGGCGACATCGGCACGCCGCGCCGGCCTGGTGGTGAAGTTCCCCCCGACGTGGTCCACCCACGACGAAGCGGAAACCGAGCACCGGCAGTTGAGCCGCATGGCCGCCGTGCTGGGAATCGGCGGCGGTCCGCTGCGCGTCCCACGTCCCCTCGACTATTTCCCCGACTGGTCGGCGCTGGTCACTGAAGAGGTGGGCGGAGAGCGTTTCTCACGCCGCCTCATGCGCGACACCAGCCGCTTTGCGGGACGACCCGCCGCGGCGCGCCTGGCCGGCTGGGTGCGCGATTGCGGCCGCTGGCTCGCCGCGTTTCACCAGGCCACCGCCCTGGCCGGGGAGGCGCCGTTCGGCGACGCGTTTCGGGATCCCATCATGCAGCGCCTGGAGAAACTGCAGACCCAGGGCCTGCCGGCGGCCGTCGCCGCGCGGGTACAGGAAACACTCGGCGCACTGCGGGGGTGGGGGACGGATCGCGACGTCCCCGTCGCGTGCCTCCACGGGGACTTCGGCCCGCAGAACATTCACGTGGCCCCCGAATGGATCTGCGTCTTCGACCTCAGCTACGACCGCCCGGCGGCCATCTTCGACGACGTGGCCTACTTTCTGGTCACGCTGGAGACCATGAGTCCATGGCCACGCCACGTGTTCTTCGACCGCGCGCGGGCGCTGGCGTTGCGGGAACCGTTTTTGCAGGGCTATGGCCGCGGCACGGATGGAGATGACGCAACCGCGCTGGAAGGGTACTATCTGAAAGCGCTCGTGTTCCGCTGCGCGAAACAGCGCCGGAACGTCGCGGCGCGCGGCCGCCTGCCGGCGGCGGCGTTCGACCGGGTGTTCGTGGCCCGGCGCTACCCGGAGCGTCTGGAACGCCAATGTCGTCTCATTCAAAAATTGCTGTGAGTTCCGTACCCGACGTGTCCACCCCTTCACAGAGCTTCGACCCCCGCGGTCTCTCGGTTCCGGTGCTCATGTACCACAGCGTGGGGCGCGTGCTGCCGGACTGGGCCTGGTCGGAGCTGACCACCCCGGCGGACGTCTTCGAGAGCCACCTGAGGGCCCTCGCCGCCGCCGGCTACCGCGCCGTCTCGCTGGCGCAGTGGCACGACCACGTGAACGGGACCCGCGTGCTGACCGGCAAGCCGGTGGTGCTAACCTTCGACGACGGCTACCTGGACAACTGGACCCACGTGGTGCCGCTGCTGGAGCGCTACGGTTTCTGCGGCACGGTGCTCGCGACGGTGGAGTTCGTGCAGCCGGATGACGCCGTGCGTCCCACCCTGCGCGAGGCCGGGCGGGGAGAACTCGCCGAAGACGCGCTGGAAACACGCGGCTTCATGTCTTGGGAGGAACTCCGGCGCGGCGCAAACAGCGGTGTGCTCGATGTACAGAGCCACGCGTTCACGCACACGTGGTACCCGGTGAGCGACGAGGTCGTCGACTTCCATCACCCCGGAGACGCGTACTACTGGCTGGACTGGAACGCGTACCCGGACGGAAAACCATTCTACCTGTCGAATCTCGGCCGCTCGCGCGTGCCATTCGGCGTTCCCGTCTACCGGCACGAGAAGTCGCTCGCCTGCAGGCGCTTCCACGCCGATCCTGCGGAGTCGGAGCACTGCGCCGGCGTGGTAGCACGCAGCGGCGGCGACGCGTTCTTCTTGCAACCCGGCTGGCGCGACCGGCTGGGCGAAGCGTTGACGCAATTCCGTTCCGGTCGCGCGCGTCGTGGCCGGGTGGAAACGGACGCGGAACGCGGCGCGCGACTGGAGCACGAACTGGTGGGGTCGAAACGCGCTCTGGAACATGGCCTCGGGCGCCCGGTGGACTTCTTCGTGTGGCCGGGTGGAGGTTACGATGACGACGCGCTGCGCATGGCCCGCCAGCACTACAAGGCCGTCACCCTGAGCGGCGCCGAGCGCATGCGCTACCGCAACCGGCCGCTGGAGAATCCGGGATCGATCATCCGGCGCGGTGCACCCACCATCGAGACGGGTGCGGCGGAGCATTACGCCCCCGGCCGCTATCTGGTGGACTTCATCGAGGAGTTTCGCGGGGTTCCCGGTGCGCGCCGCCGCCGCCAGGCGCGCAAGCTCGCCTACCTTGCCGCGGCCCGGCTCGGCTTGTGGCCGCGGTAACCATGGCGTCGCGGTCCCGGCATCTGCTCCTGGTCACCTACCATTTCCCACCGTCCGCGGCCAGCGGATCGTTCCGCCTGCTTGGATTCTCGAAGTACCTGCCGGCGCTGGGCTGGAAGGTCACGGTGGTGGCGCCGCCGAGCATGCCGGGAGAGCCGGTGGATCCGGGGCTCGCAGCGCAGGTACCCTCGGGTGTGGAAGTGCGCGCGGTTGCTTACCCCACGCGCGGCGGAAAACCGGTGCGCGTTTTCTTCCCGTACGCGGCGTGGCTGGCGCCGGCATGGCCGGCGGTGCGCGACGCCGCCAGGAACGGGCGGCCAGACGTGGTTCTGACCTCGGGACCACCGCACCTCGTGCACCTGCTGGGACTGTGGATAGCGCGGCGCCACCGCACGCCGTGGATCGCAGACTTCCGCGACCCGTGGGTAAACGATGGGCTCGGGCGGCCAAGGCGCTGGATCGACCGCTGGTTCCAGGTCTGCGAGCGGAGCGTGTACCGAAACGCCGACCGCATCCTCGCCAACGCACCCAACGCGATGGACGTGTACCGCCGCGACTACCCGCGCCAGCAGCACAAGATCCGCATGCTCACCAACGGCTTCGATCCGCATCTCGTGATGGCGTCGCCCGCCCCGGCGCTTGCGCCGGGAAGCCCGCTGCGCCTGGTCCACGCCGGCGAGATCTACCTGGGCCGCGATCCGCTGCCGCTGCTCGATGCGATGCGCGAGATCCAGCAGGCGACGCCCGTGGGCGGCCCGCGCCTCGAGCTCCACATCCTGGGACGCGCCGAAAGGGGACGCGCACAGATGGAAGCGGCGATTCGCGAACGCGGACTCACCGACAGCGTCGTGTTTCGCGGCCAGGTGTCCTACCAGGAGTCGCTCGCGGCCATGGCCGAGGCGGATATCAACGTTCTGTTCGATACGCCGAACCGGAAGTTCGGTGTGCCGGCGAAGCTCTACGAGTATCTCGGCGCGGGGCGGCCGGTGCTGGCGCTGGCCGAGTCCGACGGTGACACCGCCAACATCCTGCGCGAAGCGGGACTGCGCCACGCAATCGCGCATCCGCTTCGCACCGGCGAGATACGCGACGCGCTCTCCGGCCTGATCGCCGCCCGGGGTGAGGGAAGCCCCGTCATCGCCGATCCCGCGCGGCTGGCGCGTTTCACGCGGGAGAACCTCGCCGGGACACTCGCCGGGATCATGGACGAAGTCCTCGCCGAACGGGAGGCCAGCCGTGTCCAATAGGCGGCTCACCGTCGCGGCCACGTTCGTCGGGACCCTGTTCCTGACCTTTTCGCTCACGTACCTGCTCTTGCAGGACGAACGCATGGCCATGGCCGGGGGAGTGGGTGTGGTGGGGCTCACCGTCATGTTCGTGGAGCCTTTCGTCGGACTGGTGAATTACCTGCTGTTCATCTACCTGCGCCCGCAGGACTACGTGCGCGCACTGATGGGCATGCCGCTGATGCTGATGATCGGTGCCGCCACCTGCTTCATGGTGGTGCTGCACATGGCGGTGCTGCAGCGCACCATCACGCTGGCCAGGTCGCCCAACAACCTCCTCGTGCTGTGGTTCGGGGCGGCCATTGTGGTTTCGCAACTGGCCACCCTGGTGCCGGTCGGGGTGATGTCCGCCGTGACGGATTTCGTCCCCACGCTGATCCTGTACCTGCTGGTGGCCAATCTGGTCACCAGCGAGCGCCGCCTCAAGTTCGTGATCAGCCTGCTGGTGGTGTTGACGATGACACTGGCGGTGCAGGGCGTGGTGCAGATCCACACCGGCCAGGGCCTCGGCGGGCAGGACACGTACGACGGACGCATCCGCGCCATCGGCATCTTTTCGGACCCCAACGATCTTGCGCTGGCGCTGGTCATGGTGCAGCCGTTCCTCCTGCTGAAACTGCTGGAGCCGGCCAAGCCCGCGGAGAAGCTGTTGGCGATGATCGGCATGGCCGTCCTCACCTACGGCCTCTTCCTCACCCAGTCGCGCGGGGGACTGATCGCGTTCGGCCTGCTGATGATGATCGCGCTGAGCCGCCGGCTTGGCCGCGCCATCGGCCTGTCGATTGGCGGGTTCATGATGCTGATCATCGTGGTGCTCTCCCCGCGCATGGCGAATATCTCCGCGGAGGAGGGATCCACCTACGGCCGTATCGAGGCGTGGACCACCGGCTTCGACCTGTTCCAGCAGTACCCGCTGTTCGGCGTTGGCTTTGGCAATTACACCGAGCATCATTTTCGCACCGCGCACAACTCGCTGGTGCTGTGTGCCGCCGAGCTGGGCGTATTCGGATTGCTCGCGTGGGTCATGCTGATCTACATGTCCATCAAGAACCTCGGTTTCATCGCGCGCGAACTGAAGGCCAGCGGACGGCGCGAAAGCGCCCTGTATGTGGAGAGCGTCCGCTACGGCTTCTTCTCGTTCATGGTGGCCGCGTACTTCCTGTCGCGAACCTACAACGAGTTGCTTTTCATCTTCCTGGGGTTGACCACGGCCATCACGCACATGTTCGTGCGCGGCTCGAGCGAGCGCTATGTATTGATGGACCGGCGTGATTTCGTGTACGGCATTGCGGCCACGATCGGTGCGATGCTGCTGACCAAGTTCTTCCTGATAACCGCGTGGTGATGTGGGCGTGTCTATTCTCGTTCTGATCCTCGTCGCCGGCGTACTGGTCGCGGCACTGGCGCGTTTTGCGCTGGCATTGCGGCGGCGCGGCGTGCACCACGTGCTTGCCGACCGCGCGCGCCGGCCGCGCCGGCCCGTGGCCGGCCCGCGGCACGTGTTCTTCTCCGTCGTCGACCACTTCGAACCCTTCTGGCACAACCGCGACGTCCGCCTCGCCCGCGAGCGCGTACAGCGATGGATCGACGCCTACCCCGGCATCGCCGGCCGCTTCCACGACCGCGGTGGACGGCCGCCACGGCACGCGTTCTTCTATCCCGAAGAGGAGTACCCGCTGGACCCGGTGTGCATGGAGATGCTGGCGGGGCTGTGCCATCGGGGCTTCGGCGAGGTGGAGGTGCACCTGCACCACGACGCCGACACGTCGGATGCGCTGCGCGGGCGGCTGCTGGCATTCACGCGCCGGTTGCGGGGCGAACACGGACTGCTGCACGCGGGAACTGACGGAGAGGACGCGGCCTACGCGTTCATTCACGGCAACTGGGTACTGGGGAACTCGGGGCCCAACGGGAAGGACTGCGGCGTCGACGACGAACTGCTCGTCCTGCGCGAGACGGGATGCTACGCGGACTTCACCTTTCCGTCCGCGCCGCACCCGTCGCAACCGCCGGTCGTGAACCGCATCTACTACCCGGCGGGGGACACGACCCGCGCGCGCGCGCATTTCCGGGCCCGGGACGCGCGCTTCGGGTCCCCGGGCGGCGCCGGGCCGTTGATCGTCAACGGCCCCCTGGGGCTCAACTGGGGGCGGCGGCGGCGCGGGATCCTGCCCTCGGTGGAGAACGGCGACCTCACCGGCATCAATCCGCCGTCCCCGGACCGCACCGATGTGTGGATGCGCACGGGGGTCTCTGTGGCGGGCTTCCCGCGCTGGATCTTCGTCAAGGTGCACACACACGGGGGACAGGAGCGCAATGCCGTGCGACTGCTGGGAGACGACCGCGGGCTCGCCGCGCTCTTCCGGGACCTCCTTGCCCGCTATGACGACGGCGAGCGCTTCATCCTTCATTTCTCGACGCCGTGGGAGATCTTCCACGCGGTGCGGGTGTTGGAGTCCGGGGACACGGCCGCCATCGATGCGATCGAGCGCTTCGAGTACCCGTTCTGACCCCGGCCGTATCGTGCTCCCGCTGGCGCGCCGGAAAGGGCGACATTATCCTTGACCAAAGCGCGGCGATCCCTAATGGTGTGGGCGTTCGCAGCGCGGCAAAGCCCCGGCCGCCGTGCACGGTTCTTGCAGCCCCTTGACCGTCGCAAGTAAGTCCTGTTCCATATGGTTTCTCATCGGCTGATTCGTCGCCTTTTTGCGCGCCAGGCGCGCTCCCGGGGATTGCCCATGTTTCGTCAATGCATCTCGATCCTCCTGCTCGCGGGAATTCACGCCGTATCCGTCCCCGGCGCAGTGAACGCCGCGAAAAGCGGTACGGCAGCCGCGAACGGCACGGCCGCGACCAGCACTCAGATCATCCTTTTCGACCTGCCGCCGGCCGGCAGCTATGACGTGCGGCGCAACGGAACGCCCGCCGGATCGGTCACGGCGAATCCTGCCGGCACGTTCAGCTACACGTCGCCCACCAGCGCCGGGGACCGCATTCTGTTCACGCTCACCGGAGTGAACCCGGTCACGCCCGGCGCACCCGCGTCGTTCGTGGCGACGGGGAACAGCCAGGGCTGTGTCGCCCTTTCGTGGAACACGCCGCCCGCCGACGACTATGTGACGGCCTACTCGCTGCTGTGGGGAACGACGCCGGGGGTATACACGGATTCGTTGCAGTTCGGGCGCCTCGAGGTCGTGCAGTCCGGCAACACCTCGCGGAGCACACGCTGCGGCTTCCCTTCGGGGACCTTCCATTTCGCGCTGCGCGCGTACAACTCGTTCGACCTGTACAGCGCGCTCTCGGTGCCGTCGACGACGACCATCTCCAATGAGAACACCCAGGGCCCGCCGGCACCGGGCAACGTGGCGGTGACGGAAACGCCGCCGGGCTGCGCCCGGGTCACCTGGACCGCCTCCGGCGATCCCACCGTGACCGGCTACCGGCTCTACCTGGGCACCCGCCCGCGTTCGCAGGGCGCCTACAGCGACTCCAGCGACGTGGGCCTGGTGGTCACCGGCTCCTTCTGCAGCCTCGCGCCGGGGACCTACTACGCCGCGGTGCGTGCCAGAACCGGCACGGGCATCTTGAGTGCCTACTCGAGAGAAGTCTCGGTTTCTGTTATCGGACCTGACGTTACGCCACCGGTCGTGTCGGGCATGTCGCCCGCCAACGGCGCCAGCAACGTGCCACGCAATACCAGCGTGTTCTTCGTGGTGACCGACGCGCGCTCCGGGGTCAACTTCAACTCCATCGTGGTGACGGTGGACGGGCAGCAGTGCCCGGGCACGGTTACCACCACGCCCGGCGGCTACGCCGTCCAGTGCCAGCCCGCCGCACTCCTGCCCGCCAACAGCAGCGTGGCGGTGTCGGTGTCCGCGCAGGATGGGGCGTCGCCGGCCAACACGGTCAACACGTCGTGGTCGTTCCAGACCGGCGCCAACGCCGTCAACGATGTCGACCCGCCGGTGATCTCGTCACCGGCCCCGGCGGCGGACGCGAACGACGTGCCCCCGCGGGCCACCGTCGCCGTGACCATCAGCGACACCGGCCTGGGCGTCGATCTGAGCACGGTGGAGATGGTGGTCGACGGTACGGTGGTTGCGCCGTCGGTGGAGGGAACCCCGGCCAGCGTACGGGTGTCCTGGCAGCCGGACCCGCCCTTCCAGGCGGGGCGCACCGTTATGGTGCGGGTCGACGCATGCGACCACGCGTCCCCGGCGAACTGCGCGGCGACGTTCTCGTACAGTTTCACGGTAGGCAATCCGCAGGTTGCGGCAGAGCCCGGTGCCATCGTTCCCGACGGCTTCTGGGCCGACGATCCCTCGCGGCCGATGGAGGTGCGCAACCTGCCCGCCTCGTGGCGTGTGCGCATCTTCGACCCGGCCGGAACGCCGGTGCGACGCTTCACCAACAGCCAGGCGGGGATCACCTGGACGTGGGACTTCCGTAACGACAACGGCGAACGCGTGGCGCCGGCGCTCTACCTCGTGCGCGTCACCGACAGTTCCGGATCCGTGCAGGGAACCGCCCGCTTCCTGGTGCAGTCGCACTGATGAGAGCGGCCTCGCCCGCGCCGCGGGCCCTCGCCGCTTCGCTGCCGATCGTCCTGCCGCTGCTCCTCGCCTACGGCTACGTGCTGCTTTCCCTGGCGGGGCAGTGGGCCGACGATCCCAACTACGCCCACGGGTTCTTCGTTCCCATCATGTCCGCCTGGCTCGCCTGGCGGCGGCGTGACCGCCTTCGTGCCGCCCCCCGCCGGCCCAACCCGGCGGGAATCCTCGTGGTGGCGGCGGGCGCGGCCCTCTACCTGGCCGGGGTCTTGGCCGCGGAGCTCTTCACCACCCGCGTCTCACTCGTGGTCGTGCTCACCGGGCTGGTGCTGGCCCTGGAGGGCAGCGAGCGCCTGCGGGTGATGGCGCTTCCGCTGGGCTTTCTCCTCTTCATGATTCCGCTGCCCTACGTGGTGTACTACCGGCTGACGTTTCCGCTCCAGATAGAGAGTTCGCGCATCGCGGCGGGTCTTCTCACCGCGGCCGGGCTGCCGGTGGTCCGCGAGGGCAACGTGATCCACCTGGAGGGCTACGCGCTGGAAGTCGTCACCGCGTGCAGCGGGCTTCGCTCCATCATGACACTGGGCACCATCGGCGTGTTCATCGCGACGTTGCTGCCCATGTCGCGCGCCGGCCTCGCCGGCTACCTGCTGCTCATCGTCCCGGTGGCCATGGGGGCGAACGTCCTGCGCCTCGCGCTGACGGCGGCCATCGCCGCCGTCGCCGGGCCGGGTGCGGCGGAGAGTTTCCTTCACGAACTCTCGGGGCTCGTGCTATTCGTTCTCGGGGTGGTGGCGTTGTTCATTATTGCATGGGGGTTCCGGTGGGCCGATCGCAGGCGAAGTGGATTGTCGCGTCGATAATCGCGGTCGCGGGCATTTCGGCGCACGCCATTCGTGCCACCGAACCGCCCGACCGCGGGCCGCTGCGGCTGGAAGAGGCGTTGGTGGTGTCGACGGATACGACATTCGTCGACGAGACCCTCGAATCGGACTATCGCGAAACGCTGCAGGCGCGCGAAGTCATCTATCGCATGTACGCACCCGAATCCAGCGCGCCGGTGTGGATGCTGCTCGCGTATTTCGATCAGCAACGCGAGGGTTCGCAGGTGCATTCGCCACGCCATTGTTACCCGGGGGCGGGATGGAGTATCGAGGGTGAAATCGAGATGCAGGCGGCCTGGCGCGACGGGAGTGTGCACGCGCTGCTGGTGAGCAACGGCGTCGCGCGCAGACTGGTGTGCTACTGGTACCAGATGCCGGGCCGCATTACACCGGACGTGCTGGATCTCAAGCTGGCGCTGACGCGCCAGGCGGTGCTGCGCCGGCCGCAGGACGTGGTGTACGGCAACGTCTCCACGGTTCTGGAAAGCGACGTGGCGGCGGCTTACGATCGCCTCGCGCCCTTCGTGCGCGACGCGGAAACCGAGATCGCGCGGCTCTACCGGGAGCAGGATGAACGTCGGCCAGATACTGACTGATTATCTCGACGGGCTCACGAATGCCCGGCTTGCCCTTCGCTCGCCGAGTGTGCTGGCGCCCTTCGTGGTGTTCGCGCTCGCCCAGGCCGCGCTGCTCACCCTGCTCGCCTTCTTCGACTGGCCGCCGGCCGCGCCCGTCCTGCTGCCGCTGGTGCGGGGTCTCGGCGGCGAACCTGCCATCCATTATCCGATGCACTTCGTCCTGCTGCCGAGAATGTGGGAACCCGTGTACCTGACACTCGTGGCCACGCTCGGTTTTGGCCTGTGGACGTTCGCCGTGTGGACCATGGTGAACCACCACGAGGTGGGCCAGCGCATCGCCGGCCGCCGCTTTGCTTCTGTGCTGCCGTCGGTGCTGGCCGTGGGTGTCGTGTTTGTGGTGGTCAGCGCGGGACTGGGGCGAATCCTGGGAACGCTGGTGGAACGGGTTCCCTCCGGCATGCCCTCGCGGGTGGTACTGGGAGGCGCGATCCTGGTGGTGGCCGCCGCGCAGGCGATGCTCGTGTATGCACCCGTGGTGCTGCGCCTGCGCGACGTCAACGCCATGCAGGCGATCCGCGCCAGCGTGCGCTACGCGTCGCGCAACTTCTGGCCGACGGCGCTGGTGCTGGCGACGGTGCTCGCCGCGCACATCCCCCTCGACGCCATGATCAGCCGTGCGGACCGGGTGGCCCTCGCGTTTCACCCCGAGACGGTGTTCTACTTGATGCTCGGTTCCATCGCGCTGGAGATGGTGACCGCATACCTGCTCTTTTCGGCCGTGGTCGGGCTGGCACTGCCGGAAGAGGGAGGATTGCGATGAGGCGGGCAACGCCCCTGCTGCTCCTGCTCGCGCTGGCCACGGCGTGCGCCCCCACGGACGGCCTGCTGGCGCGCTATCACATGGAACAGAAGATGTGGCGCGCGCAGTTCTATCAGCGACGCATCAAGATCTCGTTTCTGCGCGCGTCGCGACACGACATGCAGATGGCGATCGCGGCATTCCGCGATGTGCTTGGTTCCGACCCCACCGCCACCCCGGCTGCGGCGGCGTGGGACGCCGTGGTGCGCGAGGACATTCGCAACATGATGGTGGTTTCGCGTATCGCGCTGGCCAATCTCTACTTTCTCAGCGAACGCTACGCGGACGCGGGAACGCTGTACCAGCAGACGCTGGAACTGGGAGATCTCTCGCTTGACCGCTCGCTCGAAGCCCGGCTCGGCGCGGCGCGCTCGTTGTACCTCAGCGGCGAGACCAGCGAGGTCATGGCGCTGTGCGCGGAGATATTCCGCGAACTGGCGCAGAATCCCGTCTTCCAGACGGGTGAGAACGAAGTGGACCCGGTATTCATGAATGTGCCGGTGGCGCTGGTGCGGATGTACGTCGAGGCCGGCGACACCAGCCGCACGCAGGAATTCTCCCGCCTGGCGCTCGACTTCTACGACGGGCAGGCGGGGCGGCCCGGGGCCGCCGAGAGCGCCCTGGACGCCCGCCTGGGCGCCCTGCAGGTGTGTCTCGCAGTGCGGGCCTGGCCGGAGGCAGTTTCGCGCCTCCAGGCGATTCTGGACGATCCTGGGCTTGCACCCGACGCCCGTCCGGGGCTCGAACTCCTGCTGGGCGAGATCTTCGCCTTTCCGATGGGGGACGAGGCGCGGGCGGGAGCCATTCTGCAGCGCGTGGTGGACCAGTATCCGGGCAGCGGCTACGACTTCGCCGCCGCCTATGACCTCGGCTCGCTGCGGGCTTCCCAGGGGGACAGCGCCGGGGCGGAGGCGATATTCCGGGCCATCGAGACGGACAACGGCGCACCGGCGGCGGTGGCCTCCCGGGCCATGTTTGCCCGCGCGCGCCTCATCGAGGCCCGGGGGAACTGGGACGAGGCCTACGTCATCTACCGGCGGGTTTTTCAGCTGTATCCCAACACCATGGCGGCCATCGAGGCGCCACTGGTGGTGACGCGCCACTTCGTGGCCTCAGGAGAAGTCGCGCTGGCCCGGCGCACGCTGGAGGGCGCGCGTGAGTACTACATGGCCCTGCTGGACCGGGGCAGCCCCTTCGCGGGGGACCGGCTGGTCGTCCAGGCCGCGCTGGCGGAGTCCTTCACGACGGCGGGGGACGCCGCGGGGGTTGCGGAACTGCTCGGATCCGGATCTCCCAACTGGGACGAGGCCAGCAGCGCGGCCGGAATGCTAAGGAGCGCAGAGCTTTACGAGACCGTGCTGGGAGAGCCCCAAATGGCCGCAGAAATGCTCAAAAAATGTGTTGAGCGATTCCCGGAAACACGGTATGCGAATGTAGCTCAACGTCGTCTGGACGAGCTGGAGGGCCGGTCCCCGTGAGGGGAATCCGGCGCGTGGGCCGGAACCGCGAAGCACGGCGCGGAAACGGTCGCGGGTGGGTGATCGGGTCTCGTCCGGTGGCGGCGCCCCACCAGAAATTACGTGATCAAAACGCTAGCCACGGTTGGATAAACCGTGCACTTTTGAAACTCGAACGGGAGGCCGCTGGCCTGTGCTGGCCGCTTGCGCCGCGCCCTCGTGGCACGGCGGGTAACGGTCGGGCACGCCCCGGGGCGATCGTCCTCCGCGTGAGCCGATTGGCGCTCATTGGCCCCCGCTTTGCTGATTGGATCATGAAGCCTTTACTCTTTACAGCCATACCTGGTGCGGCAAGGATGACCAGCATGCGCGTATCCGCAACGAGCCGCTCATTGGCCCGGGCCATCGCCCTGGGCGCCGCCATTCTGGCGGCGGCCGGCCCTGTCAGAGCGCAAAGTGGCGCCGGAACCTACGCGGCGCCGTTCCTCAAGATTCCCGTCGGCGCGCGGCTCATGTCGTCGCCCGACGCGGTGGCGGGCCTGAAGCCCGACGCCAGTCTCATGTATTCCAATCCGGCCTTCCTCTCCGGCGTGTCGCGCACCGAGGCGTTCGTATCGTCGGCCGAGTGGCTGGACAACCTGGTTTTTAGCGCGGCCGGCGTGGCCCTTCCGGTGGGCGACGGCAGCACCGTGCTGGGCTTCGGTACTACGTTCCTCTACTCCGGTAATCTACGCGGATACAACGACGCGCTCTCGGTGGTCACCGAGGAGAGCTACTACAACGTGGGTTTCGACGCCACGGTGAGCCACTCCTTCCGCGGCACCGGCCTCTCGCTCGCGGCCGGCGCGACCTACCTGCGCGAGCACGTCTACCCGCAGAACGGCAGCGGCTACGCGTTCCACGCCGGCGCGTCGTACTGGGCGGGGCGCAACCTGCTGCACCTGTCCGCGCGCGACCTCGGAAGTTCGGTTACGTATGACGCGGGCACCTGGGAGGTGGCTCCGGAAGTCGTGGTCGGCGGCGGCCGCGTGTTCGATTCGCGCGTGGGGAACTTCTTCGCTGGCGCACAGGTGGCGAATTCCGACGCCTACGGCACGCGCGTGCAGCTCGGTGTTGACTATCAAATAAACACGATGTTCACGCTGCGCAGCGGCGTCACCAACAACGTCGACATCGGCGAGTCGATTCCGTTCAACGCCGGATTCGGCCTGAACTATGGCGCCATGACGGTGGAGTACGCCTACACCCCGCAGGAGTTCTTCTCCAGCACCCACACGTTCTCGCTCCTCTACGCCTTCGGCACCGCGACTCGCTCGTCGAGCCGTCCCGTGACCGTGCCGGCGGGCGACTTCGCGCCACCGGTGGCCAAGTCCGAACCCGTGCCGGTGCCCGAACCCGTCGTGCCGCTGCGCGCGCCGGCCCAGAACGGCGCCGCGTACGTGCTGGTGGCCGGTTCCCACGGCTGGCTCGAGAGCGCGCGCGCCGAGGCACGTGCCCTGGAGCTCCTGAAGATTCCGGCCAAGGTCGAGTCCGAGGGGACGCGCTTCCGGGTCGTGGTGGGGCGTTACGACTCGCAGGCCAGCGCGAACAAGGCCCTGCAGCACTACAAGTCGCTCGGTCACGTGTTCATCGTCGTCGCCGAGTAGGAAGCGCGAATCCGGGCTCGCACCCTGTGGAAGGGGCTTACATTGTGCTTTTCTTCCCAAACCCCGGGGGCGCCTGCGTAACTTTGTAAGTGACAATATTGCAATTTGTTATCTCAGTTCCCGGGTGCGGGGTTGGGGAAAACCCCGCGCCCGCTTGTACTCCACTCTGCGTCCGCATCGCAAATCATCCCGCCGCGCCCACCCGCCGCATCACGTAAGAGTTTTAGAAATAATACGTTAGCAGGCTTATCCACTAACTTGCCTGGAACCCCTTGGTTCCGTCCCCGCGTGGCACCGAACGTGCACTTGGAATGCTCGCCGCGAGGGGCAGGGAACGCCCCTGGGGTCCTGTGTCGGGCCCGCCAACCTCTCGCCGGCTTCGCTGTTTTTCCGACAACCACGCGTTACCCGAACCATCATGGCCAGTTTCGGTCACAGATTCGCCCGCAGGGCCGAGGAGCAGGCCGCCTGGGGATTCCCGGCGCAGCCGCTCGTTCTCGATCACGTCCGCGACGTACGGCTCGTGTGCCGTGACGCGTCGGCCTGCTGGAAGCGCGTCCTGGACATCACGCTGAGCGTGCTCGGCCTGGTGCTGACGGCGCCGCTCATGCTGGCGACCATCGTCCTGATCAAGGCAACGTCCCCGGGCCCGGTGTTCTACCGCCAGGAGCGCATCGGGCTCAACCGCCGCAGTCAGGATCGCCGCGGCCGCTCCGGGCAGCTCGGCGAGGATCGGCGCGGCCGGGACCGGCGCGTGCTGGTCAACTTCGGACGCCCCTTCACCATCTACAAGTTCCGCACCATGGTGGTGGATGCCGAGCGGGGAACGCCCCCCATGTGGGCCAAGGAGCGCGACCCGCGCATCACGCCGCTGGGGCGTATCCTGCGCAAGACCCGTATCGACGAGCTGCCCCAGTTCCTCAACGTGCTCCGTGGCGACATGAGCATCGTGGGCCCCCGGCCGGAGCGCGCCTACTTCATCGGGCGCATCGAGAAGGAACTGCCGGAATTCCAGCTGCGCCTGCGCGCCAAGCCCGGGATCACCGGACTGGCACAGGTGGAGCTTGGCTACACCAACACCGATGAAGGGCTGCGCGACAAGCTCCGCCACGATCTCGAGTACATCGGGCGCGTGAGCCCGGCCATGGACCTGAAGATTCTTCTGCGCACGTTCTTCGTCGTGCTGACGGGCCGGGGCGCCCATTAGCCCGGCCCTTTGCCCCGCACCATCCCACGCGTCACCGGCCGCCCCGCGCCCCTGCGCGGGCACGTAACTTGCTGCTGCACACGCATCTAACTAAGGGTGCGGCCACGCTTTTGCTTGCGGACCCAGCCCGGGCGGGGCATGCTGATCGGGGCGGCCGGCAGTCCGGCCAGAGGAAGCGGCGGCCCGCCGCTCCCGGCGCCCGGGGGGCCACGGAGGACGGTCTTGAGTCAGCAGACACCACGCGTCAGCATCGGATTGCCCGTCTACAACGGGGAGGCGTTTCTCGCGGAAGCGCTCGACTCGCTGCTCGCCCAGACCTTCACCGATTTTGAATTGATCGTGTCGGACAACGCGTCCACCGATGCCACCGCTGAAATCTGTCGTGAGCGGGCCGCGCGTGACGCGCGCGTGCGCTACCTGCGCAACGAAACCAACGTGGGTGCGATGCGGAATTTCAACAGTGTGTTCGAGCTGGCGCGCGGTGCGTATTTCAAATGGGCGGCGCACGACGACGTGCACGAGCCCACCTATCTGGAGCGCTGCGTCGATGTCCTCGACCGCAGTCCGGACGTGGCACTGGTGTATCCGGCGGCCCGCAACATCGACGCGAACGGCGAAACGCTGGGGACGGTCCTGCAGGGGCTGCGCTCCGATCGCCCCAGCCCCGTGGTCCGCTTCCGCGATCTCATCCGGCGCGACCACTCGTGCGTCGCGGTCCTGGGTGTGGGGCGTTCGGAGATCTTCCGCAAGACGCGCATGCTCGCCGGTTACGCGGACTGTGACCGGGTGCTCCTCGCCGAGATCGGGCTCGCCGGCCGGATCGTCGAACTGCCCGAGCCGCTGTTCGTGCACCGCCAGCACCAGAACCGTTCGGTGTGGCAGTACCGGACGCGCCAGAAGCGCAGCGCCTGGTTCGACCCGTCGCGGGCCGGCCGGCCTGCGTGGCCGTACACGCGCCAGTACCGGGGGTACCTGACCGCCATCAATCGCGCGCCGATTTCTCCCGCGCAGCGGCTGGCATGCCACGCGCTGATGTTCGAGTGGCTGATTCACAACGCCGACGGACTGTGGGAGGACCTGAGCTTCGCCATGACCCATCGACTGCGCCCCATAAAGCGCAAGCTGATGCCCGCGTCCGCCAGGGAAAGCGGCGCCGGGGGGAGGCGCGACACGTGACCCGCCCCGCGGAAGTTCCGGCCGCCGGCCCCTTGTTCCCGGACATCGGCGTCATCGCCCTGGTGCCGGAGCGCTGGGGCGGCATGTGGCTTTCCCGCCACCAGATTCTCTCGCGGTTGTCCCGCTACTTCCACGTGGTGTGGCACAACCCGGCGCGCCCCTGGAGGCATGCGCTGGCGACGCCCCGCATCGCGCACCCCGACGAAACGCCGCCGCCCGCGCGCGGCTTCACCGTCTACGACCCGGCGCCCTGGTTCCCGAGGCTCTATCGCCCCCGCTCGCTGGCGCGGGCCAGCGAGCGCGGACGGCTGGCGCGGGCACGACGCATCCTGGAGGACGCCGGGTGCACACGCATCGTGCTGTACATCTGGCAGCCGAAGTTCGCGGGTGCCGTTGACCTCGTGCCGCACGACGTGTGCTGCTACCACATCGTCGACGAGTACTCCTTCTCGGACGTCGAAGAGCCGCTCTCCCCGGTGGAACGGCGCCTCATCGAGCGGGTCGACCAGGTGATCGTGCACTCACCCGCGTTGCGCGAGAAGAAGGGCAGCCTGAACCCGAACACGGCGTACGTCACCAACGGTGTCGACTACGACGCGTTCGCCGCCGCGCGGCCCGAGCCAGCCGACCTGGCGGGCATCCCGCGGCCCCGCATCGGCTACGTGGGGCGCATCAAGTCGCAGATAGACTGGGGCACGCTCACCGCCATCGCCGGCGCGCGCCCGGACTGGTCGCTGGTGCTGGTGGGCCCCATGGGTCCCATGGGTGAACAGGAGGCGGAGCGCGCGCGTCTGCTGGAGATGCCCAACGTCCACTACCTGGGAAACAAGCCGGTGGGCGAGGTGCCCGCGTACATCCAGCACATGGACGTGTGCCTGCTGTGCTACGCGCTCACCGATTACACCAAGTTCATCTTTCCGCTCAAGCTGCACGAGTATCTCGCGTCGGGGCGGCCGGTGGTGGGATCGGATATCCGTTCGCTGCGCGATTTCACGTCCGTCATCCGCATCGCCCACGACCCGGCCGGCTGGGTCGAGGCCATCGGCGCGGCGCTCGCCCCCGGGGAAAACACCGGCGCGCGGATGGAGCAACGCCGTCAGGTGGCGAGGCAGTACGACTGGAACGTGCTCGCGCACCGCGTGGCGGGCCTTCTGTGCGCGCGGCTGGGCGGCGATTGCGCGCGTGAATTCGCCACCCTCCCGGCGGGGCAGAGCCATGCCGCGACCACCGCATAGCAAATCGAAAGGACGTACGATGAAGGTACTGGTGACGGGAAGCAGCGGGTATATCGGGACGGTCATGGTGCCGATGCTCTTGAAGGAGGGCTTCAAAGTGACCGGGCTGGACACGGACTACTACCGCCAGTCCACGTTTGGAAGCTGGGAGCCCCGTGTACGCACCATGGCGCGCGACGTCCGTGACGTGACCGAGGGTGAGCTCGCCGGGTTCGACGCCATCATCCACCTGGCGGCGCTCTCCAACGACCCGCTGGGGAACATCAACCCCGACCTCACCTACGACATCAACCACCGGGCATCGGTGCGTCTGGCGGAACTGGCGCGGGGCGCCGGGGTCCAACGCTTCGTGTTTGCGTCCTCCTGCAGCAACTACGGGGCTGCGGGCGACGACCTGGTGGACGAGAACTCGGCGCTCAACCCCGTCACCCCGTACGGGATCTCCAAGGTGCGCTCCGAAGAGGATATCTCGAAGCTGGCCGGCGCAGACTTCTGTCCCACCTTCCTGCGCAGCGCCACCGCCTACGGGGTGTCGCCGCGCCTGCGCTTCGACGTGGTGCTGAACAACCTGGTGGCGTGGGCGTTTGCCTCCGGCCGCGTGTACCTCAAGAGCGACGGGACGCCGTGGCGGCCCATCGTCCACATCGCGGACATCTCGCGGGCCTTCATCGCGGTGCTGAAGGCACCCCGCGAAGCGGTGCACAACCAGGCCTTCAACGTGGGACGCACGGATCAGAATTTCCGTATCCGCGAGATCGCCGACATCGTCAAGGACACGGTGCCCAACTGCGAGATCGAATACGCGGCGGATGCGAGTCCCGATCTGCGCAACTACCGGGCGGACTTCGGCAAGATTGCGCGCGTACTTCCTTCCTTCCAACCGGAGTGGGACGCGCGCGCCGGGGCCTCAGAACTCCTGCAGGCCTACCGTGGTGTGGGGCTCAAGGTGGAGGATTTCGAGGGGCCGCGCTACAAGCGCATCGATCAGATCAAACTCCTGCTCGGCGGCGGCCGGCTGGCCACGGACCTGCGCTGGACCGCCTGATGCACAACGCGCGTACCGACAAAGACAGGGAGGCCGCGAACACGATGAATGCCGTTTCCAGTTTCTCCGGACGGGGATGTCTCTCCTGCGGGTCGAAGGTCCTGCACTCGGTGGTCGACCTGGGCATGTCGCCGCTGTGCGAGAGCTACGTGCCCGCAGACCGGCTCAACAGCATGGAGCCCTTCTACCCGCTGCACGCGTTCGTGTGCGCGTCGTGTTGCCTGGTGCAGCTGGACGAGTATGTCTCGCGCGAGGACATCTTCACCGAGTACGCCTACTTCTCCTCGTACGCCGACAGCTGGGTCCAGCACATGAAGAACTACGCGGAGATGATTCGCTCGCGCCTGGGACTCACGGGGGAGAGCTTCGTGGTGGAGGTGGCGAGCAACGACGGGTACCTCCTGCAGCACTTCGTGGCGGCGGGCATTCCGGTGCTGGGCATCGAGCCGGCGGCCAACGTCGCCAGGATCGCGGTCGAGCGGGGCATACCCACCCTGGTGCGCTTCTTCGGGGAGGAGACGGCGCGCGAGCTGGCCGCGGAGGGTCGCCGCGCGGACCTGGTGGCGGGCGCCAACGTCCTGGCCCAGGTGCCGGATGTGAACGACTTCGTCAAGGGACTCAAGATCATCCTCAAACCGGCCGGGGTGATCACCATCGAGTTTCCGCACCTGATGAGACTCATCGACGAGAACCAGTTCGATACCATCTACCACGAGCATTTCAGCTATTTCTCGCTGCTCAGCGCCGAACACATATTCCGCCGGCACGGGCTGGTGATATTCGACCTGGACGAGATTCCCACCCACGGAGGATCGCTGCGCATATACGCGCGCCATGCCGAGGACGATTCCAGGCCCGTGGGCGAGCGCGTGGGGGAACTGCGCGAGAGGGAGCTGGCGCGCGGGTTCGACCGCGTGGAGTCGTACGCGGCCTTTTCCGAGCAGGTGCGGGAGACCAAGCGCAAGCTCCTCGAGTTCCTGATCGGCGCACGACGCCAGGGAAAGACGATCGTCGGCTACGGGGCGCCGGGCAAGGGAAACACACTCTTGAACTACTGCGGCATCCGCACGGATTTCCTGGACTACACGGTGGACCGGAACACCTACAAGCAGGGCAAGTACCTGCCCGGTACGCATATCCCCATCTTCGCGCCGGAGAAGATTCGCGAGACGAAACCGGACTACGTGCTCATTCTCCCGTGGAACTTCAAGGACGAGATCATCAAGCAGAACGCCTACATTCGAGAGTGGGGCGGCAGATTCGTTGTCCCCATCCCCGAGGTCACGGTACTGCCCTGAAGGGTACGAATCGACGCATGCGCTTTACGCCCACACCGCTCGCCGACGCCTGCCTGATCGAACTCGATAAGATCGAGGACGAACGGGGATACTTTGCCCGCACCTGGTGCCGTCGGGAGTTTCGCGCTCAGGGGCTGGACGAGGAACTCGTCCAGTGCAGCACATCCTTCAACGCGCTGAGGGGCACCCTGCGCGGGCTGCACTACCAGATTACTCCGCACGCCGAAACCAAACTGGTGCGGTGCACACGCGGGGCCATCTACGACGTGATCGTCGATCTGCGCCCCGCCTCTGCCACCTTCCTGCGCTGGTTCGGTGTGGAGCTGACGGCGGACAACGGGCGCATGCTGCACATACCGAAGGGTTTCGCCCACGGGTTCCAGACCCTGGAGGCGAACGCGGAGATCTTCTACCAGATGACCGTGTACTACGAACCCGCCGCGGCGCGGGGAATCCGCTGGAACGACCCGCTGCTGGGCGTCCGCTGGCCGCTCGAGGTCACGGTGCTCTCGGAGAAGGACCGCGGCTACGCGGATTCCAACCAGGATCGCTTCCGGCAGGAGTTTCCGGGGTAGGGCATGAGCCAGCACGACCGCAATACAACCGGCGCGAGCGTCGGCGACGTTCTCTCCGCCTTCGACGCCGGCGGGCAGGGACGTTTCATGCACGAGCTCATGGCGCGCCTGTACCCCATTTGCCGCAGTATCACCGGCGATGGTTTTCGGCAGACAATGGCGGTGCTGGGCGAGCACATTCCCCTGGGGGTGGAAGAGGTGCCCAGCGGCACCCGCGTGTTCGACTGGACGGTGCCGAAGGAATGGAACATCCGCGACGCCTACGTACGCAACGCGCGCGGGGAGAAGGTGATCGATTTCAAGGCGCACTCCCTGCACGTGCTCAACTACAGCGTTCCGGTCCACGCCACCATGAGCCTTGCCGATCTGCAACCGCACCTGTACTCTCTGCCCGACAACCCGGATGTCATTCCGTATCGGACGTCGTACTACAGCGAGCGCTGGGGTTTCTGCCTGCCGCACCGCCTGCGCGAGCAGCTGCCCGACGGGGAATACGAGGTGGTGGTGGATGCCACGCTGCAGGACGGACATCTCACCTACGGGGAGTTGCTGCTACCCGGGGAGGAGGAGGCCGAGGTCCTCATCTCCGCGCACGCCTGTCACCCGTCGCTGTGCAACGACAACCTGTCCGGTGTCGTGCTGGCGACGGCGCTGGCCGGCCTGCTGGGCGACGTGCGCCGGCGCTACGCGTACCGGTTCCTGTTCATCCCCGGCGCAATCGGATCCATCGCCTGGCTGGCCAGGAACGAAGCCTCGGCGGGGCGCATCCGGCACGGCCTGGTGGCCGCCTGTGTGGGGGACACGGGAAACATGACCTACAAGCGGTCGCGGCGCGGTGACGCCGAGATCGACCGCGCGGTGATCCACGTGCTGGGCGCAGCGGGGGAGCCGTTCCGGGTGAAGGAGTTCTCGCCCTACGGCTACGACGAGCGCCAGTACTGTTCACCGGGGTTCAACCTTGCCGTGGGCTCGTTGACGCGCACACCGCACGGCGAGTTCCCGGAGTATCACACCTCGGCGGACGACCTGGCATTCGTGAAGCCCGGACGGCTGGCGGACTCATTGCGCCGCTACCTGGAGGTGCTACGGGTGCTCGAGGGGAACCGGACATACGTCAACACCAACCCGAAATGCGAACCGCAGCTGGGCAAACGCGGTCTGTACTCGAGCCTGGGCGGGAACGTACATGCCCAGGAAACCGAAATGGCCCTGCTGTGGATTCTCAACCTGTCGGACGGGAACCACTCGCTGCTGGATATCGCGGAGCGCTCGGGTCTGAGCTTTGCGGCCTGCGAGTCGGGCGCCGGGTTGCTTGCGGAACACGGCCTGCTGGCGCCGGCAAACAAGGGAGACTAGCGGTATGAAAGTCGTTCTGTTCTGTGGCGGACTTGGTATGCGTATCCGGGAGTACTCGGAGGAGATTCCCAAGCCCATGGTGCCCATCGGCTACCGGCCCATCGTGTGGCACGTCATGAAGTACTACGCGCACTGGGGACACAAGGAGTTCATCCTCTGCCTCGGGTACAAGGCGGACGTGATCAAGAATTACTTCTTGAACTACGACGAGTGCCTGTCGAACGACTTCACCATGTCGGGTTCCCGCGTGAGTCTTGCGAACAGCGACATCGACGACTGGAAGATCACCTTCGTCGACACCGGCCACGACACCAACATCGGGGGCAGGCTGCGCGCCGTGCGCGACTACCTCGATGGCGACGAGATGTTCCTGGCCAACTACAGCGACAACCTCACCGACGTACCGCTCGACCAGATGGTGGCGGAGGCGGAGCAGAGCCAGCGCGTAGCCACCTTCCTGTGCGTGCGCCCCAGCCAGAGCTTCCACCTGGTGTCGCTGGACAAGAACCAGGCGGTGAGCGGCATCGACCACGTGACCCACACCGACATCCGCATCAACGGCGGCTACTTCGTGCTGCGCAACGGGATCTTCGACCACATGAATCCCGGCGAGGAACTGGTGGAGGAACCGTTCCAGCGCCTGATTACCGCCCGGCAGCTGGGTGCATACCGCTACGACGGCTTCTTCGTGTGCATGGATACCTTCAAGGAGCGGCAGATGCTCGACGACCTGTACACGCGGGGCGAGGCCCCCTGGGAGCTATGGAAGAAAAAGAGGAATCCGTGAAGACGCTGTCCCTGAAGGGTGTCGGTTGCGTGCTCTGCCTGGGTGCGCACAGCGACGATATCGAGATCGGTTGCGGCGGTACGATCTTGCGCCTGGCGGAGGAGAATCCGGGCCTGGTGGTGCACTGGGTGGTCTTCAGTGCCCGCGCCGACCGCGCGCGCGAGGCCGAGGCCTCCGCGGCCCGCTTCCTGGCGGGCGCGGGCAGCCGCGGGGTCGAGCTGCATCAGTTCCGCGACGGTTTTTTCCCCTCGGAGTTGGCGAAGATCAAGACGTACTATGAGGAACTCAAGAAGCGTATCCAGCCGGACGTGATCTTCACGCACTGCCGGGACGATCTCCACCAGGACCACCGCGTGGTAAACGAACTCACCTGGAACACATTCCGGGACCACGCCATCCTGGAGTACGAGATACCCAAGTGGGACGGCGACCTGGGGCGCCCCAACGTCTACGTGCCGCTGGAAGCGAAACACGCAGCGGCCAAGGTGGGTATTCTCATGGCGTGCTTCGGCACCCAGGCCGGCAAGCAATGGTTCGACGAGGAGACGTTTTCCGCCCTCATGCGCCTGCGCGGTCTCGAGTGCAACGCCACCGCGCGCCGGGCCGAGGCATTCTACGGTAGAAAGGTAGTGCTATGACCACGGCGACGCGACCCCTTGTCATCGAATGGCTGCTGGAGTTCAAGCGCTTCCGCGAGCTGTTCTTCTTTCTGATCTGGCGCGACGTCAAGATCCGCTACAAGCAGACGCTGCTGGGCGCTTCGTGGGCCATCATCCAGCCTTTCTTCATGATGGTGGTCTTCACCATCATGTTCGGGCGCGTCGCCAAGATCGACAGCGAGGGGGTCCCGTACCAGGTGTTCAGCTACTCGGTGCTGGTGCCGTGGACGTACTTCCAGTACGCGGTGACCCAGTCCGGCAACAGCCTGGTCACCAACGCCAAGCTGATCAGCAAGGTCTTCTTTCCGCGTGCCATCATCCCCGCCTCGTCGGCCCTGAGCGGCATCGTGGACTTCTTCATCGCCTCGGCGGTGCTGGTGGGCGTCATGCTCTACTACCACATGCCGCTTTCCCCCAGCCTGCTGCTGTGGCCGCTGTTCCTGCTGCCGCTGGTGATGCTCGCGCTCTCGATCGGCATGATCTTCTCGTCCCTGAACGTGAAGTACCGCGACATCAAGTACACCATTCCGTTCTTCGTGCAGGCGATGCTGTTCCTCTCGCCGGTCATATACGGCACCTCGGCACTGCCGCCCCGCTACCAGGCCATCCTGCGCTTCAACCCGATGGTGGGAATCCTGGATGCGTTCCGCGCGGCGGCGCTGCCCACCCGTTCCATCGACTGGCCCACGCTGGGCATCGCCTGCGCGGTGACCACGGTGCTGTTCGTGCTGGCGAGTGTCTATTTTTACCGGACCGAACGATCGTTCGCGGACCTGATCTAGCCGGGAGTACCCATGCAAGAAGCGATTCGTGTAGAAGGCATCACCAAGCAGTATCAACTGGGGGCATTGCGCCACGAGACCATGCTTCGCGAGGTGCTCGTGAACATGTTCCGGCGCGGGCCCAGAGCACCGCGCGAAACGATACTCGCGCTCAATGACCTCTCGTTCCACGTCGACGAGGGGGAGGTGGTGGGACTCATCGGCCGCAACGGCGCGGGCAAGAGCACCCTGCTAAAGGTGCTGTCCAAGATCACCTACCCGACCAGCGGGCGCATCCGCGTTCGCGGCCGCGTGGCCTCGCTCATCGAGGTGGGCACGGGGTTCCACGACGAGTTGACCGGGCGTGAGAACATCTACCTCAACGGATCCATCCTGGGCATGCGCAAGCGCGAGATCGATGCGCGCCTGGATCAGATTATCGCCTTCGCGGGGGTGGATCAGTTCGTGGACACGCCCATCAAGCGCTACTCGTCGGGCATGCGCCTGCGCCTCGGCTTCGCGGTGGCCGCGCACATGGAACCCGACGTGCTCTTCGTGGACGAGGTGCTGGCGGTGGGCGACGCCGAGTTCCAGAAGAAGTGCCTCAGCGCCATGGACGACATGCGCACCGGGGGCCGCACCGTGATCTTCGTCTCGCACAACATGGCCGCCATTGAGAACCTGTGCCCACGCACCATCTGGATCGACGCCGGCAAGATGCGCATGGACGGCCCCTCGGACAAGGTCATCGCCGCCTACCTGGCAACCTTCTCGGAGTCACAGCGCGCCGGCTACGACCTCGCCAACGTCGAGGGCCGGGGCGGAAACGGCGCCGCGCGCTTTACCCGCGTGGATTTCATGGACATGGACGGGAATCCGGCCGCGCTGTTTCGCTGCGGGGAACCGCTGCGCGCGCGCTTCCACTACAAGGCCAAGGAGCGCATCCGCGACCCCAAGTTCGGTATGGTGGTGTACTCGGACATGGGAACGAAGGTCTTCACCGCCAGCACGTGGCACGCGGGCTACTTCATCCCGGTCCTCGATGTGGGAGAGGGGTACATCGACCTGCTCATCGACGACCTCTTTCTGCAGCCCAACCGCTACTACCTGTCGCTGTGGATCCGCAGCACCGGGGTGTTCTTCGATCACCTCGAGCACTGCCTGGCCATCGACGTCGAAGCGTCGAACGTGGGGAACAACCAGGGGAAAGGTGTGCACGCGAAGTGGGGGCTGACCTACATGGCGTCCCGGTGGGACCTCTCGACGGGCGGCGCGACGAGCGACGCCTCGATGCCCCAGGACGCAGGCCTGTGATGGCGCCGCTGCGGACCAGGTCCCTGCTGTGACCCGGGCCGGGCTCGGCGCGGTCGTCGCGGGAGCCATGATGACGGAGATGAGCCCGTGAAACTCCTCACCTACGTACCGCGCCGCCGCATGCTCCCCGGGGTGCTGGTGGTGGCCACCGCGGGCGCCGTGCTCGCGCGCCTGCTGCCCTGGTGGGCGTTCATCCCCGGTGTCGCCATTCTGGTGCTGGTGTACGTGGCCATCGAGTCCATCGCGGTTCGCAACCGCTACCAGGCCGTCCTCGACGGCATCCGCAAGATCCACGGCGAGGCCATCGGAGAACTGAGCAACATCCGCCCCGGCGAGGTGGACGAGTCGGTGTACAAGGCGCTCAAGGAGGTCGCCACCGAACTCGAGCGCAAGAACTTCCAGCTGGTCGAAAAGAACATCCAACTGCTGAGCATAAAGGAGATCGGGCTGACCCTGGTGTCGTCGCTGGACGAGTCCAAGGTGGTCGACGCGGTCATCAACTTCCTCTCCAAGGGCCTCGGATACCGCGAGCTGTTCGTGGGCATCTTCGATCCCGACGGCGACGCACTCAACTTCTACGTGTTCCGCGATACGCCCGAGGGTCACGCGCATTCCCAGCACCGCATTCCCCTGACCCAGCTGGACGGGCTGATGGGCAAGGCGGTGCAGATGCACCAGTCCGTCCTGATCCGCGACCCGGAGATGCATCGCATCGGTACCCTGGACGGCGCCACGCTTTTCGAGGACAGCACCATGAGCTGTTACATCGTGGTGCCGCTGGTGAAGAGCGGCGCCACCCAGGGCTGCGAGGGTCGCGAGGACTGCATCCTGCGCATGACCCAGGTCAAACGCGAGAGTTCGTCCATCGAACACGGCTATCGCTGTCCGGGGTGCGAACGCATCCCCGTGCTGGGCGTGGTGGGTGTAACCGACGGCTTCAAGGCGGCGACCCTGAGCCGCGTGGACCTCGTCTCGGTGGAGACGCTGGCCGTCCAGCTGGGCACCATGCTGGAGAACAACCGCCTGTTCGCCGAACTGCAGCAGGAGGAGAGCTTCCGCGACAACGTGATCAACAGCATGATGAACAGCCTGATCACGGTCGACGAATCGGGCACCGTGCTCTTCGCCAACCATCTCGCAGAAGAGGTCAGCGGGTACTCGCTGGCCGAACTGCGCAGCCTGCACGTGGAGCGCCTCATTCTGGACAGCCCCGTGGGCACGGGGGAGAACCCGGTGATGCGCACCATGCGCACCGGCCGGCGCGCCTTCCAGCAGGAGGCATGGCTGCTCAAGAAGGACGGCGCCAAGGATCCCATCATCCTCAACACCACGCTGCTACTCGACGAGAAGAAGCAGCCGCAGGGTGCGCTGGCGGTGTTCACCGACATCGCGCGCCAGAAGCGCCTCGAGGAACAGGTGGCGCACCTGGACAAGCTGGCCGCGCTGGGGCGCTTCTCATCCAGTATCGCCCACGAGATTCGCAACCCGCTCACCGGCATCGCCGCGGGTATCCAGTACCTGCAGCGGGCGGGCGAGGTGGCGGACACCCAGCGCGAGAATATCGAGTTCATCCTGCAGGAGGTCCGGCGTATCGACCGGCTCATCGGGGACCTCATGAGCGTGGTGCGGGTGAGCGACCTCATCTACGGCCCGACCACCCTGGAGGATCTGGTTCGCACCTGCCTCGCCGGGATGTCCGACCTCGCCGGCCGCAAGGCCATCTCGCTGGCTACCGAGTTTCCCCCCACGCCGCGGAGGGTCATGGTGGACTCGGATCGCATCATCCAGGTGCTGATCAACGTGGTCAAGAACGCCATCGAGGCCAGTCAGCCCAACGACACGGTAACGGTCTCGATTTCCTTCGCGCATGAGGCGCCCGACGTTCTGTTTGACGCAGTGGGTGATTTTGCTATCATCCGGGTGCGCGACAACGGGCTGGGCCTGACGGAGGACGACAAGCTGCGCGTGTTCGAGCCCTTCTTTACCAAGAAGAGCGGCGGCACCGGGTTGGGGCTCTACGTCACCCACAGCATCATCGAGCGTCACGGCGGCTACATCTACGTCGACAGCGAGTACGGCGTCGGCACGACGTTCTCGATCTATCTACCCGTAAAGCAGGTGCACCATGGAGACTCCCGTGAAGTCGGTCATCCTCTTGGTGGATGACCAGGACACGATCCGGTTCTTTCTCGAAAAAACGCTGAAGCAGGAAGGGTACGAGGCCGTGACGGCCCGCACCGGTGCGGAGGCCATCGAGAAGGCCCGTGCGGTGGTGCCCGACCTGGTCCTGCTCGACCTCAAGCTGCCGGACATGGACGGCCTGGAGGTGCTGCGCAAGATCAAGGAGATTTTCCCCGAGATCGGGGTGGTGATGATCACCGCCTTCGGTGATATCGAGACCGCCGTCAACGCCATGAAGAACGGAGCCTACGACTTCGTCAGCAAGCCCATCAACCTCGACCAGCTGCTCATGGTGATCAAGAAGGGGCTGGAGAGCGAGCGCCTCAACCGCGAGGTCCTGCAGCTCAAGCGCAAGATGGACCCCGAGGTCGGCTTCGACTACATCCTCGGCGACAGCGCGGGCATGAAGCGCGTCTACGAAATCGTGCAACAGGTGGCCAAGAGCGACACCACCACCGTGCTCATCGAAGGGGAGAGCGGTGTGGGCAAGGAGATGATCGCGCGTCTCATCCACCGCTACTCCAATCGCGCCGGCAAGCCCTTCATGGACATCAACTGCGCCAGTCTCCCGGAAACCCTGCTGGAGAGCGAGTTGTTCGGCTACGAGAAGGGTGCCTTCACCGACGCCAAGGGGCAAAAGCAGGGCCTGCTGGAACTCGCCAACCGCGGTTCGCTGTTCCTCGACGAAATCGGCGAGATGAGCCTGACCATCCAGGTCAAGCTGTTGCGGGTGCTGGAGCGCATGGAGTTCCGGCGCCTGGGGGGCACGCAGGACATCAACGTGAGTGTTCGCGTGATCTCCGCCACCAATCGTGACCTGCAGAAGGAGGTCGACGAGCAGCGTTTCCGCGCCGACCTCTTTTACCGGTTGAAGGTGGTCCCGCTGTACATTCCGCCGCTGCGCGAGCGGCGCGAAGACCTGCTCAAGTTTGCCAACTACTTCATCAACATGTTCAATACGAAGTTCAACAAGAACTTCACCGAGATCGCGGACGAGGCGCGCCAGCTCCTGCTCACCTACCCGTGGCCGGGGAACATCCGTGAGCTGAAGAACGTCATCGAGCGGGTGGTGCTGCTGGAGAACGGCCCGGTGCTGCGCCGCGAGATGCTGCCCTTTGCCGCGCAACGGGCCGAAGAGGGAACCCTGGGCCGCCGCCTGGATGCCATTCTGGCCGCACCCATTCCCGAGGATGGCATCGACTTCGAATCCGTGGTGAGCGATCTCGAGCGCGCCCTCATCCTGAAGGCGTCGGAGGAATCCGGCTGGAACCAGAGCCGCACCGCCCGTCTGCTCAACGTCAAGCGTGACAAGCTCCGCTACCGCATGAAGAGCTTCAACATCGGGGACGAGAGTGAACTTTCCACGCCCAGCTGAGTCCGGCGCGGCGGCTCTGTGCGTGCTGCTCGCACTTGGGTCCTGGGGATGCGGCTACAGCACCACTTCCCGCACCGCGAAGGACATCAAAAGCATCCATGTCCCGTTCTTCGAGAACAAGACCGCCCAGCCCAACCTGGAGCTGTCGGTCACAGACCGGATCATCGACTTTCTGGTGCGCGACAACACGCTCAAGGTGGTGTCCGAAGACGCGGCCGACGCCATCCTCGACGGGCAGATCACCGAGTTCGCCAACCGGCCCTTCTCGTTCAACCAGGATCTCAACGCAGAAGAGTATATCGTTGTCATTAAAGTAGTTGTATCACTATTTAATCGCAAGACCAACGAGCCCATCTGGCAGAACCGGTCCATCGAGGGCAACGGGTCGTACTTCGTCGAGCAGGTCGAGAGCGGGCGCACCTTCGACGACGCGGTCGAGGAGAGCCTGCAGGAGATCACCAACCAGATCCTCAACCTGACCGTGCAGGACTGGTAATCCATGGCACCACGGCTCCAGGGCTACAAGAAACTCTTCGAGGATGTGCGCCAGGGGCGCCTCAAGCCGGTGTATTTCCTGCACGGCCCCGAGGAGTTCATGAAGAAGGAGTTCGTCCGCGAACTCCTGCAGGCGGCGCTGCCCGGGGGCGACCGCACCTTCAACCTCGACATCGTCTACGGCGACGAGTTCGACCCCCAGGCCTTCGACGACCGGGTGCAGTCGTTTCCGCTCTTCTCCTCGCGCCGGGTGCTCATCCTGAAGAACTTCGAGGCGCTCTCCACCGCCAACCGCGAGCGCGTGATCGACCGTGTGGAGCGTGTGCCGGATTCGCTCACCCTGGTGATTGAGTCGTCCAGCGCAAAGCTGGAAACGCAGGCCCACAAGCGCCTCGGCGCGGTGGCCGGAGCGCGCGGCGTCGCCTTCGCATTCGACACGCTCGACGAGAACGAGACCCTGGAGCGGGTACTGGCGCGCTTCCGCCGCGAGAAGGTGCAGGTGGACGCGGATGCGCTGGACCTCTTGATCGAGTCGGTGGGCACCCAGCTGATCGACATCGCCAACGAGGTGGACAAGATCCTGCTCTCGGTGCCCGCGGACGGGCGGGTGACGCGCGACACGGTGGCATCCGTGGTGGGGCGCTACCGCACCGACAGCCTCTTCTCGGTTCTCGACGCGGTGGGGGCCACCGCGCCCGCGACGCTCGTCCCGCGCGTGGCAACCCTGCTGGAGGCGGGCGAGGAGCCGGTGTTCGTGGTGGCGATGATGCTGCGGCGCGTGGTTTCCCTGCTGGAGGTGCAGACACTGCTTGGGGAGCGGGGGCGCGCGGTATCCAGCGATCGCGTCCTGGCCGCCGAACTGGGGGCCACCAACAGCCCCTTCTACGCCGGCAAGCTGCGCGAACAGGCCGTACGCGTCCCGCGGGAGCGGCTCGACGCGCTGCTCGCGAACCTGCGCTGGGCCGACACCCGTCTCAAGTCCACGTCGCTCCCCGGAAGGGTGCTCATCGAGGAGGCGCTGATCGCCGCCCACGTGGGGAAAACCCTTGCCACGCCGTCGCTTTCCCCGTAGATTGGGCGCCTGAAACAGCCACCGGGACAGCGCCCGCGGCCGTGGGGAGGACGCCGACGGTTCCATTCCCCGACCCGGACCACGCGGTTGGCGCAAGGACACCTCCCATGGATCGCGAGATACGCATCAACGCCCGCGGCCTCTCCAAACCGGGCCCCCGTCTCATGGTGGCGTCCGCCCTCGAAAAGGGCCGCCCCTTGCTCATGCGTGTGGTGGTGAGTGGCCGCGAGGCGGCCGAGGACGTGGGCGCGTTCCTCCAGTCGGCCGGCGCCGTCACTGAAATCGACGCGGTCGGCGATGAGATCCACGTCCTGGCCCGATTCCCGGACCGCTGAATCGCCGCAGGTATCCTCGAAACCGGAAAGCACCCAGCATGGCCAGGTATCCGCACGCGGAGATCGAAGCAAAGTGGCAGGCGCGGTGGGCCCGCGACGGCCTGATGCAATGTGATCTCTCCAGTACCAGCCGTAAGTTCTACTGTTTAATGATGTTCCCGTACCCGTCGGGTGAGCTGCACGTGGGGCACGGGCGCAACTACGTCATCGGCGACTCGCTGGCGCGCTTCAAGAAGATGGAGGGCCACGAGGTGCTGGCGCCCATGGGATGGGATGCCTTCGGGCTGCCGGCCGAGAACGCCGCCATCCAGCGCGACATTCACCCCGCCACGTGGACGCGGGACAACATCGCGCGCATGAAGCAGCAGTTCTACCGCTGGGGCGTGGTGTACGACTGGACGCGCGAGGTGACCTCGTGCGAGCCGGGCTACTACCGCTGGACGCAGTGGCTGTTTCTGCAGTTGTACGATGCGGGGCTCGCGTACCGCCAGGCTGCCTCGGTGAACTGGTGTCCCCGGGACCGCACCGTGCTGGCCAATGAGCAGGTGGTGGACGGTGCCTGCGAGCGCTGCGGCACGCCCATTGAGGAACGCCACCTGGAGCAGTGGTTCTTCCGTATCACCGCCTTCGCCGACCGGCTGCTCGACGACCTGCAGACCCTGGCCGACTGGCCGGAGCGCGTGGTCACCATGCAGCGCAACTGGATCGACAGGAGCCAGGGGCTCGAACTCGAGTTCGAGATCGCGCGCAGCGGCCGGCGCATCCGCTGTTTCACCACGCGCCCCGACACGGTGTTCGGCGCCACCTTCCTGGTCCTGTCTCCGGAACACCCCGAAGTGGAGAATCTCATCGCCGGATCGCCCCGCGAGGGTGAATTCCGCGAAGCGATCGCGCGCTTCACGGTGGAACGCTTGAGTGGCAAGGGGCGCACCGAACCCAGCCGCGAAGGTGTGTTCCTGGACGCCTACGCCATCAACCAATTCAGCGGCGAGAAGATACCCATCTACATCGCCCCATACGTGCTCATGGAGTACGGGACCGGCGCCATCATGGCCGTGCCGGCGCACGACCAGCGCGACTTCGAATTCGCCACCCGCTACGGGTTGCCCATCCGCGAGGTCATCCGTCCGCGCGAGGGCGAGACGGACTTTCCGCGCGCATCCTATTCCGGCCACGGGATCCTGGTGAACAGTGGCGAGTACGACGGCCTCGGGCACGAGGAGGCGTTCCAACGCATCGCCGAGCGTGCCGAGAAGGAGGGAAGCGGCAAGCGGCGGGTCAACTACCGCCTGCGCGACTGGCTCATCTCCCGCCAGCGCTACTGGGGTGCCCCCATCCCCATGATCCACTGCCCGGCGTGCGGGATCGTGCCCGTGCCCGAGAAGGATCTGCCGGTGCTGCTGCCCGAAGACGTCGAATTCAGGCCGCGCGGCGACGGCAAGAGCCCGCTGGCGGCCAGCGATTCGTTTCGCAGGACGGCCTGTCCGCGCTGCGGCGGCGACGCCGAGCGCGACACCGACACCATGGACACCTTCGTCGACTCGAGCTGGTACTTCCTGCGCTACCTCGGCCCGCACGACGAGACGCGGGCGTTTCCGCGCGAACTGTGCGACGCGTGGCTGCCGGTGGACCAGTACATCGGCGGTGTCGAGCACGCCATCCTGCACCTGCTGTACGCGCGCTTCATAACGAAATTTCTGCACTCGCGCGGGCTCATAGCCTTCGACGAGCCCTTCGCGCGCCTCTTCACCCAGGGGATGGTGTGCAAGAACGGCCTCAAGATGTCCAAGAGCAAAGGCAACGTGGTGCCGCCCGACACGATCATCGATCCCATGGGTGCCGACACCATGCGCCTGTACATTCTGTTCTGTGGACCACCCGAGCGCGACATCGAGTGGAGCGACGAGGCGGTGGAAGGCTGCTACCGTTTTCTTAATCGTGTGTGGCGTGTTTACGAAACAAACGAGAAGGTGCTGGCGACACCCGCCGCCGGCACGCTGGACGCCGCGCGCCTGACCGACCCCGAACGCGACCTGCTGCGCAAGACCCACCAGGCCATCGGGCGCGTACTGGGCGACGTGAGCGACCATTTCCGCTTCAACACCGCGATCAGCGCGCTCATGGAGCTGTGCAACGCCATCTACGCATTCCTCGACAGCGACGAGACCGGCCGCGGCCCGCAGGCGGACGCGGTGCTGCGCGCCTCCTACGACGCGCTGGTACGCCTGCTGGCACCCATGACGCCGCATATCTGCGAGGAACTGTGGGAGCGCACCGGACACACCGGCAGCGTGTTCGACATGCCCATGCCCGAGGCCGACCCCGCGTATGCCCGCGAAGACACATTCGACCTGGTCATCCAGGTGAACAGCAAGATCCGCGCGCGCGAGCCCGTACCGACCGGCACCGACGCCGAGCGCATGAAAGCCATCGCGCTGGCGAATCCGCGTATCCGCGAGATCATCGGGGACGCCACGCCCAGACGCGTGGTCGTCATCCAGAACCGCCTCGTCAACATCGTCCTCTAGGCCGGGCCGGACCGGGGAAGCGGCGCATGGCGAAAGCCCCTGGCGGGTTCGCTTTCTTGCACTGGTTAACATAATATATCTTATGCGCCATAACGTGAACGCTGCCACCGCGGCCTGGCGGTCCCGCCGGGCGGTCTTCCCCCGGCGCGCAACGGAATGCATGGGTGGACGGTGCCGGCGCGGGGCCGGACTCAACTCACAACGGCGGGATCTTCTCGCGGTATGGACCGAAGAACGGCATCTCCCACAACTCGCCGAACAGCGCCTTCACGAATCCCGTCACCGACAGGAACAGCGCGGTCAGGTACACGAAGACCTGCGCGATGACCACCAGGATCAACCCCAGCAGCGGGAGCCGGCCCACGGTGCGGTCGACGACGACGATGGCCAGGAAGGCCACGCATTCGGAGAGAAACAGAAGGAACGCCTGCCGCGCGTGGAACCGCACGAAGTGGCTGTCGCGGGCCTTCCACAGGGCAAGGAAACAGAGGAAGAAGAGGTAACCCAGCGCCGCGTACCAGCGCTCGTGGTCCGTAGGCGAGGCGCGCTCACCCTCCGGAACGGTTGTGGCTGCGACTAACACGTCAGAACCCGCCCCCACGGGACACAGGAATTCTACTCCAGGGCCGTGACGGCGTAGCGGGCGCGATCCCGCAACGAGCCGGTGGCGCCGTCCGCAGCGATCCGGTAGTACGTGAGCGCCTCTTTCGTGTCGCCGGCCCGCTCGTAGCAGTAACCGGCGCGGTATGCGGCGTCGTGGTAGCGCGGGTCATCCTTGCCCAGCGCGTTCACGGCCTCCGCCGCCGCTCTGGCCGCATCCGGCCACTGTTCGGCACCCTCATACGCCAGCGCCCGGCCCACGGCCGCGGACGCGGCGAATACCGGGTAATCGTCCTTGCGTGCGAGGTACGCCTCGTAATCGGCTGCCGCACGGGTGAAGTTCCCCATGCCCAGTTCGCACTCGGCCTTGAAGAAGCGCGCGGCAACGGCGTACTCGCCGCCCTGGCGCTGGTAGATCTGTTCGAAGCTCGTGCGCGCTGCGTTCAGGTCGCCCTGCTGCATCAGCATCATGGCCGAACCCATCATGCGTTCGGCCTCGCGCGCGTTGTTCTCGCGGCTGTTGGCCACGAACACCAGCACCGCAACCGCCGCTACCAGCGCGACGATCCCGATGATGACTTGATTGAAATGCTCCTGTGCCCATTCGCTTGCGCGAACCGCCGTGGTGACCAGCTGGTCTTCCTTGATGTTCTTCCGGGCTCGTTTGGCCGTCGCCGTCATGTGGACCTACACTCCTCGCAAAGGACAACCGTAATTCGTTTAGAATTGCGAGAGTAGCACAGCCGTTGCGGCGCCGCAAGGGCTTCCTCCACGCCCGCCACCGCGGGTTTTCCGCATGCGGACGCCACCGCGCGTCCGACCCGGCCGCCTTTCCGGTTGACAGCACCGCGCGGCGTCGCCACGCTCACGCCCGAACCGTGGAGGAACGAGCGAATGAAGACGCTCCAGACGGCGCGGCCGGCGTTCCCCGGGGACCGGGCGGCCCAATTATTCCGACCCCTGTTGCTCGTGTTCGTGCTCGCCATCGTCGTGCTCGAGTTTCCCGGCGCGCGCGAGCGGCTCGAGTCGCCCTACTCCGGCATTCGCACGCAGAATCTGGTGGTTCAGAGCGTCGAGGCGGACGGGCCCAACGTCGCCAGCGGTATCGTCGCCGGTGACGAGATCGTCGCCATCGACGGCCACCGCCTGCGCAACCGCCTCCACCTCCAGCACCTCGTTGCCTCCAACCACGACTTCCGGCCGCAGCAGTACGAACTGCGCCGCGGGGATGAAATCCTGCGGGCGACCCTGCAGTACACCGTGGTGCCCCGCCGCACACTCATGGACAGCGCGGCGCTGCTGGTGGTTGCACTGCTCTTCCTGGGCGTCGGGCTGTGGGTGTACCTGCGGCGCGCCGACGCCGTGGCCACACTCTTCGCAATCAACTGCACGCTGCTGGCCGTGTTCCTGACCGACCGACCCTCGACGCAGAATCCGTTCTGGCAGCTCGGTGGCGAACTCATCTCCGACGCCCTGATCCTGCTCTTCCCCGCCACCCTGCTCCACTTCTTCCTGCGTTTTCCCGAGCGCGCCGCGCGCGAGGGAAAGCGACGCACGCCGTGGCTGTATCTCGCGCCCGCCATCATCTTCGCGTCCAGCGCGGTGGTGGCCACGCGCCATTTCCAGTTCATGCCCACGCCCGCTTCAGCATCCTCCCTGGTGCTGGCGGCATCCACGCTGTACTTCGTGGCGTACGTGCTCGCGTCGCTGGTTGTGTTCGTGCGCGCCTACCGCACCTCACCGCGCGCGCAGAAGGCCAAACTGCGCGTGGTCATCGCCGGAACACTGGCCGGGATACTTCCCTTCCTCGCCACCACGCTGCGCGCAACCATCTGGCCCGAGCACACGACGGTGCGCGTCGCGCTGCTGCTGGGGTTCGTGCCGCTGTCCTTCGGTTACGCCATCCTCAAGCACGGCGCCATCGAACTCAACGCGGTGGTGCGCAAGAGCCTCGTCTACGCGGTTCTCACCGGAATCCTGGTGGCGGGTTATTACATCATCGTGCAGTCGCTGGGCACGTATCTCTCGCGCGAGTTCGGCGTGAGCGAGTACGCCTGGCTGCCCTTCGCGGTGTTCGCGCTGGCGGTGGCCTTCGCGCCCGTGCGCGAGCGCGTGCAGGGCGCGGTCGATCGTCTCTTCTACCGCACCGACTACATCTACCGCCAGGAGGTGGTCGACTTTGGTCGCTCGCTGGCCCGCACGCTCTCGCGCGACGAGATCCTCGACCAGTTCCTGCGCCGTGTCGACACCCTGCTGCACCCGTCCTTCGCGGTGGTCTACCTGCGCGACGGCAGCAGAGAACTGGCGCGCGCGCGAACCGACGGCCCCGCGCCCGACACACCGGAGACGTTTGCCGCGGACGCGTTCCTGGGACGCTACCTCACCCGTTTCCGCACGCCGCTGCCCGTCGAGTACCTCGACCCTTCGTGGGAGCGCCCGCGGCTCGACGCCGAATCGCGCGCGCTGCTCTCCGTGCCGGGCCTGGCGGTGTGCGTTCCCATTGCCGCGCCGGACCGCCTGATCGGCATGCTACTGCTGGGCCAGCGGCGCTCCGGGCTGGTGTACCGGCGCGCCGACAACGAACTGCTGGAGACCTTCGCCGACCAGGTGGGCCTGGTGATGGAAAACGCGGACCTCATCCAGTCCTCGATCGAGCAGGAGCGCCTGAAGAGCGAGGTCATGCTGGCGCGCGACATCCAGCAGGCATTGCTCCCCGAGACTCCGCCGCGCATGCGCGACATCGAGATCCGCGGGCGCATGGTGAGTTCCACCGAGGTCGGCGGCGATTACTTCGATTACTTCGCCCTCGACGGTGAACGCGTGGTGGTGGCCATTGGTGACGTGAGCGGCAAGGGTGTTCCCGCCGCCATGCTGATGGCTTCCCTGCAGGCGGTGTTCAAGAACCGGGCGCTCAAGGGCGACCTGCCGCCCGGAGAGCTCAACCGGGAGCTCAACGACTTCCTCGTCGAGCACGCCAAGCCGGGCCAGTTCGCCACCTTCTTCTGCGGCATCCTGGACGTCCCCCGCGCCACCCTCACCTTCTCCAGTGCCGGCCAGTGCCCCGCCCTGCTGGCCACCGGCAGCTTCGTGGACCGGCTCGCCAACGGGGGCACCGTGCTCGGCGCGAGGCGCACCCAGGACTACGCGGAGGGCACGGTGGCCTTCCGGCCCGGGGACCTCCTGCTCCTCTATACCGACGGCATCATCGAGCAGCGCAGCCCGGGGGGCGATTTCTACGGCGAGGAGCGCCTGGTCGACTTCCTGCGGACGAATCGAAACCTGCCGCCCGCCGACCTGCAAAACGCCCTTCTGGACGACGTTCTGGCATTTGGCCAGGGCACCCAGGAGGACGACATCACCAGCGTAATTGTCCTTCGTAAAACCGCTTAGGGACTCGGACCTCCCGCCCCCTTCCCACGCTTCCCGTTTGGGGCACGGCTTATGCTCGACCCCCCTTGACGCGCCGCCAACCGGCGTCGCGCCGATGGGTTGAATCCGACGAACCTTCCCACAAGGGGGTGCCCGACATGCGGATAGAACTCGTCGACCTGCTCTGGTGGCTTAGAAGGCGATAACGCGTGCGGTGTTCCTGGATGCCCGCCAAGCGTGCGCGACACCTGGGAACACCGCTGCCACCTCCCTCCTCATGCTTAAAGTGTTGTATGAGCCTATCGGCATTTTATGACCGGCTGATGGGGTAAAATCTTCCTGTCCCCCCGTTGACAATCATACAGAAGCGAATATACTCCCCTATCACACGAGAGTACCTCCTCGCCTGCGCGTGGGCACAGCTCCTCATGCTAGTCGATAGCGAAGCGGTTGCCGCATGGGCCTCTGACGGGCTAACACGTGACACGGCAGTTCGGGGGCTACTCTCGTTCTTTTTTGCCCCCCTCGGCCTCCCGTGCTAGCCTCCCCCGGCCGATGCGATTCATCTCCGCATTCGTCCCCCTGTTCGTCCTCGCGGTGCTGGCCTTCCTGTTCGGCGTTGCTGTGGTGGACCGCGCTGCCAACCGGACCCGGGTCGCGCGCGGCGGTGTCCCCCCCACGACACTGCCGGTGGTCGATCTGCACAGCGACGCGCTCCTGTGGAACCGTCCCCTGCTGGAACGCTCCCGCCGCGGCCACGTGGATCTGCCGCGGCTACGTGACGGGGGCGTGGTCATTCAGGTCTTCTCCGCCACCAACGCGTTCCCCCTCGGCGCCAACTACCGGCGCACGCCGCAGGGCCCGGACCTGGTCACCCTGGTGGCCGTGTGCAACCGCTGGCCCGAGGCCGCATGGCGCTCCCCGGTGGAGCGCGCCCTCGCCCAGGCGGAGACGTTCCACCGCACCGCACTGGCGTCCGGTGGCCGGCTGGTCCCCGTGCTGCGCGCATCAGACGTGCAAATGATCCGTGAGGAAAGAATGTCGGGGACAACCGGCGGGGTTCTTCTCGTCGAGGGCCTGCACGGCCTCCACGGCGATCTCTTCGCCATCGACCGGCTCTTTGCCGCCGGTTTCCGCGTCTTCGGACTGGTGCACATGACCGATACCGCGCTGGCCGGTTCCGCGCACGGCTGGCACAAGGGAGGACTCACCACGCTGGGGCGGCGCGCGGTGGCGCGCATCGATTCCCTGGGCGGCATCGTGGACCTCGCCCACGCATCATCCGCGACCATCGGCGATGTGCTCGCAGGCGGTGTCCGCCGGGTGATGGTTTCGCACGCCGGTGTGGACGGCACCTGCCCGGGCAACCGCAACCTCTCCGATGACGAACTGCGCGGCATTGCGGCCGCGGGTGGAATCGTGGGAATCGGCTTCTGGGATGGGGCGGTGTGTGGTGACGACGCGGCGGCCGTCGCCCGCGCCATCCGTCACGCGGCGGACGTGGCGGGTGTCGATCACGTGGCACTCGGTTCCGACTTTGACGGCGCCGTCGCCATGCCCTTCGACGCGTCCGGCGTTCAGCGCCTGGTTCCCGCGCTGGAAGCGGCCGGCTTCAGTGACGGTGAGATTGGTTCGATCCTCGGCGGAAACGCCCTGCGCTTCCTCGCGGAGTCGCTGCCCCGCGGCTAATCGCGCGCGGCGGCGGGCTTCACACCCTCGGCCCAGAAGGTGCAGTACCAGAAGGCGGCGCCGCGTTGGACGCGCCACGCGTCGTAGTCGCAAAGGCCGGTGTCGAAGGCCTCCTCGCTGATTCCACACGCGCGGATCGCCTCGCGCGCGCCGGTCACGATGGCCCGGCAGTTATCCACGATGATATCCCAGTCCTCCCCACCCTGACACGCGCCGAAGAAGGGCCAGTCGCAGCGCACGGGGTTCGCGCCCGCGCGCGCCAGCAGTTCGGGAAGCCGCCGGCCGATGCGCGGATCGCGCCCGCCGGCCTGGTAGCTGCGCATATACGCGCGCCAGATCTCCTCGAACGCCGGAACCGCGGGATACAGTCGCAGCAGATCGTGGTCGTCGTCCTCGAGCACGACGCGTCCCCCGGGACGGGCCGCGCGCACCATGGCGTCCACCACGCGCTGCGGTTGCGGGAGATGCTCCAGGAGAAAGCGCGTGTGAACCACGTCGAAGGTGCCCCACTCGTCGTCGCGCAGCGGAAGTGCCATTGCGTCCCCCTGGCGGATCTCGGCGGCGCTGGCCGCGCTCCCCGCCTGGCGCACGCCCTCGGCAATCTGCTCCGCGCTGCGTTCCACGCCGGTCACCACACCCCCGGCCGCGGCGATGGCGCGCGTCAACTGCCCCATGCCGCACCCCACGTCGAGCACGCGTTCGCCACGGGTGATGCGCAGGCGTTCCAGCGACTGGCGGTTGATGAGCTCGTTGAGACGCGAAAGACGGCGCTGCTCGTCGGGCGCCGTACCGTGGATGTATTCGTCGCGGCCGCGGGTCACGGTCAGCCCTTGAACATGGCCTTGAGCACGTAGCCGGCAAGCGCCGGGTTCTTGCGCAGGCGCCGCACCGAATAGGCGTACCAGTGCGGGCCGTACGGTACCGCCACCCGCAAGCGGTGTCCGCGCGCGCGAATCTGGGTGCGCAGCGGCTCCAGCACCCCGAGCAGCATCTGGAATTCATAGGCGTTGCGCTGAATGCCCATGCGATCGATGAGCCGCTCGGACTCGAATACCAGGCGTTCGTCGTGGGTGGCGATGGCGGTGTAGCACCCCGCACCCAGCAACTCCTCCACCAGCACCATGAAATTGCGGCTGATCAGTTCCGGATCGGTGAAGGCGATGGCGTAGGGCTCGACGTAGATCCCCTTGCACACCCGCACGTTTGCCTTCACCGCGGCCAGCGCGCGCACGTCGTCGAGGCTGCGGCGCATGCGCGACTGGATCACGACGCCGACGTTGTCGAACTCGCCGCGCACCGCGTGGTACACCTTCAGCGTGCCGTCGGTGCAGGGGGAGTCCTCCATGTCGAGGCGCACGAACAGGCCCAGTGGCTTCGCGAACCCCAGCACCGCGCGCACGTTCTGAACGCAGAGATCGTGGTCGATAGTCAGCCCCAGGTGGGTGGGTTTGACGTGGATGTAGGCGTCCACCTGGTGCTCGCTCAGGCTCTTCAGGAGGCCCTGATACTCGCGCACCGCCTCGTCCGCCTCCTCACGCCGCGAGACGAACTCACCGAGGATCGCGGCGGCCACCATGTAGCCGTCCGCGTTCATCTCCCTGGACACGCGCAACAGGTCGTCGATGGTCTCACCCGCGATGTACGGATCCGCCACCCTGCGGACGATGGGTCTGGGGACGAGCGGCAGCGAGGATGCAACGACACGGTCGACAATGCTCATGGTGTAAGACGCTTCCTTCCAGGTGATAAGATTGATGCGCAATTATACGTGCCCGGGGCCCCGCGCCGGAAGTCCGGGTTGCGGACGCTACGGGAGCGAATCGCTCCGCCACAACGCCATGCTCTGCCCCACTTCCAGAATCCTCAGCCGTTCCCCCATCGCGCGCCGCATCATGTCCTCGTCGCGCGGACGGTTGTTGCCCCCGAAGATCCAGTACGGGTACGTCCCCCAGTGCATTGGCACCACCACCCGCGCCTGCGTGGCCCACGCCGCGCGCAGCGCGTCGGCGCCGACCAGGTGGCCGTTGACGTTGATCAGGAGAACGTCGGGGTCGTACGTCCAGCCCACCTCCGCAAAGCCGGAGAAGTAGTTGGAATCGCCGGTGTAGAAGATGGTTCCGGCAGGGGTTTCGATCACATACCCCAGCGCGCGCCCGTCGGTGGCGGCGCGCACGCCCCAGCGGCTGCCCATGTGCTGCATGGCGATGGCGGTGATGGTGCCGCCTGCAAACAGGTAGACCTCGCCCGCGCGCATCACGTGCACCTCGTGTCCCGCGTCCTCGAGGTACTTTGCGGATGGTTCCGGACACAGGATCACCGCCGCATCCGGGAAGGTGCGCAACGAGGGCGGATCCAGGTGGTCGGGGTGGGCGTGCGATATCAGGATAACGCGGGCACCTGCGTACGACGACGGCGGCGGCACGGGGCCGCGGTGGTGGCGCGAGATCAGCGTGGAACGAAACACCGGGTCGGTGACCACGCCCACGCCCTCGATGTCGATATAGCTGCAGGCGTGGCCCCAGAAGGTGATGGTGTTGCGCTCCGGGGGCGGAAAGACCCCGCCGTCGGTGCGCGCGAGCCCGCTGCAACCCGCCGCCAGCAGGCACACCGCCGCAACCACGGCGCCAAAGGAGTGCTGCCGCAAGGAGCGTCTCAAGCCGGGCACGGGAATGGGGTGGCGCTGGGGTCAGTCATGTTTGTGCGCGTGGCGGCAGGGCCTACTTTAGGGAGACGGCCGCGCAGGCGCAAGAAATTCCACCCGCCACGCGGCCTGCGTGCTACCGTTGGATGGGTACGGCCGTCGCCCCGGGCCGTCCGGACCGATGAGAGCCATCCCGACACGATCCCACCCCCCCACCCTGGCGGCGATCCTCCTCCTGCTGACGTTCGCCTGCGCCGACGACGGCATGCATCCGGACCCGCTCCCGGCACCCGGCGATACGGCCTTCTACCCGCTGGACGTCGGCACCACCTGGACCTACGACGCGCAACGCATGGTCCGCTACATCGCCGAGGACGGCAGCGACGCCCTGCCACCCGTCGATCAGAGCGCGACGGTGGTGCGCGAAATCGTGGCCGATGAGTTGATCGACGGCACGGTATGGGCGCTGGAGGAGGAGCGCTTCATGCTCTCCGGAGCGCCCGACACGACGTATTCCTGGCGGCGCTACCGCCAGGACGCCAGCGGCCTCTACCGGGCCGATCTCCCCGTGCGGCTGCCGCCGGGCGCGGCCGCCGGCCTGGACAGCGTCACCGCCGCGCGCAGGCTGGCCTATCCCCTCTCGCCGGGCGCGTCCTGGCTCCTGCACGACGGGAACCCGGCCGAGGACGCGACGGTGGCCTTCCTGGACACCCTGACGACGCCCGGCAGGACCGAGACCGCCTTTGCCGTGGTCTATCAGCTGGAGGGTGACAACCCTCCGGATAGACGTCTCTTCTGGTACTCGGAGCGTGGCCTCGTCGCCAGCGAGGTCTACCGGGAGGTGGTGGCGATCGACGCCGGAACCGGCAAGAAGATCGTCATCCAGAACACCGAGACGAACGCCCTGCGCGAAGCGACGTTCCCGTCGATCCGGCCGGGGTACTCCCAAAAGCCACCCGGCGCGGCCGCTGGACCGAAGCGCGCCCCGCTTCCGTCCGACGGTGATCGCGCCGGGAGTCACTTCACCGCGACCCCGGGGGCCGTGGCTCGCTAAGCGTGAGTGAGCCTTGATTGTACCAGACCGGGCCCAGCGCGGACACTTCCAACATGATCCGCCCCAACGAGTTAACTTGATACTTGAAGGTTGCTTCGAGAGCCCCGGGCGCGCAGCCGGCGCGTTGCGCTTTCGTCACATTCCCCTTCGGCAGTAACACGACGCCTTGATGGTGATGTCGGATCGCGACCACGCCGTCTTGAAGCGTGAATCCACCTGCGCGGCTTCGTCCGCTTTGCCCGTCATGCGCAGGCACTCGGCGAGGCCGTACAGCGCCCATCCGTTGTTCGGGTGGATGGCCAGGTCCGCCCGGTAGACTGCTTCGGCCTCTTCATAATGCGCCTGTTCGACTAGCAGCGCGCCCAGCGAGTGCGACACCGGCATCATCCAGCCCCACGGCTCGTCGTACTTGAGCGCCACGTCCCGCGCCACCGCGGTGCGCAGCAGTTCAAAGGCGCGCTCAACGTTCCCCCTGCGGTACTCGAGCTCTCCCTCGGCCATGGGCAGCCCCACATCCAGTACGGTGAGTGCCGTGTTGTTGCCGATCAGCCGGCTCTCCGGCACCGCCGCCACCGCCTTCTGGAAGGCCGCGAATTCGCGCGTCCCTTCCTCGACACGGCCCAGGGCCGCGTACGCCACCGTGCGCCCGTAGTGCCAGAAGGCCACGGTGACCACGAGATCCTCCGGCGGTGCCGGCTCCGACAGCAGTTCGTTCCACATGCCGAAGCGCACCAGCACGTGCGTGGGCACGGCCATGAACCCGTCGAGGAAGTCCGGATACGCGCGCACCACCTCCAGCGGAATCTGTTCAATCATCTCGCGCGCCGCCGCCACCGCAATGTCGCGTTGGCCGTCGAACATGGCGGCGTAGGCGAGGAAGTGAAAGTTGTGTGCGCGGTACAGCGTGTAGAAACCACCCTGCGCCGCCCACGACCGGTCCACCTCGATGGCCTTCTGGTTGGCGGTCATGGCGTCCTGATAATGGCCAAGGCGGATGTCGATGTGCCCGGGCATGTGCACCAGGTGGCCGGCGCCGGGGACGCGGTCGCGCAGCACGTTGGCCGACGGCAGCGCCTTCTCCGGCATCGGCGACGCCTCCATGGTGTGGATGTAGAGGTGGTTGGCCATGGGGTGGGTCGGGTTCATGGCCAGCACTGCTTCCAGGATCGCCATGATCTCCAGCGTCTCCGGGCGTGGCTCGCCGTCCATCGACCACAGGTCCCACGGGTAGAGGTTCATGACCGCGTCTGCGCACAGCGCGCCCACGTCGGCGTCCTGCGGGAACGCCTCCCAGACATCCTGCATGGCCTTTGCGTAAGCCACGTCGAGCGCACGGCGGTCTTCCGGCTGCGGCCAGGCGTAGCGGGTGGCGATGGCACGGATGAGCGCCTGCTCCACCGGTGAGGCGGTGGCAATCAACGCGAGCGCCCGCTGCGCGGACGCGTACGCGGCCTGCGCGGCGGCGTCATCCATGTGCGGGTTGTTGATGTTGGGGCCGGCGGAAATTGCCTGTCCCCACCACGCCATGGCGAGCGTGGGGTCCAGTTCGCCGGCGTACGCGAAGCACGCGATGGCGGCCTCGTGGTTGAAACCGTAGTGGAGCACCACCCCCTGGTCGAAGTAGCGCTGCGCCTCCTTCGACTGCGTGGACACGGAACGGCCGTACACATCCAGATCGGCGCGGAGCACCGGCGCATCCGCGGCGCGGGTGGGCGCGGACGCAAACGTGCACACGGCCGCGAGGAAGATCAAACACAACGTGCGGCGCATTGCAGAGACCTCCTTGGTCAGTGTTGAGAGAGACCCATGGGAACAAGAAAGAAATGGTGGCCCCGAGACGATTCGAACGTCCGACACGCGGTTTAGGAAACCGCTGCTCTATCCATCTGAGCTACGGGGCCACCGGATCCGGATGCATCGCGCCCGGCGGGCGCTAATCGTAACGGATCATCGCATAAACGGGAACCCCGTCGATGCGGCTCCGCCCACCGAGAAAGGCGAGCTCCACCAGGAAGGCCAGCTCGACCACGCTTCCGCCCGTCTTCTCGATCAGCTTGATCGCGGCGACCGCGGTTCCCCCGGTGGCCAGCAGGTCGTCCACCACCAGCACCTTCTCGCCGGGACGCACCGCGTCGGTGTGGATCTCGAGCGTCTCGGTACCGTACTCCAGGTCGAAGGTCTCTGCCACGGTGGTGTGCGGCAGTTTGCCGAACTTGCGTAGCGGTACGAAGCCCGCTCCGAGGCGTGTCGCCAGCGGTGCGCCGAAGATGAACCCGCGCGACTCCATGGCCGCCACGCGGTCGATGCCCATGGGCCGGTACCGCGCCACCAGCGCGTCCACGATGCCGCCGAACAGCGCCGGGTCGTTCAGCACCGGGGTGATGTCCTTGAACAGAATGCCCGGCTTGGGAAAGTCCGGCACGTCGCGGATGGCGGCGCGAATGCGTTCGATCATCTCCGTCTCCATGGATGCTAGTTGTCCGCGGCGCGGCGCTTGCCCGAGAGCACCAGGTTTAGCTTCTGCAGGGCGCGCTTCTCGATCTGACGCACGCGCTCGCGTGAGACACCCACCTGCCGCCCCGCCTCGCCCAGCGTCTTGGGTTCGCCGTCATCCAGGCCAAAGCGCAGCGTCAGCACTTCCTGTTCGCGCGCGTTGAGGCAACGGTCGAAGAGGTTGGACATCTCCTCGTTCTCCAGTTGCATGGTGACCATCGATTCCGGCGAGCCGTGCCCGCGGTTCTGCGGGTCCGCGGCCAGGCGTTGCAACGCGTCGGCGCTCGCCCCCGGGTCCGCGTCGCGGATGCCGACGATCAGCGTGCGCACCAGCTTCACCCGCCGCACGCTCACGTCCAGCGCCTCGGACATCGCCTCGTCGTCGGTCGGCTTGCCGTCCTTGCGCAGTGCCTCCTCCGCGCGGATGTAGCGGTTGATCAGGTGGTAGATGTGCACCGGGATGCGGATGGCGCGCGACTGGCTCGCGATACCGCGCTTGATCGACTGCTTGATCCAGTACGAGGCGTAGGTGCTGAAACGAAAACCCTTGCGATAGTCGAACTTTGCCGCGGCGCGGATCAATCCCAGGTTGCCGTCCTCGATGAGGTCCAGCAGCGTCTGGCTGCCGCGCGAGTAGCGCTTGGCGATGGTGACCACCAGGCGCAGGTTACAGATGACCAGGCGGCGCTTGGCCTCCTCGTCGCCCTCGGCAAGGCGGCGGCCCAGCTCGATCTCCTCTTCGGGAGTGAGCAATGGGTAGCGGCCGATCTCCGCGAGGTACCGCGCCTGGATGTCGTAGGACGGCTCGGCGCGCTCGTCGTCGAACGGTGCCGGATTCACGCGTTCGTCGCTCATGGGTGGGAAGAAGAAATGGTCGGGGCGAGAGGATTTGAACCTCCGACCTCCTGCTCCCGAAGCAGGCGCGCTAACCGGGCTGCGCTACGCCCCGACACGTTGCCGGTGGCCGCCCGGGGCGCTCCCGGGTCAACCTAAGTGGGGCCATACTAACACGTTTTGTGGGTGAATCAATACAATACTTCCCCGTCTCACGGAGCCGCCGGGGCGTGCACCCCGACGAAGCTGATGGCCCCGTTCACCACGAGGGTCACGATGGTCCCCGCGATCAGAATGCCGGCGGCAATGGCCGGAATCGCCAGGCGCGGGCGCACGCCAAAGACGAACGCCGCCGCCGCGCCTGTCCAGGCGCCGGTCATGGGCAGTGGAATGGCCACGAAGAGGCACACCCCGACGGCCTCGAAGCGCTCTATCATCTTCCCCTTGCGGCGCGTCCGCTCGAAGAGCCAGGTGAAGAAGCGATCGAAGGCGGGCCAGCGCCGCGTCCACTCCGAAACGGGCCCGATGAGCAGGAGAATGGGAATGACCGGCACGAAGTTGCCGATCACCGAGATCACGAACGCCTCCTGCCAGGACATCCCCCCCACCGTCATCGCATAGGGAATCGCGCCCCGCAGCTCCGAGACGGGCAGCATGGCCAGGACGAAGGTGGTGAGGACGTGCGGGGACCCGGAGAGCGTCGCGAGGAGTTTATCCACGCGCCTCCCCTTCGACGGCGGACCGCTCCCGCATGCTGCCCGACGGTGCGCGGGCGCTGCGCACCAGCGGCACGAACGAGCACTCGATGAGGCGCTCCACCGAGAAGCGGGTGCCTTCGCGCGTCAGGCGCACGATTTCCTGGGTGCCGTCGCCGCGGGCCACCGGGCCCAGCAGGAATCCCCCGTCGGCCAGCTGCGCAAGCAGGGCCTTGGGCACGCTGGCCGCGGCGGCGGTCAGCAGCACGCGGTCGAAGGGTGCGGCATCGGGCCAGCCGTCGGCGCCGTCACCCACGCGGATGTGTGCGTTCTGGAACAGCAGGTCGCGCAGTGCAAACGAGGCGCGCTCGGCCAGGTCGGGGACGCGTTCGACGCTGTACACGTCGGCGCACAGGCTGGCGAGCACCGCGCAGTGGTAACCGGAACCGGTGCCCACCTCGAGCACGCGTTCCTCGCCTTCCAGGCGGAGATTCTCGGTGAGGTAGGCCACCATGTAGGGCTGTGACATCGTCTGCTGGAAGCCGATGGGGTAGGAGTGGTTGGCGTAGGCCTCGCTGCCCGCGTCCTTGTCGATGAACAGGTGCCGCGGCACGCGCAGCATCGCCTCCAGCACGCGCGGGTCGCGGATCCCACGGCCATAGACGTGCTCCCTCACCATACGTTCCCGGGCGATTCGATACTGGCGCCACCTCATAGCTCGAACCTCCAGCGTTCCATCTCCACGATGGCCTTGTAGTGGGTGAGATCGAGGTGCAGCGGTGTTATGGACACGAACCCCATTCGCACCGCTGCGATATCCGTCCCGTCATCCGCCCGCCACACCGGGTCGCGGCCGCCGATGGTGTACTGCGTCTTGAGTTCGGCCGTGATCGGTTCGATGAAGTTTTCGTAGTGCCGCGAGCCCAGCTTGGTGAAACGCAGCCCCTTCACCGGGGACTTCTCCGGGTTGGGGATGTTCACGTTGAGCAGCGCTCCGGCCGGGACCCCGTACTCGAGCGCGCGCTCCACCACGCGCCGCGCCACCCGGCCATTGACGTCCTCGTCCTCGACGCTGCGCTGCAGCGCCGAGATGGCCACCGACGGCACGCCCAGAATGGTGCCCTCGAACGCCACCGCCACGGTTCCGCTGTAGGTCACGTCCTCGCCCATGTTGGGGCCGTGATTGATGCCCGAGACGATGAGATCCGGCGGGCGGTCCAGGATCACCTGCAGCGCGAGCACCACGCAATCGGTGGGCGTGCCGACGACGCGGTAGTGATGATCGTCCACCCGCTTGACATCGATGGGCCGCCGGATGGTGAGCGAATGGCTGCTCGCGCTCTGCTCACTGTCCGGCGCCACCACGAACACGTCTCCCAGTGGCTGCAGCGCACGCTCCAGCACCTGGATGCCGCGCGCGTCAAAACCGTCGTCGTTCGAAATGAGGATTCGCTTGTGCATCGTGACATCGGCCGTACCCCGGGCGGCCGTGCTCGATTCTCGTCTTCGGAGACCGCAGTCTACCAGAACACCGACTTGACGACCATCCGCAAAAACCGTCCCGTGTCGATAAACGGATTGATGAAACTCTTCTCCGCCCCGTAGATGGTCTGCACCGGCACCGAGGCAATCTTGCCCCCGGCGCGGCCGGCGCGGATGATCATTTCCGACTCGATCTCGTAGCGCGAGGTGGTGAGCGGGATGCGGGCGAAGAGCGCCAGGCGGATGAGGCGGTAGCCGTTCTGGGAATCCGGCACCTTCTGTCCCGCGAGGGCCGACACCACCGCGCTGGTCACGTGGTTGGTGACCAGGCGCAGCCAGGGCATGTTGCCGGTATCCACCAGCCGGTTCCCCACCACCATGTCGGCGCCGGTCTCGCGCGCCCGGGCCACGAAGGCGGGAATCTGGTCGGGGTTGTGCTGCCCGTCGGCGTCGAGCAGGATGGCGTAGGTCACGCCCAGCGTGGCGGCACGCGCAATACCGCTGCGAATGGCCGCGCCCTTGCCGCGGTTCTGCGGGTGCACCTCCACCACCACGCCCGCGCGCTGTGCCACCGCGCGGGTGTCGTCGGAAGAGCCGTCATCGACCACCACGATGCGTCCGCGCGGCACGTAGCGCGACACCGTGTCGATCACGGCGGCGAGATGCGCGCCCGCGTTGTAGGCCGGGATGATGGCGGCGAGGTCGTCGAGGGGTGCGGCGCTATCCACTGCTTTCCGTTCGCTCCAGCGGGATGAAGTGGAACCACTGATCGGTGTAGTCGCGAATGATCCGCTCCAGATCGCGCAGACACCGCTCCTGCAGGCGTTCGAGCTTCTCGAACTCGTCTTCGTTGTCCTCGGGGAGGTGTGTGCCGCCGTGAACGTACTTGAAGCGGTCACGCCCGTCAAACACAAGCGCGCCCGTGATCACCGGTGCGTTGCATCGCGCCGACAGCACCAGGTGCCCCAGGGGAAACTCGCTCTCCACCCCGAAAATGGCAAAGCGCTTCTTGGCCTTCCCGTAGGATCGGTCCACCAGCAGTGCGACGGATTCCCCGCGGTCCATCGCCTCCTTGAGGGTCATGAACGACTCACCCATGGGGTGCGCGTGGATACCCAGGTACTCGCGGCGTGCGCTGTAGAAGTCGGTCACCTGCCGCGTGGGGTGGTCCAGCGCCACGGTGTGCACCGCATGCCCCATGCGCGCCAGGCAGTAGCCCCCCAACTCCCACGGCCCCACGTGCGCGGACGCCACGATGAAGGGCCGGTCGCCCCCGAGCCGGTCGATCTCCGCGCGCAGCGCGCTCACGTCGCAACGGGCGAACAGCGCGTCCGGATCCAGGAACGGCATCTGCAGGAAGAGGCGGATGCTCTGCGCGAAGTGGTGCACGGTGCGCCGCCCCGCCCGCCGGCGCTGGGCCGCCGTCCATTCCGGGTGGATGATGCGGAAATTCTCGTCCAGCAGGCGCCGCGTCCGGGGACGAAGCAGCCAGTTGGCCTCACCCAGCGTCCAGGCGATGGCCCGGCTGATGGCGTCGGGCAGGAAACGCGCGAAGAACGCGCCCAGATGGTAAGGAATGGCCTGGATCATGGGTCCGTGACGGAAGGAGCCCCACCACATTACCCGCCCCGGGCCGGGGGAACAAGCACCCGTTCTTGACGGGCCGCCACCGGCCCCCTAGAATAGATGGCACGGACCCTGCTGGTCCCAACCGAGGTAATGCATTCGATCCGAATATCCACCGCGTGACATTCTCCCCCACCGCCCAGGGAACGGCCGCTCCGGCGCGCGACCGCACCGCTGAACTCGATTCCATACTGTCCCGGCGCATCATGGTGCTCGACGGTGCCATGGGTACCATGGTGCAGAGCTATGGCCTGGACGAGGCCGCCTTCCGCGGCGCTCGTTTCCGCGATCATCATAGCGACCTCAAGGGCGACAACGACATCCTGTGCCTGACCCAGCCGGCCATCGTGGCCGAGATCCACCGCCGCTTCCTCGAGGCCGGTGCGGACATCCTCACCACCAACACCTTCAACGCCACGCCGGTCTCACAGCACGAGTACGGGCTGTCGCACCTCGCCTACGAGATCTCCCGCGAGGCGGCGCGCGTTGCGCGCATCGAGGCGGACGCCTTCACCGCGCGCGACCCGTCCCGGCCGCGCTTCGTGGCGGGGTCGCTGCCGCCCACCAACCGCACGCTGTCGATATCGCCCGAGGTCAACGACCCCGGCTTTCGCAATGTGACCTTCGACGAGATGCGCGCCGGATACCGCGAGAACGCGCGGGGCCTGATAGACGGCGGCGCCGACATCCTGCTGGTCGAAACCGTCTTCGACACGCTCAACGCCAAGGCGGCGCTGTTCGCCATCGCGGAAGAGTTCGAGGCGCGCGGGATGCGCCTGCCGGTCATCTGTTCGGGCACCGTCACCGACCTGAGCGGGCGCACACTCTCCGGACAGACACCGGAGGCGTTCTACGCGTCGGTTTCGCACATCCCGCTCTTGGCGGTGGGCCTGAACTGCGCGCTGGGCAGCACGCAGATGAAACCGTTCCTGGCCGCGCTCTCCTCAATTTCGCGCTTCCCGGTGAGCGTGTATCCCAACGCGGGGCTGCCCAACGCCTTCGGCGGCTACGACGAGTCCCCCGAGGCCATGGCCGCCGCCATCCGCGACATGGCCGACGACGGCCTCGCCAACCTGGTCGGCTCGTGCTGCGGCTCGACCCCGGCACACACGCGCGCCATCGTGGAGGCGGTGCACGGTCTCCCGCCACGCAGGCTCCCGGAGAGCCGCGGCTACACCATTCTCTCGGGGCTCGAGGCCATCCAGATCCGCCCGGACTCGAATTTCATCAATGTGGGCGAACGCACCAACGTCACCGGCTCGGCGCGCTTCCGCAAGCTCATCCAGTCCGACGACTACGAGGCGGCGCTGGGGGTGGCGCGCCAGCAGGTGGAGGACGGCGCCCAGATCATCGACGTGAACATGGACGAGGGCATGCTCGACTCGGTGGGTGCGATGCGGCGCTTTCTCAACCTGATTGCCACCGAACCAGATATCGCGCGCGTCCCCATCATGATCGACAGTTCGAAGTTCGAGGTCATCGAGGCCGGTCTGCAGTGCGCCCAGGGCAAGTGCGTGGTCAATTCCATCTCGCTCAAGGAAGGCGAGGACGCCTTCCTCGACCACGCGCGGCGTGTGCGCCGCTACGGCGCCGCGGTGATCGTGATGGCCTTCGACGAACAGGGCCAGGCGGACACGGTGGCGCGCAAGGTGGACATCTGCGACCGTTCCTTCCGCCTGCTCACGGAGAGGATCGGCTTCCCGCCCGAGGACATCATCTTCGACCCCAACGTGTTCGCCATCGCCACCGGCATCGAGGAGCACAACGCCTACGCGCTCGACTTCATCGAGGCCTGCCGCGAACTGAAGCAGCGCTTCCCGCGCTCGCACGTGAGCGGCGGGGTGAGCAACGTGTCGTTCTCATTTCGCGGAAACGAACCGGTGCGCCAGGCCATCCACGCGGTGTTCCTGTACCACGCCATCCGCGCCGGCATGGACATGGGCATCGTCAACGCCGGCCAGCTCATGGTCTACGGGGACATCCCGGCCGATCTCCTCGCGCGCGTGGAGGACGTGGTGCTCAACCGCCGCGCGGACGCCACCGAGCGCCTGCTGGAGGTGGCGGAGTCCATGCGGGCGGGCGGCGCGAAGAAGGCGGCGACGGACGTGGCGTGGCGCGCGTTGCCGGTGCGCGAGCGCATCGAGCACGCGCTGGTGCACGGGCTGGACGCGCACATCGTGGACGACGTCGAACTGGCGCGCCAGGAGGCCGAGCGCCCCATCCACGTCATCGAGGGGCCGCTCATGGACGGCATGAACGTGGTGGGCGACCTGTTCGGGTCCGGCAAGATGTTCCTGCCTCAGGTGGTCAAGAGCGCGCGCGTCATGAAGAAGGCGGTGGCGCACCTGGTGCCGTTCATCGAAGCGGAGCAGTCCGCCGCGGGCGCTGTGCGCGCCCGGGGCAAGATCGTGCTGGCCACGGTGAAGGGCGACGTGCACGACATCGGCAAGAACATCGTGGGCGTGGTGCTGCGCTGCAACAACTACGATGTCGTAGATCTCGGAGTGATGGTTTCCTTCCAGACCATCCTCGACACCGCGAAGAGCGAGAACGCGGACGTCATCGGGCTGTCGGGGTTGATTACGCCTTCGCTGGACGAGATGGTCACGGTGGCGCGCGAAATGAAACGCCAGGGCTTCACCACCCCGCTCCTGATCGGCGGCGCCACCACCTCGGTGGCGCACACCGCGGTAAAGATCGACCCCGAGTACGATCACGGGGTGGTGCACGTGCTGGACGCGTCGCGCGCGGTGGGTGTGGTGAATCAGCTGCTGGGCGATGATACCCGCGCGCCTTTTGAGTCGCGCACGCGCGACGAGTACCGGACCATCCGCGTTGCGCGCGAGTCCTCGCAGGGCGAGGCGCGCCTGCTCCCCCTCGAGGATGCGCGCGGACGGCGCGAGCGGCTGGACACCGCGCAGGCCGCACCGGTGCCGACCTTCCTGGGCACGCGCATCTTCGATGACTATCCGCTGGCGGAACTGGTGGAGCGCATCGACTGGACGCCGTTCTTCCAGACCTGGGAATTGCGCGGGCGCTATCCGGCCATTCTCGACGACGAGGTGGTGGGCGAGCAGGCGCGCTCGCTCTTCGACGACGCCCGCCTCATGCTGAACGATTTCGTGCGCGAACAAAGTCTGAAAACGCGCGCCGTGATCGGCTTCTTCCCCGCCGCCAGCCGCGGCGACGACGTGGTGCTGGACGTGAACGGCACGCCGCGCACGCTACACTTCCTGCGCCAGCAGGCGGCCAAGACCGACTCGCGCCCCAACTTCTGCCTGGCGGACTTCGTGGCGCCGCAGGGTTCGGCAACGCCCGACCACGTGGGCGCGTTCATCGTCACCGCGGGTATCGGCCTCGACGAGATCGTGGCGCGCTACGAGCGGGAGCACGACGACTACCGCGCCATTCTGGCCAAGGCGCTCGCGGATCGTCTCGCGGAAGCGCTGGCCGAGCGCATGCACGAGCGGGTGCGCCGCGAGTTCTGGGGCTACGCGCCCGACGAGTCGCTCTCCAACAACGACATCATCCGCGAGGGTTACCGCGGCATCCGTCCCGCGCCGGGCTACCCCGCCTGCCCCGACCACACCGAGAAACGCACGCTGTTCGACCTTCTCGACGGCGAGCGCGCGGCCGGCGTCACCCTGACCGAGTCGTTCGCCATGTGGCCGGCCGCCTCGGTGAGCGGCTGGTACTTTGCGCATCCGGATGCGCACTACTTCGGTGTCGGCCGCATCGGCAAGGACCAGGTGGAGGACTACGCGCGCAGGAAGGGCATCACCCTGGCCGAAGCGGAGCGCTGGCTCGGTCCCAGCCTCGCCTACCGCACCTGATTCCGCGCTTCACACCCACCCGCAACGGGTGTACAATTCTTCCAGCCGACCGAGCGCCGCGCAACCAGCCGACCTGGAGGTGTGCCATGAAAAAGACAGCATGGCTCCTGGTGGCCGCTCTTCTACTGCCCGCGGCGGCTCTCGCGCGCAGGCCGTCTCCACCACCCCTTCCAACCCGATCCAGCGCTCCACCGCTGGCACCCTACACCAGCGACCGTTCACCCGATCTGCCGCCCTTCCGGCCCGCAGCGGCGTCCACCACCTACCTGTATACCGCCACCTTCGACGGTCCGGGCGGATGTACCTCGCAGGGCTGGACCGCCGTCGACATGACCGCCCAGACCGGCGAGTACTTCCACGTGGACGACTATGCGGGGCTGTTTTTCGGACCGCTTGCCGGCAGCAAGTCGCTGTGGTGCGGTGCGCGTCCCGCGTCGACGGGGCCACTCTGCTCGTACCAGACGCTCCCCGGCTACGGAAACAACTGGGTCCAGGCCTGGTGCACGAAGACGTGCATCCCCGTGAGCGGCGATCTCGATGTGTCCTTCCAGATGCGCCTCGACACCGAGCCGTCCTACGACGCGGTGCTCCTCCACTACACCACCGACTGCAACAACGACGCGGGGTGGGTGCACCTGGATGGCGGCATCCAGGTGTGGGACGGCACTGAGAGCCTGTCCATCAACCAGGCCTATGACGTGGGTGGCGCGTCGAGTGTGCGCGTGCGCCTGAGCTTCTGGTCGGACGGCGCCTGGTCCGACGAGGACGGCCTGTGGGACACCGAGGGTGCCGTGCACATCGACAGCCTGGACGTTGAGGGCCTCGCACTGGAGGACTTCGAGGACGAGGCGGTGGGCGCCACATCGTCCGATGACTGGATCTCCTGCAATTCCGCCTACGGGCTGTTCGCCAGCCTGGTAAGTGGCGCCGGCGTCCTGCAGAACCAGGGCGACGGCTGCACGCTCGACGTGAGCTGCATGTGGGCGTTCTTCGTGGGGTCCACGTCCGACTACAGTTGCGCGGGGTTCCCGTCGCAGAAGACCATTCCCTATGTCAACGCGGCCGGTCAGTACTTCCACAACGAGATCTGGTCGCCGCCCATCGATCTGTCTCAATCCGGCAGTACGCTGATCCTCGAATACCTGCAGTACAACGACTTCCCCGGTGAGGCGCTGGTGTTTCCCACCTGGTCGGTGCGTCCCATCGTGGAGGGATGTCCGCGGCCCTGGATCGATCCCATTGTGTATTTCTATTACCCGAGCGGGTGGACGCGTCAGATTGAGTTCATTGCGCCCTTCGTCAATACCGGCACCGCCACCGAGATGCAGGTCTCACTGGGTGCGGTCGACATGTGCCGGGTGTGGTGCGGCACCTTTGGCTCGGGCCAGTGCCACTCGCACGCGCCGCTCTACGACAACGTCAAGGTGTACCGCGTGGACAGCAACGGCCCGCAGTGGAGTATTCGCGACATCGACCAGTTCCAGGATGCTTTCGAGGAGATCGTGGGACCCGGCGCCGGGCGCGCGCGCGCCGACATGGCCAACGACATCGCGCCCGGCAACCACGTGAACAGCATCATCCCCGGCGACTCCTCGGTGGTGACGGTGTATGACCTGACCCACGGCATGGGGCTCGATGCGGGAGCGGGCGGCCCGGCGGTGTACTGCTACGTCTCGGTGTTTCCGCAGGGGCAATCCGCCAAGGTCGGCGCGGGCCTCACGCAGAACAGCACGCGCTGGCCGGTGGTGGGTTCATGGACGGACGGCAAGGGGACGCCATGGACATGCGTGCGCCTGGACTCCTGCCGCGTGAATGGTGACCCGGCGCCCGACCGCTACTGCGTCGATCTCAACGACAACCTCTTCGAGTCCGGCGACACGATATTCTTCTTCTACTCGGCAAAGAATGCCATCGGCCAGGAGACGGTGGCGTTCGGCTCCAACCTGGCGCTCGCCAGCGATGACCGCAACCAGGCGGCGGCGGACCCCTCCGAGTTCACCATTCTCCCCGCCGGCGGGGTGGCGAACGGCGGCGACATCCTCTACGTGGACGGAATGGACGGCCGCGGCGCGCAACCCTACTGGGAGACCGCGTTCGCCGCCATGCACATCGGCCGGCAGATCGACCGCTACGACATCCGCGGGCCCACCTCGCAGGTATCCAACCGGCCGGCCGGGCGCGTGAAAGACATTTCCCAGCTGGTTCCCTCCTACCGGATCATCCTGTGGGATTGCGGTGATCTCCCGACCACACTCGGCGACGGAAGCGGTTTCCCGGAGAAGACCAACGACTACCGGTTGATCAATTTGTTCCTCGCCAATCTAACGCCCAACGGCGGGATGTACCTGTGCGGCGACGATGTCCCATCGCAGCTTTCCGGCTACAGCGGTGGCGATGCGATGACGTTCCGTGGCACTTACCTGCCCTTCAACCTCACCACCGGCAACCACTGGCCGTCCTATGGCATCTCGCCCGTGGGAAGCGCGGTGGCGGGCGCGTGGGGTGGCGGCGGCGCCAGCGACCCCACATTCGTCATCCACGGTAGCTGTCCGCTCCTGAACGACTTCGACGTGATGGCGCCCCAGGGCACCACCGTGAACGAAATTACCTATGGTGCCGGCACCGCCGCGTCGGCCAACGGCGCCCTGCTGCGCAATATCGTGGGCAATGCCCGCGTGACGATGAGCGGCTTCAGCTTCATCTACGTGCGCGACGACGACAACGACGGGGTCTCCGACCGGGCGGACCTGCTCTACGACATCCTCAGCCAGTTCGGAGCGGTGGGCGCTCCCACGCCGGCCAGCGGTGCTCCCCGGGTCACGCGCCTGGATGCGAACGTCCCCAACCCTTTCAACCCGCAGACCAGCATTGCGTTTTCGCTGGCGCAACGCGGGGCGACGACGCTGGCGGTCTACGACGTGGCCGGCCGCCTCGTGCGTACACTGCTGGACGAGACGCGCGAGGCCGGCGCGCACACCGTCACCTGGGACGGACGCGCCCAGAGCGGCGCGCGCGTTGCGAGCGGCGTGTATTTCTACAAGCTCGTTACGGGCGGCGTCGCCCGGACGCGCAAGATGGTTCTCCTCAAGTAACCACCACCCGCAACGACTCGGCACAGAAAGCCGCGGATGCATTCAAACGTCTGCGGCTTTCCTTTTTTGCATCGCACTATTAACTTTCCTTCGCGCACGGGAATGGAACAGGGGCGCAGGTTTCGCCGTACACCTCACAACGGGCGAAACCAGACAGTAAACAAGCGTATACATGCCGGTGGGCGCCCGACTACACACGGCAACGACGCGACACGATGGAGTGAGGACGTGAACCGGTACCATGTGTTCTTCCTGGCAGCACTGATCCTGCTGCCGGCGTGCGCATCGCAGAACCTCGAAGGCGACCTGCTGGAGAACCAGCCGCCGCAGGTGTGGCTCTCGGCCGCACCCCCGGAGGGATCCACCAGCAAGTACACCGTCCATCTATACTGGGGTGGCTGGGATCCGGACGGCGAGATATCCCACTACGAGTACCTCGTGACCGACAACGAGACCGGCGTCTTCGTCCCCGCCGACACGGTGGGGGCGGACTGGAGCCGCGTGCTGTCCAACGACTCCACCTTCACCTTCACGGCCGACATCCTGGCCGACACCAATACCACCGATCAGGTAACGGTCTTTACCCGCTCCCACACCTTCTTTGTGCGTGCGGTGGACGAGTTCGGCAAGCGTTCTTTGCAGCCGGCATACCGGTCGTTCACCTCGCGCACGCTTTCCCCGTCGGTGTCGGTGTTGATTCCGGTCCGCAACCAGCTCAACCCGGCCGACTTTCCGCCCATCGCCACCTTCAAGTGGAAGGCCACGGACTATATTGACGACCGCATGACCTCGCAGGAACCGGAGTCCGTGCAGTACGCGCTTACCAGCACCGCTCCGTTCGGGGGCGACTTCAGCAGGACCATCGACTACATGGGTTCCGTCGCGGGGGCAAAGGAATGGCGGCCGTGGGTGTACTACAAGGCGCGCGGCGACAGTGGCACCACCTGGACCACCCCGCCGCAGGAGTTCGGCACCTACGTGTTCGCGGTGCGCGCCAAGGACGAAGCCGGCGCGGTTACCCCGGTGCTCGATGAGATCTCCAACGTGCGCCGCGTCCGCGTGTCGCGACGCAGCACCGGTCCCCTGTTCGTGGTGCGCAACGCGTACATGGGCCAGGTCATCACCAGTTCGTGCAGCAGCCCCATCACCATCCTCGACCTCCCGGCCGGCATTCCCATCGAGTTCGCCCTGAGCGCCCGGGCCGATCACTACGGGGGCACGGTCTCCGGCTACCGGTACGGATGGGACATCGTGGACCTGAACGACCCCGAGCAATGGGAGATCGACTTCACCCCGTTTGTGGCCAGCGAGGCCAAGACGACATCGCGCCGCTTCTTCTTTGGAACGCACACCCTTACCACCGAGGTGATCGACAACTCGGGTTTCTGCAGCCGGGTGGAGGTGAAGGTGAACATCGTCCAGTTCACCCTGGAGCACAACCTGCTCATCGTGGATGACTTCAAGGCGGACGAGAGCGTGCAGGCCGGGTGGAAGAACGCGCTGGGCAAGGGTTCGCTGCCCAACGACGCCGAGCACGATGCGTTCTGGCTGGACATGGCGTCCAACGTGGCCGGGTTCGATCCGCAGCGCGACGTCCTGGTTACCTCTCCGGGGGGATCGATTCCGCTCAGTGTGATCGCGCGTTACAAGTCCATCATCTGGAGCGCCTACGGCGACGTGGGCACGCCCAACGGCGGCACCTTCCCGCAGCTCTACGCGTTCATCCAGCACCGCGCCAAGAACCCGCAGAGCACGTCCACCAGTGGCAAGGTAACGCCCAACCTGATCGCCCTGGCGATGGCGGCGGGAAGCCACGTGCTCATCACCGGCGCGCAGCCGGTGCAGAACGTCGTCAACCGACAGTTCGCGTCCAACGTGCGCTACCCGTTGATCTTCAAATACGACCTCGAGGGCTCGCAGACGGCCGAACCCGACCCGGCCGCGCCCGTGGGCGACGAGTCGTTCGCCTACCGCGAACTGTGCCTGGAAACCATCGACTTCGCACTCACCAGCAACCAGCGCCGCCGCGGCAACGACCGCTACTGCTCGGTCACCGCCGTCCGCCGCCCCAACAACCTCTCGCTGCGCGACGACACCATGCGCGAGGCCATTCCCCTCGACCCGGCGTTCCCGCCGCTGACCCTGCGCGTGGAGGCCGCCGCGCCGGGCGCCTTCTTCGAGGAGTCCTTGCGCGGTCTCGATGTGGAGGTCTACAACCCGCAGTACTTCGGCGAGCGCTGCAACTTCGTGCCACGAAACCCGCGCACCTGTTTCCAGCCCATCTACGGGGTGGGCTGCAAGGACACCGGCGAGGCCACCTACGCGCAGCCCGCCGCCTTCTGGACCAGCGTCTTCGCAGACCGGGTGGCCGACGTTCCCGGGGCGGTGGCGGCACGCAGTGCGGTGTTCGGGTTCGCGCCGGTCTTCTTCGACCCGGTCAAGGTGAAACCCGCCATCGAGCACATCATGTTCGACGAGTGGCAGCTGCCGCAGAAGGTGTCTGCATTAAGCGCCCGGGCTTCTGAGTAACGCGGCGGCTTGTGCGCGTGGCTACATGCTAAAAAACGGGGCCCTTTTGGGCCCCGTTTTTCGTGAGAGATGGTCGGGGCGACTGGATTTGAACCAGCGACCACTTGCACCCCATGCAAGTGCGCTACCGGACTGCGCCACGCCCCGACCGAAAGAGTACAGTAGATTAACAGAAGGAAGCGGGTGCGTTCAAGCGCTCTCGCCGGCCACCTCGTCCGGAACGTCGTCCAGAAGGGCCCGGATCTCCTCGAGTTCCTTGCGCACGGTGAGCAGGACGTGGCGCGCCTGCGGATCGCTGAACGGGATCTGCATCTGCTTGATGATGGGATCCGGGTTGCCGAAATTCTCCTGCAGCTTCTTGCGCGCGCCGTTGATGGTGAACTTCTCCTTGTAGAGAAGGTCGCGGATGGCGAGGATGGCCTTGATATCGCGCGGGCGGTAGCTGCGGTTGCCGGCGCTGTTCTTCTTGGGACGCAGGCTGGGGAACTCCGTTTCCCAGTAGCGCAGCACGTGGGCCTTCACCCCGGTGACCTCACTGACTTCACCGATGGTGTAGTACATCTTGCCGGTGGTCGTCTTGTACCTCATGCGCGTCCTCCCTTCGCACTGTCCGTGGACCCGCGCGGCGCTTCCGAACGCGGCGGGCGCATCATCAGCATCTGCACGGCTTCGCGCGGATCGTGGCCCTCGAACAGCACCGCGTGGACCATCTCGATGATGGGCAGTTCGACGCCGTGGCGCCGGCCCATCTCGACGGCCGCCCGGGTGGTGCGAACGCCCTCCGCCACCATGACCATGCCGGAGAGAGCCTCCTCCAGCGACTGACCGCGGCCGATCGCGTCCCCGACGCGCCGGTTGCGGCTGTGACGGCTCAAACAGGTAACCACGAGGTCCCCCACCCCCGCAAGGCCCGAAAACGTATCCGCGGAGGCCCCCATCGCCTGCCCCAGCCGTGCGATCTCGGCGAGCCCACGCGTGACGAGCGCCGCCTTGGTGTTGTCGCCACAACCGAGTCCGTCCAGGATGCCCGCGGCGATGGCGATGGGATTCTTGAGCCCGGTGGCAAGCTCGACGCCGAGCACGTCCGGGTTGGTGTACACGCGCAGGTAGGGGCGCACGAACGCCTCCTGCACCAGGTCGCACGCCTCGACCCCGCTCCCGGCTGCAACCACGGAGGTGGGAACGTGGCGGCTCACCTCTTCCGCGTGGCTGGGACCGGCCAGCACCACCACGCGTCCCGGGCCCACCCCCAGTTCCTGCGCAAGCACTTCGCTCATGCGCGCCAGCGACCCCTCTTCGAACCCCTTGCTCGCCGTCACCACGACCGCGTCGGCGCACAACCTCCCCGTTGCCTTCACCGCGCGCGCCGTCTCGCGCGCCACGTGCGACGGGGTGACGAAGACGATCAGTCCGGCGCCGTCAATGCTCTCTTCCAGCTGATGCGTAATCCGTACCGCATCGGGAATCGCCACCCCGGGCAGAAAGGTGGCGTTCTCGCGGGTGACACCCATGGCGTCGGCGCGCGCTTGCCGGCGGTCGAACAGGGCGACATCGTGGCCGTTCTCGGCCAGGACGATGGCCAGGGTCGTCCCCCAGCTCCCCGCGCCCAGCACGGCCGCCCTCACGAACTTCCCTCCCTGCGCCGCGCCAGGGCCGGCTCGGTTCCCGCCGCCAGGCGGCGGATGTTTCCGCGGTGCTTAACCACGACGGCCAGCATCACCGCAACCGTCACCCAGAGCACCGCGGGGTGCTGTGGTGCAACGCCCAGACGTCCCAGGGCGTAGACCGCGGCCGGCAGGGTGACCGCGGCGGAGAGGCTCGCGAGCGATACGATGCGCCGTGAGGCGAATACCAGCGCAAACACGGCCAGGGCGCACGCGAACGGCAGCGGCGCCAGGCCGGCGAACGCCCCCGCAGAGGTGGCAATCCCCTTGCCGCCGGAGAAACCCAGGTAGGGCGAGAACAGGTGCCCCAGGATGGCCCCGGCGGTGGCGGCCAGCGCGTGAAGCGGTGCGGCACCGGGCGTGTCGAAACGCGACGCCACCAGCACCGGCGCCAGCCCCTTGGCTACATCCAGCAACAGCACCACCAGCGCCATGCGGGCGCCGAGGATGCGGTAGGTATTGGAGGCACCCAGGTTGCCGCTGCCGTGTTCGCGCAGATCGATGCCGCGCGCCAGGCGTCCGGCGATATAGCTGAACGGAATGCCGCCGGTCAGATAGGCGCCGATCCCGGCCGCGGCCACCCCCATCATGGTGCCACCTTCTTGCTCTTGCGCTTCATGCGCGCACGGCGCGTGGGCCGCACCTTGAGCGAGTCCTTGCGGGCGTTGCGCCGCTCGGTGAGTTCGATGCGGATCAGGCTGCCCTCGAAGCCGAACTTCTCGCGCAGGCGATTGTTGAGAAAGCGCAGGTAGTAGCGCCCGAAGTGCGTCGCGCGGTTCACAAACAGCGTAAAGGTGGGTGGCGACACGTCGACCTGCGTCCCGTAGAAGATCTTCCCGTTGCCGCCGCCGTAGAAAGGCGGCGGGTTTTTCTGCACCAGCACGGCGAGGAACTTGTTCAACTCCGCCGTGGAAACACGCCGCTCGCGCTCCTCCTTGACCCGCCACGCCGTCTCCAGCACCTTCGCCACGCGTTGGTTTTCCTGCACCGAGATGAACAGCACCGGCGCATAAGCCAGAAACCCGCACCGGCGGCGGAACTCCTTCTCCATCTCGGCCGAGGTGAGCGTTTTGCGCGCCACCAGGTCCCACTTGTTGAAGCACACCACCACCCCGCGCGCGGCGCGGTGCGCGTAGCTCGCCACCTTGATATCCTGGTTGGAGATCTCGCGCGAGGCGTCCAGCATCACCACCGCCACGTCGCAGCGGTCGATGGCATCGATACTCTTGATGGTGCTGAGCACGTCGAGTTCCTCGGTGGTCTTCGCCTTGCGGCGGATACCCGCCGTATCCACCAGCGTCACGCGCCGCTTGCGCCACGTGACCGACGCGTCGATGCTGTCGCGGGTGGTGCCGGGCCGTGAATCGACGATCTGCGTCTCCTGGCCGAGGATGGCGTTGACCAGGCTCGACTTGCCCACGTTGGGCACGCCCGAGATGGCCAGGCGCAGATCGGTGTGTATCTCACGCTGCGCGGAGCGCGGCAGGAGCTTGACCACGTCGTCGAGCAGGTCGCCGGTGCCATCGCCGTGCAGCGCACTCACCTCGTACACCGCGTCGAAGCCCAGGCGATGAAAGTCGGAGGCGTCGCGGCGCCGGGCGTCGCGCTCCGCCTTGTTGGCCACCAGCAGCACGGGCAGGTTGGTGTCGCGCACCCGTTTGGCCACGTCGTAGTCGGACGGAAGGAGGCCGGCGGCGGCGTCGACCACGAACAGAATCACGTCCGCCTCGCTCATCTCGCGGATGGCGATGGCCTCCACGCGATCCACCAGCGGATCGTCGATGCCGGAGAACAGTCCCCCGGTGTCGATCAGCTCGAAGGACGCGCCGGTCCATTCCGCGACGCCGCGCTGCACGTCGCGCGTAACACCCGGTGTGGCGTGCACGATGGCGCGCCGCCCCCGGGCGATGCGGTTGAACAGCGTGGACTTGCCCACGTTGGGGCGCCCCACGATGGCGACACAGGGCGGGCGTTTCATTTGCGGGCCGACCCCGAGGCGGCGTGGTCGCACAGCGCCTGCACGAAGGAGTCGCCCGGTGCAACCACCGGTGCGCCCATTTCGCGCGCCATATCGTCGATGGACATCTCGTCGATGGTGACGTCCTCGTAGTTGAGGCAGTTGGGCGGGATGAACGTCGTTGCGGGCTCGCCGGCCGCGCGCACCGCGCGCACGATGTCCGCCCCCACCAGCAGCCCCGAGCAGGTGACGCCCTCGCCGAAGAACGCATTGTCCACGTTCGTCAGTTCGGGCACGACGCGCATTCCCGCCGCGCGCAGCCTCGGGAATACGTAGCGCTCGAAGACGCGCGCGCCCAGCGAACCGGTGGCGATGCGGATCATGCCCGCATCCTCCGGAAGATCGCAGCCGTCCAGGTCCGCCTCGATCTCGGAGAGGAAGTGGCGGATGGAGCCCACCCCGTTGTCCAGTTGCGGGAAGCCCTCGTACGCCTCCATCGCGGGCACCTCGCGCGCGGCGCCCACGTACCACTCGTCGCTGGCAAACACGAAACGGCTGCCGCGCGACACCAGGAAACGCTCCCGGAACGGCTCCACCAGGTCGAGGACCGCGCCCATCTCCTCGTCGCGGTAGGAGCGGATGCTCGCCAGGCCCGCACGGTGCCGGGTGAGCCCGACCGGCACCACCGCCAGCGTCGCGATGTTGGGGTGAATCCCCTCCAGCGTTTCGATGGTCTCGCGCAGGTAGTCACCGTCGTTCTTTCCCGGCACGATGACCGCCTGGGTGTGCACGGTGATGCCACCCGCGGCCAGGGTGCGAAGCGTGTCGGTGATGCGGCGCTTCATCGGCCGCCCGAAGATGAAGCGGCGCATGCCCTCTTCGATCACGTGCACCGACACCCACTGCGGCGAGTTGCGCTGCTCGATGATCTTGGCCAGCTCGGCGTCGGTCATGTCGTTCATGGTGGTGAAGTTGCCGTAGAGGAAACTCAGGCGGAAGTCCTCGTCCTTCACGTACAGCGTCTCGCGCCTGCCCGCGGGCATCTGGTCGACGAAACAGAACGGGCACTTGCAGCGGCAGCGCCGGAAGTCCATCGCCTCGAACCAGATCTCCAGCCCGGCCACGGTGGCGGTGGGCAGCGCAATGTTCTCCACCCGCCCGTCCTTGCGCTGCACGCGGATGCTCACCGTCTTGCCGCGCGAGGTGTGAAAGTGAAAGTCGATCTGATCCTCGGCCGGCTTGCCCGCCACCTCGAGAATGCGGTCGCCCACCGCGAGCACGTCGGGCGCCAGCCCGAATTCCGCGGGGTCTTTCATTGAGACGATTTCCAGCGCCTTATCGGCCATTCTTTTCCTTCAGCGCGCGCACGCGCTCCAGCACCGCCATCGCATCGCTGCCCGATACGGGCTCGGGATCGTTCATCGCCCGCCGGTAACCGCCCGGCATGACTTGGTCGGCGCGTTCCGGCAGACCCGCTCCCGCCAGCACCCGCCCCACGAACGCGTACAGCGCGGCGCGCGTCACCGGCGCGTCCGCATGCACCCCGCCGTCGGGCAGCGCCGGAAACCAGCCCCGCTTCTCCGCCAGTTCGATCGGCGTGGGCCCGCCCGGGTCGAGCGGCCTGCCGTCGCCCAGCACCCGCACCGCGGCTCCCGCCAGTTCCCCGCGGGTGATCGTCGCCAGGATGTGCAGCCCCTCCGGCGAGCCCTCCTGGTAGCGCTTGAGCACCTCCAGGTACTCCACGCACGGCCCCCGGTCGCCGTACTCCACCCCGAGCGAAAACGCGTCGATGGCGGCCTGGGTGTCGCCCAGCGCGATGTACGAACGCCCCAGGTAGGTGTACGCCTCGCGCCGGGTGGCATCGTCCGGCGCGCTGCGGGCGATGTTCTGCAGGCGGTCCACCGCGCCGCGGTAATCGCCGGTCACGTACAGCGCCACCGCCCGGTCCAGGTCGCTCCGCTTGTCCACGCTGGCGGACGGCGAGCACGCCAATGCCACGGCCGCCAGGACGATGATCCAGCGAACCGGTGAGTTGCGGTGGCCAGGATTCATGGGGAGTTTATGAATGGAGCGGGCAACGGGGCTCGAACCCGCGACCTTCAGCTTGGGAAGCTGATACTCTACCAACTGAGTTATGCCCGCCCCCCTAACAGATTGGGATGTAAACACCTTAGGCCACCAGTGTCAAGTTGTTATTGAGGCCCGGACGCGCCGCTCTGCGCCGCCAGGAACGCGGCAACCAGGCCCCGCGCACGGCTCGGGGCGCCCGCGTTGGACACGTCCAGCCAGAACGCATCGCGCTCGCGGCGGAAGAACGTCTCCTGGCGTTTCGCGTACTGGCGGGTGCGGGTGATCACCTCGTCGAGCCGCGATATCGGGTCTGCTCCCGCCACGATGGCGGCGGCGAGCTCCCCGTAACCCAGACTCCGCATGGCGGGGGCATCCGGCGCGACACCCGCGCGCATCAGCCGGTCCACCTCCTCCGGCCAACCGGCCGAAAACAGCGCGTGCGTTCTCTCCGCGATGCGAAAGCGAAGGGCGCCGCGCGGCATGGTCAGCACGAGCTTCAGATAGACCGCAACTTCCGGGTTCCCGTTGGACTGGCGCAGGGCCTCGCTGGCCGGACGCCCCGTGAACGCAATGATCTCCAGGGCGCGTGCGATACGAACCCGGTCATTGCGGGAAAGCGCGCTGGCACGCTCGGGGTCGCGCGCCTGCAACTCCGCGTACATGTCTTCGGTCGCGCGGCCCGCGAAGCCCGCGCGGATACGCTGTTGCTCCTCGCGCGGAATCGCCACCGGACCCAGGCCGTGGAACAGTGCGCGGAAATAAAGTCCGGTCCCCCCCACCAGAAACGGCACGTGCCCGCGCGCGACGATCTCCGGCAGCAACGCGCGCACCGCGTCCGCGTGGCGCCCCGCGCTGGAGACCAGGTGCGGTTCGAGGGTATCGACGAGGTGGTGAGGTATGCGCTCGCGCTCCGCCGGGGTGGGCTTCGCGGTGCCGATGTCGAAACCGCGGTACACCTGGCGCGAGTCCATGGAGATGATCTCGCCGCGGAACTCCGCCGCGAGCTGCATGGCGAGCGCGCTCTTGCCGGTGGCGGTCGCGCCCATCACGGCGACGCAGCGCACGGCCGCGGGTGGGCTTACCGGCGGTGGAACCATCTCTCGATCTCTTCGAGCGAGAGGCGATGGATGGTGGGGCGCCCGTGGGGGCACGAGTAGGGGTTCTCGACGGCGAACAGCTGGTCGGCGAGCAACTTCATCTCCTCCACCGACATGCGCTGCCCGGCCTTGATGGCACTGCGGCAGGCATAACTCGCCACCAGCTTCTCCGTGTGGGTATTGCCGGGTGCGCGGTCGGCGAGGATATCGTCGAAGATCTGCAGCAGCAGACGACCATCCGCCCAGTTACGGATCCCCTGCGGGTAGCCGCGCACCAGGATGTTCGTCCCCCCGAACGGTTCCAGGGTGAAGCCCAGCTTCTGGAATACCTCGCGCGAGGAGCGAAACACCTCCAGTTCGCGCAGCGACAGGTCGATGGGAATGCTGAACAGAATCTGCTGCGAGGGCGAGGCGGCATCCTCCAGCAGGCGCATACCGCGATCGAAGATGATCCGCTCGTGCGCCGCGTGCTGGTCGATCACCACCACACCGCCCCGCACCTGGATGAAGATGAATGTGTTGTTGAACTGCCAGAACAGCGCGTCGTCGGTGGGGGCGATGCGCGCCACCTCGTCGGCACCGGCGGCCTGCGTCGGAAACGGCAGCGGTGCGGTCGCGCCGGCCAGCGGAGGCTTGCGGGTCAGGTAGTCCTCGAAGGCGTCACGGATGCTGGCACCGCCCGCGGCCGGCCCCATCCCGGTGCCGTTGCCCGGTGCACCCGCCGGCCACGCCGGTTGGGCGCCCGCTGCCGCCTCTTCCGCCTCACGCGAATAGCCCGCGCCCACCGCCATGGCGGGTTCGCTGCGCGCGGACAGGGCGGACTTGATGGCGTTGCGCACCGTGCCGAACACGACGCGCTCGTTGCGCACGCGCACCTCGAGCTTGCTGGGATGCACGTTCACATCCACTTCGTCGGCGGGCATCGACACGGAAAGTACCGCCACCGGATAGCGTTTGTATGGAATCACGTTGCGGTTGGCGTCCTGCACCGCGTGCACCAGGGTGCGTTCGCGCACGGCACGGTTGTTGACGAAGAAAAACTGACTGAAACGGTTGCCACGGGTGTGCGAGGGCAGGCTCACGAATCCCGTCACGCGCATGGGACCGGACTGCGCGTCCACGTCCACCATGTGCCGCATCACGTCCGCGCCGACCACCGCCGCCACACGCTCGCGCCAGCTCGGGGCCGGCAGCAGATCCAGCACGTGGCGCCCGTCATCGACGAAGTGCATCTCCACCTCGGGCAGAATCAACGCGAAGGACAGGATGGTCTCCAGGATCCGCTTGCGCTCGGTGACGGTCGACTTGAGGAAGCGCTTGCGCGCCGGCGTATTGAAGAACAGGTCGCGCACGCGCACCGTGGTGCCGCGATCGTGGGCGGCCGGCTCGCTGCTGACGATCGACTTGCCCTCCACCCGCACGCGCCAACCTTCCCCGCCCGCCCGGTCACTCGAGGTCAGTTCGAAGCGCGACACCGCCGAGATGCTCGCCAGCGCCTCGCCGCGGAAGCCGTAGGTGGTGATCCGGTGCAGGTCGTCGACGTCGTGGATCTTGCTGGTGGAGAAGTTGCGCGGCGCGAGTTCCACGTCTTCGCGGCCCATTCCGGCCCCGTCGTCGTGAACCTCGATCAGCGCCTCGCCCGCCCCGACCGTCACCACGGTGATGCTGCGCGCGCCCGCGTCGACGGCGTTCTCAACCAGTTCCTTGACCACCGAGGCGGGCCGCTCGACCACCTCTCCGGCGGCGATGCGGCGCGCGACGTCATCTGGAAGTGTTCTAATGACAGGCATTTGCGGTCCTCATTGCGGGTTATCGGGGAAGACCTTAGCACGCGCCCCGCGGGCGGGCAACGAAAGCTTCCTGGTGCGGCGGTGATTTGTGGGGATAACCGTGCGCAGACGCCGGCGGCGGCGGGAGCGCCCAGGGCGCTACTCGGCGGGTTTGGCGCGCGAGACGCGCTCCGCTTCCTCGAGAAGGGCCTCGGCGGTACGCGAGGAGCCCGGGTAGGTGGCGACACCCACCGCGACCTCCACCGCCTCCCCGGCGATGCCGGCGGCGGCGACGTCCTTCTGCAGGTAGGCCACCAGCCGTGAGATGAGGAACTTGATGCGGCGCGTGCCTTCCAGGGAGAGCAGTGCATACGCGTCGCGCCGGATCCAGCAGCCGAAGTCGCTGTTGCGCGTTCGGGTACGGAAACCGCGCTGGATCTCCTCGGCGACGCGCATGGCAGCCGGCTCGTCGCTCGCAAAGAGCCCCTCCAGGGCGGGCACGCGGATGAAGAGCAACGAGAACGGCAGGTGGTAGCGGTCCGCGCGCGCCGTCTCCGCGTCGATCATGCGCGCCATGCGATGGGCATTGCCCGCCAGCACGTCGTCGTATGAAGGCCGCGCGCCCTTGCCCGGCGTCACCAGCGCTTTCACCACCGGCCGCGCCATGGCCAGCGCCTGTTCCACCACCGACTCGTCATGCGGCGAGAACGAGGTCTCTTCCACCGCGGTTCCGGGCCGCTTGTCGTAGGCAAGGATGCCGCCGACCAGTTCCCCGCCCTCGCGCACGGGTACCGCGAGCATGGAGCGCGTGGCGCGGCCGCCGGGCGTCAATGGGCCGAAGTCGACGAAGGCCATCTGGAACGACTCGCGACGGCGCTCGAGGCGCGCAAAACGCTCCTCGTCCTCCGCCGGCCACGCCGTGTCCGGTTTTCCCGCCGCGTCGTAGCGGAACGGCGTCCACGGCGCATCCTTGCCGGGCCGCAGCCGCACCGACACGCGCTCGCAGCCCAGCGCGTCGGCAATCACCCGCGCGAGCGTTTCCGACAATTCCTCGAGCGAGCGGCACGAGATGACCGCCGGGACGGCCTCCGAGATCTTGGCCAGCGACGCGAGTTCCGCGCGCAGCCTGCGTTCACGCCGCTCCGAAGAAATGAAGCGCGACAGCTCCAGTGTGATGGAGTTCCTGGCGGCCATGAATTCGTCCAGGCGGTGGCGCTCCGCGAACTCGAATACCGCCACACCCAGCACCTCCGACATCACCAGCGGAACGAATGCAAAGGACGAGGCAATCTGCTCGCTCTGCGGATCAACCGGCTCGGTGAGGATGATGGTGCGCCGCTCCAGGTAGGCCCGCGACAGTGCACCCCGTCCCACGCGCACCACGTCCGGTTCCACTGCCACCCGGTAGCTCGATCCACCCAGCACCAGCCATTCACCACCGGTGGTGCTGACGAACACCTCCACCGACTCCGCACCCGTCATTTCGCACACCAGCGACGTGAGCAGCGAAAACCGCTCCGCGGTGGAGCCGGGCTTGTCGGCCAGTTCCCCCACCGACTGGCGCAGTTCCATTTCCCCCGCCCGCACCTGCAGCTCCTGCAGGCGGATGGACTCGGAGAGTACGCGCGCGATGCGGCGGCTCAGGCGCTCCAGCGTGTGCAGGTCGGGCATGGTGAGCTCGCGGCCGGTGGGCATGGAAGAGACGTTCAGCACGCCGAGCAGGCGCTCTCCATCCAGGAGCGGCACCGAACATGCCGAACCGATGTTGACGCGATCGAGCTGCGAGGAATACGAGCGCCCCACCGCGGCCTGGCGGATCAGCTTGCCCTTGCGCTCCGCGGCCACCGATCCCGAGATGCCCTCGCCCAGCTTCTGGCGCGTGTTGCGGATGACGCGCTCGCTGAGCCCGGTGGCGTGGGCGATGAACAGCTCGCGCGCCTCCGGCGAGTAGAGCATGATGGACCCGTTGGAGGCGGCGGTGGTTTCGACCGCCACATCGAGCAGGAAGCGGAGCAGGCGCGCCCGGTCGAACAGGCGCTCGAAGCCCTCGATGGCATCGTCGATTGTGTAGGGAACATCGTCGGGTGGCGCGGGCGGGGCGGCGGGCACTTCGCGCCGGCACAGGCGCGACAGCGCCACGCTGTGATCCAGCACCTCCGCCTTGCCCAGCTTCTCGATCTCGCGCTCGAATCGATCGCGCGGCTCGCCCGCGATGGCGAGGTCCACGGGCAGGTGATCGGCGATCCCCTCCGGACTGGTCACGCGGGGAATGCCGAGGATCTCCGCTATCTCTACCGCCACGGCCGCCGGGTAGCGGTCGTAGACGAATGCGATCTCCACGTCGCGTTGCTTGTGCAACTCGCCCATGACGTAGAGGTCCGCCTCGCCGCCGCCCAGGATGGCAACTCGTATCTTTTTCTTTTTCATCTGATTACAGCGATCACTGCAGGCACTGCAAAAGCTGCAGCCCGCGCCCGCAGCACCCGCAGGCGGGTAAGCAATTCGCGGACCACGGTTTCCGGTTCGGTCGAATGAGGGCGGATACGGCCTCGGCCGACGGCCGGGGCGTCAGCGGGGGCGGTTCTTCAGATCGCGGATGAACTGCAGCGCGTCGAGGGGGGTGGAGTTGTCCACGTCGAAGGCGTCGATGCGGTCGTGGAGTTCCGACCCGTCGCCGGGCCCCGCGGCCGGGGGCGTGAAGAGACTCATCTGGTCGCGCGACTCGGCCAGGTCGAACCCCTTTGCCACCAGGTTGCGGCGCAACTCCAGCGACTCCAGGATCTCCTCGGCGCGGCGGATCACCGACGGCGGCAGCCCCGCCACCCGCGCGGCGTGGATGCCGAAGCTGCGGTCGCTGGTACCCGGGACGATCTTGCGCAGGAACACGATGCCGCCCTCCCACTCGCGGATGGCAATCTTCAGGTTGACGAGGCGCGGGTACGAACTGCGCAACTGCGTCAGTTCGTGGAAATGCGTGGCGAAGAGCGTGCGCGGCCGCGCCACGCCTCCCTGCAGGAGGTGTTCGGTCACCGCCCAGGCAATGGAGAGGCCGTCGTACGTCGACGTACCGCGGCCGATCTCGTCCAGGATGACCAGGCTGTGGTTGGTCACGTGGCGCAGGATGGCCGCGGTTTCGTTCATCTCCACCAGGAAGGTTGACTCGCCCCGCGACAGCCGGTCGGCGGCACCCACGCGGGTGAAGATGCGGTCCACCACCCCCACGCGCGCGCGCTCCGCGGGGACGAACGAGCCCAGTTGCGCCATCAGCGCGATAAGCGCCGTCTGGCGCAGGAACGTGCTCTTGCCCGACATGTTGGGTCCGGTGATCAGCGCGAATTGTCGGCGCTCCACGTCCAGATCGAGGTCATTGGGAACGAACGCCTCGGACACCACCCGCTCTAGCACCGGGTGGCGCCCGCCCACGATCTCCAGGGCGAGCGAATCGTCCACAATGGGACGGCGGTAACCGTGGGCACGCGCCGTCATGGCCAGCGACTGGACGGCGTCGATGGTGGCCATCGCCTGCGCGGTGCGCTGCAGTGCTGCCGCGCGTGTGGCGATGGAAGCGCACAGCCCGTCGAACACGCGCTGCTCTTCGCGCACACGCCGCTCCTCCGTGCTCAGGATAAGATCCTCCTTCTCCTTGAGCTCGGAAGTGAAGAACCGCTGGGCGTTGACGAGGGTCTGCTTGCCGACGTAGTCCGCGGGGACCGCCTTCGCGTGGGCGTTGGACACCTCGATGTAATAGCCGAATACCTTGTTGTAGCCCACCTTGAGCGACGCGATGCCGCTGCGATCGCGCTCGCGCGCCTCCAGGCTGGCAATCCACTTCCTGGCGGACTCGCTCTCATCGATGAGCCGGTCGAGGTCGGCGTCGAACCCACGGCGGATGACGCCCCCTTCCCGCAGATGCGAGGGGGGCTCCACCACGATGGCCCGTTCGATCTCGCCGCACAACGCGGCGTGCTCACCCAGCATTGTGCCCGCCGATTCCAGCAGCGGGGTGCCGCAGGTTCCCACCACCCCGGCCAGCCCGGGGATCTTCTCCAGGGATTCGCGCAACGCGTGCAGCTCGCGCGGGATCGCCTTGCGCGACGCGATGCGCGCCGAAAGGCGCTGCACGTCGGCCACCCCCTTGAGCGCGCGCACCAGCAGTTCGGCCATCCCGGCGTCGCTGTGCACGCGCGCCACCGCGTCCAGGCGCTCGTCGATTCGCGCCACGTCGCACAGCGGCCGCTGGATCCAGTGGCGCAGCGCCCGCGCCCCCATCGGTGTGAGGGTCCGGTCCAGCGTGCGCAGCAGGGTGGCACTCTGCACTCCACCCCGCAACGGTTCGAACAACTCGAGGTTGGCGATGGTCTCCTCGTCCAGCGACAGGAACGGCGCCGCGCCCAGCCGGGTCACCGTGACCACCTGGGGCAGAACCCCGCCGCGCAGGCGCAGGCAATGGCGCACCAGAGCGCCGGTGACCGCGGCCTCCCCCGCGGTGAGTGCGCCCACGAGCGCTTCCGCTCCGTCGCCAAAGTGCGCGGCCAACGCGGCACGCGCCGGCGCCAGGTCGAATTCATCGTCGGAGAGCGCGGTCAGGAACGGATTGCCCAGATGCGGCGCGAGCGACGTGCGCAACTCGTCCGCCGCCGCCGCGGGCACCACCAGTTCGCGGATGCGCTTGCCCTGGATGAGGTGGAGGTAGGCGTCGCCGTCCGCCTCACCACACGCGCACTCACCCGTCCCCACATCGATCAGTGCCACCGCACGCATTCCGTCTTCGGTTGGGAACACGCCCAGGCAGTAGTTGTTGTCGGCGTCGGCCACCAGTTGCGCGTTGAGCGCGGTGCCGGGGGTGAGGACCTCCACCACCTCGCGGCGCACCAGTCCCTTGGCCAGTGCCGGATCCTCCACCTGCTCGCAGACCGCCACCTTCCGCCCGGCCGCAAGCAGGCGCGTGATGTACGTCTCCGCGGCGTGAAACGGAACCCCCGCCAGGGGGATGGGGTTGGGCTTGTTCTTGTCGCGCGTCGTCAGGGTGATGTTGAGAATACCGGCGATATCCACGGCATCCTCGTAGAACGTCTCGTAGAAGTCGCCCACGCGGAACAGGAGTATGCAGTCGCTGTGGCTTCGCTTGATGTCGCGGTACTGGGACATCAGCGGCGTGGTGGTGTCGCTCATGGATTCGGCCGAACCGGCATGATGGTGTAGCGCTCGTCGAGGCGTTGTGCCATGTCCCGTCCGGCGGCGTCGGCCTCTTCGCGTGAGGCGTAGTAGCCGATGCGGACACGGAACACCTCGCGGTAGTTGACCAGCTCGCTGTCGATGCGCACGCCCGGGAAGGTCTCCTTGATGCGGGAGGAAAGCCGGATGGCGTTGGCGCGATCGGTAAACGACCCGAACTGGATGGTGTAGCCCTTTCCCGGCGGAATGACCGCGGCTTGCTCTTCCCCGCGCGGTGGCGGCGGGGTTTCCACCTGCGCCGAAAGCTTGCCCGCGCAACGGATGGCCTCCGGCGTCTGCGGGTACTCCTCGGCCAGTTCAGCGTATTCCTCCCGCGCGCGCGCCATGTCGCCCTCCGCCTCCAGGCACTCCGCGTACCGGTACCAGGCGGCCGGGTTCACCCGCGCCCGCGCGAGCGATTCGTAGATGTCGCAGGCGGCCGCGTTTCGTCCCGCACCGGCCTCGGCCTCGGCCCGCGTCACCATTGCCCACGTGCGGTGACGGCCCCGGCGGATACGCTCCAGCGGCGCGATGGCCGCGTCGAAATCGCCCGCCATCACGTCGGACATTCCCTCGAACAGGGCGGCCTCATCGGAGGATCCCGACAGGCGCGCGACGCGAAGGGTCTCGCGCGCCGCTTCGTAGCGTCCCATCGCGTAGTGGATCTTGGCCAGCTCCAGCGCCGCCAGCTGGCTCCACTCCCCGGCGCGGCCGTCACCCATGAGGCGTTCGTAAGTCGCCGCCGCGTCCCGCGCGGAACGCATCAGTCCCGCCTGAGAGAACAGTGCTTCTGCGCGCTCCTCCCCCCGCGCTATGCGTGCGGCACGCGCATAGCTGGACTCGGCTTCCGCGTAGCGCCCGTTGGCCGCCTCGCGGCGCGCGCGCCGGATCAGGTCGCCGGCGTCCTCGCGCGCGGCGGCATCCGCGGCAAGGGCGGCGCACGCCACCATCACCAGCAGCCATGTGTTGCGGCGCGCGCTACTTCGTGTTGCGGGAGAAGGTATCAAAGCGGTTGCACCTCGGGCAGTGCCAGCGCATCTCGCCGGACAGGTGGCCGCAGGAACCGCACCGGAACTGCGTCTCGCGTTCCAGCGCGCGCTCGCTGCGGTCCAGGAAGTCTTCCAGTTCGTCGGAGTCGCCCCGCGACGCGTACAGCGAGGAGAGCAGCACCGTGCTAGCCACCGAGCCCGGATGGGAATGGCCGTAGTCTTCCAGCAGATGCAGCGCATCCCCGGTGCGCCCCTGCTTGCGGTAGAACGACGCCAGCGCGAGCGCGGCGTGTTCGTCGCCGGGACGGCTGTCGAGCACGTCACGGTACACGGCCTCGATGTCGTTGAAGGTTCCCTTCTGGTAGAGCGCGCGTTCCAGACTGCGCAACGCGACTGGCGCCAGTTCCGGTGAGATCGTGGCCGCGTGGCGCCAGTAGCGGATGGCACCGCCCATCTCGCCCGCCTTCTCCTCCAGGCGGCCCAGCGCGAGCAGGGCCGGCGCGCACTCGGGGTCGTGACGCAGCGCCCGGATCAGGGTCTTGCGCGCGTCCCGGGTCCGGCCCTTCTCGATCTCCCCCTCGGAGACGCTGGCGAGATACAGGGCGATCTCTCGATTGCCGATGCCACCCGCCTTCTTGAGTTCCTTGAAGTACTCGTAGGCCTCCTCGGTTCGTTCCAGGCTGTGACAGGCACGCGCCGCCAGCCCGATGAGCGCGGGGTCGCGCAGGCCGGTGCGGCGCATGGCGGTCTCCACCGACTCCAGCGCACGATCCGCGCGGCCCAGCGCAACGTAGTCCTCGGCCAGGTTGACAAACACGTTGATGCGCTCCTGGCGGGTGAGGTCCGACTTGACGGTGAGGCTCCGGTGGATCTGCAGCGCGCGCGCCGCATCCCCGCGCTCGCGCAGCATCTTGCCAATTCGGATGTAGGCGTCGGTGGGGGCGGTGCCGGCGACGATCGCCTGCTGAAGGCGCAGGAAGGCCTCCTCGCCACGCCCGTCGATCATCAGCTTGAGGCCCTCGATGTACGGGTCGGCCACGCGCTCGACCACGCGTTCCTGGCGGCCGCGCAGCAGCCACACCGCCCCCGCGATGAAGAGGACGCCGAGGGCGCCGGCCAGAAACTGGAGTGCCGTGGTATCGTTCATGGCCCCGTCCGCCTCAGCGCTCCTGCCCGCCGTGCGCGCTGTCGCCGTCGTCGAGCGGGAGGCTGCGCAGGGTGGCGATCTCGCGGTCCATGTGCGTGAGCGCCCGGCGCGCCTGGGAAAGCTGGCGGCGCAGGCTCAGTTCGTTGAGCACCGAGATGACGAACGAGAAGGCCATGCCGGTGACGAACACGAACAGCATCAGCACGTTCAGTGCGAGACCCGGGTAGTCCCGCGTGAACAGGGTGAAATCGATGGTTTGATCGGCGTTCTCCATGCCGATCCACAGAAACCCCACCACACCTGCAAAAATGAGAAATGACCTGATGAACCACACGATCGTGGCCTCCTCACTGGTAAAACAGCCCCTGCGCGGCTTCGATCATGGACGGCGCGGGCCGCGCCCGTCAAGGGCGCAGTCGGCGCAAATGCAAAGGGCCGGTCGGGTGAGGACCGGCCCTGTGCGCATGGCAAAACCCGAACACGACCGGTGGGCTACTCCTCCACCGCTTCCGTGCTCTCAGCATCCAGCGGCGGGGAGAGATCGACGTCGTCGATATCATCCACGTCCGAAGACGACAATGTGGACACCGGAATTTCGATGTCGCGCTTGGGGTGGGCTTCCATGAACGCAGCGACTTCCTCCTCGGAGCGGCCCTGCAACCAGGCACTCACACTGAGGACGATCCGCTTGCTCTTGGGATCCACCTTGATGACGCGCAACGGAAGCTCCTCGCCCACCTGGAAGTACTGTTCCGGGTGAAGGATGTCCTCCATGCCCATGTGTCCCACGGGCACGAACCCTTCCACATCGTGACGAAGCTCAACCACGGCACCCCGGTCCAGGATGCGCGTGATCTTGCCCGTGGTCTCGACGTCCGGCGCGTAGTCGACGGCCAGCTGTTCCCACGGGTTCTCCGTAAGCTGCTTCATGCCCAGGCTGATGCGCTTCTTGTCCTGGCTGATCTCCAGGACGATCACATCGACCAGGTCACCCTTCTTGACGACCTCGCTCGGATGCCGCACGCGCTTGGCCCACGACATGTCGGAAATGTGCAGCAGGCCGTCGATGCCCTCCTCGATTTCGACGAAGGCGCCGAAATTGGTGAGGTTGCGGACAATACCCTTCAGGCGCGTGCCGCCCGGGTAGCGCCGTTCGATGGTGGTCCACGGATCGGGCTCGGTCTGCTTCAGGCCCAGCGAGATCTTCTGCGCATCCTTGTCGACCTTGAGCACGACCGCCTCGACGTCCTGTCCCACGGACAGGATCTTCGAGGGGTGCTTGACGTGCTTGGTCCAAGACATCTCGGAGATGTGGATCAGCCCCTCGACGCCCTTCTCCAGCTCGACGAAGGCGCCGTAGTCGGTGATGCTGACCACGCGTCCCTTGATGCGCGTGCCCACCGGATAGCGCTCATTCACGCCCTCCCACGGATGCGGGGTGAGCTGCTTGAGGCCCAGCGAGATCTTTTCCTTCTCGCGATCGAAGTCGAGCACCTTGACGGCGATCTTCTGGCCGATCTGGACGACGTCCGACGGATGCCCCACACGTCCCCACGTCATGTCCGTGAGGTGCAGAAGCCCGTCCACGCCGCCCAGGTCGACGAAGGCGCCGAAATCGGTCACGTTCTTCACGATACCTTCGCGAACCTGTCCCGACTCCAGCTCGCCCATCAGGCCGCGCTTGAGTTCCTCGCGCTTCTCCTCGAGAACGACGCGGCGCGATACCACGATGTTCCGGCGCCGCTTGTTGATCTTGATGATCTTGAAGTCGAGCGTCTGACCCATGAGGTCGTCGAGATTGGGAACCTGGCGCAGCGCGATCTGGCTGCCGGGGAGGAATGCGTCCACGCCGAACAGGTCCACCACCAGCCCGCCCTTGATGCGGCGCTTGACGCGGCCCTGCACGACCTCGTTGTTGTCGTGGAAGTCCTTGATCTGTCCCCACACCTTGAAGAAGTCAGCCTTCTCCTTGGAAAGGACGACCAGGCCCTCCTGGTTCTCCAGCTTCTCGAGGTAAACGTCGAAGGGGTCGCCCACGGCCAGATTCTCGATGCTGCGAAATTCGGCGCGGGGTATCGATCCTTCGCTCTTGAAGCCGACATCGATGATCACTTCGTTCTCACGGATCTCCGTGACGTGACCCTTGACGATCTGGCCTTCTTCGAAGGTCGTAATCGTGTCTTCGTACGCGATGGCAGTCGAAGCTGACCGGCCGGTGGCTTCCACCGCCGCCGCTTCGGTGTCCATATGCTCGAACAGCGCGTACGCCGGCGAGCGCAATCCCCCACCTCCTTTCGTGTAATTTTCTGAGTGGGCCGCCGCAGCGGTCCCCTGAGATTCATCGATCATCAAACCGTTTCGCCTCCTATAGGTCATGTAATAACCGGGAAAATGGGATTACGGCATCATAACCGCTGGGGGTTATGACCGCAACCGGAAACTGGAAAAGGACTTCGGGCCTTCAACCCCGGGCCGGGCGGGACTCCTTGAGGGCCTGGATGGCGGCCATGACCATGTCGCTGTGGCGCCGGTATGCGGTGCGGTCGCCCTGGGCCTGCACTTCCGCCAGCAGCCCCGGGGGGATACGGATGGGGCGGCCGTGGAGCACCCGGAAGCGGCGGCGGCGGAGCAGGCACTCGCGCAGACGGTTGCTCCCCTCGATGTAGACCGGAACCACCGGCACCCCGGACTGGACCGCCAGGTAGCCCACCCCGCTGCGCGGCGGGCCCAGCTCTTCGCCGCTCACGCGCGCACCCTCCGGGAAGATCAGCACATTGCGCCCCGCAAGGAGCAGGCGCAGCGCCTCGGCCATCGCCTCGCGGTCGAACACGCCGCGCCGGATCGGGAATGCGTTCACCCAGCGGATGATCGGACCTAGGATGGGAATGCGGAAGAGCCCCGCCTTGGCGACAAAATGCACCTCGCGGAACAACCGCGAACTCACCGCGGGCGGGTCCGCGTAGGCCAGGTGGTTGGAGGCGAAGAGGTAGTTCTGCGCGGGCTCGCCGCGGTACAGGCGCACGACGCGCATGCCGAAAACCACCTCGTACATGGTTCCCACCGCGCCGGTGATCGCCCGCCACTTGAAGCACTTGCGCTGTGCGCGGCCGTCTCCCGCCAGCGCCTCGGCGCGGCGCTGTGCTTCCTCCCGGGCCAGTTCCACGACGCGCGCCACCTGTTCCGGGATGGTCATGTGCGAGGTGTCCACCACCCAGGCACCCACGGGCCGTATGAGCGGGCTCTCGCCCCGCGAAGCGTCCAGCGTGTCGCGGCGTTCGAGGTCGCGCGCCACCTCGTCGATGGACAGTGCAGTGCCCGTCGCAGCGAGTTCTGCGCGGCGGCGCTCCGCGCGCACCATCACCGACGCGTCCAGGTACACCTTCACGTCCGCCCACGGCAGCACCACGCTGCCGATGTCGCGCCCCTCGAGGATGACGCCACCCGCCGCCGCCAGTTCCCGCTGCCGCCGCACCAGCGCCATGCGAACCGCGCGATGCGCGCTCACCGCCGACACCGCGGCGGTAACTTCCGGTGCGCGGATGGCGGTGGTGACGTCGCGGCCGCCTGCGAACACCCGCTGCGTTCCGTCCTCCGCCTCGCCAAACGAAAGTTCCAGCCCCGCGGCCAGCGCCCCGAGGCCCGCACCGTCGCCGGTATCCACGCCGCGCTCGGCCGCCAGCAGGGTGACCGCGCGGTACATCGCTCCGGTATCGATATGCCGAAAGCCGAGCGCGCGCGCGACGAGCTTGGCCGTCGTCGTCTTACCCGAACCCGAGGGACCGTCGATCGCGATGCTGAAGGAGGCCAGTGCGTCCTGCGCCTGGGGGGTTGGTTTCAATTCCGGCCGGGCCGCCCGCGTCCGGCGGCGGGATGGTGGTGAAAGACGTCGCGGATCGCCTCGATGAGGCGATCGTTCTCCGCGGGGGTTCCGAGGCTGATGCGATACATGGCGCGCGCGGCGCCGAACTGCCCCAGCCGGCGCACCACGATGCCGCGCCGGGCCAGCTCGCCGAACAGGTCGAGATCGCTCTCGGCGAGATCCGCAAACACGAAGTTCGTCTGCGACGGCGGACAGGCGAGTCCCAGGGCGAGCAACGCATCGCGCACGCGCGCGCGCTCGGCGACGGTTTCGCGCGCGAACGGTTCGAGTTCGGCCGCGCACCCCAGAGCGGCCATGCCGGCGGCCTGGGCGAGCCGGCTCACGTTGAAGGGCTGGCGGACCTTGTGCAGTGTCGTGATCACGCGCGGATCTGCGATGGCGTAGCCCACCCGGATGCCGGCGACCGCGAAGAACTTGGAGAAGGTGCGCAGCACGATCAGCCCCTCTCGCGAACGCCGCAGCTTCAGCGACTCCGGAAAGTCGGGCGCATCCACGTAATCGATATACGCCTCGTCCATGACCACAAAAACGTCGTCGGGAACCGCGGCAAGAAACGCGTCCACCTCGGACGCGTTCACGTAGGTGGAAGTCGGATTGTTGGGGTTGCACACGAACACCATGCGCGTCTTCGCGTCGATGGCCCGTTGCATCGCCGGCAGGTCCAGGCGGTAGTCGCTGCAGGGTATCCCCACCCCGCGCACGCCGCAGATCTTCGCGATCAGCGCGTACACAATGAAGCTGGGAACGGGAAACACGACATTCTCGTCGGGGGCCACGAATGCGCGCACCAGCAGATCGATGATCTCGTTGGAGCCGTTCCCCACCATCACCTCATCCGGTGTCACGCCGTGGCGGGTGGCGATGGCGCTGGTCAGTTGCGGGCTGCCCGAGGCCGGGTAACGGTTCGCCTCCGCCAGCGCCGCGGTTACAGCAGCGACGATGTTCGGGTGCGGCGGACGCGGATTCTCGTTGGAGGAAAGCTTGACCGCCCCGGCCTGTTCCTGGCCGGGCTCGTAGCGCTGGATTTCCTTGATGCCCGGTCTTACGAAGCGTTCAATGTCCACGCCCGGAACCTCCGGTGGCTTGATCGAGACGCGACAACTCACGCGTGGTCAGCTCACGCACCGCGCCGACGGGCATCTTGCGCACCGAGATGGAGCCGAAGCTCAGGCGCTTGAGCGCCACCACGCGCAGTCCCACCGCCTCGCACATGCGCCGCACCTGGCGGTTGCGTCCTTCCAGAAGTGTCACGCGCATCACCGCCTCTTTTTCCAGGCGTGCCACCACTTCCACCGCCGGCTGCGGCTTTGGCGCCTGTCGCCTTCCAGGTTCCGGCTTCGTCTTCCGCGCCACCCGCGCCTCCGACGCCGCCATCTTCTCCAGCCGGCGCACCCGGGCCTCATCCAGCTGCCCGCGCACGCGCACCTGGTAGACACGCGCAATCCCGAAGCGCGGATGGGTGAGTCGAAAACAGAGAAAGCCGTCGTTGGTCATCAACAGCGCGCCGGTGGTGTTCACGTCCAACCGCCCCACCGGAAACAGGCGCTGGCGCTTGCCCAGCGGGCCGCACAGGTCCAGCACCGTCGGGCGTCCCTCCGGATCGGTCACCGTGCTGACGAACCCCTTGGGCTTGTTGAGGATCAGCACCACGCGCTTCGGCGGCCGCCCGAGGCGCGCGCCATCGAATTCGATGCTGCTCTCACCCGGGTTGACGCGCGTGCCCGGTTCCCTGACCACGCGACCGTCCACGCGCACGCGCCCCGCAGCGATCAGCGAATCGCACGCGCGCCGCGAAGCAACACCGAGCTGTGCCAGGAAGCGGTTCAGGCGGATGGAGTCCGCGTCACTCGCGGTGGGCTTGTGCATCGTCGTCCGCTTCATGGTCTTCGGCCGCGTTCCCCTCCGGGGACGGCGCCGGTTGTGGTTCCGAATAGAGGGGCCGGTTTACGGGTTCGTCGACCATCGCCCCGAGACGCGCCCCCGAGGCAACCGGCGCCGCGTCACCGTCCTCGTAGGTCTCATCCGCCGGGCTCAGTGTGTCTTCGACCGTCTGCGCCAGCGCCGCCAGCGCCGCGGCGGCGTCATCGTCGTCGTCATCGGCGGCTTCGAGGTCCCGGCTCGCGGCGGCCATGGACTCACCCTCCACCGCACTCTCCCCGGCGGCTTCCGTGGCCAGCAGCGCCTCCAGGTCCTCGAGGCTGGGAAGGTCCTTGATGGAGTTCAGCCCCAGGTACTCGAGGAACTCGGGTGTGGTGCCGTAGAGAAACGGCGCGCCAAGAACCCTGGCCTTCCCGGTGATCTGGATCAACGTGCGCTCCAGCAGGTTGGCCACCACGCTGCCGCACCCGACGCCGCGGATGGATTCGATCTCCGCGCGCGTCACCGGCTGCTTGTAGGCCACGATCGCGAGCGTCTCGAGCCCCGCGCGCGACAGGCGCAGCTTGCGCCGTCCGGAATACAGCCGGCTCACGTAGGGAGCGTATTCGGCTCGCGTCGCCAGGCGGTAGCCCCCGGCGACCTGCTCGATGGCGATACTCCACGCCTCCGCGTCCGCCCGCTGGTTCCACGCGTCGATGGCCTGCTTCACATCGGCGACGGTCACATCCTCCACCAGCGCAGCGATCTTGCGGGCGGAAAGCGGCTCGTCCGACGCGAACAGGAGCGCGAGAACGATGTTATCGAGGTTCGGATTCTCCATGGTCTGGCTCCAGGTCGTTGTTCTCGGGGACGGGGCCGCCTTCGGGCTCGGGCGCCGTCGCTCTTTCTTCTTCCTGCGCAAACACGCCGTCCGGTGTCTCCGTCGGCGACGCCACCGCAACCTCGACCGGTTCGGCGGCCTCCGCGCTCCAATCGCTCACTTCCCCCATCGGGCGCCCGAAGTTCGCCCCCTTGTAGATCCAGATGGACCCGAAGGACGCATCCTGCTGCACTCGCGCGTGGCCGTGCTTGAGCAGTTCGAGCATCGCCATGAACGTCACGATCACCTCGAGACGGGTGCGGCTGCCCGCGAACAGATCCGCGAACAAAACCGGTTCACGCGCCGCGAGCGCCTCCTCGACCCCCGCAATCTTCTCCTCGATGGTGAACTGCTCGAGCTCCACCTCTCGAACGTCGGCGCCTTCGAACTGCGTCATGACGTCCTGGAACGCGCGCATCAACTGGAACAGGCTCAGGTCGATCACCGGCTCCACGGTGGATTCCTTCTCTTCCGCCGACACGGGGCGCGTGAAGATGCTCGCCCGGTGTTCCTCGATCTCCCGGAAGGTACGCGCCGCCTCCACCATCTTCTTGTATTCGAGCAGGCTCTGCACCAGTTCCTGGCGCGGGTCCTCATCGGTGTCGTCGTCGCGCCGCAGCAGCATCTGCGCCTTGATGCGCATGAGGGTTGCGGCGAGCACGAAGAACTCGCCGGCCAGCTCGATCTGCGTGCCCTCTATCATGTTGAGATAGTCGAGGTACTCACGCGTGATGCGGGCGATGGGAATGTCGTAGATGTCGAGGTTGTCGCGGCGGATCAGATACAGGATCACGCCCAGGGGCGCGCGCAGTCCCTCGAGCTCGGTGGTGTACTGCACCGGTTTCGCTTCAGCCAATGTGTATCCCCTCCCGGACCTTCTCCATGGTGGCAATCGCCGCGCTGCGCGCGCGCCCGTCACCATCGCGAATGACTTCCTCCACCGCGCCGGGGCGCGCCTCCAGCGCCGCGCGCTTCTCGCGCAGCGGTGCCAGATGGTCCGCGATGGCCTCACCCACCATTCGCTTGCAGTCCACACAGCCGAGTTTGGCCGTGGTGCAACCCTCGTAAACCTCGGCGGCGCGCTGCGGCGCGAACTTCTGCCAGTAAGTATAGATGAGACACACCTCGGGGCGGCCGGGATCCGAGCGCCGTTTTCGTTCCGGATCGGTAAAGGCCGTCTTGATCTTGGTGAGGATGTCCTCGCGCGAGTCCGCCAGTTCGATGGTATTACCGAGCGACTTGCTCATGCGCCGGCCATCCAGGCCGGGAAAGCGCGCAAATTTGGTGAGCTTTCCGTCCGGCACCGGAAAGACCTCGCCGTACAGGCGGTTGAACTTCCGCGCCAGCTCGCGCGTGATCTCGATGTGCGGCAGCTGGTCCTCGCCCACCGGCACCACGTGGGCCCGGTACATGAGGATGTCCGACGCCTGCAACACCGGGTAGCCCAGATGGCCGTAGGTAACGCCCTCCCCCTCGTCCATGTCCAGATCCCGCACCTGCTCCTTGAGCGTGGGGTTGCGCTCCAGGCGGGCGGTGCTGATCAGCATGGCCAGCAACAGGTACAACTCCGCGTGCTCCTTGACATGCGACTGGACGAACACGGTGGAGCGTTCCGGATCGATCCCGGCGCTGATCCAGTCCAGCACCATCTCACGCGTGTTGCCGGCGATGGCGCCGGTGTGCTCGTAGTCGGTGGTGAGCACGTGCCAGTCCGCCACCATGAAGTAACAGCGGTACTCCTCCTGCAGGGCCACCCAGTTCTCGAGCGCCCCGGTGTAGTTGCCGAGATGCAGCCGGCCCGTGGGGCGGTTTCCACTCAGGATGATCTTCTGCTCGGGGGTCACGAAGAGACTCCACCAATGGCCAAAGTTACGGTGCAATCCGGGGTTTGCGGCATTCTATTCGCCCGTTTCGGCGGGTGTCAATGCCAGTATCCGGTATTGTCGGCCGCGAACAGTCCGCTCAGCGCGCGCGCGGATGAAAGGCCCGGTGCGCCTCGAGGATGTGGCGCGTGTCGATGTTGGTGTATATCTGCGTGGTGGAGATGTCGGCGTGACCCAGCAACTCCTGCACGAGGCGCAGGTCGGCACCCCCCTCCAGCAGGTGAGTGGCAAACGAGTGCCGCAGCACGTGCGGGCTCACCCGGCGCTCGATCCCGGCGGCGGCCGCGTGTTGCTTGAGACGCTTGAAGAACCCTACGCGCGACAGCGGTCCCCCGCGGGCGTTGAGGAACACGTGCGGCGTCACCCGCCCGGAGGCGAGAAACGGCCTGCCCGCGGCCAGATAGCGGGTGAGGGCCTTCGCCGCCGCGCGGCCGTACGGCACCACACGCTGCTTGCCTCCCTTGCCCGTCACCATCACCACCTGCTGGGCATCAACAATGGAATCCAGCCCCAGCCCGCACAGCTCGCTCACCCGCAACCCGGCCCCGTACGCCATTTCCAGCATGGCACGGTCGCGCAGGCCCAGCGGGGTGCCGTCCGGCTGCTCCAGCAGCACCTCGACCTGCTGGATGGTCAGCACCGCGGGCAGCCGCCGGGGAAGCTTCGGGCGGCTCACGCGGTCCCCCACACCCTCCGGGCCGCTCCCCTCCCGGGCCAGGAAACGGTGGAAATGCCGCAGCGTGGAGAGCATCCGGGCCCGCGAAGCAGGCGTCAGGCCGCGCCGGGACAGCCGGATGGCGTGGATCTCGAGCGCGTCACGGGTGAGGCGCTCGGGGACATCGATCCCGAGGCCCTCCAGGGTCTCGTGATAGGCCCGCAGGTCGCGGGCATAGGCTCTGATGGTGTTGGGCGCGAGCCCCTTCTCGATCACCAGGTAGTCGAGGAAGGAGTCCACCGCCCCGTCGAGAGTCAGCTTCATGGCACTTGACGTCTGTCCTGCAACTTGTTATGGTTCCGCGGTTATTCTCCAGGAGGACTTTCGAATGCCACAACATAAATCGTGCGAGAAACGGCTCAAGCAGGACGTCAGGCGCAACGAGCGCAACCGCGCCGCACGCGGCAACCTGCGCACCTCGGTCCGCAAGTACCGGGAACTGGACATCACGCAGCGTGCGGGTGAGTATGCCTCGCTGCAGTCGCTGCTCGACCGGGCCGTAAAGCGCGGGATCATCTCCAAGAACCGCGCCGCGCGGCTCAAGTCGCGTCTCTCGCCCTCGGCCGCCTCGGCCTAGCGGGGTACGGCCCGGCCATCCCGGGCCTGAAAACGCTTCGGCGCCTCCACACGGAGGCGCCGATTTTTTTTGCCCGCCGCCCGCGCGAACACTACCCCGGCGTCAGCCGGCGTAATAGCCCCGCACCACCTCGACGACGTTGCCCAGCGGTACGATCTCGTTCCGGTCTTCCAGGCGATAGTAGACCTCCGCGTTCCCGTCCTTGAGGTTTCGCTCTCCCAGCGTCACCCGCAGCGGCACCCCCACCAGTTCCGCATCCTTGAACTTCGGTCCCGGGCGCAGATCGCGGTCGTCTAGGAGGACGTCGTAGCCGGCCGCGGCAAGGTCCGCATAGACCGTCTCCATCGCCGTGACGGTGCCCGCGTCCGACAGGTTGAGGGGGGTTACGATGACGTGGTACGGCGCGAGCGCCTTCGGCCAGCGGATGCCCTTCTCGTCGTGGTGCTGCTCGATGGCGGCCGCGACCGCGCGCGAAACGCCGAATCCATAGCAACCCATGATGAAAAACTTGTCGGTGCCGTCGCGGTCGAGGTAGGTGGCCTTCATGGCCTTGCTGTACTTCACGTCGAGCTTGAAGATGTGGCCGATCTCGACCCCGCGCTGCAGCACGAGTTCGCCATCGTTGCACTGCACACAACGATCGCCCGCCGCGGCCATCGCGATGGCGGCGGTACGGGCGGGTTTGAAGTCGCGCCCCATCTTGACGCCGCGCAGGTGCGCGTCGGCCTTGTTCGCACCCACCACCATCCCGTCGTACGCATCCAGCAGCGTATCGGCGACGATCTCAACCGTTCCCGGCAACCCCACCGGGCCCGCGAATCCCACCGGTGCCCCGGTGAGCTCCAGAATCTCTTCGTCGTTGAGCAGGCGCGCCTCCGGGTCACCCAGCGCCCGGGCGAACTTGACCTCGTTGAGCTCGCGTTCGCCGGGGATCAGCGCGGCCACGAAGCGCTCGCCACTCTTGAACAGGAGTGTCTTGACCAGGCGCATGGGTGACACCCCGAACATGAGGCTCACCTCGTCCACCGTGTGCTTGCCCGGCGTGGCGTGTTCTGTCGCGCCCGCCGACGGCTCCCGCTCGCGCTGCGCCGGGCCCGCGCTCTCCGCGCGCTCGTCGTTGGCCGCGTATCCGCACGAGGGACAGCGGAACATGACGCTCTCGCCCTGGTCCGCAAGAACGATGAACTCGTGGTTCACGTCGCCGCCGATCGCACCCGACTCCGCCTGCACCATCACCGCCTCCAGGCCGCAGCGCTGCAGGATGCGCCGGTAGGCCTCTGCCATGGCGTCGTAGGTCTCCTGCAGCGACTCCGCGGAGGCATGAAAGCTGTACGCGTCCTTCATCATGAATTCGCGCGCCCGCATCACCCCGAAGCGGGGCCGGAACTCGTCGCGAAACTTCACCAGGATCTGATACAGGCACTGCGGCAGCTGCCGGTAGCTCTTCATCTCAGCGCGCGCGATGTCGGTGACCACCTCTTCGTGCGTCGGACCCAGTGCGAAGAAGCGCTCCTTGCGATCGCGCAGCTTGAAGAGCAGGTCGCCGAAATTGGCCAGCCGGCCGGTTTCCTCGTATAGCTCGCCGGGGTGCAGGATGGGCATCTGCACCTCCTGCGCGCCGGTGCGATCCATCTCCTCGCGCACGATGGTCTCGATCTTGCGCAGGACACGAAGCCCGGCGGGCAGGAACGAGTACACGCCGGAGGTGAGCATGCGGATCATGCCCGCTCGCAGCATCAGCCGGTGGCTGGGAATCTCGGCGTCGCGGGGCACTTCCTTGTAGGTGGGCAGATAGGACTTCGACCAGCGCATGACTCTCCGATTCTTGAAAACGAAACAGCCGACGGACACGCCGGCCGGAACTAGTAGTTGTATCCAATGAACAGCTCGAACCCGGTATCGCCGTATATCTTATCGAAATCGGTCTTCCATGTAAAGTTAACCCGGATGACGGGTGCGTATCCCAGGTTCAGCTCCACACCCGTTCCCAGCGACCCCAGCCAGTCGGTATCGAAGACCGGGTAGTCGTTTCGGTCCACGCGGCCGGCGTCGAGAAACAGCGCCCCGCGGAACATGGGGAATTCGATGGGGCCGAAGGGAAGCACGATATTCAGGCCATCCAGCAGCGGGAAACGGACCTCCGTGTTGATCAGGTGCGTGGTGCGGCCGAAGAACTGGCGGTAGTCATAGCCGCGCAGGGTCCAGGGTCCACCCAGGTAGAACACCTGGTTGTCGCCGCCCCACATGTTGCGCGTAACGTACCGGGTGGCAAACACGACCCGCGATGACAACTTGATGTACTTGCGTACGTCCAGTTGCAGGAGCGTACTGTCGAATCCGCGCCCCAGGAAGTCCGCGGTGTAGCCCCCGGTGACGTAGTAACGCCAGCCCAGCAGGGGCCCGCCGATGGTCCACAGCGTGTTGTCGCGCACGTAGCTCGTGAACAACGACCCGGTGAGGCTCTCCTGAAAGCCGCCCAGGAACGAGAAGGCGTCGCCCTGTTCGATCCAGCGCAACACCACCGACCCGTCCACCCGCTCGAACCGATTCAGCGGATAACTCAACCCCAGTGCCCCGCCCGCCCGCCGCTCCCGCTGCGACAGGATGGGCTCGATGCCGTAGCTGTTGAGGTGGAAGACGCTCAACGAGTAGTTCATCCGGTGCGACAGGTTGATGTAGGACGCGGCGGCGTTGAAGTCCTTCCAAAAATTGCCAAAGTCCTGGGTGGTGGTGCCGAACACAAACGAGATCTGGTGATTGCCCAGCACGTCGGTCATCACCAGTTGGCCGCCGTTGCCCACATCGCCCGCCTGCGGGTCGATGGCGACCCCGGCGCCTACGAAATCCACGCTGAACTTCGTTTCGTACGGCTTGGTTACAAACTCCTCCTCGGAGGCCAGGTATCGTGACCACGGGATCAGCGTGGTGTCGGGCGGCGTTGGGTCGAACACCACGGTCCGCCCGTTGCGCAGCGGGAAGCGGTAGAGCTGGAACTCCCCGGCCTCGTACACGGTGGCCAGGAACTCCTCGCCGCCCGGCAGGAAGGACGGCGAACTCACCCCGGTGACGACACCGGTCTGACGCAGCACGCGATCGCCGCGGTGGAGGTACACATTGGGTGTGCCCTCGCGGTCGGAGGTGAACAGGAAGTCCCTGCCGTTGGGTGCCCACTCGGGGTTCGTGTCCGCAAAGGGCCCGCCTTCCACCGGGCTGATCTCCCGGGTGGTGAGATCCATCTGGTAGATGTGGGTGCGGTCCCGGTTGTCACCGGCGGCGCGGTCCGAAACAAACAGGATGCGGTCCTCGGACGGGTGATAGTCCGGTTCGTCCTCGCTGAAACCGTCTTCGGTGAGGCGCTCCAGGCGGCGGTCGTCGAGGTGGACGAGGAACAGGTCCATGAGTCCGCGCGTGTCAATGGCGCTGAACACGATGCGCTTGCCGTCTCCGGACAGAGTCGGGGACTGGATGAGCGCCAGCCCAGCGAACTGGAAGGCATCGATCTTCCTTCCGCGCGAGGCACTCCACAGATAGATGACGTCGCGCTGGTTGCTCTTGGACACGAACAGCAACGTGTCACCGTGCGCCTCGATCTTGCTGCGAAAGGCGGGGATGGACTCCATGTCTCCCGAACGCCCCCCGGCCGCCATCACCTTTTCCTGCCAGCCCTCACGCTGGCTGCCACGCCCCGCGCTGAGCACCACCCTGCCGTCGCGCGCCGACAGCGAATAGATGGTGGTCACGCCGTCGGGTTCAACCGCCGCCGCCGAGCGGCTGTGGAACGTGCGCGGCGGCGTGAGCCGTTCCCCCTCCGCCGCGGCGAAATCAAACTTCAGCACCGACGGGTAGTAGCGGCGTTTGGCGTAGCGCAGGAAGGCGTCGTTCAGTTCGAACAGGTCCATGTTCAGCGTGTTCTTGAGGACCAGCGTGAACTCCGACGAGGTCCACCAGTTTTCCAGTATCTGGACCACCGCCTCCTCGCCGAAGTTGGTGGCGATGTAATCGACCACCGCCTCACCCTGCTTGTACATCATGTAAGAGCCCTGGATGCGCCATATCTGGTCGAGGTCGTACAGGCGGCCGTTCAACAACGCATCGCGCACGAACATGTTGCCCTGGGTGTTCTGGGGTTTGTTGGCGTAGTGCTCCGCCATCCCCTCCACCAGCCACAGCGGCGGCGCCCCGTAGGTGTACTTGCCGCGGTCGTGCATGGACTGCTTGAGTTTCTCCAGCATGAAGGCGTGCACCATTTCGTGGCGCACCACGTGGCGCAGGGCGGCGTATGAGCCGTTGAAGGGAACCGCCACGCGGCCCTTCATGAGGTCAGTGAAGCCGCCGGTGTACTCCGAAATCAGTGAGGGCAGGATGTTGGTCTCCTGAAAATCGTAGTGCGTGGCGTAGAAGACGAAGGGAAGGCGATGGTCGAAGTCCACCTGGAACGTCTCGCTGAACTCGCGATAGGTCTGCTCCACCAGGGGGGTGAGATACAGGATGAGGGTGGAGTCCGGCGCGTAGTGGTATATGTCCACGTGCGTCGTCTCGAGCACGCGCCAGTCGCGCCCGTGATAGATGACCTTGTTCTTCCCGAAGGGGTATTGCGCCCGCGCCGCCGCGGCACAACCCAGCACCGCCGCCGCCAGCAAGAAGGTGACGAGCCGCTTTCTTCGCATCAATTCCTGTCAGACGTCCGTGATTCCCACAAAGTTGACCGCGACCGGGGCGTCCAGGACGACGTTGCACGCGCCGTGCCGCGTCAATTCGAACGACGCGCGCAGTTCGTCGCCGCTGCGCTGCAGTATCCGCACCGGGCTGCGCATCAGCCCCAGGTGCCCGTACCACACGGCAGCGGCAATCGACCCGGTTCCACAGGCGAGAGTCTCGGCCTCCACGCCCTTTTCATAGGTGCGCAGCACGATTCGTCCATCCCGGCCCACCGACATGAAATTCACGTTGGCGCCCTGGGGGGCGAACGCGGGGTCGTTGCGCAACGCGCGTCCCCAGCGCACCACGTCCTCGGAGGGCATGGCGCCCGCGTCGGGCACGGGCACCAGTACGTGGCGGGTGCCCACCGTCATAAAATGCACCTCGCATTCCGGCGGCGCAACCTGCACCGGGACCGACAGGCGCATTCCCTCGGCGTCCATCAGCTCGATGGTCACGCGGTCGCCCTGTACGCGCGCGCGCGCCGCTCCCGAACCGGTGAGGAATCGCACCAGCATGCCCCCCTCAGGCGCGGGTTGGCCACGGCCGATGGCGGCCGCGAAGTGGGCGGCACAGCAGGCACCGTTGCCGCACATCTCCGCCGGGCTGCCGTCGGAGTTGTGGAAGCGCATGAAGAAGTCGAACCCCTCCTCGGGCTCGATCATGATGAATCCGTCCGCGCCGATACCAACACGACGGTCGCACAAGCGTGCAATCTGGCTGCCGTCCAGCGCAACCTCGCGCTTGCTGTTATCGATGATTACAAAGTCGTTTCCGGATCCGTTCATCTTCATGAATCCGAGTTTCATGGAGACTCCTTTCTGCGCAGCGCCAGCGGTGGCACCTTCACCGTCGCCCCCGGCTCCAGGCGCAACGTGTCCGGCGCCTCGCTGCAGGGTTCCATGCAGGCCGTCAACGCGCTGTCGGGACAATCGTAGGCCCCGCACAGGCTGTCCGCCCGCAGGTCCAAAAACGCGCGCAGGAGGTACTCCCCCGCCCGCACACGGCTGAATTCAAACGCGCCCGCCTCGTTGCACAACGTGTACACGCGCGCCAGGGTGCTGTCCGCCACCGGCTCCAGCACCACCGACGCCAGCACGCTGTCGATTCCGGTTTCGTTGCTCACCAGTCCGCTCACCTGCGCGGGCTCGTTGGGGTCTATGATGGTCAGATCAAGCCCCTGCACCACCGGTACCGCAGCGGTGAGAAACACGGTGTCGGGGTATACCACCATCGGTTCGCCGGGCGGATCGAGCGCGCCATTGCCGTTGACGTCGATGAACGCGAGCACCAGGAAGCGCGCGTCGTTGTCCGGCAGGTAGCGAAGCCGATAGGTGCCGTCCTTGGCAGTAGGCGACTCGCGGTCGGGGCGCGCCGCCACCGGGTCGAAGTCTTCTTCCCGCGGCAGCCGGAAGCAACGCACCAGCGCGCGTCCGGAGGGCTCGTGCTTGAAGTACACAACGCCCTCCACGCGTGCCGTGTCCAGCGAGGCCCCGGTCGCGAAGGCAAACTCGAATTGCGCCTTGGCGGGCACGTTGTGATTATCGCGGTACCCGGGTTTCACACGCACCACGTAGGTGGTGTCGCGCTGCATATCGCCGGTCTGGATGATGAGTGTGCGGCCGTCCCAGCGTACCCGCTCGAAGCTGACGGGCGGCTGCACGAGCACGGAGCGTTCCACGCGCGCGCGGGTCATGTCGTCGCTGAAGGTGATGGCGATGGGGCTGTTCACCGCCACGCCGGTCGAATCTCTCGCGGGGACCGTCCCCGCCACACGGGGCGGGTTGGTGTCCTCGGGCCCTCCCGAGGGTGGTACCTGCACCGCACAGGCCAGCGCGCCGGCGATCATCGCGGCCGCAAACACGCCCGCGCGCCACGCCCTGCGGCGCGGCGGAGCCGGGAGATTGCTTCTGGACTCGCGGCCGGTCATGCGCGGGGGTGCGCCTTGCGATGGACGCGCTTGAGGTGCTCAACGGAAACGTGGGTGTAGATCTGCGTGGTGGAGAGACTCGCGTGACCCAGCAGTTCCTGCACGCTGCGCAGGTCGGCGCCGTGGTCGAGCATGTGGGTGGCGAAGGCGTGGCGCAGCGCGTGCGGCGACGCCTTGGCGACCGATGCCACCAGGCGGAGGTGGCGCGCGACGATGCGCTGTACGGTCCGCGGACTCACACGCGCCCCGCCGCGCCCCGCGAAGGCGGGCTGGCGGGAAACCGCCCGCAGCTTCCAGTCGGTCGCTGCGGTCAGCGCAAACCGGTCGCACCAGTACGCCAGCAGCGCCTCGCGCGCCCGCCCCACGAACGGGACCACGCGGGACTTTGCACCCTTTCCCTTCACAATCACCCGCTCCCCCAGCGGCAGAAAGTCCCCCACGTCCAGCGTGACCAGTTCGCGCAGGCGCACGCCCGTCCCGTAGAGAAACTCGAGCACGGCACGGTCCCGCAGGCCGGCCGGTGACGACACGTCGGGCAGATCCATCATGTCGCGCAGCCGTTCTTCGCTGACGATGGTGGGGACCGAACGCCGCGCGGCACGCTGCGCCAGGTGCAGGGTGGGATCGTTCGTGATCTCATCGCGCTCGTGCAGATACCGGAACAACGCGCGGATGGCCGCCACCCGCCGCATCATGGAGCGGCTCGCCATGCCGCGTCCCACTTCTCCCGCCAGAAAGGCGCGCAGGTCCGCGGTGGTGATTGCGTCCACCGTCCCGCTGCTTCCGGCCCGCCGGCTGAGAAACGCCGCCATGCGGGCCAGATCGCTGGCGTACGCCTCCACCGTGCGCGGGGAGAGCCCACGCTCGTGCTCCAGGTGGACACGGAAGCGTTCGATGGCGGCGGCGAGCAGCATGGTGTTCCGGCCGCACCCCGCGGGGCCGACCGGACTCCAATATAGCCAAACAACTTAGAAGCGGATAAGCGAAATCTCCAAGGTCTCCCCGCTGCTGCCGCCGCCGGGCACCGGCCCCGGCGTCACGCGAAGAGCCAGGCGTGCCCCGCGCGATAGTCCCGTAGCGAGGCCAGCGCCCGCTGCGCCACCGCCTCGTTGCGCGCCGTGCGGCTCCGCGGCCGCACTGCGAGCGGCGGAACGATGCCGAAGTTGGCGTTCATGGGCTGGAACTGACTGGTGGGCGTGTGCACGTAGGACATCAGCGAGGCCAGCATCGTCTCCGGCGGCAACGGCGGCATGCGCCGCCCGTGCTGCCCGGCCACGATGGACAGCGCCACCACGATTGCGCTCGCGATGGACTCCACGTACCCCTCCACACCGCAGATCTGCCCCGCGTAGTAGACATCGCCGAGGCGCCGGTCGCGAAGGTACGGCTGGCACAGCCGGGGGATGTTCAGAAATATGTTGCGGTGAATGGTCCCGAAACGCAGCACGGACACATCCGCAAAGCCGGGCATCATACGGATCATCTCTTTCTGGCTCGCCCAGGTCATTCGCGTCTGGAAGCCCACCATCCCGAGCAGGCTTCCCGCGCGGCTCTCGCGGCGCAGTTGCAGCACCGCGCAGGGATCGCGTCCCGTGCGCGGATCGGGCAGTCCGCGCGGCTTCATGGGTCCGAAGCGGAGCGTATCGTCGCCGCGCCGCACCAGCACTTCGATGGGCAGGCAGGCCTCGAAGTACTTCTCTTCCTCGAACTCATGCGACTGGGCGTACTCGGCGCCGCGGATGAACTCCACAAGACGCGTGTACTGCTCGCGGTCGAAGGGGATGTTGAGATAGTCGGCCTCGCCCTTCCCGTAGCGGCTGGCCCAGTACCCCGCGCCTGGGTCGATGCTGTCGCCATCCAGCGACGGTGCGATGGCGTCGTAGAAATAGAGATGCTCGCTCGTGCAGTGGGTCTGCAGCGCGCCGGACAGGGCTTCACCGGTCAGAGGACCGGTGGCGATGATGGCCGGGCGCGGCAATTCCAGCGTGTCCACGCGGGAACGTTCCACGCGGATGCCGGGGTGATCTTCGATGGCCCGGGTAACGCCGGCGGCAAACAGATCGCGGTCGATACCCAGCGCGTGCCCCGCCGGCACCGCGCTCTCGCGCGCGACACCCAGCAGCCTGCATCCGAGGATGTCCATCTCCGCCTTGAGCAGACCGGAGGCGGTGTCGATGAGGGTGGACTTGAAGGAGTTCGAGCAGACGATCTCGGCCAGGCGATCCGTCTTGTGGGCGCCGGTCGGGGTCTGCGGGCGCATCTCGAACAGGCGTACCGGAACACCGCGATCGGCCAGTTGCCAGGCGGCCTCGCAACCCGCCAGCCCGCCGCCGACGATGGTCACTTCCTTCATGGACGGCGCACGCGGGCTCCGGCTACTCGCCCGCGAACTCTTCCTTGCACTTGGGGCAGCGGAGGAACTCGCCGCGGGACTTGGACGACTTGTGCACCAGGTAGGGGTTTCCGCACGACGGGCACTCTTCCTCGGCCGGCTTGTCCCAGCTGGCCCAATCGCATTCCGGGTACGCGCTGCACCCGTAGAATACCTTCATGCGCTTGGTGACCTTCTCGACCACCTTGCCCTTGCAGCCCTCGCGCGGGCAGTTCATCCCGATGGGGAACGCCTCGGTGTGCTTGCACTCCGGGTAGCGCGAGCAGGCGGCGAAGCGGCCGTAGCGCCCGGTCTTCGCCACCAGGTCCGAACCGCACTTGGGACACTTGCCCTCGATGTGCACGCTCGGCATCTGCTCGGTGAGCGGGCGCGAAAACTTGCACTCCGGGTACGCGGGACAGGCGAGGAACTGACCGTTGCGGCCCCACTTCTTGATGAGGTTGCGGCCGCACTTCTCGCACTTTACGTCGGTCTCCTCCTGCAGGTCGCTCTTCAGGAGCGCCTTCTTCTCGTCGATATGGTCGAGCGATTCCTTGAAGGGTCCGTAGAAATCCTTCACCACCGCCTGCCATGCGAACTCCCCGCCTTCCACCCGGTCGAGCTCCTGCTCCATCTGCGCGGTGAACGAGGTGTCGAACACCTCCGGGAAGAAGCGTTCCAGCGTCTTCCACACCTGGCGGCCCAGGGTGGTGGGACTGAGTCGCCCCTCCTGCTTCTCCACGTACTCGCGGTCCTGGATGATGGACACGATGTTCGCGTAGGTGCTGGGCCGGCCGATACCCTTGTCCTCGAGATCCTTGATGAGCGTGGCCTCGGTGTAGCGCGGCGGCGGCTCGGTGAAGTGCTGGGTGCCGTCGATGTTCTTCAGTTCCAGCTTCTCGCCCTCGCTCACCGCGGGCAGTTCGCCCCCCTCTTCCTGCAACTGCTCCTCGTAGACGGAGAGGAAACCGGGGAACGTCATCACGCGCCCGTTGGCCTTGAGGGTGTAGTCGCCGGCCTTCACCATCACTTCGGTGGTGTCGTAGCGCGCGCTCTCCATCTGCGAGGCCACGAAGCGCCGCCAGATCAGCTCGTAGAGCGCGTGCAGATCCTTGGCCATGGTCCCCTTGAGCGACTCGGGGGTGCGCGTCACGTCCGAGGGGCGAATGGCTTCGTGCGCGTCCTGGGCCTTGGTGCTGGTCTTGTGCACGCGTGGCTTGTCCGGGTGATACTCAGAGCCGAAGGTGCTCGCGATGTAATCCCGCGCCGTACCCAGCGCCTGATCCGACACACGCACCGAATCGGTACGCATGTAGGTAATGAGACCCACGCGGTCGCCGTTGCCGACGTCGACACCCTCGTAGAGTTGCTGCGCCAGCATCATGATCTTCTTGGCGGAAAAGCGCAGGCGGCGTGCGGCGTCGCGCTGCATGGTACTGGTGATGTACGGCGGCTGGGGGTTGCGCTTGCGCTCCTTGCGTTCCACGGAGGTCACCTGGTACGACGCCTTGCGCAGGTCGGCCACCACCGCGTCGGTCTCTTCCTTCGTCTTCAGGTCGACCTTCTTGCCCTTCTTCTCGATGAGCTTGACCGGCAGTTCGCCGTTGGCCGCGCCGAGCAGGCCCTCGACGGTCCAGTACTCCACCGCAACGAACGCCTCGATCTCATTCTCGCGTTCACACACCAGCCGCAGCCCCACCGTCTGCACGCGCCCCGCCGAGAGTCCGTAGTAGAAGATCTGCCACAGCACCGGGCTGATCTTGTAGCCCACCAGGCGGTCCAGGATGCGCCGCGCCTGCTGCGCATCCACCTTCTGCATGTCCACTTCCATGGGGTTTTTGATGGCCCCCTGGATGGCCGCCTTGGTGATCTCGTTGAAGATGATGCGTTTGACGTTCTTCTGCACCGGAGCGATGTACTCGCGGATGTGCCACGCGATGGCCTCGCCCTCGCGATCAAGGTCGAGCGCCAGGTAGACAAGGTCGGCCGTCTTGGCGTCCTTCTTGATCTGGTCGAGGACCTTCTTCTTGCCCCGTGAAACCACATACTCGGGCGCGAATCCGTCGTCGAGGTCCACCCCGAGCCGGTTGGTGGGCAGGTCCATCACGTGTCCCACCGAGGCCACCACTTTGTAGCCCTTACCGAGGAACTTCTTGATGGTGTTCGCCTTGGCGGGCGACTCGACGATTACCAGTGCGTTGTTCGGCATATGTTGTTCCCAAAAACACGAATCGCAAGATGGGAGTCTTGCGTTGTCAAAAAAGATTCTGTCGGCGGTCCCGCCCCGTCAAACCGGGGCCCCGCCGGCATCGAAATGGTCAAACACGTCTTCGTCGGCGTCACCCGCGTCACGGTCGAAAATGACCGCGCAGGCGATCTCCTTCACGTCCTCCACCTCGACCTTCTCCGTCCCCACCGGGATGGCACGGGCCACGATGGTCTCGAACTGCCGCCCGTCGATGATCCCGAGGTTGAGCAGGCGGAACATATAATCGAAGGCGCCGGTGCTCAAGCTCATGCGCTCGAAATCGCTCAGCACGCGGAACGACCCGGTACGCAGGCGCTCCACGCCGCCCTGGCCGGGCCGCGACGAGAACCAGAAAACCGCATGCTCGATCTCATCTGTTGAGTAGCCCCGGCTCAACAACTCCTTGTCGAGCTCGACGCTGCTGCGGTCGGCGCTCCGGCTGATCTCCGCCACGAGCACCACAAGGTCCATGAGCCGTGTCCACATCGGTTTTCCCTCCGGGAACCGCCTTCAGCAAGTCCCGTGCTCGCCGCCAAACGGGCCCGAAACATATACCAGCCCCTGCCGGGCGGCAACACCAATTGTGGATAGATGGCTGGAAAGAAGGTAAGGCGAATCGTCTAAGTGCTTGCCCCATGGCACTTTTTATACTTCTTCCCGCTCCCGCAGGGGCACGGGTCGTTGCGCCCCACCTTCTCCTCTCCGCGGACCACCGGTTTTCCGGTCGGTCGATCCTGGAGCACCCGGCTGGTGGCTTCCGTGGCACCCATGGGTCCCCCGAGGGGCCCCGGAACCGGTCCGGAGATGGGTGCGGGACCGCCGGAGACCGATGCAGCCGGCGCCGGTTGCGCGGCCCCGATGGGGGCGGCCTCCTGGTGGACGGCTCGCGCGCGGCTGAGGTCGGCCACCTGTCGCGGCGCGGCGGCGATGCGGGCGTGGAAGATGGCGTGGAGCGCATCGCGATCGATGCGCTCGTTGAGGTCCGCGAACAGCCCGAAGGCCTCACGCTTGTACTCCACCAGCGGGTCCTTCTGCGCGTAGGCCCGGTAGTGGATTCCCTCCTTGAGCGAATCCAGCTCGTGCAGGTGATCCATCCACTTCTCATCCATGACCTGCAGGAGCACGAACTTCTCGAACTCCCGGACCAGCTCCGGATTGTTCAACTGGCGCGACAGGAAGTCCTCGCGCGCGCGCAGCGCCTCGCGCGCCTTCGCGCCCACCGCTTCGCGCAGGTCGTCGAGCGATCCCTCCGCCTCCTCCGCCGGGAAGGGGTGCAGGAAAATGCTCTCCATCTGGGCGAGGAAGTCGCCCCGGCGCTGGTTCTCCGGCAACTCGCTGGCGTTGATGGTGGTGGCCATGGCGCTTTCCACGAAGTCGTCTACGATGGTTTCGATGATCGGGCGCAGATCGGGCGCGTCGATCACCTCGTTGCGGCGACCATAGATCACCTCGCGCTGCTTGTTCATCACGTCGTCATAATCGATGAGACGCTTGCGGATCTCGAAGTTGTAGCCCTCCACCCGCTTCTGTGAGCGGGCGATGCTCTTGGTGACCAGCGAGTGGGTTATCACCTCGCCCTCCTGCAGGCCCAGGCGATCCATCACGCCGGCGATGCGCTCCGGCCGGAACAAGCGCATGAGGTCGTCCTCGAGGGAGATGTAGAATACCGACGCGCCGGGGTCGCCCTGGCGTCCAGCGCGTCCGCGCAGCTGCCGGTCGATCCGGCGGGACTCATGCCGCTCGGTGCCGATGATGTGCAGGCCGCAGGGGACGTCCGCCGCGCAGGCGTTGGTGTCCACCGTGCCGCCGTCCTTGGTCTTCCAGTCCTTCTTGCCGGTGCCGATGCCGCACTCGTCGCACTTCATCACCGACGCTTCCAGCTTGATGTCCGTGCCGCGGCCCGCCATGTTGGTGGCGATGGTCACCGCACCCGCCCGGCCCGCCTTGGAGACAATCTCCGCTTCCTGCTGGTGGTATTTCGCGTTCAGGACATTGTGCGCGATGCCGCGACGCTTGAGGAAGCGTGACAGCGTCTCCGACACCTCCACGCTGATGGTGCCCACCAGCACCGGGAGCTTCTGCTCGTGGAGGCGGACGATCTCATCCACGATAGCGTTGTACTTCTCGCGCCGCGTCTTGTAGATGAGATCCTCGTAGTCGACCCTGCGCACCGGCTCGTTGGTCGGCACCACCTGCACGTCGAGCTTGTAGATCTTGTGCAGTTCCTCGGCCTCGGTTTCCGCGGTGCCCGTCATGCCGGCCAGCTTCTCGTACATGCGGAAGTAGTTCTGCAGGGTGATGGTGGCGAGGGTCTGTGTCTCGCCCTCGATGCGCACGCCCTCCTTGGCCTCCAGCGCCTGGTGCAGGCCCTCCGAGAAGCGGCGCCCGGGCATGAGGCGGCCGGTGAATTCGTCGACGATGATCACGCGGCCTTCCTGCACCACGTACTCGACGTCCTTCTGGAACAGCGTGTACGCGCGCAGCAGCTGGCTGAAATTGTGGATGGACTCCGAACGCTCGCCGTAGTGCCGGTGGGCTTCATCCTTCTTCTGCACCCGTTCGGCGGGTGTGAGCGACTCGTCCTCGTCGATGGATGCAATCTCCTCGCTCAGGTCGGGCAGCACGAACTGCTCGCGATCCTCGGGCGAGAGCGCGTCGCGCCCCTTGTCGGTCAGGTTCAGCGAACTCCCCTTCTCATCGACGGCGTAGTAGAGCTCCTCGTCCAGGTCGGTGAGCACCTTGTCGCGCATGAGCACCACTTCCATGCGCTGGATCATCTTCTCGATGCCGGTCTCACCCACCAGCTTCATGAAACGCGTGTTCCGGGGCGCGCCGCGTTTCACCTTGAGCAGCGCACGCGCGACCTCTTCTTCCTTGTCCTCGTCGTCCTTGTGCTTCTCGGCAAACGACACCAGGTCGTTGGCGAGCCGCGCCTGCAGCGACACCACCCGCTCCACCTTGGGCTTGAGCTTGGCGAACAGGTCTGACGACTTGCTGTGGGACACCGGCCCCGAGATGATGAGCGGCGTGCGCGCTTCGTCGATGAGGACGCTGTCCACCTCGTCCACGATGGCGTAGTGGTGGCCGCGCTGTACGCGATCTTCCGCGCGTGTCTTCATGTTGTCGCGCAGGTAATCGAAACCGAACTCGTTGTTGGTGCCGTAGGTGATGTCCTTCGCGTAGGACGCCTTGCGTTCATCGTTGGGAACGTCGCCCTGCACGCAGCCCACCGAAACGCCGAGATGCTCGAACACCCGTCCCATCCACTCGGAGTCGCGGCGGGCGAGGTAGTCGTTGACGGTAATGAGGTGGACACCCTTGCCGGTGAGCGAATTCAGGTACAGCGGAAACGTCGCCACCAGCGTCTTGCCCTCACCGGTGGCCATCTCCGCGATCTTGCCCTGGTGGAGCACGATGCCACCGACAATCTGCACGTCGTAGGGCACCATCTCCCACGTGGTGGGAATTCCCACCACGTCCGCGGTGGTACCCATGAGGGCCCGGCAGGCCGCCTTCACCAGACCAAAGGCCTCCGGCAGGAGGTCGTCGGTGGTCTCCCCCGCGGCGATGCGCCCGCGGAACTCGTCCGTCTTGGCGCGAAACTGCTCCGGCGTGAACGCGGCGTACTCTTCCGCGCGGCGGTTGACCTCGTCCAGAATGGGCTGCTGACGCTTGAAGTCGCGCGTTGCCTTGGGCTTGAACAGTTTCTCGATCAGCTTCATGGGATCAATGGGCCTTTCGCTTGAAGTCCATGCAAGGTAGCAAATGGGGGGGGCGGAGCGCAAGGTGCCCGGCGGTGGGCGCCGTGCACTAGCGCGGCAGGTCGAGCCCGTAGAAGCGGCCCGCGTTGTTGCCGAAGTAGACCCGGCCACCCAACACCAGTGGCGATGAGAAGATCGCCTCGTCGGTGTCGAAACGGCCCTCCAGCCGGCCGGTCCCGGCGTCGAGGCAGTAGATCGCCCCGTCGTACGACGTCACCACCACCTGGTCGTCGGTGACACCGGGGCGCGAGAGGATCGCGCCCGAGGTGGCGTACTTCCAGACCAGCGCGCCTTCGTCGGCCGCTATACAATAGAGGGAACGGTCGCCGCTGCCCGCATATACCCGCCCCGACACCACCCGCAGCCATGCGTTGACCGCGGCACCGGTGGAATAGGACCAGCGCTTCTCGCCTGTGGCCACGTCGAGCGCCACGACGGTTCCCCCGGCGGTGCCGACATAGACGCGCTCGCCATCGCTGGCCGGCGAGGACGTCACCGGCCCTCCCAGTGAAACCGCCCAGGCGCGCGCCCCGGTGCTCTCGCCGATCGCGTACAGCCGGCCGTCGTGCGACGGCACCAGCACCAGCCCCCGCGACGCGGCCAGCGATCCCCGGATCTGTCCGCGGGTGCGGAACTTCCACAGAACACGCCCGGTATCACGCGAAAGCGCGTAGACGTTGCCCTTCACGGTGCCCACGAAGACGCGCTCCGCAGTCGCCACCGGCGTGCTTACGATCTTCTCTTTGAGCTGCCGCTTCCACACCGGCTTGCCGTCGCCGCGCGCAAGCCGGAAGACGTTGCCCGCGTAATCACACACGATCACCGCGTCCCCCGTCACCATGGGAGACGCCCCCACGCCACCCGCGGCGTGATGGGTCCACAGCGTGGCGCCCGTCGCGGGCTCCAGCGCATAGACGTTGCCGTCGCGCGCGCCGAAAACCACCGCGCCCTCGGCCGCCGCCGGCGACGAGGTCACGGCCTCGCGGTAGGTCTGGCGCCACGCCTCGGCAAATCCGCGGGCCGGCGTGCTCTGCGTCTCCTCGCGGGTGACTGCGGCTAGCTGTTGCGCATCGCCCGGCGCGGGTTCCGGCTCGTTGCGCACGTTCTGCGGATGCGTTCGCTCCTGTGTGGCACGTGCCTCGCGCGCGGTCCCGTCGCCGGCAAGCCTGCCGCGCACCGCACGCACCCCGAGGTATCCGCCCACCAGAACCACCACGACGGAAAGCGCCAGTGCGGCCCGGCGCGCGGCCGGGTGCATGGCCGCGCCACGCGCGCCCACGGCGGCTCCCGCATGCGCAGACGCCTCGCGTCCCGGCGCCACGCCGCACACCACGTGCAGCAGCGCACCCGACGAGCGCTCCAGCATCACCCTTCCCCCGGCGCCGCGCTCGACCTCCAGCGCATCCATGACGGCCGCCGCGTCATCGGCGAGGCCGCCGAGGAAGAACTCCAGGCCGGGTTGCAGCGCCGTCGCAAGGTCGAAGCGGAACAGGGCGAGTGAATCGGTCAGTGATTGCGAAAACAGATCGTGCTGGGAGCGCGCGGTTTCGATGCTCAGTTCTTCCGCACCCGCCGTGCCCCCCGCCACCGGAAGCAGCACACCGGCGGTGCGTACCCGCGCGGGCAGATCGCGCCCGCACAGCAGAAAGACATGCCGGCCATCGATCACCAGAACGTAGATGCCGAGGCCCCGAAAGTCGTCCACCCGCGTGTCCACCTGGCGAGCCGCGTCGTCCAGTGCCAGCACCACGCCGCGCAGCAGCGTGGCCGGGGTCTCCGGCTGCTGCGCGGACTGGTAGCGCGCCACGATGGAGCGGTAGGCCGCGCGCAGGAACCCATCCCGCGATGCCCCGGCGCGCGGTGGCAGTTCCTGCAGCACCATGAACAGGCCACCGCCCAAACGCGCCCGTTCGGCATAGCAGTAGCCCGCGGCCGCGTCACCGGAGGCAGGTGTGAAGAGCGTGGGTCGTATCATGGCTTCGCGGCGCGCCGGAGCGCGCTGCGTCGCGAGGGTAGGCACCCGCCTCGGCGGGTGTCAACGAAAGAAACCGGGTCAGGAGCGGCGGCGGCCCGAGCTGGAGCGCTTTCCACCGGCAGGGCTCTTCTTCGCGGGTGGGTCCGTTGCACGGCGCAGGAATCCGAACAGCCCGCCCTTGCCCTTGCCGCCGTTCTCGCCGTTGGGACCGCCGATTCGGCCGCCGGAGCGGTAGCGCATCGCCATCGGATGATCCGGGTCCCACTTCAGGGCCTCGTCGAAGCACTCCATGGCGGTGCTGGTCAGCCCCGCCTGCATGTAGACGAAGCCGAGATTGGAGTGGTAGTCGGCGTTGTAGAACTCTATTTCCAGTGCCTTCTTGCAGGCATCGCGTGCCTCGTGAAGCTGCGTGCGCAGAACGCCAAGCGAGAAACCGTACCAGCTGTAGTAGGCCGGATTGGAGTCGTCGAACTTGATGGCGGCCTTGAGCAGCACCGCCGCCTTGTCGTAGCGATTCTGGCGCATGGCCGCACGCGCCTGATCGTAGGAGAGCTGCGCGGAACGCTTGTCCGCTTCCCGGCGCTCGGTGGGCGATCCGGTGGTCGATTTGCGCCGCTTGAGACGCTCGTCGAAATCGCGGCGCGAGAGCGGATCGTTGAGAATGGAGAAGGCCTCGTTGATCAACTTGAAGTCAATGTCGCCGGCACTCTGCTCCCCCACCACGTCGGGATGGTGCAGCTTGGCGAGCTTGAAGTACGCCTTCTTGATCGCCTCGGTGTCGGCCGTGGGCCATACGCCGAGCACCTCATAGTAGTCGATGAATTTTACGTTCTGTTCCATTGCGACTCTCGCGTTGGTTGGGGGGCGCCTACTCGGCGGTCTTTCCGCCCGAAACCATCTTCAACTCGCGCAGAAGATTGTTCGCGAGCTGGTTCTCGGGCTGAACACTCAATACCTGGTCAAGCTGCGCCTGCGCTTCGTCGAAACGATTGTTCTCGTAGTAGAGCAACGCCAGGTTCAGCCGTGCCTTCGCGTAGTACGGGTTTATCTTGAGCGCGATCTCGAATTCGTGAACCGCGTCATCCACCATCCCATTGTTGCCGTAGGCGATGCCCAGGTAGTTATGCAGATCCGGGTAGTCCGGCTTGAGCGCCAGCGCCTTCTTGAGTTCGCGGATGGCTTCGTCGGAGTTTCCGTTCTGAATGGCCTCCACCGCCAGTTCCTTGCTGATCTGGGCGGAGCTGGGGCGTTCATCGATCATCTCGCTGTAAAGGCGCGATACGTCCGCCTCGTCACCGGTGCGCAACGCCGTAATCAGGCTGTCCAGCGCCTCCCGGTAGAAATTCGGGCAGCTATGACGCGCCGCCTGCGCTTCCTGGATGGCGGCGTCGGCGTCGCCCGCCCGCCGGAGAACCGACGACAGGTTGATGCGGGCGCGAAAGAACTTGTTGTTGATGCCGAGGGAGGTCCGGAAGCACGCTGCCGCCTCGGCGAGGCGCTCGGCATCCACGTACAGAACACCGAGCTTGTAGTGCAGGTCGGCAAACTGGGGCTTGATCTTGACGGCCGTTTCCATCTCCCGGGTGGCCGCATCCCGATCCTCCGCGTCCAGGAACTCGCGCGACAACGCCACGTGGGCCTCGCAGGTGTACAGGTCCAGCGTGCCGCGATCGACGTCGCCCGCCGGGCCCGCCAGCGTCCTCAGTTCCTCGAACTTGGCCAACGCCTTGCGGTGCTCGCCGGAGTTGAACATATTCAACGCCTTCGAGAACTCGTCCTTCGGAATGAAAGCGAACAGTCGTTTTAGAAACATGGCCTACCCCTGAAAAAGTCTCAACACCAGCTGCATGACGATCCCACTGAAGATCGGCACCCGCATATTGTCGTCCAGCGGCGATGGCAGCGCCTCTGCCAGTGTCGCGGCCAGTGCCCCGATCAGCGCCACCGAGAGTGAGCCGAGCAGCGGAATTCCCACCGCCAGGCACACAACGAAGCACGCGATACTTCCCTGCGGGCTCTTGCCCCAGTAGAGCGGCTTTCCAAATCGCTTTCCGATGATGGCCGCGGCGGCGTCTCCAAGGACCAGAAATGCGAGCGCCGCAATTGCCACCTCGTGATCGAAGACGATGACGCTCAAGAGCGCCGCGATCATGTAGTGCGTGGACCCGAGCAGGTGCTCCTGCTCGTGGGGCCGGATGAGCGACCGAAACAGTCGGAGGAAGAAGCTCCTCAGCCGGTGATCACTCAAACGCAGCAAATCGACCGCGACCGTGATGAAAGTAGCAAGTATGAGGCCAAGGAGAGCCGGGGTGGGCGGCATGAGGTACACCCACACCGGGACCGCGATCATGGCCAGGTGAAAGGACTTACGTTGCAGCTCGGCGGTCAGTGTCTGGGCTGCTGGCGGGGTATCATCCCCCGGGGGAGGTGTCTTCTGGCTCATTCCGGGGCGATGGTAGCGGAGTGTCCACCGTCATGAACAGGGCAAAAACGAGGCGGGCGGTGGCGGCGATGAATCAGCGTGCACCGCTGAAGTAGAGGGAATGATAGACGTTGGCCGATTCGACCACCCGCTTCACATAACCACGCGTTTCCTTGTAGTCGATGGACTCCACGGCGTCGATGGCGGGCGCACCCGCCGTCCCGGGTTCGATCCAGCGACCCGCGGCCCCCGGGCCGGCGTTGTACGCGGCCAGCATCCATGCCACGCTGCCCTCGCCGGCGCGCAGAAGATCCGCCGCGTACCATACCCCGAGCGAAACGTTGACCGCGGGCTCGTCCAGGCGGTCCCCCATCTCCGTCGCCAGGTCCAGTTGTGTGGCCACCCGCCGCGCCGTCTGCGGCATGAGCTGCATGAGACCCACCGCCCCCGCACGCGAAACCACGTCCGCTTCGAAGCGGCTCTCCTCGCGGATCATGCCGTAGATGAGGTGCGCCGGCACGCCGTTGCGCGACGCGTTGTCGAGCACCTGGGCCGGGTACGGCAACGGGTAGGTGAGCAGACGGAAGTCATCCCCGTGCGAGCGCCGTTCCTGCCAGGGAAGGCTCGACCGCGCGCGTTCGTACAGGCGCACGCTCTGCCAGGGCATCGCGTAATCGTCGTAGATGCGCGCAAGGATGAGACTGTTGTGCGCAGACGTGCGCCCGCTCCGGCGGGCCGCGTCGAGTTCGCGCTCCGCCCAGTCGCGTAATCCGGATTCGAGAAAGAAGAGGCCGCGTTCGACGGCCGCGTCGGCCGCTCCCCCGGCGGGCGAACGCGGCGACGACGCTGCAGCAAGCACACGCTCATAGGCCAGGGCGCGACCGTCTTCCACCCGCGCCAGCCAGTCGGTGAGCGACCCGGGGCCCTCGCGCAGGATGCCCCCACTGGAATCACGCAACGGCCCGCGCACCGACGGGAGCACGTCCGGGGCGACGTAGAAGGAATACTGGTTCAGGGTACGCAGTTCGTCCAGGATCAACGCGCCGGAGCTGCTGCCCGCGCGTTCTCGTTCTCGCGCCAGATAGTACAGCGCCGCCTCATCGGTGCGCCGCGAGCGCGCCAGCCACTGCTCGTAGATGGCGGCCGCCTGGGTGCCCTGTCCTGCCTGAGCCAATTCCGCCGCCCGTCGCATCGCGGCCGCCCAGCCGTGGAACGTGGACGGGTACGCGCGGCGCACCTGGTCCAGCACCCGCGCCGAGTCCGCGGCGCGGTCTTCCTGGCGGTAGAGGGAAGCCGCGGCATAGAGCGCTTCCGCCGCGAGCGGGTCGTTGGGATAGGCCCGCACGAACGTCTCGTACATCGCGGCCGCCTCACCCGGCTTGCCCAGCTTGCGCAACGACCGCGCCATCACCAGCATCGACCGGCGTCGCAGCCCGCTGTCGGAGTACGAAGGCCGCGCCAGCGCGATGGCACGCGAGTAGTCACCGGTCGCATAGTGGTACTCGGCCCACAACAGGCGCTGATACTCCGCGTCGTGCGCACCCAACCGCCGCCCGTCCAGGATACGAAGTGTTTGACGCAGGGCCTTCTCGTCGCCCTGCACCGCAAGCACGTCCGCGCACGCCAGCAGCGTTCCCGACGACAGACTCGCGGTGTGAGGGCGCGCCACCAGGTCCGCCGCCGCCTCACCCGCCTCCGGCGAACGGGCCGCGCTGCTGCACAACGCACGCGCGGCGCGCACCGCCTCGGCGCCGTCCCCGCATTCCCACGCCATCCGGTATGCGGCCAGCAGCAACTCACGCCGTGTGTCGCCATCGGCGACCAGCTTCGCCCCCGCTACCGCGCTCTCCATCGCATCGCACGGCCGCCCGAGCTCGCGGTAAACGTTGACGCGCTCCTCCGCAAGCGGCGCGCGCAGCGCCTCCGGCAGCGAGGACGCGTCCATCCCCTCCAGGCACGCCGCGGCCGCCGCCGCGTCGCCCAGCGCGAGGTGGCAACGCACCCGCAGGTAGTCTGCGTAGGCGCCGAGCGCCGGCTCGGCGGTGGCGGCGTTGTCGAGAAGAGCGATTGCACCGGCGGGATTCCCCGCCTCGAAATTGAGGCGGGCGCGCTGCAGCCGCACGAGGAAGTCACCGGCCAGCGGCATCCGGGCGAGAATGCTGTCCGCTTCGGCGTAGCGGCCGAGCTCGGTGAGGAGCCGCACCGCGAGCCGGTTCTCGGCGTCGTCGCGGGGCCCTCCTCCACGCCGCAAAACGTCCCACGCGAGCGCGGGCTCCCCGTGGCGTTCCAGGAGACGCGCCGGAGAACCGGCGGCCACAACCGCACGTTCCGACCGGGACGCGGACCGCTCCGCGCGGGTTCCGGGCCCGTCCGCGACTCCAGAAAAAAGCAGCGCGGCCACGAGGACCGCGAGGGGGTAACGCCGAATCATGTAACAAGTATACGCCGCGTTGCCGCGGTCGGCAAGGCGAGCTATTCCCACTCGATGGTGGAAGGGGGCTTGGAGCTGATGTCGAAGGCGACGCGGTTGATGTGTTCGACCTGGTTGATGATACGATTGGAAACAACACGCAACAACTCGACCGGAAGTTCGGCCCAGTCCGCGGTCATGCCGTCGGTGCTGGTCACCGCGCGCAGGACCACCGGAAACGCGTAGGTTCGCGCGTCACCCATCACGCCCACGCTGCGCACCGGCAGCAGCACCGCCAGCGCCTGCCACACGCGGTCATAGACGCCCCACTCGTGCAACGCGTCGATGAAGATCCTGTCGGCCTGGCGCAGGATCTCCAGACGCTCCTCGGTGACCTCGCCAAGCACGCGCACCGCCAGGCCCGGCCCCGGAAACGGGTGCCGGCGCAACTGGCTCGCGGGCAGCCCCAGTTCGGCGCCGACCGCGCGCACCTCGTCCTTGAACAGGAGTGCCAGCGGCTCCACCAGCTTGAAGCGCAGGTCCTTGGGAAGCCCGCCCACGTTGTGGTGGGTCTTGATGGTGGCCGACGGGCCGCCGGTGGACAAGCTCTCGATCCGGTCCGGGTACAGGGTGCCCTGCGCGAGATAATCGAAGGGCCCATGGGCGGTGCTGACCTCCTCGAAGATCTCGATGAAGAGATTTCCGATGCGCTTGCGCTTCTCCTCCGGGTCGGTGACACCGCGCAGGCGCTCTAGAAAGCGCGCGCGCGCGTCGACCACTTCGAGCGGCGCGGTGAGGTGCGAGCCCAGCAGTTCCACCACACCGTCGCGTTCCCCGGCCCGCAGCAGGCCGTTGTCAACGAATACACAGAACAGATTCTTGCCGATGGCGCGATCGATCAGGCACGCGACCACCGACGAGTCCACGCCACCGCTGACCGCACAGATTACGCGCGAATCACCCACGCGTTCGCGAATATCGCCGATCATCTGCTCCACGATGGCCCCCGTGGACCAGCTCGCCTCGCAATTGCACACCCCGAACACAAAATTCTCGATGATCGTGTCGCCGTATGCCGTGTGCTGCACCTCCGGATGGAACTGCACCGCATACACGTTGCGCGGCGGGTAGTGGAACGCGGCGATCTCGCTGTTGTCGGAACGGGCCAGCACGTCGAAACCATCGCCGGAACCGGTCACCTTATCGCCGTGGCTCATCCACACCGACTGGTCCGCCGGCGTCTTGCGAAAGAGCACGTGTTCGGGATTGGCGTGGATGCGCGCGTGTCCATATTCTGCCGCGCCGGCGCGCTCCACCCCGAAGCCCAGGTCGCGCGCCACCAGTTGCATGCCGTAACAGATGCCCAGAACCGGCAGGCCCCAGCCCCACAGATCCGGCGGCAGTGCGGGCGCCCCGGTCTCGAAAACGCTGGATGGCCCGCCGGAGAGGATCACGCCGCGCGGTGCATTCTCCATCGCGCGCGCGCGCGCCGTGTTCCAGGGCAGGATCTCCGAAAAGACCCCCTTGGCGCGAATGCGGCGGGCAATCAGCTGCGTGAACTGCGATCCGTAATCCAGTATGACTATTCCATTTGCCGGCATGGTCCCCCGCTATACGTGTCGGAAATGACGCCGCCCCGTGAACACCATCGCGAGCCCGGCCTCGTTGGCGGCGGCGATGACCTCTTCGTCCCGGATGGAGCCGCCGGGCTGGATCAGCGCGCCGATTCCGGCGCGGGCCAGTTCCACCACGCCGTCGGCGAAGGGGAAGAACGCGTCCGACGCGGCCGCCGCGCCCTTCACCTCGAGACCCGCCTCGCGGGCCTTGCGCGCCGCGATGTGCGAGGAATCGATCCGGCTCATCTGGCCGGCGCCGATGCCCACCGTTCCCTCTTCGTCGGCGATCACGATGGCGTTCGATTTCACGTTCTTGGCCACCTTCCACGCCATCTTGAGCGCAACCATATCGGCGTCACCCGGCTTGCGACTGGTGACGGTTTCCACGCGCTCCAGCTCGGGGAAGCCGGCGTCCTCGTCCTGCACCAGGGCGACGCCGTTGGTCACCACCGCCAGGCGCCCACCCGTCGGCGCACCCCAGTACGCGTCGGGCACCGTGACCACGCGCAGGTTCTTCTTCTTGGCGAGCAGCGCGGCCGCCGCCGGTTCGATCTTTCTCGCGATGACCACCTCAAGGAACAGCTGCCCCATCTCCGTGGCAAGATCGGCGGACACGGACCCGTGCACGGCCACGACGCCACCGAAGGCGCTCACCGTGTCGGTCTTCAGGGCGCGCTTCCACGAGCGCATGATGTCGCCGCACCAGGCCGCGCCGCACGGATTGTTGTGCTTGATGATGGCGACACTGTCGGGCCCGAGATCTCGCACCAGTGTGAAAGCGCCGATCATGTCGAGGTAGTTGTTGAAGGAGAGTTCCTTGCCCTGGTGCTGGGTCATGGCGGTAAAAGGCGACGCCGCCGCCGTCCGGTAGAGAGCGCCGCGCTGGTGCGGATTCTCGCCGTAGCGAACGTCGGTCACCTTGCTCAGTCCGATGGGCAGGCGCTCCGGGAACCCTTCAGCGCCAGACACGCCGCGCATGGAATGCGCTATGGCGGCGTCATAGGTGGCGGTGAGTGCAAATACCTCCGCCGCGAGGTGCGCGCGCGTCTCCCGCGACGTGCTTCCCTTCGCCTTGACCTCCCCGATCACCGCCGCGTACTGGGCCGGGCTGGTGAGTACGGTCACGTGGCGGTGATTCTTGGCAGCCGCGCGCAGCAGTGTGATCCCACCGATGTCGATGTACTCGATCAGCTGTTCGGGCGTTAGACCCGCCTGCAGCTTCTCCTCGAACGGATACAGGTTCACGATGACGTAGTCGATCGCATACGTGCCCTGCTCGGCAAGCGTGCGCATGTGCTCCGGGTTGTCGCGGTCGGCGAGGATGCCGCCGTGGATCTTCGGGTGCAGCGTCTTCACGCGCCCGCCCAGGATTTCGGGGCTCGCCGTGTAGGCGGATATCTCCTCCACCGGAATGCCGTTCTCTTCGAGAAACGCTTTGGTGCCCGAGGAGGCGATGAGGTGGATGCCCTTTTCGTTGAGCGCCGCCGCGATCTCCGGCAGACCCGTCTTGTCGGTCACGCTGATCAGCGCCGTGGAAGCCTTTGGTGTCCTTTTCACAGGTATCTCTCCAGGCTGCGGCCCGGGAAGAGCCGGTCGTGTGCCTCGCGATAGCGGGCGATGGTCTTGTTCACGACATCGGCGGGAAGTTGCGGGCCGGGCGGCGAGTGATCCCAGCCGCTGGCATCGAGGTAGTCGCGCACGAACTGCTTGTCGAAACTCTCCTGCGGTCCGCCCGGCGCGTAGCGGTCGGCGGGCCAGAAACGCGACGAGTCCGGCGTCAGCATCTCATCGATGAGCGTGATCTCACCATCGATGCGCCCGAATTCAAACTTGGTGTCGGCAAGGATGATGCCGCGTGCGCGCGCGTAGTCACGGCCGCGCCGGTAGAGATCGATACTCATGCTGCGCAGCTGCTCTGCGTCTGCGCGGGCCACGATGTTGCACATCTCCTCGAACGGGATGTTCTCGTCGTGGCCATCGTCGGCCTTGGTGGCGGGCGTGAAGATCGGCTGCGGCAGCTCCGCCGACTCGGTGAGCCCTTCGGGCAGAGACACGCCGCACACCGCGCGGTTGCGGCGGTACTCCTTCCAGCCCGATCCGCTCAGGTATCCGCGCACCACGCACTCCACGTCGAAGCGATCCGCCTTGCGCACCAGCATGCTGCGCCCCGCGAGTTCGCGCCGCCCCTTGAAGGGCGCGGGATACTCGTCGATGTCCGCGCTCACGAAATGCGTGCGCAGCTCCCTGCCGAAGTGCTCGTACCAGCCGATGGTGATCTGCGTGAGGAGGATTCCCTTGCCTGGAAGCGCCGAGGGAAGAATGACGTCGTAGGCACTGATACGATCGGTGGACACGATCAACAGGTGGTCGCCGAGGTCGAATACATCGCGCACCTTGCCGGTGCGATCCGGCGTCAATCCCAGGTCGCTGGTGCTCACGAGTGCTTGCATCATGGATTCACCCTTCTTCGCGCCGTGTGGGCGCCGTTGGCGTCGCTTCGGTGCCGAGCACGCGCCGCTCCTCCACCCGGAGGCGTCCCAGCGCAAACAGCTCCACCGCGCGAACGAGTATGCGGTGCTCCTCGGACAGGATCCGTGCGCGCAACACGCTGAGGTCGTCGGCGTCGTGCACGGGAACCGCGGTCTGCAGGATGATGGGTCCACCGTCGAGTGACGCATCGACGAAGTGAACTGTGCAACCCGCCACCTTGACGCCGTGCTCGAGCGCCTGGCGCTGCGCATTCAATCCTCGGAAGCTTGGGAGCAGTGAAGGGTGTATGTTGATGATCCGCCCGGCGAATTGCTCCAGCAGTTCGCCATCGAGGATGCGCATGAAGCCGGCCAGCACCACCAGACCGACGCCGGCGTCCCGGCACAGCCGCACGATGCGAGCTTCTGCGCCGTCCGCAAGGCGCCCGCGCCGTTCACCGGGCTCGACGGTGTGCCAGGCAATGCCAAACTCACCGGCGATCGACACCGCATTGGCGGTGGCGTCGTCGGTCACCAGGCACACCACTTCGGCCGGAAACGTCGGGTTCTGGCAGCGCTCAGCGAGCGCTCTGAAGTTGCTTCCACGTCCGGAGGCCAGCACGGCCACTCGGCATTTGACGGAGGTCACGTACACCCTTCCGCGTCGTCAGTTAGGCCGGACTATAGCATCCGGGCACGCCAGGCTGTCACCAAAAATCCATCCCCGCCAGCACCCCCCGGAAGGCGACGACGAGCAGCGTCGCCGCTGCCACCCACGCCCATCGCCGCCGCGAAAACCGCCACACGAGCAGCAGCGCCGCGTAGTACGGCAGCGCGGCCGGCCCGTCGCCGGCGAGTGGTTGCGGAGCGACGGCGGCCGCGGTCAGTACCGCTTCGGTGGCAGCACGGGAGCACGCGCCCAGGCACGCCACCAGTGCGTCCCCCATCAGCGGCACCCCGGCGAGCGCGGCCACGGCCATGCCCAGAACCTGGAGAAACGTCACCGGCAGCACGAACAGCGCCGTTGCCAGCGGGCCGACCGCACTCATGCGGCCGAAGTGGTGAAACTGCAGGGGGGCGATCACCACTTCAACGGCTACGCTGATCAGCAGTGCCGCGAGGAGCACCCACCCGACCCGTCGCGCGATCCGCCCCCCGCCCTCCCCCCGGCCGCGCATCCCCGCACGGAGCAGCGGAAAGCGTTGCAGCGCGGCCAGCACGGCGACCGTGGCCGCAAAGGACAACTGCAGCCCCACCGAGAGGATGGCGGTCGGAGACACCAGCAGCATCACCAGCAGGGCCCTGCCCAGCGCGTCGATCGCACTCACGGGCCGCGCCACCGCGCGCGCCAGAACGATGAATACTGCCATGAGGTAGGCCCGCGTCAGCGACGCCACGTCACCCACCATGCCGACGTATGCCGAAAGCGCCGCGAGCACCAGCAGATCGCGACCCCGCGCAAACGATCGCGCGGCGACGAGGGCCAGTGCCGCCACCGTCGTCAGGTGCATGCCGCTCAAAGCGAGCAGGTGCGCAATCCCCAGCCTGACCACCGCGTCGCGAACGCGGTGATCCAGGAACCCACGTTCACCCAGCAGTAGCGCAAGCGCCAGCGCAGCATCGCCGGACATCGCACGCGACAACCGCGTGCGCACCGTCCGATGCCACGACCACAGCGCACGCTGGTGCAGGCGGCCGCGCGACGCAGGGCGTATTTCCCGCGTATCGCGCAGGCGCACACGCGCGGTACCCGCGGCACCCCTGGCGAGCAGGTAGTCGGTGTTGCCGCCCCCACCCAGGCGCGCACGGCACGCGAACGCATCGCCGTAGTTGGCGTCAAAGAACGCCGCGCGCATGACCAGGCGCACCCGCCGTCCTTCAATAGAGGTCTCGTACAGGAACGACGTGCCGAAGGGGCTCGCCTGCGGAAACGATGCCACGTGGCCTTCCAGCGCCACCAGCGCCGCGCCACGACCGGCCGCCACGCGCGCCACCTCGTCGGCGCCGCGGCGCACGGTGCTCAGTGCACTCCAGCCAATCAGCGCGCAGGCCGCCGCCAGCAGCGGCCACAGCCGGGCCGCACGCGTACGAACCCACAGCGAGCGCGCCACCAGCACGCCCGTGACGATCAGAATCAATGAAAGCCGTTGATAGACGCCCGCGACGATCGCCGCGGTCAGGAACCACACCACCGCCACCACCCCGCTTTGCGCCGGCCGCGCCCGCGCGGCCGGTCCTTGCCCTACGGATTCGAGTACAGCACCACCTGGTTCTTACCGCGCTGCTTGGCGCGGTACATGGCCTCGTCCGCCTGAACGAACAACTCGTCCGCGGTCTTGGCCGTGTCCGGATAGACCGCCACGCCGACGCTCACCGTGATCTCACGCGTACCGCCTCGGTGGTCGCGGAATCCCCGGTACTGGTGAATGACGCGCCGCAATCGTTCCGCCGTGTGCACCGCCTCGAACTCCGGTGTTCCGGGCAGCAGGATCACGATCTCTTCGCCGCCGTAACGAAACGCGAGGTCGACCTTGCGCAGGTTGCGCCGCACGATTTCGGCCACCGCCACCAGGGCCTCGTCCCCCTTCTTGTGCCCGAGCTCGTCATTCACGCGCTTGAAGTCGTCGATGTCCAGTACCAGCATCGACAGCGAGGCACCCGAGCGCATCGCGCGTTCGATCTCCACCGGCATCTGGCGATCGAAGAACTGCCGGTTGTACACGCCGGTGAGCGAGTCGATCGAGGTCAGGTTCTCAAAGTGGTAGTTGAACTCGATCACGTTGCGCACCAGTGACGCAGCGGTCTCGATGCGGCGTTCCATGGTGTCGCGGTCCGGACCCGGTCGCAGGTAACAGCGCAGCGCTCCCACCACCCGGCCCTGCGCGAAAATGGGCGCCACACCGAGCACGCTCCAGCTCGCCATGCCCTCGGGCCCCGGCGTGTCGAGATTGGCCTTGGGAACCAGGCGGCGCGCGCCGGTCTCGATGGCATGCCGCACGGACTCGGTGGAGCGCAGCTCGCTTTCGCTCACGACGCGCACCCGGGTCCCGGTGGCATCGCCGGGCAGGAGCGCGTCGTCGATGACGTCGAGGCGCGCGGCCTCGAACGACAGCCAGCGCTCCAGCGTGGCCAGCAGGATGTCCAGCCTTTCCAGCACCGGGGCGGCGCGGTCGGCGATGGCGAAGGAACGGATGATATCGGGGAGAATTTCCCCCGGCTCGACGGCGTCGGTGAGCGCGGGTGCCACGGCGTCCTCCCGGCGGGGCGGGGTATCGGCGGGCGGGGTGGCTTCCGTGGCCGGCGGCGGGGCCGCCTCCGACCACACCTCCCACTCGTCCCGCGGCACAGCCACACTCACGTTGTAGCGGCCGCCGCTCTTGCGGTACTCGAGCACCACGTTGCCGTTGTCGGCGGCAACGCCGGTTCGCCGGAAGTAGGACGCGTCGCACAGGGCCTCCAGGGCGCGTATGGATTCGCGCCTGAGGGCCCCTGGTTCACCTGTCCGAAGCGCCTCGCTCACATCCCGCCGGAGGTCGGCGGGCAGGCGGTGCTGCGGCACGAGGTGGACGAGAAGGTATCGGAAGTCCTGATCGTAGATGCGCATTGCGTCGGTACCTTCGCCGCCGACGGTCGATTTCTGGCCACTTTTATTGTAAACTATGTGGGTAGGCGGCTTCCAGGGCTTTCCCACGCCAACATCCCGGGGTCGGGGGGGGAGTCCCGATTTTGGCTTGCAAGTTGCTTTTGGCATGATCCATATTGCCCCCAACCCCATCCGACTCCCCGTGCACCTCCAGGAGGCTCCCGTGTATTCCAACGTTCGCAAGTCCGGCCTGATTGCCCGCATCGTGCTCGCGGCCACCCTGACCCTGCTTCTCGCGGGCTGTGGCAGCGGCAGCCGAGAGAGCGCCGGGCGCGCCGCTTCCGAGCCCGGTGACGCGCACGAGGCGTACCTGGCGGCGCTGGACCGCTTCGAGGCACGCATCGACTATGCGCGGGCCTTCCAGGAAGACGGCAACGGCGCGCGCTTCGAGTCGACCCGGGATTCGCTGATCGCGGACGTCAACGCGTTCATCCGTAACCACCCCCACGCCGAGGACGATCCTGAGTTCATCTCCATCCTCAACGCTCTGAGCGCGATGGACACGCTGGTCACCAGCGGACTCGAGGACGAGGGCTATTCCGCCATCGATGACAGCCTGGCACTGGCCAGCGCCGACTGGCCGCAGGCCGACCTGCCGGCGTCGGATGGCCGTCTGTTCAGCATGGAGAACACCCAGTTCCCCGTCATCGAGAGCACTCGCATCGATTTCTGGATCAACTACTTCACCGGGCCAGGCCGCGACCGCTTCGACCGCGCGCTGTATCGCATGCAACTCAACCGCCCCACGGTCGAGGGCATCCTCGACGAAATGGACCTGCCGCAGGAACTGATCTGCATCGCCTTCATCGAGAGCGGCTTCGCCATGAAGGCGGTTTCCAGCGCGCGTGCCGTGGGGCCCTGGCAATTCATCGGTGGCACCGGGCGCCGCTACGGTCTGCGCTCCACGTGGTGGTACGAGGAACGCAGCGATATCGTGGCTTCCACCTACGCGGCGGGCAATTATCTTCGGGACCTCTATTCGATCTGGGGCGACTGGTTCCTCGCCTTCGCCGCGTATAACTGTGGCGAGTACCGCGTGGCGCGGCAGGTGGCGCGCCAGAAGACCAAGAACTTCTGGGAGCTCGATCTTCCCCTGCAGACGGAGCGCTACGTTCCCAAATTCCTCGCCGCGCTGTATATCATGCGCGAGCCTGAGAAGTACGGGTTCACCATCCCGCAGGTGGAACCCATTTCGTTCGATCTCATCACGGTGGAGTACGCCATCGAACTGGACGTGCTCGCGCGTTGCGCCGGCACCACCACCGAGACCATCAAGGAACTCAACCCGCAGTTGCGCCGTGGAGCCACGCCGCCCAACATGGTGGTGCACATCAAGGTTCCTTCGGGTGCGGGCGATCTGGCCACGGCGAACATCGCCGCCCTGCCGCCAGAGGAACGCGTCACCTGGAGCGAACACACGGTGCGCAAGGGCGAAACGCTGTCCGGGATCGCGAGCCGCTACGACACCTCGGTAGCCGCGCTGCGCGACGCCAACAACCTGCGCAACAAGAGCCTGCTGCAGATCGGGCAGCGCCTGGTCATTCCGGTGCCGGGCGGCACCTACGCCCAGGCGGCCAGTTCGCAGCCCTCCTATCGCACACACACCTCGACCATCGATCGCGACGCGCTCGAGCGCTACGCCGAACGGGCCACTGCCGGCGCGCCCATCGCGGGTCGCACGCGCGTGGTGTACACGGTGCGTCGCAACGACACCCTGAGCGAGATCGCCGAGACGCATCGCGTGGGCGTGAGCCAGATCCGCTCGTGGAACAACCTGAGCCGCCGCCGGCACATCTACCCCGGACAGAAGCTCGCCATCTACGTGCCTGGTGGTTCCGCGCCGCAGAACACCACGGTCGCGTCCGGGCCGTCGCCCACCGTGGACGAGACGCGCTTCGAACGCACGCGCCACGTGGTGGCGTCGGGCGAGACCTTCTACTCCATCAGCCGCCGCTACAATGTTTCCATGAACGACCTGATGGCGTGGAACGGCCGGTCGCGTTCCATCATTCGCCCCGGTGATGTGCTGGTGGTGTGGCAGCCACGCGCCGCCGACGAGACCGGCGGTCGCTAGCGCAGGATCAGAAGTTGGCCAGCACCGAAACGCGGTGCGTGGCCTCGAAGGCGTCGTGGTGCAGGTAGGCGTAGTCCAGACCGATCACACTGAAGTAGATTCCGGCGCCGGCGGTGTAATTGTTGGCGTCCAGTCCGCCCCGGATCATCACTCTCTCCTGGAAACTGAGCTCCGCACCGACGTGCACGTCGGTGCTCATCGTCTCCACCCAGAATTGTGACGCTGCCTGGCGGTTGTCGAAGAACACGTCGGCATCCACTGCGAGCAGCAGCGCTCCGTTGAGCTCCTCCGACTCGATCTTGTATGCGCTCCCCACCTTCAGGGCGGGAATGATGAACTCGTTGGTGCCGGTGCTCCAGCTGATGTAGGTGCCGGTCGCGTCCTGCAGCTTCGCACCCAGCGAAAGGTTGCGCGTGAGGAAGTCGCGTTTGAGGTAACCCAGGTCGATGCCGATTCCCATGCTGGACTCGCCCGCGATCATGTCCTGGTAGATGATCTTCAGCGACCCGCCCACCGCACCGGCTCCGGTCTCGATGGCGAAGGTGGCGAATCCCGCAAAGCTGTTGTTTGACTCCCGCGGCAGCGTCGCCTCGTCGAAGGGAATGCCGTTCTCGTCGACCAGTTCACCCGGGTCGATCTGCCCGTCTCCGTTGAGGTCGTTGTGCACCAGCTGGCTGGTGAGGATCTGGTCGGGATCGCCCAGGTGGATGAGCGCAAAGCCGAAGGCCGGCTTGCGGGCCTCGTCCATCAGCCCCGAGGGCTGCACGTAGGAGGCGAAGTTGTAATTCACCAGGTCGCCGAACTGCTCGGCGTGCATGGCCAGCGCCTGGCGCTTCTGGATGCCGGCGATCCCGGCTGGGTTCCAGTAGACGGTGGACGCGTCCGCGGCCACGGCGGCAAACGCCCCACCCATCCCGAGGGCGCGGGCTCCCCCGCCGGGGGCCATGAACTCGCCTGCCAGCTTGGTGGCGTGGGCGGTGGAAGCCATCAACACGACGGATAGGACGGCGGCGGATACAAAACGCATGGTTGCCCTCAGACCGGATCGGGGTGGTGAAGAATACAAATCAGTCATTCAGATCGGGATAAACAACCAGGGGAGGGGCTCCGGAAGAGTATAACCCGTGGCGCCACTCCCCACAAAGGCCGATTTGCGGGTCACGACAGACCGAACTCCCGGATCTTGCGGTACAGGGTCCGCTCGGAGATCCCGAGGGCCTGGGCAGCCTTGCGCCGGTTGCCCCCGGCGCGGTTGAGCGCCTCCTTGATGGCGACGCGCTCCATGGTGGAAAGGCTCAGGTGGGCCCCGTCCTCGGATGCCGGCACCTCCCGCATGTCGTTCCACCCCCCGGCGGTCCCCGCCGGCTCCTCGCGAAGGTGGCGAAGGATCTCGCGCACGTCCCGGTGCAGGGCGAGAATCAGGCCGTACATCACCTCGCGCTCGGTGTCCTCGCGGCTGCGCCCCACCGGAACGGGCAGGAACGGCCCCGGCGGCGACTGCCCCGCATCCCCGATGTGCGCATCCACCAGCGCACGGGCAATTCGCGGTTCCGGCGTCAAGACGACGAGCGTTTCCACCAGGTTTCTCAACTCGCGGATGTTCCCGGGCCAGCTGTACTCCTGCAGGCGTTGCAGCGCGTCCGCCTCGATGCCGCGCACGCTCTTGCGGTTGGCCCGGTTGGCCAGGCGGATGAAGTGCTGCACCAGAACGGGAATGTCATCGCGCCGCTCACGCAACGGCGGGAGATAGAGGGTGACGCCCTTGAGGCGGTAGTAGAGGTCCTGGCGGAACGTGCCGGCGCGCACCAACTCCCCCAGGTTGCGGTTGGTCGCGGCCACCACGCGGACGTCCACGGTCAGTCCCGCGGCGCCGCCCACGCGCAACACCTCGCCGGTCTCGAGCACGCGCAGCAGGCGCACCTGCATGTTCGCGCTCATCTCGCCCACCTCGTCGAGGAAGATGGTGCCTGCATTGGCGCGTTCGAACATCCCTGCGCGGCGCGACACCGCCCCGGTGAACGCACCGCGTTCGTGTCCGAACAACTCGCTTTCCAGGACACCCTCGGCCAGCGACCCGCAGTTGATGGCCTCGAAGGGCTGATCGCGGCGTCGGCTCAACTGGTGGACGGCGCGCGCCACCAGGTCTTTGCCGGTGCCGCTTTCACCCTGGATCAGAATCGGCACCTCGGTGGGTGCCACCAGCAGCAGCGATTCGAGCAGTTCCTCCAGCGCGGGAGATCGCCCCACCAGCCCGACACCCGCCTTCACGCCCACCAGCGCGAGCCGGTGGTCGAGAGACGCGCGCAACGGCGCCGCCTCCAGCGGGCGCTCGATGTAGTGGTCGACACCGTCCGCGCGCTCACCGCGCCGGACGCTCTCGGACTTGGGCCCGCCCACGACGGTCGCGTCCAGGCCGGGTACGGCCCGGCGGCAGCGCCGGATGAGCGACAGGTATGCGGGCTCGAGGAACTCGTCGATCAGCACTGCCGCGGTGGAGTCGCCGAGCGCATCCACCAGGTCGCCCGGCGTCTCCAGTGTCTGGAGCCTCCAGCCCTCACGCGGAAACAGGCGATCCAGAGACTGGCGGATTGTCGCATCGGTGCTGAGCACCAGGAAGGTTACTTGCTGTGAACTCAATCGGTTTCACCCGTGAGTAAACCTATCTCCCTCCTGCCACTCTGTCAATCCGGATCGCCCCGCGCGGCGCCCGCTCAGACCTGCTCGGGCGACGGTGCCGCCAGCAGTCCGGACTCCCGGTACTCGCGCAGCTTGTTGCGTAACGTGCGCACGCTGATGTCCAGCGAGGCTGCGGAGCGGGTGCGATTCTGGTCGAGCCGGTCGAGGCGCGCGAAGATCATGAGGCGCTCCATCTCGCGGATGGTGCCCTTGCGGAAAGCCTGCTCAACCTCGTTGCCCCCGCCGGAAAGCGCCGACGGCGCAACCGGCAACGCGTCGCGGGATTCCGCGGCAATGCGTCGTAGCAGTCCGACTTCGACGGCACGCACGATCGCAGAAATGAGACGCTCGCCGGCAAACGGAACGTGTTCCCAGACGCCCGGGCGCGGCGCATCCGCCACCAGGATGACCGGCACGCGCGGGTAGCGGCGCACGATCTCGTCCACGATCGCGCTCACCTGCATGTCGGGCACGCGCGGCCCGATGACCACCGCTTCGCACGCCGCGTGCGCAAGGTTGGCCATGGCTTCGGTGCCGGTAATAACGCTGACGACTTCGATCTCTCCGATACGCGCCGGTATGTCGACGCCAATTGAAATTACTCCCATTGCAGACCTCCTTCTTCTCCAACCATCATGTGCACCGTGGTTCGACTCGCTTCCCGGCGCATTCCTACCGCCGCACCCACCACCGGTGCCGCCGCGGCCACGAACGCCAGGCCCAGGCCAGCGTGCCCGCGGCGCGTCGTCACATAGGGTTCCCATGCCGATGCCGCCACCGCCGGGTCCAGACCCGGCCCCTCATCACTCACGCGAACGTGGAACTGACGCAGCGCATCCCGGCGGAATTCGTCCACGCGCACGCGCACCATGCCGCCGCGTGGCGACGCTTCCATGGCGTTGCGCACCAGTTGAAAGATCATGCGCCCCAGCAGTTCGCCGCGCTGGGTGAACGGCGCCCGCGACCGGTCGATGGCCTCGATGGTGCACGGCGCGATATGGCTGCAGCGCGCCGCCACGCGCGAGAACACGTCGCTCCATCGCGCCGATACCGGTCGTTCGTGGTCGTTCAGGCGCAGTGCGCAGAGGCGCGCGCTGAACACGTCGAGCTCCGCGGCCGCCCGCTCCACGCGGGACAGCCAGTGCATTGTGTTGCCGTCATCCTCGTGTGCATCCGCGATCAACGATGAGAAGGCCCGCACCGTGCCCGAGGTATGCCGCGACGCGCGCACGAACTGCGCGAGCAACGCGTCGGCGTCGCGCACGCGGCGCACGTCGGCGGCGCTGGGTTCCGGCGCCGTCACGACGCCCATCGCGTTCAGACGGGAGCGCAGCAGCGCGCTCAGGCGAGCGGTGGCCTCCGTGGACGCCGGGGTGTGATCGGGACGGGACGGGTTCATGCCTCCCACCCGGCAATCCACGTGCCGCGGGAGCGGCCGGAGCCATCGCATCTCCTAACCGATTGTTATTGCGTTTGTTACACTGTCAGGCGGGGAAAGACACCGGGGCCGGAACGCGGCACATATGGCCGCCTCCCGGCCCCCGGTGGGAACCGAACGGGAAGATTCTGACCACCTAGGCCGCGGGGCCCGGGCCGGGGAGCTCACCACCGTTGAACGACTTGAGCTTC